>OGYR01000577.1_pt1 | contig 19852 bp, 18 predicted proteins | sample 1576661 | NCBI WGS metagenome assembly OGYR01 (sample SAMEA3541490, study PRJEB24748) | human gut metagenome | biome: human gut; feature: human-associated habitat; material: faeces | place: China | collected 2012
TGTCGCAAGCGACCGCCGCAGGCGCAAGAATGTGCCGAGGCACATTCTTTGTTCTGAAGAAAAAGTAACAGAGGAGATTTCAAAAATAAGAATAAAAGTGTTGAAAGCGTGAATAATAGAAGAAATATATTTAAAAGACGTGAAAAAATTACAAATATAGGCTCATAAAACGTGAAAAATAAATTGACATAGGCTCATAAAACGTGATAGTCTTGAAAAAAGGAGGGGATTCTATGTATTTAAAAAGAAAGATAGATGAGTATCTGTTAGAGTGGAAAGAAAAAGAAGAAAGACTTCCGTTAATTATAAAAGGGGCAAGACAGATTGGAAAAACGGAATCTATTAATCACTTTGCAAATCAAAATTATGGCAATATTGTAAGTATTAATTTTGTATTGGAACCGAAATATAAAACAATACTGAGTGATGGATATGCTGTTGAAGATATTATAAAGAATATTTCAATGATAGATACATCCAAAAAATTCATCGAGGGAGACACATTGATTATCTTTGATGAATTACAGGAGTTCCCAGATATTGCAACTGCGTTGAAATCATTTAAAATCGATGGAAGATTTGATGTCATATGTAGTGGTTCTTTACTTGGAATCAATTACAGAAAAATCCATAGCAACAGTGTGGGATATAAAACAGATTATGAAATGTTTTCAATGGATTTTGAAGAATTTTTGTGGGCGAAAGGATACTCAGAGAAGAATATTGAAGATATACTAAAACATATGCAGACAGGAACACCTTTTTCAGAAACAGAATTATCAGTTTATAAGAAATTGTTTTTAGAATATTGTGTACTTGGTGGCATGCCTGCAGTAGTAAAAGTATATATTGAAAAAAACCTCTTCACAGATACGATAGAAATCCAGAAGCAGATTCAAATGGATTACGAAGAGGATATTAGAAAATACGCTGAAGGTTTGGATCAGACTAAAATTGTAAGTGTCTATCGGAACGTACCTGTACAGCTTGCAAAAGAAAATAAGAAATTTCAATTAAGTAAAATAGACAAAAAAGCCAGAAGCCGAGAATATATGGGATGTATAACCTGGCTCGAAGATGCAGGCGTGATTACTATATGTTATTGTCTGCAATATCCAGAACTTCCATTGAAAGGAAATTATGATGACTCAAAATTCAAAATCTATTATCCAGATACAGGATTATTGATAGCTTCACTAGATGAGGAGGCACAAGAAGATCTTCGGGCAAATAAAAATCTTGGAGTATACAAAGGAGCTTTATATGAAAATTTTGTAGCAGAGGCATTTGTAAAACAGGGACTTGGACTGTATTATTATAAAAAAGAAAATGCTACTTTGGAAGAGGATTTTTTTGTAAGAACAAAAGATGAGCTGGTTCCGGTAGAAGTGAAAGCAAACAAGAACCGTTCTAAGTCATTGAGACAATTGATATCCAGTGATTCTTATGGGGATATTCATTGGGGAATAAAACTTGCAGATAGTAATGTTGGGATAGAAGACGGAATTTATACATTTCCTTACTTTTGTACATTTCTATTAAAACGATATCTAAGGGAAAAAGATGAAGAAAAAATTGTTTGACTTTTAGATTAACAGGAAATATAATAACTACAAACGAGTAGCAAGTAAGCGTAAATCCAGTTTACCTGTTACTCGTTTTCTTATTAAAATAGAAGTAACTGTTCAGAGGCAACCTCCAAAATGCTACGCATTTCGTCGGTGTGGCGTATCCGCCAAATAAAATTTCAAAAACAGTCTTAAAAATGCAAGCATTTTTAAGACTGTTTTATGAAATTTTGCTTGGCTCTGAACAGTTACAAATAGAATATCGCCATGAAAAAGTGTGTAGCCTGTCAGCGTAAGTCCAGCTTATAAGACAAGGTACGCACTTTTTTTGTGCGGAAAAGAGAGGAGTTAAAACAAAATGACGGAAAGCAACAAAATGAAGGATATGCCGGTGAATAAGCTAATGGTCCAGATGGGAATCCCGATGATCTTATCTATGGCATTGCAGGCGGTCTACAATATTGTAGACAGTGCGTTTGTAGGAAATATGAGAGTGGGCAGTGAGGCCGCATTAAATGCATTGACTTTGGTATTTTCGGTTCAGATGCTTATGGTAGCAGTGGGAATCGGAACAGGTGTCGGAACCAATGCACTTCTGGCAAGGACACTTGGCCAGGGAAACAATAAAAAAGCAGCAAAGGTAGCAGGAAACAGTCTGTTTCTCGGTGTGATCATTTATGTGGTCTGCTTACTGTTTGGTATCTTCGGAGTGAAAGCATACATTTCATCCCAGACAGTAGATGCAGAAGTTTTTCAGATGGGTGTCAGTTATCTGCGGATATGCTGCGTGATCTCTTTTGGAATTATTTTCTTTTCTTTATTCGAAAAGTTATTACAGGCAACTGGACGATCCCTTTATTCCACAATCGGTCAGGTGGTCGGAGCAGTTGTAAATATTATTCTTGATCCGATCATGATCTATGGTATTGGACCTTGCCCAGAAATGGGAGTGAAAGGCGCGGCCTATGCAACGGTAATTGGTCAGGTAGTGTCCGCAGTATTGCTGTTCATTTTCCATATAAAATTGAATAAAGAGTTTGAGCATGGAGCGAAATATATGAAGCCAGATGCAGGTGTTATAAAAGAAATCTATGCAATCGGACTTCCGGCGATCATTGCACAGGCATTGATGTCTATTATGGTTTATGTAATGAATCTGATCCTGAAGTTCAATCCGTCAGCACAGACAGCATATGGTTTGTTCTATAAGGTGCAGCAGTTTGTTCTCTTCCTTGCATTTGGCCTTCGTGATGCAATTACCCCGATCCTTGCATTTGCTTATGGAATGAGAAACAAAAAGAGAATAAAGGATGGAATCAAGTATGGCCTGATTTATACAATCGCATTAATGATTCTTGGAATTGCCATTACAGAGATTTTCCCCGGGGCATTTGCAACACTGTTCAATGCAGGACAGTCAAGAGAATATTTTATCGGAGCAATGAGGGTAATCTCAGTCAGCTTTCTGTTTGCCGGAATTAATGTTGCTTATCAGGGGATTTATCAGGCATTGGACGGTGGTATGGAATCGCTGGTTATTTCACTTTTGAGACAGTTTGTCATTATCCTGCCACTGGCCGGAATTTTTTCGATATTTGTCAGAAATGGCCAGATGGGCGTTACATTAATCTGGTGGGCATTTCCAATCACTGAAATAGTTTCATGTTTTGTGGGATATGTGTTCTTAAAGAAAATCAGAAAAAACAAGGTTGATGTTTTAAGTTAAGGAGGAAGCGGAGATGACAAAAAGAATTATTACAATCAGCAGAGAATTTGGAAGCGGCGGACGATTTATCGGAGAAGAAGTAGCAAAGAAACTTGGAATTGCTTATTATGATAAAAATATCATTAATGAGATTGCAGAAAAGTCTGGTTTATCTCCGGAATATATTCGGGAAAATGCAGAATTATCGCCGAAAAAAGGATTATTCGCATATGCATTTGCCGGACGTGACGTCACAGGAAAATCACTAGAAGACATGGTATATGAGGCACAGAGAAATGTTATTTTAGAGCTGGCTGATAAGGAGCCTTGCGTGATCATTGGAAGAAATGCAGATTTTATTCTGAAAGACAGGGACGATGTGCTGAATGTATTTATTCATGGAGATATGCCGGTAAAAATACAGAGAATCAGTCAGATATATCATGTCAGTGAAAAAGTTGCTGCAAAAATGATAGAAGATACGGATAAAAGACGTATGACGAATTATAACTTTTATACAGAACAAAAATGGGGGAAAGCCAGCAACTATACGTTGTGTTTGAATACTTCCCAGCTTGGGTATGACAGATGCGAGAAGATAATTATGGAATGCTTAGAATAAAAAAATAGCACTCACCTCTTGACAGTGCTAACATACAGGTGCTATATAATAACTAGAACAAAGGGAGAGAGAAAGATAAGAAAAAAAGAATCTTCATCCTCCGAAATGTTCTGACAACAACTGCGAAAGCAGTTTATATAAAAACTGTGAGGTTTCCTCACAGGGGCAACAAAGTTTGTTAGCATTGAAAGGAGAAATGACTTATGATGATGCCTAGTATTTTTGGAGAAAACTTATTTGATGATGATTGGATGAACTTCCCGTTTGATCAGGATTTCTGGGGAAAGAAGAATCCGTTATATGGTAAACACGTAAAGAACATGATGAAGACAGATATTCGTGAACATGAAAAAGGATATGAAGTAGATATTGATCTTCCGGGATTCAAGAAAGACGAGATCGGCATAGAGCTTGAGAATGGTTATCTGACCGTATCAGCAGCCAAAGGTCTTGACAAAGATGAGGAAGATAAGAAAGGTAAATACATCCGTAAGGAGCGTTATGCCGGAGCAATGCAGAGAAGCTTCTATGTTGGCGAGTATGTAACACAGGAAGACATCAAAGCAAAATATGAGAATGGTATTTTGAGACTGTCCGTGCCGAAGAAAGAGGCAAAACCAGTCGAAACAAAGAAGACCATCGCAATTGAAGGATAATCTGATTTCGGTTTTGGAATCTCAGGTAAAGTGAAAAGAGGAGCGAAAGCTCCTTTTTTCATGTCAAAAATCAGGTTGCAAACGATAATACTTGCATAATAAGAGGAGTAGCTCTATAATCTTAAATAAGAAACCCTACTATTTTACTAGGATAATAAAAATAAGTTTTCCAGCAAAAAGTATAGAAAATAAGAAAGGGGCAGATTATGAAAGTATTTCGGGGAATTTTAATTCCGTTTTTCGGAACATCATTAGGAGCAGCGTGTGTATTTCTTATGAAGGAGACACTTAGTGATAAGGTGCAGCGGGCGCTGACAGGATTTGCAGCAGGGGTGATGGTTGCGGCATCCGTCTGGAGTCTTCTGATTCCGGCAATCGAGCAATCAGAAAATCTGGGTGCATTTTCTTTTCTTCCGGCATTTATCGGATTCTGGCTGGGCATTCTTTTTCTATTGGCATTGGATCATATCATTCCGCATCTTCATATGAATAGTGAGCAGGCTGAGGGACCGAGAAGTCAGTTGAGACGTACAACAATGATGGTGTTGGCGGTGACTCTGCATAACATTCCGGAAGGTATGGCTGTCGGTGTAATATACGCAGGTTTTCTGGCTGGAGATATGCAGATTACAGCGGCAAGTGCACTTGCGTTATCACTTGGTATTGCGATTCAGAACTTTCCGGAAGGAGCGATTATCTCCCTGCCACTTCGGGCAGAAGGAGAAAAGAAAAGCAAGGCATTTCTCGGCGGAGTTCTTTCAGGTGTTGTAGAGCCGATCGGAGCTGTACTGACACTGGCTGCGGCACAGTTGATTCTGCCAGCGCTTCCTTATTTACTCAGTTTTGCTGCCGGAGCGATGCTCTATGTAGTGATCGAAGAGATGATACCGGAAATGTCACAGGGAAAGCATTCGAATATAGGAACGCTCTTTTTTGCTGTGGGATTCAGCATTATGATGATGCTGGATGTAGCGTTGGAATAACAAATTTACAAACATAGAAATAATTTGGATACAAGGTGTCAGGCACCATTATTCCGTATCCTTAATAAAATAAGCATAAAGACAGGGGTTGAGTTCTCTCATGGAAGAAGGGAGGATGGCAACCCCTAAACCATGTTTGGCCAAAGTTATGGCGGTTCTGTCATAGAGCGCTTTACCGGTTTCGGTTAGAGTAATTTGTGTTATACTTGGAGTCAGGGAAAGAAAGCAAAAAAGGAATGAAAGTATGAAACGAATTGATTTTGAACACGGAACAATTACAGGAAATATTTTAGGCGCGGCATTACCGATGCTGGTGGCACAGATATTGAGTCTTTTGTATAATATCGTGGATCGAATTTACATTGCCAGAATTCCGAAAGTCGGAACAACAGCACTTGGAGCTGTGGGCTTATGTTTTCCAATTATTGTGATTATCACAGCATTCTGTAACTTGTTCGGAAGTGGCGGCGCCCCTTTATTTTCCATTAATAGAGGAAAAGGAAATACCAAAAAAGCTGAAACAATTATGAATACATCATTTTCAATGATGTGCATTTGTGGAGTGGTATTGACGGTAATCGGCATGATGTCTGCAAGTCCGATACTGGTATTATTTGGTGCATCAGAGGAAGGGTTATCTTATGCGTATCCATATATGATGATTTATCTGATAGGAACAGTGCCATCCATGATTGCAACAGGAATGAATCCTTTTATTAATGCACAAGGTTATGCTACATCAGGCATGCTGTCTGTAACAATCGGAGCAGTTGCCAATTTAATTTTAGATCCATTATTTATATTTGGATTGCATTTAGGAATAAAAGGAGCTGCAATTGCAACGATTATTTCACAGACTTTATCAGCAGCATATGTATTTTATTTTTTAAGAAAAAAATCGGAGATAAAAGTTCGAATGCTCTCCAAGGCGGAATGGAAAGTATGTGGAACAGATGCAAAAAATATCGTGAGTCTTGGTAGTGCAGGATTTATTATGCAGCTGACAAATAGTGTAGTAACAATATGTTGTAACAGTGTGCTGTCAGGTATCGGAGGAGATGTTTATATATCAGTGATGACAATTGTATCAAGCATCCGGCAGATGGTAGAGACACCGATTTATGCTATGAATGAAGGAAGCTCTCCAATTTTAAGCTACAATTATGGAGCACAGCGTCCAAAACGTGTTAGAAAAGCAATTAGAGTAATGACTTGCATGATTCTTATTTATACGGCAATCATGTGGAGTGTGATTATTTTTGCACCGGAATTTTTGATCGGAATTTTCAGTTCGGATAAAGAATTACTGGTAGATGCAGTAGAAGCATTGAAGTTGTATTTTGCAGCATTTATATTTATGGATCTGCAATATATTGGACAGACGGTATTTAAATCATTAAATAAAAAGAAACAGGCAATCTTCTTTTCGTTACTTAGAAAAGTATTTATAGTCGTGCCATTAACATATTTGTTTCCATATACATTTCACATGGGAACAAGAGGTGTGTTTTTAGCAGAACCGATATCAAATGTAATCGGAGGAAGTTTGTGTTTTATTACAATGCTGGCAATTGTGATGCCGGAGTTAAAGAGAATGAAGAAGGAAAATTAAAAAAATTAGCACTCACCTCTTGACTCGGCTGAAAACTGCGTGCTATATAATAAATAGAACAAAACAAAAGGCAACAAAGTTAGTTAGCATTGAAAGGAGAAATGACTTATGATGATGCCTAGTATTTTTGGAGAAAACTTATTTGATGATGATTGGATGAACTTCCCATTTGAGCAGGACTTCTGGGGAAAGAAGAATCCGTTATACGGTAAACACGCTAAGAACATGATGAAGACAGATATCCGTGAGCATGACGCAGGATATGAAGTAGATATCGATCTTCCTGGATTCAAGAAAGATGAGATCAGCATTGAGCTTGAGAATGGTTATCTGACCGTATCAGCTGCTAAGGGTCTTGACAAGGATGAGGAAGACAAGAAAGGTAAATACATCCGTAAGGAGCGTTATGCCGGAGCAATGCAGAGAAGCTTCTATGTAGGTGAGAACCTTACACAGGAAGATATCAAAGCAAAATATGAGAATGGTATTCTGAGACTGTCAGTGCCGAAGAAAGAGGCAAAACCAGTTGAGACAAAGAAAACAATCGCAATTGAAGGATGATTTGAACACTGATGTGAGTCAGGTGTCAAATGTCGAAGGGGCTTATGTAAGCCCCTTCTTTTTGTGCGTAAATCTATTTATACGTGTATAAAACATATTTTTTCAGTACAAAAACGTTCATAAATTCGGTCGTAAATATTTACGATTGTTTTTATGAACGTTTTTGTATATAATAGAATCAATAGGATTGGAAAGGATGTGGGTGATATGCGTGAAACACGAACATTAGAATTCAAGGAAACGATTACAAATACTTTTTTGAAAACAGTAAGTGCCTTTTCGAATTATGATGGAGGAACCATTGTCTTTGGGATTGATGACGATGGAAAGATCAAAGGGTTAGCAGATGCTAAGCAATCGTGTCTGGATATTGAAAATAAAATAAACGACAGCATTTCTCCACAACCGAATTATACACTTGAGATACAGAATAATGATCAGACAATAAAACTTACTGTAAAAAGTGGACTTCAAAAGCCGTATTTATACAAATCAAAAGCATACAAACGAAATGATACAGCAACGATAGAAGTCGATACACTAGAATTTTCAAGACTTATTTTAGAAGGGCAAAATATCAGATTTGAAGAACTGACATGTAAAGACCAGGAGTTATCTTTTGAAGTGTTGCATCGCAAATTATCAGAAAACATTCAGATTGAAAGTTTTAGCAAGGATACATTGAAAACACTGAACTTATATGATAATGACAATGGTTACAATAATGCAGCAGGGCTGTTAGCAGATAAAAATCATTTTCCAGGAATTGATATGGTAAAATTCGGTGAAAATATCAGTATCATTCAAAAAAGATCAACATTTGAAAATATATCTGTATTAGAAGAATATGATAAGTCAGTAAATGTGTTTAGAGATTATTATCAATATGAAGTAATTCAAGGAATTGAAAGGAAAAAGGTCGAGAAGATTCCGGAAGCTGCGTTTAGAGAGGCGATTGCTAATGCATTGATTCACAGGGCCTGGGATGTAGAAGCACAGATCAGGGTATTGATGTTTGATGACAGGATTGAAGTTATTTCTCCTGGAGGTTTGCCATCCGGAATAACAAGGGAAGAATATTTGTCTGGTAAACTTTCTGTTTTAAGAAACCGGAATCTTGCCAATGTATTTTATCGTTTAGGTTTTGTTGAGATATTCGGAACCGGAATCACACGAATAAAACAACTGTATGAAGAAGGATTGATGAAACCAGAATTTGAAGTATCAGAGAATACGATTAAGATTGTACTTCCATTATTTGCAAAGAACATGAATCTTTCAGAGGATGAAAAGATGATTTATCGGATTCTTAGCCGAACAATGCTGAAACCAGTGAGTGAAATCATACCGTATGTACCGTTTGGTAAATCAAAGACGACAAAGCTGTTGAAAGAGATGGAACAAAAAGGTGTTATAGATATCCAAGGGCGAGGAAGAGGTACGAAATATATAATAAGATAAATATGAATCATAAACGCACAAAAAATCAGCCGTAAATATTTACGACTGATTTTTGCGCATTTATAATTCATTTGCAGTTTATTCAGTTTCAGCTTTGATTCCCTGCTCGAAAATCTCAACAGCTTTTTCATTCGGTTCGGCAGTAAGATTAGCCACAACGACAGCAATCAAAAGACTTGCGAAGAATCCAGGGATGATCTCGAAGATACCTGTGGCATCTGTCATTCCTGTCAGCAGCCATCCAAGATCTACAACGAATCCGGAGATTACACCTGCTACAGCGCCCTGGTAGTTAAAGCGTTTCCAGAACAGAGACAGCAGGATTGTAGGTCCGAAGGAAGCACCGAAAGCGCCCCATGCATTTTCAACCATATCCATAATAGCCTGAGCACCGCTTCCCTTGGAGTTCGCGATACCGAAAGCAATCAGGGAGAGGATCAGTACGAGGATACGTCCAACCATCAGTGTCTCTTTTTCAGAAGCATTTTTTCTGAAGAAAGGCTTGTACAGATCCGCTGTGAAGGAGCTGGATGCTACCAACAGCTGGGAATCTGCTGTGGAGATTGAAGCGGCAATGATCGCTGCAAGCAGAAGTCCACAGATGCCGGCAGGGAAGAACTTTCTGGCCATAGCAATGAAAACAAGTTTCTGATTTCCCTGAGTAAGCAGTTCCGCACCCATAACCATTCTTCCAAAGTAAGCAATCAGAACAGCAGAGAACAGTGAGATGATTACCCATACGATAGCTACGATAGAAGATTTCTTGATCATGGATGGTTTCTCGATAGACATAAAACGTACCAGGATATGTGGCATACCGAAGTATCCTAATCCCCATCCAAGTCCGCTGACAATATCCTGCCAGCTGGCATCAAAGATACCGCCTCCGAAAGCACACTGTGTTACAGCGCCTGTAGCGGCATCAGTATACTCATATACCGTAGTAAGAGCAGTAGGATCCAACAGATCACTGTGACCGATACAGACTACAAGAGGTACAAGCATCAGTGCAAGCATCATCAGTAATCCCTGGAAGAAGTCTGTCCAGCAAACAGCAGTAAAGCCACCAAAGAAAGTGTAGGCAACAATGATCAGCAAGAATGCGAACATAGCAATCTTAGGAGAAACTGTTGGGAACAAAGTTGTAAATACGGAAGTACCGGCTACCAGTGCAGATGCTACATAAATGGTATATGCAAACAGGAAGATCAGTGCACATGTCAACTGCAGTGATCTGGAGTCTGTTGCAAAACGATTTGTCAGATACTGTGGTAATGTGATCGCATCATCTGCAGCTTTAGAGAATGTACGCAGACGTTTTGCGCACAGAATCCAGTTGGCAGCTGTACCTAATGCAAGACCAATACCAATCCACATCTGTCCGAAACCGAAAGCTAAGATCGATCCCGGAAGCCCCATCAGCAGCCATGCAGACATATCGGATGCCTGTGCGGACAGTGCTGTTACCCAAGGTCCCATGGATCTTCCACCAAGGAAGAAGTCCTCGGAGTTCTTATTGGTACCGTTAAAGTAAAATACTAACGCTACGCCAAGCAAAATGGCGAAATACGCAATAAAAGTAATGATTTCCCAATTCATATTCTTTTATCCTTTCCTTATATTATTTTATATGATGATATCGGGCAGGATTGTAAGAAGGCATAGCATTTATACAATCCATAGGTATCAAAATCATAACTGAAGGCGTTTTTAACCCACAATAACATTTAATTTACCGCAATTGGACGGATATTGTCAATAGTTTGAGGAAAATACGTTGTTGCCCGGTATTTTTCATGTTTTGCGGTTAGTTAAAGCGAACAGATTATTTTTTAACAAATTATGTAAAAATCACGAAATATTGATGGAATATCGCGTGGTATTGTGAGATAATAGAAAAGTAAGAGTTGTGTTCTAAAAAATAGAAAACGAGGTAGAACAGCATGAAACTGATCAAAGAAAAGAAGATCTATACAGGGGATGGTATGATTGAAAATGGTTATATCCGCTTCGATGAGAAGATTGAAGAAGTCGGAGATATGACAGGATTTGAGCCGAAAGAAGATGATCTTGAGGTGAACTGTGCTGGAACGATGGTGGTTCCGGGATTTATCGATATTCATAGCCATGGTGGTTATGGAAAAGATAATATGGATGCTACACCGGATGAGATTGATGAGATGGTTAAGCAGATGACAAAGCAGGAGGGAATCACAACTTACTTCTGTACAACTATGACTCAGACCTATGAGAACATCGAGAAAGCAATGCAGAATATTCATGATGCGGCACAGAAGAACCCGGTGATCAAAGGAATCCACGTAGAGGGACCATTTATCTCAACTGTGTTTAAGGGAGCACAAGATCCTTCTTATATTAAGAAACCAGATGAAAACACACTGGAAAAATGGAATGAGATCAGTGGTGGACTGATCCGTATTGTTACTTATGCACCAGAAGAGGCTGATCCGTCATTTGAGACATGGTGCAAGGAAAATGGAGTTGTCTTAAGCGCAGGACATTCGAATGCATTATACGGGGAATTGAATGCAAGCGGAGCAACACATGTGACTCATCTTTACAATGCACAGCGAGGACTGAATCACAGAGAGCCGGGGGTAACAGGATATGGTATGCTGGCAGAAGGGATACACGCAGAGCTAATCTGTGACGGAAAGCATATTGTACCGGATATGGTGAAACTCGCATGCAAAGTAAGAGGGTATGATGGAATCGAGCTGATCACAGACTCTATGCGTGCGAAAGGAATGCCGGAAGGAAAGAGCGAATTGGGCGGACAGGTCGTAATCGTAAAAGATGGTATGGCAAAACTGGAAGACGGAACGATCGCAGGAAGTATCCTTACATACATTCAGGCATTTAAAAATGTTATGGAATTTACAGGAGCTACTGTTGAAGAAGCGGTTAAGATGACATCCGGAAACCAGGCGAAGGAATTTGGACTTGAGACCAAGGGTGCAATCGCAGTTGGAAAAGATGCAGATATGGTTGTATTAAATGATGCGTTTGATTTAGTACAGACAATCAGCTATGGTAAACTCGCATAAGGAATAAGAAGTTATAAAATATATTTACTGAAGCAGGAAGCAAATAGATTTGATCTATGAAAATATGGGGTGGCTTCCAAAGCACTCGATATAAATATAATGAAATGAGAGGGTATTAAACATGGAAGTAATTGTAAAGAAGAATTATGAAGAGATGAGCAAGGCAGCGGCAACATTGTTTGCAGCAGAGATTATGGAGAATCCAAAGACAATCCTTGGAATGGCAACAGGATCTACACCGGTTGGTCTGTACAAAGAGCTTGTTAAGATGTATGAGGCGGGAGATCTTGATTTCTCTCAGGTTACTACATTCAACCTGGATGAGTATATCGGGCTGGCACCGGAGCATGATCAGAGCTATCATTATTTCATGAATGACAATCTTTTCGATCATGTAAATATCAACAAAGAGAATGTACATGTACCGGATGGGGTTGGATTTGAAGCTGGAGAGGCAGGAAAAGCATATGAAGAGCTGATGGCAAAGACAGGACAGGTAGAAATCCAGCTGCTTGGACTTGGATGCAATGGACATATCGGATTCAACGAGCCGGCAGATGAGTTTACAAAAGTAACAGGTGAGATCGACCTGACAGACAGCACAATTGAAGCGAATAAGCGTTTCTTTGAGAAGAAAGAAGATGTGCCGAGAAAAGCTGTTTCTATGGGGATCGGAACAATTATGCGTGCAAAGAAGATCGTACTTCTTGTAAACGGAGAGAATAAAGCAGAGATCCTGAAAGAAGTAGTAAACGGACCGGTTACACCAAAGGTACCTGGAAGTATCTTACAGTTCCATCCACATGTAACAGTGATCTGTGACGAAGAGGCAGCAAAGTACCTGTAAAATGCCTGTAAGAGGTCCTTAACTGACATACGGTTAACGCTTAATAGCAGCTTGTGTCCAGAGAGACTTCTTAGTAAACGATAAGAACCATGAAGAAGCTGCCAACGGCAGCTTCTTCTAATATATAGAATATTTAATTATTGAAGGAAAACAGAACAGATGAAAACAACAATATTAGAAGCATGCACAGATTGTGTACAATCAGCGATCAATGCGCAGAAAGGTGGCGCAGACCGAATCGAGCTTTGTAGTAATCTTGTGATCGGAGGACTTACTCCGGGAAAAGCATTATTTGATCTTGTAAAAAAATATACGAATATCAAGACAAGAGTTCTTCTTCGTCCAAGATATGGAGATTATTGTTATGACCAGTATGAGTTTGAACAGCTAAAAGAGGAAGTTCAGATGTACTGTGAGATGGGAGCTGATGGAGTTGTCATCGGAATGCTCAATCCGGATGGTACGTTGGATACAGAGCATATGGCAGAGCTTATTAAGGCAGCAGGAAATAAAGAGAAAGCGCTTCACCGTGCATTTGATGTCTGCATAGATCCGATGAAAGCACTCGAAGAAGCCATTGAACTTGGATTTGATACGATTCTGACAAGTGGACAGAAGGAAACAGCATGGGAAGGAAGAGAGATGCTGAAAGCACTTCAGGAAAAAAGCGCAGGAAGAATAGAAATCCTTGCCGCAAGTGGGATTGGTGCAGAATCAATAGAAAAGCTTCTTCCATATACTGGAATTACTTCTTATCATATGTCTGGAAAAATCGTAGTGGACAGTGCGATGAAATATAGAAAAGAAGGAATAGGACTTGGATTGTCAGAGCGTGGAGATTATGCGCTCTGGCAGACTTCGGAAGAAGAAATCGTGAAAGCAGTAAAGGTTTTAAAAACAATAGATTAACTTCAACAGACGTGTCTTGCACAGCTTGAAAAAAACAGTTATACTCATAGACAAAGGTAAAAACAGTAACAATTTTAACAGGAGAAAGCGGATTATGATCAAAGTAATAGCAAGTGATATGGATGGAACACTTCTTGGAGACAATCATAAAGTAGCACCGGAGACAGTAGAAGCGATCCGTGAAGCACAGGCGGCGGGAATCCGCTTTATGATAGCAACCGGAAGAAGTTATAATGGAGCAATGGAAGAATTAAAAGATCTGGATCTTGGCTGTGATTTTATTGTGGGCTCAGGCGCAGAGGTACGCAACCCAAAGGGTGAAATTCTAAAAAGCATAGGATTTACATATGAGGTCTGCAATGAGGTGGCAAAGGTATTGGAAGAATATCCAATCTCGGTATTGTATTGTGCCGGACCTTATGAGTATCGTGTGGGAACACCGGAGGAAGTAGAGGAGAGTATTGTTCGTCAGATTCAGTTGTTCCATTTATCTGAGTGCAGAGACCAAATAGAGCAGTCAGAACTTTATAAGCGAGTGAAGGCAAGTTCAAGACGAATCGATTCTGTGGACGAATTAGAGAAACAGGGAATTATAATCCATAAGATTTTCCTTTTTACAGGCGATCTGGAGATGCTTGATAAGATCAAGCGCAGACTGATGCAGAATCCGGAGCTCGCAGTTGCGTCTTCCTTCTATAATAATCTGGAAATCACGGTAAAAGGAGCGGAGAAAGGACCTGCGATTCAGGAATATATTGAATCTTTAGGTTATACAAAAGATGAAGTGATGGTATTTGGTGACAGCCTGAATGATTACTCTATGTTGTCTATGGATTTTGGCGCAACTGTTGCGATGGAAAATGCAGATGATGAAGTGAAGCAGGTTTCAAAATATGTTACAAAGTCAAATGAAGACTTAGGGGTGGCATATACCATTCATGAACTGTTGAAAAAGCAGGGGAAAATCAATTCAGATTGTGAATAACTTTTCAAAAAATGAAACTGTATGTTGATAACACAAAATGAAAGCGAGGCAATTAAGATGGATGCAAGACAGAAAAGAAACAAAGTACTTGGAGAACGTGTGGTGAAAGCGCTTGAATCCAGAAATATGGATGCTTATTATGCTGAGACAAAGGAAGAAGCAGTGAAGAAAGCACTGGAGTGGATTCCGGAAGGAAGCACGATTAATATGGGAGGTTCCTCTTCTGTTCGTGAGTGTGGATTGATTGATGCAATCTGTTCCGGAAATTATAATTTCTGTGACAGAGATAAAGCATCTACACAGGAAGAGAAACAGAAAATCGCGAGAGCAGCTTTTTCCTGCGACTGGTTCCTCGGAAGCGTGAATGCGATGAGTGAGGACGGTGTCTTCATTAATATTGACGGAAATGCAAACCGTGTGGCAGCATATGCATTTGGACCCAAGAATGTACTTTTAATTGTTGGTATGAACAAAGTTGTAAAGACACAGGAAGATGCAATGAGCAGGGCGAGAAATGAAGCTGCACCTGTAAATGCACAGCGTTTTGGAATTGATACACCATGTTCCAAGGCTGGAAGCTGCTTTGACTGTAAGAGTCCGGAATGTATCTGCTGTCAGATATTGATGACAAGATTCAGTCGTCAAAAGGGGCGCTTTAAAATTATCCTTGTAGACGAGAATCTTGGCTTTTAGAGAATAGAATAAGTGGGGGAAAACAAATGGGAAGAAACGTAAAAAAGCCGGTACGCCGCAGAGGGGCAAAACGGCAGGCAGAGAGAAGAGGCGGGCGAAAGAAAAAACGTGTTGCATTTGATGTAGTAACAACGACGATTTTGATCGTGGCAATCTGTGTTTTTGCATTTTCACTTTTTCAGTTGGTTAAAATGCTGATACCGTACTATTCCGGTGGAAAAGAGTACGACAAACTCAAAGATAAAGCAATTACGATAGAGACTACGAAGGATTCAGAGGACACCTCGGAAGCTCGATTTAAGGTGGATTTTGATGTACTCTTGCAGGAAAATCCGGATACTGTTGCATGGATCCGTTTTGATGAACCGTCGATCATTAGTTATCCGGTTGTGAAAAGTGCGGATAATAAGGAATACCTTACAAAGACATTTACGGAAAGTGATAATAAGCTTGGTGCTATTTTCATGGATATGAGAAATACAAGTGATTTCTCAGACAAGAATACAATGATTTATGGTCATAATATGAAAAATGGTTCAATGTTTAATAATATTAAATCCTATACGGATCAAAGCTTTGCGGATGAACATCCTTATGTTTATATTTATTTACCTGATGGTACAGTAAGTCAATATAAGGTTGTTGTTGGTCATATTATTTCATAAACAAGTGTTTTATATAATACACATATTGTAGATACAGCTTCATTTGTACAAGAAATGGTAAAGACATCTTCTATTAAAGTAGATTTTGATCAATCTCAAGTACAATCGGTAATTACTTTATCTACTTGTACTTCTGCAGGAAGTGAAAGTGGTAAAAGAAATGTAGTACATGCGATTTTACAAAGAAAAGGGATTGATCCTGTAAAAGAAAAAATGGAAAACTAGAGAAATCTAGTTTTTTTGTTGTTAATTGTAAATGAGCTTGAATTGAATAAGTATGTCCGATGTGCTAAAATATTTGCATGTTAAGAGGGTGTTTTAATGGTTAAAAAAAAGAAAAGAAGTTTTATGTCTAAGTTGTTTTCTAGACGTATTTTATTATTAATACAATTTATCGTTTCTATCATTTTTTTAGGATGTATTTACATATTAAAGATGTTACCAATGAAATATTATTTGATTTTATGTGGTATTATTTTTTTGTTATGGATGTTAAGTTCATTGCTTATTAAATCAGGGATTAAAAAGAAAAAGCGAGAAAATAAATATGCTAGATTGATTTTTGGAAAGCTATTATCTTTAATACTTAGCGTTGCTTTAGGATTTGTTTCGGTAATGGCTTTTAAAGGAAATAATTTTTTATCTAATATTACAGGTTCTTTTACACAAACAAGAGTTATTTGTATGTATGTGAAAAAAGAGAGTGCTATTAAAAGTTTAAGAGATGTAAAAGATAATACAGAAATTGGAATTGCTAGTGAAAAAGGCTCAAAGAATATTACATCAGCAATTGCTAAAATAGAAAATAAAGCAAATAAAGATTTTCAGACAAAAGATTATAAAGATTATTCTTTATTAGGAGATGCTATCATGGATGGAGACATTGATGTTATTGTTGCTGATAATGCTTATATGGCTTTATTAGAAGCAGATCATGAAGGCATCGATGAAAATCTAAAGAGTTTATATAAAGTAGAAATTCAAGAAAAATTAAATTCTGTGACACAAGAAACAAATGTGACTAAAAATCCATTTATTGTTTATATGACAGGAATAGATACTTATGGGACAGTTTCAGCAATTTCAAGAGCTGATGTTAATCTTGCTGTCTGTGTTTCCCCAATTCAAAAACAAATATTAATTGTATCTATTCCTAGAGATACACAAATTACCTTGCATAAAAATGGAAAAATGGATAAATTAACGCATTCAGCTATGTATGGTATTAACGAGACAATTTCTTCTATAGAAGATTTCTTGGATTTAAAAGTGAATTATTATGCTAAGACAAACTTTAGTGGAATTACTAATATCATTGATGCCTTAGGTGGAGTAACAATTGATTCACCTTATGAATTTACAACATTACATGGTCACTATCATATTAATAAAGGAATTAATCAAATGGATGGAGATAAAGCTTTATGTTTTGTAAGAGAAAGATATGCTTTACCAAGTGGTGATTTTGATCGAGGAAGAAACCAACAAAGATTACTTAAAGCCATGATCAATAAAGCTGTTTCTCCTAAAATCATTACAAACTATTCAAATATTTTACAAGCAGTAGAAGGATGTTTTGAAACTAATATGTCATCTGAAGATATAAAATCACTTGTTCAAACACAATTAGATGATATGTCTAAATGGAAAATGTACAATGTTCAACTTACGGGAGATCCAGAAATTTCATATAAAACATATTCTATGAAGGGTAAAAAATGTTATACAATGAAACCTAATAAAAAATCTTTGAACGGTATTATTAATGTTATTAATAAAATTGAAGATGGTAAAAGAATTACTGATCAAGATGTAAAAGGATTACAAGGTGCTTAACCTGTAATCCTTTTTAAATGACAACTCTTAATTTAAAATGGTGTTGATGAGTAGAAAATTGACAATTTCCATGGAGCTTTTCAACTGTATAAGCAATACTTTGAGTTCCAAAGCCATGATCTTTTTCTTTAGATATAGGAATACCATCTACAAAAATAGGTTCATTTAAGTAATTATTTTCAATAGATATAAGTAACTTACCACATTTTTCTTGCATATTTAATTCTATAAAACGTTCATTTTCTAATAACATAACAGCTTTAAAAGCATTTTCTAAACCATTAGATAGAATAGAAGTTAAATCGATATCACTAATAGACAATTGTTGAGGAACATCTAAATGATAATGAAAATCAATATTTTCATCTTTCATTCTATTTTCATAAGATGTCATAATCATATTAACAGTATCATTTAAACAATATTTCTTTCTTACAGTTTGATCGATGACATCAAATAAAGTATGAATATATTCGATAGCATGTTCATTTTGATTATTTTCAAGATCGTTTAGTATATTGTTTAAAAAATGACGCATATCATGTCTCATTAAAATAATCTTTTTTTCATTTTCTTTCATCAGCTTCATTTCTTTTTTTGATTGTGCTTGTTTCATATAAATAACCTTATTGGTTGTTTCTATTTTTTGCTTTTCTTCATATTGTTTAAAATAAACGGTACAGAATACAAAATAACAGATACATAAAAGAAATGGTGTAAATTCTACAGTTGTTTTATTTCCAATATAAAGAAGCTTTGTATAAACGGTAGAAAGATAATCAAATATATAATAGAACATTGGAATGATACCAAAAGAAATAAGTTCATGTGATTGTTTTTTTAATAATTGAGAAATAGGTAAATAAACAAATTTAATAATGAAAACAAAAGAAATAATGAGTGTTAAAGAATAGGTTATATTATCTATATTCTTAATAAAAGAGGAAACAAAGATTGTTGTCCAGTTACTTATTTGACAACATAAATAAGCACTTGTTATAGCAATTAAACTTGGAAATAATCGTTTTTTGAAAATTAAAACAAAAAATACTAAAAGTGGTAAATGGGTAATAAAAGGATATAAAGAAATAACAGCCGATAAATCTTTAGTAAAATAGAAAATACCTTGTAATACTAAATCAATATAAAAGAATAGAAAAACACAAATGACATTCTTTTTATTGATTCTAATATCTAGAAATAGTACAGAAACAAAGATACCGAATAATAAAGTTAAAGTATAACGAATAGATTCTAAAATAGTATAAATCATATGTTAATCACCTTCTTTAAACATATATTCAAAATAAGCTTCTTTAAAAGATTTAGCATAACTTCTTGCGATGGGAACTTTCTTGTGTGTTTTTGTTTCAATTTCTATAGAATTAAAATGATCAATAGCAGGCATATGAACTAAGTAACTTCGATGACATTTATAAAATGCATCATTTGAAGTTAATTCATTACTACAATGAACAAAAGTATCTAAAACTTCTAGACATTCACCATCATTTAAACAAAATAAAACTTTTTTATTTTGTGCTTCAACACATTCAATCAAATGATAATAAATTTTACGATATCCTTTATCTGTTTTAACAATAATAGATTCAGGTTCATAATGAAATGCTTGTTTACAATCATTTAAAAGAGAGCATAGTTTTTCATAAGTTGTAGGTTT
>OGYR01000578.1_pt1 | contig 19835 bp, 18 predicted proteins | sample 1576661 | NCBI WGS metagenome assembly OGYR01 (sample SAMEA3541490, study PRJEB24748) | human gut metagenome | biome: human gut; feature: human-associated habitat; material: faeces | place: China | collected 2012
TTATCAATACATTCGTGAATGCTGTTTATCTCTATGATGAAAAAGTTTTGATTACATTCAACTACAAAGACGGCACAAAAACCATCACTTTCGATGAAATTGCCGCCAAAGATGCCCCAGAGGGCAAGGGTTCGGATTTGGGTTGCTTCGCTCCACCAAAAAGCCTCAACGTATGCAAGTACGCTGAGGTTTTTGTTTTGTGACAGGGTTAAACTCATAGAGCGGGTGGATTCGAACAGCTGCGGCGCTGTCGCAGAAGACAGCGCAAAAACAGCCCAGTGGACTGTTTTTAGCAGCGCGGCTCGCGCAATCCACCCGCGCCCACCAAGAACTCCGGTATCCAATGGGTACCGGAGTTTCTGTTTTATCGCACTTACAAAGGGGAGACAAGGGTGGATTCGAACAGCATCGACCCGCCGAACAGTCCGGCGGGGAAAAAAGCCCCTGAGCAGCAGCGACGACCGCTGCCAGCGGCAGAAACAGGGAGGAGCTGTTGGGGCTGCGGCCAGCAGGATGCGCGTGCCGCCCAAGGCACGATGCAGCCGCTGGGAGCCGCGACCCGGGCTCCTTTTCTGCGCGGCTCGCGACATCCGCCCGCACACATATTGCATCTGTCCCTGACCTGTGATACCATACAGGTAACTGAAACAACACAGACGGAGGACTTTTTCCATGATCTACGATACCCTGAACAACCTGCCCAACTATCTGGGCGTAAGCGACAATCTGGACACCGTGATCGAGTACATCATGGCGCGGGATATCACCACCCTGCCTGCCGGGCGCACCCGCATTGATGGGGACAAGGCGGTGGTCACCGTGAGCACCGTCACACCCCAGACGTCCGACAAGGCGCTGTTCCAGCGGCACGACAACCATATCACGCTGGAGACTGACTTGGACGGCAGTGAGCTGTTTGAGGTAAGCCTTGCGGAGCTGACGCCCACCAAGCCCACCGATGAAGCCGCCGACACCACCGTAGGCACCGCCGGTACCAGCATTGCCGGGATGCTGTGCGAGGGACGCTTTGCCCTGTATCTGGCCGGGGAACCGTATAAATCCGGCCTGAAGGCGCAGGGCTGCGGCAAGCTGAAAAAAGCCGTGTTCAGCATTGAGCTGGACCCGGACGAGGAAGAAACGGAAGAATAACTGAAAGGAGACTTTCTGTATGGGATTTTTTGCTGTACTGGCTGCAAGCCTGTTTGCCGTATTTGTTTTTACTGTATTCGGCGGCTATTCGCTGCTGCTCTGGTGTCAGCAGTCCCTGTGGATGGTCGTTCCTCCCGCACTGGTGCTGGCTGTTCTGATCTGGATATTTTTGAAAATGGACGACAAGATCACCGCCCTGCAAAAGCGGGTGGAGGAGCTGGAAGCCGCACAAAAAAGCACGGAGAAGCTTGAAAAATAATACAGCGCCGCCCTTCGCAGAAAAAACTCTCTGCAAAGGACGGCGCTGCTTTTTTGAACGCTTTCACGTTGGCCTGCCGGTGGCTACAGATTCAGCAGGACATTCACCCGGAAGAGGTGTTCCTCTGTCTCCAAATGCAGACTGCCGTTGTATTTGTGCACCACCGTCTCGGCGGATACCAGCCCGATGCCGGTGCCCTCGTGTTTGGTGGAGTGCAGGATGCCTTGCTGCTTTTTCAGTACGCCGTCGTAACGGTTCTCTACCACAAGCCCCAGCATGGCGGGGCTGAGCATCTGCGCCATCACCTGCACCCGGCGCTGCTCCGGCGGCAGCTTCTGACTGGCGTGCAGGGCGTTTTCCAGCAGATTGCCCAGAATGGTGCACAGGTCGGCCTCCGGCATGGGCAGCTGCCGGGGCAGTGCCAGCTTCCACTCCACAGGGACACCTTGCTGCCCGGCCGCGTGGTCGTAATATCCGGCCAGCGCATCCACGGCGGCGTTGGCGCACAGGCTGGGGCGGTGTTCACTGAGTTCGCTTTCGTACTGGCGCAGATAGCTTTTCAGCTCCTCCAGCTGCCCGGTCTCGGTCAGTCCGGCGATCACATGCAGATGCTGTCGGAAGTCGTGCCGCAGACGGCGGGTGTTGTCCAGATAGGTCTGCAACTCCATATATCGGCGGGATTCCATGGCCAGCAGCTGGTTTTCCCGGTCCAGCCGGGCGTTGCGGGCGAACTCCCGGGCAACGCGGTACATCTCGTACAGCAGCAAAAAGATGCCGAACAGCGAGATAGACACCGCCAGCACCGAGATAATCTTCAGTCGCCCGACCAGCACCACGGCGGGGTCCAGCGGCATACAGTATACCAGAAAAACGGCATAGAGGGCGGGCAGCGGCCACGCGGACTGCCAGAAGGCTTCACCGCTGTACTCCCGCAGCAGCCATCGGCTCCACTGCACGGCAGTGAACCAGAACAGCACGGTGAGTACCGCTGCCAAGCCCAGCCGCAGCAGCGCCGTGGAGGCAAGGCAGACAGTCTGTGGGTTGGAGACCTCGGCCCGGGCGTTGAGCACCGTCGACAGCAGGGAACACACCGCCATCATCACGGCAGAGATGGAAAACAAAAAGGCGGTCTGGCTTACGGTCACTTCCGGCGTTACCCGCCAGCGCAGCAGCCAGAAGGAGACCAGCACGATAACGGGCAGAAAAGCATTGCTGTTCTGCCCGAACACGGTGCAGAGCGCGGCGCAGCCAATGCACAGCAGGGTGATGCACCCGGCGGCAATGCAGGCGGTGCGTCTGGGGGTGCGCAGCTTTTCCCACAGGGATGCCAGACACAGAAAAGCGCTGGGGTACAGCAGTGCAAAATCCAGAAAATAACGGCCGAACAGGGCAAGATCCATGGCGGCTGCTCCTTTCCTCAATGCAGCTCCTGCCGCATGTGGCGGAACTGGTACTGTGTAAAGCGGGCAAGCAGGGTGCATTTATCCTTTTGGCGTACCGGCAGGCAGGTACCGTCCAAGATCTCGATGCAGTCCTCCCCGAACCGCAGCACCTTGTCCATGTTGATGATAACGCCCCGGTTGCAGCTCATAAAGTTTTCCCGTGCGGTAAGCTTTTCTTCGATCTGCGCAAAGCTGCACATGGCACGGTACTCGCCATCCTCGGTGGTGATAAGGACGTAGTGGTTCCGGGCAATGGCGTACAGCACCTTGCGCAGTGGCAACTGAATGCTTTGGCGGGCAATGCGGATCTCCAGTTCCGGCTCCTTACAACGCAGCGCCCGCCGCAGCTCGGCGGCAAGGTGCACGAATTTTTCCTCCTGATAGGGTTTGAGCAGGTAATCGAAGGGGTGTACCGGAAAGGCATCCCATACATATTCCGGCGAGGAGGTCACGAATACGATCAGCACCTCCGGGTCGGCCTGCCGCAGTCGGCGGGCGGTCTCGATGCCATTGGTGCCCGTCATGCAGATATCCAGAAACACCACGGCGTATAAGCCGGGCTCTGCTGCGGCACGGAGAAAATCATCCCCGCAGGCAAACCATGTGCACTCGGCTTCGGGCAGCTGCTGTTGCAGCAACTCCTCCAGCCGCTGGGCGTCCGGGATCTGATCCTCTACGATGGCGATTGGCAATGCCATCCATACACCCTCTTTCTCCATTCATTGCTCCTTTATTATAGCATACTGCGCCGGGAAGGGCATCTGCTTTTTTGCACAAAACGCCCCATTTTGCGCGCCGAGCGCCGCCCTGCGCACCCGCAGCGGGCGACTGCCAAAAAGTTTTGGTTGACAGACGGGGCGAATCATGTTATTCTTTTGTTGATTTTGAGAGACGCCGCCTTGCAGAGTCTTTTCAAAGCAATTTACTCGGGACCGCCCAAACGGGGCTAAGGCCATACGGACAGCCGGGTCCACTGCCGACCGGCGGCGCAAGCTGCCATTATTGATTGAGTTTGAAGCTCAAATTTTATAAGTTGGTTCCTTTACAACCATGAAATTGCGCAGCCTATGCGCAGACTTGTGAAACGGTCAATAAGAGTAGTAAAAGTGTAGTTGCTATATAGACTCTCATCACCCCGTCTTTTTGGATCGCAAATAACGCGCAGCACCGGCACTTACGGCTGGGTGCTTTATCAGCGCGGAAAAAGCTTTTCCAAGCGCAGGTCTGCATATTTGTGCAGTGTCTGCGCTTTTTTGTTGTGCAAAAGAGAAACAGGGACGAGAAACAGGGACGGAGGAAAAGATGAACGAGAACAAAGCGCGTTCCCGGCTGGACCAGCGCCGTGCGCCTATCTATGAGGCGCTGGAGCGGTTCCGGCAGATGCGGGTAGTGCCCTTTGACGTGCCCGGCCACAAGCGGGGCCGCGGCAACCCGGAGCTGACCGCTTTTCTGGGTCAGCAGTGCGTGGGCGTGGACGTGAACAGTATGAAGCCGCTGGATAACCTTTGCCACCCGGTGTCGGTCATCCGGGAAGCTGAGGAGCTTGCCGCCGATGCCTTTGGCGCAGCACACGCCTTTTTAATGGTGGGCGGCACCACCAGCAGCGTGCAGAGCATGGTGCTTACCGCCTGCAAGAGGGGCGATGAGATCATTCTGCCCCGCAATGTGCACCGCAGCGTGCTGAACGCGCTGGTGCTGTGCGGCGCGGTGCCGGTGTATGTGAACCCGGAGGTGGATAAGCGCCTGGGCATCTCGCTGGGCATGAAGCGGGAGCAGGTGGCCAAGGCCATCAAGGAGCACCCCAACGCTGTGGCTGTGCTGGTGAATAACCCCACCTACTACGGCATCTGCTCTGACCTGCGTGCCATCGTAAAAATGGCGCACGACGCCGGGATGCTCTGCCTTGCTGACGAGGCCCACGGCACCCATTTCTACTTTGGCGGCGGCTTGCCGGTATCTGCCATGGCGGCAGGCGCGGATATGGCCTCGGTCTCCATGCACAAAAGCGGCGGCAGCCTGACCCAGTCCAGCCTGCTGCTCATCGGCCCCAACGTGCACCCGGGCTATGTGCGTCAGATCATCAACCTGACCCAGACCACCTCCGGCAGCTACCTGCTGATGTCCAGTCTGGATATCTCCCGCCGCAATCTGGCGCTGCGGGGACGGCAGGTGTTCCATCAGGTGGCAGACATTGCCGAGTACGCCCGCGAGGAGATCAACGCCGTGGGCGGCTACTACGCCTTTGGCAAGGAGCTGTGCAACGGCGATTCCGTTTTTGACTTCGACACCACCAAGCTCAGCGTCCATACGCTGGATATCGGCCTTGCCGGCATCGAGGTCTACGACATCCTGCGCGATGAGTACGATATCCAGATCGAGTTCGGCGATATCGGCAACATCCTTGCCTATCTGTCCATCGGTGACCGCCCGCAGGAGGTGGAGCGTCTGGTCAGTGCACTGGCCGAGATCAAGCGCCGCTACCGCACCGACGGCTCGGGTCTGCTGAGTCAGGAATACATCGACCCCGTGGTGGCTGCCAGCCCGCAGGAGGCCTTCTATGCCCCCAAAAAGAGCCTGCCCCTGCGGGAGACCGAGGGCATGGTGTGCAGCGAGTTCGTCATGTGCTATCCCCCGGGCATCCCCATCCTCGCACCCGGCGAGCGCATCACCAAGGAGATTTTGAACTACATCGAGTACGCCAAGGCCAAGGGCTGCAGCATGACCGGCCCGGAGGACCCCGAAATCTTGCACCTGAATGTTCTGGCATAAGGAGGGAAAGAGATGGAATTTTGGTTTTCAGAGTTTCACACCCCGGATGTGAAGCACAGCATTCGTGTAAACAAGCAGCTCTACTCCAAGCAGAGCGATTACCAGCGCATCGATATCTTTGAGACCCCGGAGTTCGGCCGGGTGCTCACGCTGGACGGCAACGTGATGCTGACCGAGCGCGACGAGTTCATCTACGATGAAATGATCGTCCATGTGCCCATGGCGGTGCATAAGGAGGCTAAGGATATTCTGGTCATCGGCGCCGGAGACGGCGGCGTGGTGCGGGAGTTGACCCGCTACGACCGTGTGGAGCGCATCGACCTTGTGGAGATGGACCCGCAGGTGGTGGAGGCCTGCCGCGCTTACCTGCCCGGCAATGCCTGCCGTATGGATGACCGCCGGGTGCATATCTATTTTGAGAACGCCCTGAAGTATATCCGCCGCTGCGAGGAGGAGTACGACCTTATCATCGTGGACTCCTCCGACCCCTTCGGCCCCTCTGAGGGTCTGTTCACCCGCGAGTTCTACGGCAGCTGCTTCAACGCCCTGAAAGAGGACGGCATCATGGTCAACCAACAGGGCAGCCCCTTCTACGCCGAGGATGCCAGCGCCATGCAGCGCAGCCATAAGCGCATTGCATCCACCTTCCCCATCAGCCGTGTGTATCAGGCGCATATCCCCACCTTTGCAGCAGGGTACTGGCTGTTCGGCTTTGCAAGCAAAAAATATCATCCCATCGATGATCTGGACGCAGAGTCGTGGAAGGCGCTGAATATGCGCACCCGCTACTACACCACCAAACTGCATATCGGAGCATTCTACCTGCCGGCTTTTCTGGAGGAGATGCTGCGGGAAGTGGAGGAACACTGATGCACCCCAACGTTGAGACCTTTATCGGCTGCGACAGCAGCTACCGCGCTGCCAGCATCGTGCTGTACGGTGCACCTTACGATTCCACCACCAGCTACCGCCCCGGTGCACGGTTCGGCCCGGCGGCCATCCGGCACGAGAGCTATGGTCTGGAGACTTACAGCCCCTACCAGAACGCCGACCTGACCGATTTTGATGTGTTCGACAGCGGCGATCTGGAGCTGTGCTTTGGCTCCAGCGAGTTGGCACTGGCCGATATCGAGGCCCGGGCAGAGGAGATCTTGAAGGACGGCAAGTTCCCGCTGCTGCTGGGCGGCGAGCATCTGGTCACACTGGGTGCCGTGCGGGCTGCGGTGAAGAAATACCCCGACCTGCATATCGTGCACTTCGACGCCCACGCCGACCTGCGGGACGACTATCTGGGCGCGAAGCTGAGCCACGCCTGTGTGCTGCGCCGCTGCCACGAGCTGGTAGGGGATGGCCACATCCATCAGTTCTGCATCCGCAGCGGCGACCGGGCAGAGTTTGAGTTTGCTGCCCAGCACACCGAGATGCACAAGTTTGATTTTACCGGCCTTGCCGAACTGACCGCACAGCTGTGCGAGAGCAAGGTGCCGGTGTACCTGACCATCGATCTGGACTGCCTTGACCCCTCCTGCTTCCCGGGCACCGGTACCCCGGAGGCTGGCGGCGTAAGCTTTTTGCAGCTGCTGGATGCTATCCGCACCGTGACCAAGGCCAACATCATCGGTGCAGACCTGAATGAACTTGCCCCCACGCTGGACACCACCGGCGTTTCCACCGCCACCGCCTGCAAGGTGCTGCGCGAGACCCTGATCGCGCTGGACAAGGGCTGGCCGGGTTTTCAGGTATGAGAATACAGAGTATTTACAGATAAAGGAGTAACCGACATGAGCAAAGTTCTGATCATCGGCTGCGGCGGCGTGGCCTCCGTTGCCATCCATAAGTGCTGCCAGGTGCCCGAGGTGTTCACCGAGATCTGCATCGCCAGCCGTACCAAGGCAAAGTGCGATAAGCTGGCTGCCGAGCTGGCTCCCACCACCGCCACCAAGATCACCACCGCACAGGTGGACGCAGACAAGGTGGAAGAGGTCATCGCTCTCATCAAGGCTTACCAGCCTGATCTGGTGATGAACATCGCCCTGCCTTATCAGGATCTGACCATCATGGACGCCTGCCTTGCCTGCGGCGTCAACTACATGGACACCGCCAACTATGAGCCCGAGAACACCGACGACCCGGAGTGGCGCGCCATCTACGAGAAGCGCTGCAAGGAGGCCGGCTTCTCCGCCTACTTTGATTACAGCTGGCAGTGGGCTTACGCCAAAAAGTTCGAGGAAGCCGGTCTGACCGCTCTGCTGGGCAGCGGCTTCGACCCGGGCGTGACGCAGGCTTACTGTGCCTACGCCAAAAAGCACGAGTTTGATACCATTGACACCATCGATATTCTGGACTGCAACGGCGGCGACCACGGCTATGCCTTTGCCACCAACTTTAACCCCGAGATCAATCTGCGCGAGGTGTCCGCACCCGGCAGCTACTGGGAGAACGGCCATTGGGTAGAGATCCCGGCTATGAGCATCAAGCGGGAGTACAACTTCGATCAGGTGGGCGACAAGGATATGTACCTGCTGCACCATGAGGAGATCGAGTCTCTGGCAAAGAACATCCCGGAGGCAAAGCGCATCCGCTTCTTCATGACCTTTGGCCAGAGCTATCTGGACCACATGCGCTGTCTGGAGGACGTGGGCATGCTGTCCACCACCCCTGTCAACTTCAACGGACAGGAGATCGTGCCCATCCAGTTCCTCAAGGCTCTGCTGCCGGACCCTGCCAGCCTTGGCCCCCGTACCAAAGGCAAGACCAATATCGGCTGCATCTTTACCGGCAAAAAGGACGGCAAGGACAAGACCTACTACATCTACAACGTCTGCGACCATCAGGAGTGCTACAAGGAAGTGGGCTCTCAGGCCATCAGCTACACCACCGGCGTGCCGGCTATGTGCGGCGCCCTGATGCTGCTCACCGGCAAGTGGACCACCAAGGGCGTGCACACTGTCGAGGAGTTTGATCCCGATCCGTATCTGGATGCACTGGATAAGTACGGCCTGCCCCGCTCCGAGAGCCATAACCCGGCTCTGGTGGACTGATGCGGGTGCGTGACAGCCGCCCGCCCTTTGCGGGGCTGGCAAACCTGTCCGAGGAGCAGCTGCACCGCCTGCCCACCCCCTGCTATCTGCTGGACGAAGCCCAGCTGCGCCGCAACGGTGAGATCCTGCTGGGTGTGCAGCAGCGCACCGGCTGCCGCATCCTGCTGGCGCAGAAGGCTTTTTCCAACTTTAACGTCTACCCGGTGCTGGCACCCTATCTGGCTGGTACCGAGGCCAGCGGCCTGTACGAGAGCCGCTTGGGCAGGGAAGAGCTGCCGGAGAAGGAGAACCATGTGTTCTGCGCCGCCTACCGGGCAGATGAGTTTGAGGAATTGCTGCAATACGCCGACCACATCGTGTTTAACTCGCCCAGCCAGCTGGCAAAGTTCGGCCCGGCGGCAAAGGCGGCGGGCAAAAGCATCGGTCTACGCATCAACCCGGAGTGCTCCACGCAGGAGGGTCATGAAATTTACGACCCCTGCGCCCCCGGCAGCCGTCTGGGCACCACCCGTGCTCAGTGGGACGCCGCCGTGGATGCCCACCCGGAGCTGCCCGCCCTGCTGGATGGTCTGCACTTCCACACCCTCTGCGAGCAGGACGCGGACGCGCTGGCGGTGACGCTGGCAGCGGTGGAGAAAAAGTTTGCCGACCTGCTGCCCAGAATGCAGTGGCTAAATTTCGGCGGGGGGCACCACATCACCCGCCCGGGCTATGCCCTTGCTACGCTGGAAAACTGCATCCTCTCGGTGCGGCAGAAGTACGGCATACAGGTGTATCTGGAGCCCGGCGAGGCATGGGCGCTGAACGCGGGATATCTCGTCACCACCGTGCTGGACACCCTGCACAACGGAAATACCGGCCTTGCCATTCTGGATATGTCCGCAGCCTGCCACACCCCGGATGTCATCGAGATGCCCTATCGTCCGCCGCTGCTGGACGCCGGTGAGGCAGGGGAGAAGGCGTACACTGTCCGCTTGGGCGGCCCCACCTGCCTTGCGGGAGATATCATCGGAGATTACAGCTTTGATGCCCCCCTTGCTGAGGGTGATAAGCTCATTTTCGGCGATATGGCCATCTACACCACCTGCAAGAACAACACCTTCAATGGGATGCCCCTGCCGCCCATCTGGCTGCTGGGTGTAGACGGCAATTGCCGGGAGCTGGTGCACTTCGGCTATCAGGACTTCAAAATGCGCTTGGGCGCACAGTAAAATAAAAAGCGTTTGTCACGGCCTGCGGGCTGCGACAAACGCTTTTTTCATGAAAGGGGACGTTAAGGTGAACGGCAGATAAAACAAAAAAGCACCACACATTTCTGTGTAGTGCTTTTCGATTCTGGTGGAGATTACCGGGATCGAACCGGTGACCTCTTGCATGCCATGCAAGCGCTCTCCCAGCTGAGCTAAACCCCCAGATGTCTTGCTTTGTGCCTGACGACGTGTATAATTATACCAGCCGCAGAAGCACTTGTCAACAGTTTTTTGAAAATTTTTTGCAGCAAAAGATCCCCGCAGGGCGTGTGCCCGGCGGGGATCAGGAAGCAGAGAAGTGCTCTTTTTGAAAAACGACGCCTTAGCGTGCCTGACGGTCAAAGATCTGCGGAGCCATGCGGCACAGCAGCACAGCGGCCACCATGGTGAGCAGGGTCTCGGGCAGCATATAGCTGCCGTTGTAGGTCAGGCTGTAAGTCCATGCGGCCAGACCATCGTTCAGGTTGCCCCACACCAGCACACCGGACAAAAAGCTGCACATAAAGCGCAGGAAACCGGCGGCAAAGGTGCCTACGGCCACACCCACGGTGCGGTTCTTGAAGGGGCGGGCGAACAACTCGGCCAGACCCAGTGCCATAAAGGCCAGCACATAGTCCAGCAGTACCTCACCGAGGAAGTAGAGGAAGGTGGAAGCGGGAGGCGGGTAGAAGCCCATGATCATTTGCAGGCAGGAGTTCACGAAACCGGTGAACAGCCCCCACTTTGCGCCGTGGCGGAAGGACACCAGCACAAAGGGCAGCATACTCAGCAGGGTAATGCTGCCGCCATTGGGCATGGTGAAGAACTTGATGTTAGAAAGCACCGTGCCAATAGCGATCATCAGGGCGCATTCCACCAGAATGCGGGTCTTGGAATAGGTTTTAGACATGATGGAAAAATTCCTCTCTCATAGTAGTACACAAAAACAAAATGCGCCTGCTGGCAGCAGACGCATGAAGGTTTGTTGAACGTACCGGACGGTTCCGCAAACTCCCTACGCCGGCATTGCCCGGATCAGGTAAAGGGTACTCCGCGCTATGCGGATCTCAGCCTTATGGCGCCCCTGTTTTTATGTCCGCCCACAGTATACGCGCCGTGGGACAAAAAGTCAAGCCCGCAGACATAATCCGCCCCGGCAGCGCGTATGTTATACCATTGCAAAGCTGGAACGCAGGGAGGCGGGATATGAAAGCCGATCCGGAACAGCGTGCCGTGCAGCTGGGCGAGTACATTGCCGCCCACAATGCCACGGTGCGGGCAGCGGCGGCTGCGTTCGGGTGCAGCAAGTCCACCGTGCACAAGGACGTTGCCGTGCGGCTGCGCAGCATCAGTCCTGCACTGTACGGGCAGGTGCGTGCCGTGCTGGCACGCAACAAGGCCGAGCGTCATCTGCGGGGCGGGGCTGCCACCCGGCGCAGATATAGCCGCCGCTAAAGCCTAAAAAGACCGCTGCACTGCGCAGCGGTCTTTTTTTGAACCACTTTTTCATAGAGGGCGCAGCGAAAAGCGGTTGCTTTTATCCCTCGGTGTGGAACTGCTGCAAGGCGCCTTTTTCCAGTCGGCTTACCTGCGCCTGACTGATGCCGATCTCCTGCGCTACCTCCATCTGGGTCTTGCCGCGCAGATACCGCAGCTCCATAATGCGTTTTTCCCGGGGCGAAAGGGCGGCTACCGTATCGCGGAATTGCAACCCGCTGATCCAGCTTTCCTCGCTGTCCGGGTCGCGCACCTGATCGATCACATACATGGCATCGCCGCCATCGGTGTACACCGGCTCGTCAAGGCTGAGTGGCTCCACCACCGATTCCAGCGCGGCGGTCACTTCGCGCCGGGCAAGCCCGGCCGCTGCGGCGATCTCGTCCATGGTGGGCTCGCGTCCCAGCTGCTTTTCCAGCGTTTCCCGCGCCTGCATGGCGCGGTAGGCGGTGTCCCGCAGGGTGCGGCTTACCCGCAGGGCGTTGTTATCCCGCAGAAACCGCCGGATCTCCCCGATGATCATGGGCACGCCGTAGGTGGAGAACCGCACCGGCTGCGCGGGGTCGAAGTTGTCGATGGCCTTGATCAGCCCGATGCACCCCACCTGAAACAGATCGTCCAGATTTTCGCCCCGTTGAGCAAACCGCTGCACCACGCTGAGCACCAGCCGCAGGTTGCCCTCCACCATCCGCGCCCGGGCAGCCTTGTCCCCGGCGTGGGCAAGGGTGAGCAGCTGCCGCTTTTCCGCCTCGGTCAGCACAGGCAGCTGCCCCGTGTTCACACCGCATAGCTCCACCTTGTTGTACATCCAAACGCCCCCGGTCTTTTTGCTTTACCGGAAGTATGGCTCTGCGCGCTGGGCGCTATGCGTGGAAAAAATTGTGCGCCCCTCCGCAAAAGAGGGGCGCATTATAGACAAACGTGTAATTTTATGGTATGCTGTGACTGGCGGCGCAAGCCGTCCATCAGGCGCTGTGCCCACAAACGCAGGCGGCTAGCTCCTTACCGGTACCTGAGTGCCGGGTAAGAGCGAATTTTTTCTTTGAGATCTCGTTTCTCCCCGGACGCTTAAGGGCGGAAAGGGGGGATGCGTCATGACGTTTGAACAGGTCGTATTGCTGCTCACGCTGCTCGGCGGGGCAATCTACATCACCTTTCAGATCACATGGACTGTATCACACAGTGATGATAAAAAGAAAAAATGACCGCCCTCAGTGACTCCCAATCCTGAACGGTCATTTTTCTTTTGATCTAACATGGTAAGGAGTTAGCCGTTTGCCGGGCCAGCGCCTCTTGTGCTTTTATTATACACGTTCCCACGCGGAATGTCAAGCGCTGCGCCCGCTGTTACTCGCTTTCAAGGCGGGTTTTCAGGGTGTGGATGATGCGCTTTTCCAGCCGGGAGATATAACTCTGGCTGATGCCAAGGGCATCGGCGGCTTCCTTCTGGGTGCGCTCCACGCCATCGGTAAGGCCGAAACGCAGTTCCATGATCTGTCGTTCCCGTGCCGAGAGTGCCGCTACGGCGCTGCGCAGCACCGCGCGCTCGGCGTCCTGCTCCAGCTGCTGGCTTACCGCGTTGGCGTCGCTGCCAAGGATGTCCGAGAGCAGCAGTTCGTTGCCGTCGCCGTCCACATTCAAAGGCTCGTCGATGCTGGCCTCCTGTCGGCGGTTGGAGCTTTTGCGCAGGTACATCAAGATCTCGTTGCCGATGCAGCGGCTGGCGTAGGTGGCCAGCTTGATGCTGCGGGCGGGGGTGAAGGTGTTTACCGCCTTGATCAGACCAATGGTGCCAATGCTTACCAAGTCCTCAGCGGGCACACCGCTGTTCTCGTACTTTTTGGCCAGATACACCACCAGCCGCAGGTTGTGGGTGATCAGTTCCTCGCGGGCGGCGGCGTCTCCGGCGGCCATGCGGTCAAGCAGGGCTTTTTCCTGTTCGGGGGTCAGGGGTGGGGGCAGGCTGGGCCCGCCCGCCAGATAATGCACCGCGCCGCAGTAGCGCAAACGCCCCCACAGCCGCTGCCAGACCTTGCGAAAAAACTGCAACATGGATATCCCTCCTGTGCACTATTTGTTATATGTATTATAAAGGAAACGGGCTCGCCCTCTCCGTCACGGCTTACGCCGTGCCACCTCTCCCAAAGGGGAGAGCCAAGAGCACTGCCGGAAACTTTTTCATTGTTCCTAAAGCTTTAGCAACGGACTTTAAAACTTGGCTCTCCCTCCGGGAGAGCTGGCGCGGGAGCGCCTGAGAGGGCGGAAAACTCCTACACCCCTACCTCCTCCGCTACGTCATCTCCCAGCAGCAGCGTCCATGGGCCGGTGGGGGCGTCCGGGGCGCAAAAGGCCGCCAGCAGGCCGGGCACGCGGCGCTGCCCACGGCACAGCGCGGCAGGCACGGCGGGCAGCAGACAGTGGCCGGTAACGGCGGCGCAGGGCACAAACTGTACCCCAAGCCCCGGGGGCGGGGCAGCGCCGACGGCAAACCAGCTGTCTAAGGTTTCCCGCAGCGGCGCGGGCAGCCGACTGCGCACCGGCGGGTACTGCACCAGCACCACACGCCGCCCGGCAAGGGGATCTTGCAGGGTAAAACCGGTGTCGTGGTAGGCCTGCACCGGCACAGCCGTGCCCGCTATATGCAGTACGGCGGCAAAGCAGCCCCGCTGCGGGCGGCCAAACACCGCCAGCAGCCCGCACAGCAGCCCGTACACCCCGGCGCAGCAGAGCAAAAGCCGCCCCGGGCGCACCGGCAAAAGCACGCTCAGGTTGTTGCCCTGTACCCCGGGCAGCACCACCGCGCCGCACAGCAGGCCGTTCAGCGCCGCGTACCACCCGCACAGCCGGGCAAAGCTGCGCGGTCCGGGCACGCCGTAGCACACCGCCACCACCCCGCAGCAGCTGGCTATTTTATATAGTACCGCCAACGGGGCGGGCCACGGCGGAGCCAGCAGGGCAAGGGTACTTGCCGCAGCCGCCGCGCTGCCCGCGCACAGCCGCAGCCCGGTGCAGCTGCGCCCGCACAAAAGTCCCGCGCTCAGCAACAGCGCAGCGGCCGCAGCAAAGTTTACCAGCAGCAATTCGTCCACAAAAACAACTGTTTTCATTGCAAAGCACCGCCTTATGGTTCTGGTAGTCTATTTTTCACAAATTTGCGAAAAAACTTGTCACACCAGAAAAAACCGCATGAACAGTGCAGTTTTGCTACAAAAGCCGGGACGAGGTTTCACAGTTTTTACACTTTTTTCAAAAAAGTACTTGAACATTTCTGGAAAGTGTGGTATATTATTGCCATCCTAGTAAGGATTGAGCCGGAAACACCGGTTCGAAAATATTTTTTCTATTTTTGAAGGGAGTAATTCATTATGATGATGCCTGCAAATTTCTCTGCTGTGTCTGAGAACGAGATGACCTACGTTATGGGTGGTAGCGTTGCTGACTACCTGGCTCCTGTCATGGGCAAGAAGGAGTGGAGCAACTTCAGCAAGAACCTGGTGACCATCATTGGTAACAGCTACCTGAACAACTTCGTTGGCAACACCCTGGGCACTATCTTCAGCGGCACCTACGTTCCCGGCGGCGTTCTGTCTAACTTCGGTTCTGACATCAGCGGCATCTGGAATGCCAACTTCGATGGCGCCAGCACCAAGACCAAGGTCCTGTCTGGCATGAAGGGCGTTCTGAACGTTGGTCTGAACATCGCTGGCAACCTGGCTGCTATCTACAACCTGGGCTTCGGCACCGTGAAGAACGGCGCTGAGAAGGCTGCCATCACTGAGTTCTCTGCTACCGATCTGCTGTAATCAGTTTAACTGATTGATGCTTGCGTGACTGTACCCTTAGGGGTGCAGGGAACATACTAGCATAATAACACCCCCGTGGGCGTAAGCCTGCGGGGGTGTTTTTTTACCCCTTCCGTCTCGCTGCTGCATACCCCCTCAGGCGCTAACGCGCCAGCTCCCCCAAGGGGGCGCCTTTAGCGGTGGCGGCGAAGCTTCCGGCAGTGCCGAAAGGCGTCCCCTTGGGGGAGCTGTCAAAGCCGCAGGCTTTGACTGAGAGGGTTTTCCCACGTTCACACTTCTTTTACCAGTCTGTTACTTTCCGTTTTAGGCGGTTTGTGGTATACTATGGTCAACATGGGTCACCATGGCAACATTGAAACAGACAGGATGTGAAATCCTCTTATGAAAGATGGTTTTTTAAAGGCAGCTGCTTTTTCGCCCGCGCTGCGGGTGGCAGACTGCACCTATAACGCACAGCAGGTGCTGGCGCAGCTGCAAGCTGCCGCGCAGCGCGGGGTAAAGCTGGCGGTATTCCCGGAGTTTTGCCTTACCGGCTACACCTGCGGCGATTTGTTTTTGCAGCGCACCTTGCAGCAGGGCGCACTGGATGCGCTGGAGTGGCTGCTTGCGCAGACCCGCACGCTGGACACCGTAGCGCTGGTGGGCTTGCCGCTGCTGGTGCACGGCAAGCTGTACAACTGCGCCGCCGTGCTGTGCCGCGGGCAGCTGCTGGGCGTTGTGCCCAAGACCTACCTGCCCAACTACGGCGAGTTTTACGAAAAACGGCAGTTCACCCCCGGCAGCACCGAGGTGCAGACGGTGACCATCTGCGGGCAGCAAGTGCCCTTTGGCACGTCGCTGCTGTTCCGCTGCCGCCAGATGCCCAGCTTTGTGCTGGGCGTGGAGCTGTGCGAGGATTTGTGGAGCGCCCTGCCGCCCTCCACCTTCCACGCGCTGGCGGGCGCGACCGTCATTGCAAACCTTTCTGCCAGCGATGAGACCGTGGGCAAGGCGGAGTACCGCCGCGCACTGGTGGCAAACCAGTCTGCCCGGCTGCTGTGCGGCTACCTGTACGCCTCGGCGGGGCACGGCGAAAGCACCACCGACATGGTCTTTGCCGGGCATGACCTCATCGCCGAGGACGGCAGCATCCTTGCCGAGACTGCGCCCTTTGCGGGCGACCACGCCGAGACCGAGCTGGACTGCCAGCGCATGGAGGCCGAGCGTGCCCGCAATACCAGCTTTGAGCACAGCGCCGAGGGCTACGTCACGGTGGAATTTGACCTATCACCGGAGGAAACGGTGCTCACCCGCCGCATCGACCCCGCACCCTTTGTACCCGGCGACCCGCAGCGCCGCGCCGCCCGGTGCGAGCTGATTTTGAAGATGCAGGCTGATGGCCTTGCCAAGCGGCTGGAGCACGCCCACGCAAAAACGGCGGTCATTGGTATTTCCGGCGGCTTGGACAGCTGCCTTGCCCTGCTGGTGGCAGTGCGCGCCATGAAGCAGCTGCACCGCCCCGCCGCCGATGTGCTGGCGGTGACCATGCCCTGCTTTGGCACCACCAGGCGCACCCGCAGCAATGCCGAAATTTTGTGCGGGGAGCTGGGCGTAAGCTTTCAGGAAATTCGCATCGCCGACACTGTGCGCAGCCACTTTGCGGATATCGGGCAGGATGAGACCGTGCTGGATGTCACCTTTGAAAACGGGCAGGCACGGGTGCGCACGCTGGAGCTGATGGACCTTGCCAACCGCACCGGCGGCCTTGTGGTGGGCACGGGCGACCTTTCGGAGTTGGCGCTGGGCTGGGCGACCTACAACGGCGACCACATGAGCATGTACGGCGTAAACGCTGGTGTGCCCAAAACGCTGGTGCGCTATCTGGTGCAGTACGAAGCTGAGACTGCTGCCACCGCTGCTTTGCACGATGTGCTGCTGGATATTCTGGCCACTCCGGTGTCGCCGGAGCTGCTGCCCGCCAAGGACGGCGAAATTGCACAGATCACAGAGGATCTGGTAGGCCCCTACGAGCTGCACGATTTTTACCTGTATTATGTGCTGCGCTGCGGCTTTGGCCCGGCAAAGATCTACCGGCTGGCAAAGGTGGCCTTTGCAGGCAGGGCAGAGTACACGGACGCCGTGCTGTACAAGTGGCTGCGCAACTTCTACTGGCGCTTTTTTGCCCAGCAGTTCAAGCGCAGCTGCCTGCCGGACGGCCCCAAGGTGGGCAGCGTGACCCTTTCGCCCCGGGGCGACTGGCGGATGCCCAGCGACGCCTGTGCCACCCTTTGGCTGGCAGAGCTGGAGCAGCTCAAGCCCGGGGAGCAGTAAGCCATGAAGAACAAAAAGCTTTTGACCAATATCCTGTTTGCAGTGGTGGTGCTGGCCATTGCAGCGGTGCTGCTGGCCGTGCGCAGCCACAACGCCACCGGCGGAAAACTGACTGCCCAGCTGATTTACGGCGACAACAACGCTGTGCTGGACATTCCGCTGGAAAAGGACGAGACTTACAGTGTGGACACCGGTTATTATACGGTGCATATAGAGGTAAAGGACGGCAGAGCGCGGTTTATTGAATCGCCCTGCCCGGATCACATCTGCGAGGGCTTTGGCTGGCTGTCGGCGGAGGATCAGACCGCCACCTGCCTGCCTGCCCGCGCCGTGCTGACCATCGTTCCGGTGGGCTGAAAAAGGAGTATTTTCATGTTGGACGAAAACGAGCATTCCCGCAAGGAGGACGGTCGTTCCCTGCACCGTCTTTTGCACAAGGCTGAGCAGCAGGACGCCACCGTGGAGGTGGACAGCGCCGCGTTTTTCTCGGAGCTGCCGCCGGAGCAATCCGCTCCGCCGCCCCGCCGCCCGCAGCAAAACACCCGCCGCAACACTGCTGGCGGGGAGAATGGGGCATATCTGCCCCCGAAACGAGGGAAAATTTTGCTGATCGTACAGGCAATTTTAAGCGTTCTGGCGCTGGTGCAGCTGTGGCGCACCCAGATGCTGCCGGTGCTGTATCTGGTGGTGCTGGCGGCGTTGCTGGTGCTGCTGTGGCTGCTGGTCAAGCGCTGTCAGGAGTACAAAACTGCAGGCACGGTGTCCCGGGTATTCTCGGTGGTGCTGTGCGCCGCCATGGCAATAGGCTGCGTGTGGGCGCAGCAAGGCCTTGCTGCGCTGGGCGATATGACCAACGGTTTTTTGAGCAACGCCGAGGCGAAAAAGATCACCAAAGAGCCTTTTGTGGTGTACCTGAGCGGCGTGGATACCCGCGGCGATTTGACGGAAAAAGCGCGCAGTGATGTGAATATCCTTGCCGCAGTGAACCCCGTTACCAAGCAGGTGGTGCTGATCAACACCCCGCGCGATTACTATGTGGACCTTGCCGGAACGAACAGCAAGGATAAGCTGACCCACGCCGGGCTTTACGGCGTGCAGACCAGCATGGACACCCTTGGCAACCTGTACGGGGTGGACGTGCAGCACTACATCCGCATCAATTTTGCAGGGTTTATCAACATCGTTGATGCGCTGGGCGGCGTGGATGTATACTCCGATCAGGCGTTCACCTCGGTGGGCAGCCCCGGCTACTACGACCCCACCACCTTTGTAGAGGGCTGGAACCATCTGGACGGCAAGGCTGCGCTGGCTTTTGCCCGCGAGCGCCATGCCTTTAAGACCGGCGATGTGCAGCGCGGCATTAACCAGATGAAGGTGATCGATGCAATGCTGAACAAGATCAAGTCCCCGGCGCTGCTGATGGGATTTTCCAAGATCATGGATTCTGCTGCCGATTGCTTCGTCACCAGCCTTTCTCAGAACCAGATCAGCGCGCTGGTGCGGATGCAGCTGAGCGATTTTGCAGAGTGGAACATTGAAAGCTATACCGTTACCGGCTCCTCTGGCAGCAGCACCAAGTGCTACTCTGCCAAGGGACAGAAGCTCTACGTCATGAAGCCGGATGAAAACTCTGTGGCGAAAGCCAAAGAGATGATCGCGGCTGTACTGGGTGGCGAGGGCACGGTAAGCTCCACCACTCAGACCCCGGAAAAGACGGACGTGTACACCCCCACCACTGACCCCGATGCCGCTGTCTCGGTGCCCGAGACGCCTGCCGACAGCGTGATCGTGGATGAACCTGCGGAAAGCGTGCCCGAACAGTCTGATGAGCAGCCCGCCGAACAACCGGCAGAGCAGCCCGCAGAGACGCCCGCCGAGCAGCCCGCTGCCACCGAGACGCCCCAGCCGGAGACCACCCCCGCCGAGGGCGGCAGCACTGAAACGCCTGCCGTCAGCCTGCCCACGCAGGAGCAGGTGGAACAGGCCGCAGGCTCACTGTACAGCGCTGCCTCCACCGTGCTGGACGCCATCCTTGGCGCAGGCGGGAATTGAGCAGTCCCTTTTGCGTGAAAAGGCATCCCGGGAAAATCCGCAGATTTTCCCGGGATGTAATTTAAAATAATTATTCCGCTAAATATGCCCAAAGCGCACGCGGCGGGCATTTTCAATGATCTTGTAAGCATCAAAAAGGCCGCTGCACAAATACTGTGCGGTGGCCTTTTTGCGTTACAACAACAAAAAACGCTGCCTGCACGCAGCAGACAGCGCAAAAACACAAAAGGGAAAACGAGATAGACCGTAAGCCGGGTTCTGTATTAAACGACGATCTGTCTAGA
>OGYR01000598.1_pt1 | contig 19207 bp, 34 predicted proteins | sample 1576661 | NCBI WGS metagenome assembly OGYR01 (sample SAMEA3541490, study PRJEB24748) | human gut metagenome | biome: human gut; feature: human-associated habitat; material: faeces | place: China | collected 2012
ACCGCCGAAGAGCTGGTTGCTCAGGAAGAAGAGCGCAAAAAGGCCGAAGCCCGGGAGAAGCTGCCGGAAACGGTGGCGGCACTGCAAAAAGAAAACGAGATGCTTAAGCAATGTCTGATGGAAATGTCGGAGATTGTGTATGCTTAAACGAATCACACAAAAATTAGAAAGGATGGCACTTATGATGGCTAAACTATGGGCACAGGAGATCATGTTCGCAGAGAGCGCGGAGGAAGCAAAGGCGCTGTATGAGCGCTGCCCCCGCTTGCTGAAGGAGAAGGTCAAGGCGATTCTTATCAAGAGCGGCTTTGAGGAGATCGTACAGGAGGAGTAAGCGATGGAAAAACTTTTGGAATTTCTGGTGGGGCTGTTGAAGGTGCTCTTCGGCGGGGACAGTGAAAGTCCTGCGCCGGAAAAACCAAGAGAGCCTCCTGTTGAGGAGGCCGTCACCGGCTGGGAGGGCGACCCGCCATACCGGTACATTGACGTGAGCCGCTATCAGGGTGCGATCGACTGGGCGCAGGTGATAGCGGCGGGTTACAAGGGAGCGATGCTCAAGACCGTGAGCACCAACCGCAAGCTCTCCAAGCGGGCGGACGGTCTGTACATCGACCCCACCTTTGAGGAAAATTACCGCAACGCCAAAGCGGCAGGGCTGGACGTTGGCGTCTACTACTACACCTACGCCACCAGCGAGGCGATGGCAGATGCAGAGCTTGCCCTGCTGCGGCAGGCGGTGTACGGCAAGGAGCTGACTTTGCCGGTGGCGGTGGACGTGGAGGAAAACAAGCTCAAGCCCATGAGCACCCTCGACCTCACAAACCTCACCGCATACGCGCTAGAACAGGTGGAGCGGATGGGTTTTTATGCCCAGCTCTACACATACACCGGCTACAAATACGAACTGGATATGGCTCGGCTGTCCTCTCGGTGGGACGTCTGGCTTGCCGACTACACCGGCAAGACGCCCAACGTGACGTTTAACTACAACGCCCACCAGCACACCAGCAAGGGTGCTGTTCCGGGCATCTCCGGCAACGTAGACCTCAATGTGACCACCCTCAACTACCCCCGTATCATCCGCAAGAAGGGTCTGACCCGTCTCCGGGAGGGTAAATGACTGAAAAAGAAGCTTTGCTTTGGGTGCTTGGCATCCTGGGCAGCCTGTGCGCCGCTGCTATTACGATTGATAAGGTACTGGAAATCATTCATAAATACATCAAGAAGGCACAGGAGCCGGACAACGCGCAGAACAAGCGGCTAGATGAGCTGGACAAGCGCGTCGGAACCTTGGAACAGGGGCAGCTCCAGCATACACAAGCCCTTGCAAGAGACCTCCGGCGATTTGACGGCATTGACGAAGAAATGCGCCTTGTTCTCGTTGGCGTGCAAAATCTTTTGGATTCGCAGCTGTCCGGAAACAACCGGGAAGGTATGCAAAAAAGCAAGACCGACATTAACAACTACCTACTGAAAGGAGTAACAAATCATGGAAACGATGTTTAACTTTATCCCCGCACCCATCGCACTGGTACTGATGTTTATCGGCTTTGCCGCGCTGGCCGTTGGCGCTATCCGACTGGGCTACAAGCAGTACGTCAAGCAGTGGGCGCTGGAGCTTGTGACCATCGCCGAGGACAGCATCATGGGCAGTGGGCAAGGCGCAAAGAAAAAGGCGCAGGTCTTTGCCGCGCTGCGCGGCGCACTGCCGGACTGGCTGAAGCCTTTCATCACGGATGAAGTGCTGGACAGTGTGATTGAAAAGGCCGTCAGCATGATGAAAAAGGCACTGGCAGAAAAGAAGCCTACCATCAACAAGGGGTAAATTTATGATTGAGCTAAGCGTATCTCTTACATCTTCCGGCGTGGTCAAAGTGCCCGGCTATGAGCAGCTGGTGCGCTTTGGCTACACCAAGAACCGAGGAATGTACCGCCTTGCCGTCACCGCAGCCGGCGAGTGGGAAGGGCTGACCATCCGTGCCTTTTGGCACGTTCCGGACGGCAAAGACCCGGCATCCTCGCTGGTGGTGGACGGCTATGTGGCCGTGCCCGCCAGCGTCACCGCACAGCCCGGCAGTGGGTGCGTCACCTTTGAGGGCAGCGACGGTGCCAAGACCGTCACCAGCGCAGATCTGCACTACCGTGTAAGTGCCAACTCCGGCACAGAGGACGGCACAGAGCCGGAACCGGGTACCCCTGCATGGCAGCAGCTGGTAGATGCTGTACACACCGATGCTACCGCCGCAGAGCAGGCAAAGACCGATGCCCAGACCGCCGCACAGCAAGCAGCCACCAGTGCAGGCAATGCCAGCCAAAGCGCTCAGGAAGCTGCTGACAGCCTGCAGGAGCTCAAGGACGGCATTGCAAACGGCGATTTCAAAGGCGAGAAGGGTGACCCCGGCCCTGCCGTAGCACTGGACACCACCCTCACCCACGAGGGCGAAGCTGCCGATGCAAAAGCCACAGGTGACGCGATTCATGGCGTAAGTGATGACATTGTTGCAGAAGCCGCCCGGGCAAAGGAGGCAGAAAATCAGCTAAAGGAAGATATAGGAAACTTAAATAAAGTATCTGAAAAAATATCGTCCGTTAGTATCATACAAAAATGTGAAGTCAGCGATGGATATTATTGGAACTTTATTGCAGGAGGAAAAGAGACCAAAGAAATAAACGATAATTATATTGCGGTAAAGATTCCTGTAGAAGGCAATAAGTTAATTGTTTACGGTGAGTTTCAAGATTGGGCTTCACGGTATGTTAATAACGGAGCCTATACCTCTGTTGAAAGTACGTATATCAGTCACAATACGCAAACGAGTAAAGTTGCAGAATTTTATAATATTCCGACAGATGCAAAATATCTTTGCTTGAGTTTTTATAAAGGAGGACTAGATACATCTATTGAGAGCGTTAATGTTGTATCTGGTGAATTTAGGCAATATTTATCTTATCGTAAAACAGATTTTGTTAATAGTGTAGACGTTTACACAAAGGACGAAATAGATGATAAACTTGGTGAAATACATATCAACAAGATTTATGTGGCAACAACTGGAAATGATACAGAAGGCAATGGTACAAAAGAAAAACCATATGCTACCGTATTAAAGGCAAATGATGTTGTTACTAATGCTTCTGAAAAGAATAAGTATGAAATTATTGTAGCAGATGGAACATATACGGATTTGCAAGAAAAATACAAAGGTCAGAACGGCTCTGACTATCAAGGTGTTATTGCTAAATCATATGTAACATATAAGTCTGAAAGTAACAATCCAGAAAAATGTATTTTTATTTGGGACGGCGGTGTTGGATATGACACTATAAGTAACGACACTTGTGCTAATAAATGTTTTTTCCACATAAATTCAGTAACCATCAATACTGTAATTAAAGGGTTTAAATTCGTTGGGTCTAATTTGAGATATTGCTTACATTTTGAAAGTAATTGTCTTACGACACCTTATATCGAAAATTGCATTTTTGATTGGCACGGTAGAGATTTCGCACCCAAGAATGGCCCTGTTATTGGTATGGGTGGAAGTATTTTCTCACATATCACTTTTAAGGATTGTAAATTCCTAAACTCACAAAATGATGCTGGCATTCAATGGCACGATAACACATACCCTTATGATTGGATAAATGGAAGATACGAGCCGGAAGGTCTTTGTCCAAAAGGCGCAGTAATTGAATGCATTGATTGTCTGTTTGACGGATTAAACGTCCAAGTGAGGAGTCAGAATGAAGACAGGCCGATGCCATGTTGTTTAATCCTTAAAAATTGTGGTGGATTAAAAAATGTATATCCGTCAATTATTGCGGGTGGTACGAAGAATTATTGGAAATTATTTAACCAATGTAGTTTTATCAAAAATGATTTACTTACAGATGCCACTGAAACTACAACTTATGATGAAATGACATCAATCAAAACATCGACTAATTAACGAAGGAGGTACACATGGCAATCAAAAGTAAAGCCCGGCATGACCTGACCCTGCGCTCCATCAAGCGAGAGATCGCCGCCGGACGAGATGTGGCATTTTGGCTGGATAAGGCGTATACACACCTAGACAGCGGACTGCTGACAGATGATGACATCGCAGAGGTTGAAGCCCTTGCACAGGCGTACTACGATGCGCTGGACGCGAAGGACAAGGCGAACGCTGAGGAAATCACACAATAAGGAGGATATCATGGCAAGCACTACATACGAGCATTTTGTTGACACAAACAAAATGTACGCCGCACAAGAGCAATTTCGTCGCATCACGAAAATGGTCTGTGCACGTCTTCGTGGCCTCACGAAAACATACTATCTCAGCAACACCAACAAACTGGTGACGTTTTGTCACCAGTTTGCCAGCATTGGCAATATGGTGCGCAACGCCGGAGAGCTGCCGCAGCCTTTCTGGCTCGGTGCTGCTTGTGGCGGCGGCTCGCATAGTCTTTCCGCCAGCGTTGCAAGGGCTTGATGCGGAACAGATAAAAGCTGTGATAAAACGTGCGCCGCTTGGGAGGTATGACCGGAAAATCGCCCGGTTGCGGTACGTTGACCAGCTATGCCAAGTTGATATTGCAGCGCGTGTGCCGTATTGTCGAACATCAATCGGCAATAGGCTGAAAATTATTGATGAAAAGCTAGACGAAAGGAGCTCACCATGAACCTCGAAAATGTTCCGACCGCCAATCTTACTACAGAGCTTCGCAAACGCGAGGGCGTGGAAACGACCGTTGTCGAGCCCTATCAGGACGCAGCAGTCAGAGTCAACGGCCCTGCGCTGGTTCTTGTCGTGACGGATTGATTGTGGTATAATAACATCAACAAATCCACCCGGCCTCTCGAAGAAGCGCATTAGGGCGGATATCTGAACCCGTCAAGCCTCTCAACGATGCGTATCATGGCGGGTCTTTTAGTTGATACAGTCTCCTGCCCGCCTACTTGCAGTGCGTACCATGCGGGAGGCGCCTTTAGACTTGAAAGGCTGCGGCCTTTGTAGAGAGCGGCATTGCCTGTGGGCAGTTCCGCTCTTGATTTTTTGCAAGTAAAACGTTCAAACTTTCTATTTTGCATCATTTTATATAAGTATATTTATATCTTTAATCGCTCATGCGGATTTTTCCGTGTGAGCGCTTTTTTTGTTTAAAATAATCAAGCTTTAAGCAAGGTTTAACCAAGATTTTTTGTCCTTCGTTTGACGCTCGTTGTCTCTCATTTTTTGCCGATGCAGTACACTGGGTGCAATAGGAGGGATGAACTATGAGCTATTATCCGACACCCGGAACGCCCTACGTTCCGCAACAGCCTGTCAATCCTTACGGCGGTATGGGAACGGTAGGGCTTGCCGCTCCCCTGCCGAACACGCAGATGCAGCAGGCACAGCAGCAGCGTCCGCAGCCGATGAATGGGCAGCAGCCTGTTCAGCAGTCGGCGCAGGACGGCGGTTGGCTGCTGGGCAGGCCTGTTTCCAGCAGGGAGGAATTTTTGGCAATACCGTCTGACCTGTACGGCAGACCTACCTACTGCCCCGACCTGCGCAGCGGAGTGATCTACTGCAAGCGGCTGAACCCTGACACCTGTGAATCTTATGTACAGGAGTTTTACAGCCCGGAAGCGTGGCGGCAGATACAAGCGCAACAGGCACAGCAGACCGATGCACCGACACAGCAGTATGTGCCTATTGAAGAGTATAACACCCTCGTCCACAGGCTGGATGAACTGGAAAAGTGGCAGAAGAGCTTTTCTAAGCCTACTGCCACAGCAAAGAAAGGAGAATAACAATGTCCTCTCCGTTTGATATGATTACGCACAGTCCTATTATGCAGCTTGCAAACCTTGCTCGTGCCGGGCAGAACCCGATGGGGCTTATCCAGCAGTTGAGCGGGCAGAATGCTCCTATCATGCAGGGCTTGAACCTAATTCAGGGCAAGAGCGAAGCACAGCTCCGAACGATGGCGCAGAACCTCGCTAAAGAACGCGGCATCGACCTGAACCAGCTGGCAAGCGTCCTGAATTTGACGCTTCCGAAGTGAGGAGGCTTTACAATGGATGATTTTGAAAGCAGCCATTCCGAAAAAGACTTTGACATCAACAATCTGTGTGGCAGTGACAAAATATGGGTTCCTTTAATGCTTGGCTTCATTTTCGGTGCTGCCAGCAAAAAATGGGACGACCCGAAAGATAAAAAAGACAATCCTCCGAGCTAACTTGATAATCCCCAAATAAGCATCTCTCTAAGCGAAACGCTTCTCAGTTTTGCGGACTTGATAAAAACCGCTTTTATCTGGCTTCGCCCATCGCACACGGTGATGGGATAGCATAACGCAAAACTGAAAGGAGTTTTGTTATGGACGATTTTGCAACTGGCTATCTGGCCGGGCAGGACGGCGGTAATAACAACGGCGGTTTCTTCGGCAACGAAGGTCTGTGGGCGGTTATCATCCTCGCCATCATCTTCGGCTGGGGCAACGGCGGCTACGGCCGGAACGGTGGTGACAACGGCATGAACAACTACATCCCCTATCTGGTCGGTACTGGCGCAACTGGTCAGGGTGGCGCAGATACTCGTGCGGCGCTGTCGGAGGGCTTCTACCAGCAGGACACTTCCCGTTCTCTGGCTGGCATCCAAAGCGGCATCTGCTCTCTGGGCTATGACCAGCTGGTGCAGATGAACGGCGTCAACGCCAACATCGCAAACGGCTTTGCGGGCGTGAACAGCGCCATCTGTCAGCTCGGCTACCAGAACGCACAGCTCGTGAACGGTCTGGAGCGCAGCGTGTCCAACGGCGACAACGCCATCAGCCTTGCCATCATGCAGGAGGGCAACGCACGGCAGGCGGGTCAGACCGCTATCCAGACGCAGCTTGCATCTTGCTGCTGCGAGAACAAGCAGCTCATCGGCGACCTGAAGTACACCATTGCACAGCAGGACTGCGCTACCCGTCAGGCTATCGCAGACAACGCTCGCGCCATCGTGGACAACTGCAACGCCAACTTCCGCAGCATGATGGACTACTTCACGCAGGATAAGATCGCCACTCTGACTGCTGAGAACCAGAGCCTGAAGTTCGCCGCTTCTCAGGATCGTCAGAATGCGCTTCTGACCACTGTGATGTCCCAGCAGACCGATACCATCCTGAACCGGGTCAATCCTCGTCCGATTCCCGCTTATCAGGTGGCCAACCCCAACGTGGGCGTGAACTGCTGCGGCTGCTAACCAACACACTCCCCGATAACACCGGGTGAACCATCGGGGCAGGGGTAAGACACCTCTGCCCCTGATTTTTTAGGAGGAAAATACTATGGCTTGCAAAACAAGCTGCAAACTCTGCCCGCACTTGGTCATCAGTCAGGCGGTCACGTTCGCCAACGACACGCTGACCATTAACATCCCTGCTGGCGCATACCAGAACGGAGAGAAGTATTGCATCGTGATTGCCCAGAGCTTGCCGGACACGACCACCATCAACGCCCCTGTGGTCATTACCATAGGTGCAGGCACGACCGCATACCCTCTGACCGACTGCAACTGCGCTCAGGCGACCGCCGAGAGCATCCACACCCGCACTCGCTACGCTACCCGTGTGGCAACATCTGCGACCGGCACCGGCACGTTCAAGTATCTTGGCTGCTTCTGCCGTTCCCACGCCGGCGCGCCCGCGTCCATTTCTTGAGGAGGTATAGATTATGGGCAAGACTAATTTTCGCCGCATGATGATGCTCCGTGAACACGACAAAGACCGTGAGCCGGAACGTGACCGCCTTGAGGAAGAACGTGACCGCAGGGAGCGTGAGCTGGAACGCCGTCTGCGTAAGCTGGAAGACGGCAACGACCGCTATTCTTACTATCCGCAGGAGCAGAACCGCTATATCGACCCCTATCCTATCCCCCGCTACCCTGACGTAGAGAATGGGCGCAAGATGCCGCAGATTGGCTTCTCGCAGAACGGAGACTGGGACAAGCGGTCTGGACAGTATGAGCATGGCGGTGCGGACAGCCGTTCCATCAAGATGCCACGAAAGCACCTCACCCACGATGAAGCGGAAGAATGGTGCGACAGCATGGTAAACGCTGACGGCACAAAGGGCTGTCACTGGACGCTGGAACAGACACAGGACGTTGCGAAACAGCGCAACATCACCTGTGACCCGAACGATTTCTGGGCAGTTATGAACATGATGTACTCGGATTATTGTCAGGTCGCAAAGCGTCAGTCCGTTGACACTCCGGGCTTCTACGCTGACATGGCAAAGGCGTTCCTTGAGGACGCGGATGCCGCAGATGGCAAGGCATATCTCTACTGGGATTGCATTGCTGATAAGTAAAACAAACCCCCTGTGCGGTCATTGTGATTACACAGGGGTTTCTTGTTATCTCCAAACCATAAAGCACTTATTGTCTACGCAATCTTGAAGAATTTCTTTGAAGTCTTTGAACTTTGCGGGATTTTCTCTACCTGCATATCCGTAAATAATGCTATCGTCATAATCACCTATAACTTTCAAGATTTCCTTGCAGGCACCGTATCGGATTTTTCCGTCACAATCCGATTGATAAAGGAAATCTGCAATTTTGATTGGAAGTTCCTTGCTTTCAACCAATCGCTCTGTTTCGTCATTGTACGATTTAAGAGCGAGTTCTTTTTCGGGAGAGGGTATGTCGAGAATGTCATCAAGCTTTTTATAGTGTTCTCCGACTTCCGAACCAACAAGTTCTGCAACTTTCGTTCTCAATTTGAAAAAACCGAAATAGCCCACATCCATTTCACGCTCAGTCTTTTTGCATTTGATGGTTACGCCCATGTAATTCCTCCTTTATCTCCTATTTTTTGCATTGTGCTTTTGAGATTTGGCGCATCTGCTTCCGGCGTTTTACGTTTGATTCCAATAATCGCTTGCGTGATTCCCGCTTTGTTTAACTGGTTTACAGACTTACGAAATACAAAATCAATGTTTATATTCGCCTTGATTGTTCCGTCATCTTCAAGATAGCAGTTTGGAATCCATACGTTTTGATTGCTTCCGTTGATTTTGAAACGCTTTGCTTTGTAGCAACCATAGTCCTCTCTTACAATCAGCTCAACAGGAATGCCCTTGTAATATTGAGTGTCAGTATTGTACTTTTCAGCCAGTTTTGCTTTACGTTTTGCTACCTCTGCGTTTATTTTGGCTTGTTCCTCTTTGCTTCTGTGTTTGCGTGGCTTGTATGTGCGCATTTTTCTCCCCTCACATAAATTATTTTTCTTTTGTATAGTACAATTCCATATCTGCCTTGTACATATCAAGTTGTCTTTTGCTATCCACAAGCGTGTTAAAACTAATTCCCGCCGCAAAAGAGACAGCAATGGACAAAATCAAGTGCGCTGCAACCAGTTTTCCAGCAAAGATAAACGGAATCTGAACTGCTACGGCAAAAGCATCGAACAAAAGAACGCAAATGCCACGCTTAACCATTTTCTGTAAACGGCAAATGCTTTCTTCGTAAAATTCCTTCGACTTCATCATGCGTCAATCCTCCAAGAAATCCTCTTGATCCAGAACTTGATTTACAATTCGTTCTGTACATTCTTTGATAACCGTAGATGCAGGGACGTGATCTTCATAAGCTATGTTTTCATATTGTGCTCCTGCATATTCAAAGAACCTTTTAGAAAGTATTTCTGCATCCGCACGGCATAACGGCTTTAATTCGTATTGCAACGGAAATCTTCTTATGAGTGCAGGGTCAAGCCTATCAAATCGGTTTGTTGTTCCGACAATAATGACATTGTTCGGCAACCTATCCATTTCCTGCATAATCGCAATAACCACACGGTTCATTTCCCCAACGTCATCTTTTTGCCCACGAGCCATTCCGACCGCATCTATTTCATCAAAACAAAGAACGCAAGGAGCAGTTCTCACATAATCAAAAATTCTTGCAAGGTTAGATTGTGTTTGCCCCAAGTGCGAATCAACTAGACTTGAAAATTGAATCCTTAAAAAAGGAAGTTTTGCTTTATGCGCGATATACCTAGCCAGCATGGTTTTTCCGCATCCGCTTTGCCCATAAAGCATCAATGCTGGCAAATAAGGAATGCCCATTTCGTTCAATTTTTCAGATGCTCGATAAATAGCAACGATTTTCTGCGTTATACTTTTTTCTTCGTTCCTAAGAAGGAATCTTGCTTCTGGAAATTCTTCTGTATCCTCTGCGATCAAAAGATGCTGTAAGTTATACGGCAATTCAATAAATTCTCTTTTGCTTTCCAACTTACGAAACATATTTTCTTTGAACTGCTCATCTTTTTTGGATGATATAGAATCCAAAATGATTTTAACGGCTTTTTGTGCGTTTCGCATATCGCCATCGCAAACAAATCGAATAAGGCGTCGTTCACTATCATTCATCTAAGAAATCCTCCAGCTCAATCTTCCCCTCTGCCGCTGCAACTGCCAAAGCGTACACGAACTGTCCAATCGTCATTCCGTGCCGTCTTGCTTCACGGTTGATGTACTTGCGCTCTTCCTCGCTCATAAGGATGGTAATGCGCTTTGAACGCTTGCCATCACCACTTGCAACGCCCTGATGTGATTCCGGCATCGGGATTTTTTTCTTTGTCAAACCAGCTTCGGCTAGTGCGCCGGGAACATCGCCTTGTTCGATAAGACGTTGAACTTCCTTCGCCTGTTTCAGCTTCTTTGGCTTACTTTCGCTTACTACGGCATTGTTTGGCTGCGTTTCGCTGTCTTTGGCTTGCTTCGGCTTAATATTGCTTAACTGCGCTTCATTGGGCTGTGTACGGCTGTCCGCGGCTTCGCTGGGCTTAATCTGTACTTGCTCGGCTTCGTTCGGCTTTGCTTGGCTTACTTCTTCTTCCTTTGGCTCACTTCGGCTTAATGTCTGTTCCGAAAAAATAGGCTGAAAATCAAACCCGCCAAGCAAGCCTGAGGATTTTTTGCTGGTTGACTTCATTCCTCTACGGCCTCCATTCGTGCGCCACAGTTGGGGCAAAAATTGACTGCCCACATGGAGCTTTTTCTAAATACCGCCATGCAGTTTGAACAACCAATGCCAACTGCATTTACCTGCATACCGCCATTATCTAAGTCGGTATAACTATAATTTGCTCGTTCCCAATGTGCAATTGGACGTACAACATTCTCAGTTTTCTTTTTAGTCATTTTATATTTTCCTCTACAATCATCTGCGCCAACTCCTTGAAATCCTCTGCGCTGGTGCTTTTTGCCGTGTCACCACTGAACAGGCTGTGACGCTCTGCCTGAGCCTTGCGAACGCCCATAGACGGCCTAATCTTCACGTCCAGCAGCGTTGTCCCCATGCTCTGTGCAATCACAGGAAGCTGCTCCACAACCTCTTTGGATAGGTTCTCACGGCTCTTGTACTGGTTCAGAAGCAGACCTTCAATCTTCAAGGTCAGGTTGAAGTATCTGCGAACATCGCCGATGGTCTGCGAAAGCTGGCTCAATCCAGCAAGCGCATAGCGGTCTGCTGTAATTGGCACAATGATGCTGTTGGCGGCGATCAGCGCGTTTACAAGCGCAAGACCAAGCTGCGGGGGAGTGTCCAGCACAATGTAATCGTACTGCTCAGACACGGATTCCAGCGCTTCACGAAGCCGGAAGTTCTTGCCAATGTCCCGGACAAGCTGCTCGTCAATGTCCTTCAATGCGTTGTCTGACGGCAGAATGTCACCGGCTTCACAGTGCTGGATTCCTTCCTCTACTGTACCTTGCCGGGTCATTACATCGAACAGGGTACACACGTCCTCTGTCTGTGCGCCGTAGGTGTCCGTTGCGTTGCACTGGGCATCGCAATCCACCAGCAACACCTTCTTGCCAAGCAGCTGCAACGCGCCAGCCAGACAGGTGCTTGTGGTGGTCTTTCCTGTGCCGCCCTTCTGGTTGGCGACAGCTATGATTTTTGCCATTTTATCACTCTTTCTTTATTCTTTCGGTATTTCTGGTAACGGCATCCAATGCGTCACCCCGTTTAGTGTTTCTCTTTCGCCAAATTTATCGATATAATTTGTTTTCCATGAATCTGGGCAAATTCTTCCATCACTTAGATAGGCTATTTTTTTGAAGTTTCCGTCTAGCACAAGAACATCGATTAATTTTTCTGGTAAACGGTCTTTTACATTTATCCATCTTGCAATACTAAGATCGTCGATTTCTCGAACTTTATTTAACCTACTTCGTAATGTTCTGTATGATGTTTCTTTGTTGTCATAGACTTTATCGACACCAATCATCGGCTCATACATTCCGCAACGAATCCATTCTTGCTGATAAAATTCATCTGCATCAATCAGTCTCATACCTTCTCCTTTCTGCATAATGTGCTGCATCTGACTACTTTTGCAACGCTTCAATAGAATAGAAAGCGGGCATATACTTGTCCACAACGCCCGCCTTGTCCACGCTTCTAATCAGATAGCCAACAGGTCTGTCGGGGAACGGCGTTCTGTTCAAAGATAGGATGTCCTTATACGCTGCCCTCACCGTATCGTAAACCGCATCTCTGCGTCTTGGCAGCTTGATTTCTGGATGCTCTTTCTTCATCCACTTCTCAACCACTTTTGCCACGTCAACGCAGTCCTGCGTTTCCAGCTCGTCACACACAGACCAGTCAAAATCCTCGTATCCGCTTCTACGGGGCTTTCTGGTGGCTTTTTGAGGTTCGGTCGATATTTCGCTTGCCTGAGCTTCAATCAGCGTCTCAGACGCTTTAATTTTGGGCTTAAACTTGACCGCCACAGCTTTTCGTGCCACAAGAACTGGTTCATAGGTCACCACGATGTCAGACACAGCATTGATCTCATCTACTGCAACGTCAAGCACTCGTTTGCGGAGGTTCTTGTAAACATCATAGCTTGCTTCCATTGCACCGAGCTGCTCTCTCAGTTTTTTCAGACTGATTTCATGCGGCTTACTGTCCATGTTCAGCCAGTCCCGAAGAATCGAATAAAGCAGGATGCTGTACTGTGACTTCATTCGTGACGTGTAACGCAGCCGATACCGAACATAGCCGCTTTCAGCAATGTCAAAAAAAATAGGCCGAAGGTCAGGGTTGCAAGTGATTGCCACAACATAAGACCTTGTTTCTGGCACATAGTCCAGTTTTGCCCTTGTGAAAAGGACAAAGCTCTCAAATGTTCCCTTTTCTTTGTCAATGGGAATCGACACAGTGTTGCCCAAAAAGTGCTTGATCTGCGGTTCAATCCTTCGTGCATCAAGGCTTTTCAGTCCAAGAAGCTCCCTGTATTCCGCCAAAGTGAACTCTACACGACTGCTGTTTGGGTCTCTCGGGTTTATTCTTGACAAGTAAACCTCTAGCAACCGAAGCTCGCCTGCTGTGTAGTCCCTAAACTTTGCCCACACAAGGGATTTGCTTTTTTCAACAAGGTTGTTGTCGGATATTTTTGGCATCCGTTCACCTCCTTTATCAGTCTAAAAACAGTATAGCACAGGTCGGGGGACAAGTCAACACGTTTTGTCCCCCATGACTTGTCTTTTTGTCCCCCATATGGTCGTCAAAACGTCCCCCATGACTTGTCAAAACGTCCCCCATGCTTTGTCATTTCGTCCCCCATCCACATATTATATATTAAACAAGAAATAAACAAGAGGTTAAATATCATCGTTAAATAGGCGATGACGATAATTTTCAACAATTTCTTTGTTTTTCCATTCCAGCTTGTGGATAACTCAACCTTCCATTTGCTGAATAAAGTCTTTCCGGCAATGATTAGTCTTATCTAACGTGTACAAAATGTGGATGAAAAACTTTTAAGCCGGTGTTATGGGGGACAGATTGACGAGCCGGCCGATCACAGACAATAGATTTACGATAACTCGTTATTTATTTCGTGCGAATTCTGTCGATTTACGGCCTATGGGGGACGGATTGACAAGGCGAATTTGCCCGATAGGTGTACAAAAAGTGGATGAACGTGGACAAAATGTTTTTCAAAAACTGCGATAATTCGACAATCAGCCAGTTATATTATTTGGATTTACGGTATAAGAATCGTTGGACTTCATAGCAGCTTCCGTTCCAGCGTCCTGTGCCTGATAGAAAACTTCCATCTTCGGGGCGGTTCCATTCGGGTCTGGGTCTGTTCCGGTAGCTTGCGCTATCTCGTAGTTGCCCGATACCATCCGGCAAACAGAGACCCTGTCCTTCAACGGTGTGTGGAGGTTTGCCAGAACCTCCGTCAGCACACCCATATGGTCTGATCCGTGATCTCCGTACCGGATGTACAACAAGGCATCTATCTCATAGGAGGAACACTCCATCATAGCATCTATGAGAATCTTCCGTTTCTCCATGTCGAAAAGGTCGTCCTCAAGATGTTCAAGCAGTCCCGGATGAATGCAAGCGTCCATGTATCGAGCCACTGATACGCCGCAGCAGGTGAACCAGCGCATAGCCATTGGAAGGGAGATAGCTGCCAGACCTTGCTCCCAATTTGCTATTGTTCCACGATTCACGCCCATTTGTGCCGCAAGCTTCTGCTGGCTTAGACCGGAACGCATCCGTGCCATCTCTAATGCTTTGGCCGTTCTTACTAAATATTCATCCATAAATTCACGCCTTTTCAACAAAATTCTGCAAAACTGCCGGATTCGACAAGCCAAAAAATGGAAAAAGCTGCTATGGAGAACCAACAGCAGCCTGTGTTATAACTGTATTGTCAAAAAATTCCAAATAGAAAGGAAACATAAAATGAAAGAAACTGCAATCTGGAACCATGAACGTATGCCAATCATCGACGGAATGCCCGCCAGCGTTACCGATGGGCAGCCACACACACCTGAACCATGGGAGGAAAGCTAATGAACCGAACTGTAGATGCTCTGATTATTCCATACGCTCGTAGACGGACGCTGGAGCTTGTCCTGAGCCTTTCTGGGTACGAAGCTGATAAAGATGCTTACCTCGAAGCAAAAGGCATCCTAGAACGCGCCGTAGCCGCCTTAGACAATGGGCGAGACCCGGCAGATAACATCGAACGCATTGACGGACAACTCGTGGAGCTGTGAAAGGAGAAGAAAATGGACTTTACGAATGGATTCTATAAAGCCGAGAACCCTGTCGTTCTTGAAGAAGTGAAAACTTTCCTCCAGTCAATGGAACGGCGTGGAGCAACCGTAAAAGACTTGGACGATGCCATTGTGCAGCTAAACAATGTTTCGCACAGCATCAGCACAAACGCTCTCGTCAAAGCAGATGTGCTGGACGATTTACCGAATAATCCCTTTCGTTCCATGCTCAACGGAATGTTACAAAGCAAAGGGTAACTTAAACTTAATGTGGCTCTTAATCATTGTTATTGCAATTTTTGGCTTCCCCGATGCAAAGTAACGGATGTGAAGAAAACGTTCGATTTTTACGAAGTTGTTTAAATTATATTGACTGTACAGCTAAAAGATGTATAATCGCATCAAATGAACATTTGTGTTTACTAATCGGGAGGATATGCTGCAATGAGTGAACAGGAAAGAGCCAAGATTGACCGATTTATTGCATGGCTGCTGGAACACCCTGAGAAGATTCCGGTAGCGGAGCAAGCACTAAACCTAGAGTAACAGAAAACCCCTTGCGCAGAGCTATACCAGCCCGGCACAAGGAGTTCTTATTTTACCGGGCATGAACGTTACATCTTCTCGATCAGGTTCATCAGAGCTTCACGCTGTTCTTTCGGCATAGATTCAAGTTTTCTTCTAATCCGCTCTACTGCTGCATCGACTTCACTTTGCGGCTGCTGGGGCGGATTTTCTTTTTGTTCGCCAGTGAGAAGGTAGTCTACCGATACGTTGAAGTAGGCTGCAATTTTAGAGAGAACCTCTGCGGACAGGCTCTTAGTTCTCCCGGCTTTCAATTCGGAAAGAAAACTACGGCGAATCCCGATGTTGGCACAAAGAGTTCCGTCTTTGATGCCCTCTTTTTCGCAGAGCGCATGGATGTTGCTGTACAAGTCCGACATAAGAACACTCCCATATTTGTGCAAGTATACAAATGCACAGAATTTTGTACAAAAGAGTTGACTTGTACAGAAGCCTGTACTATAATACAGACATGGGCGGTACAGAACACTGTACAATATAAACTCTCTACACCATTATATTAGTACAGTTTTCCGTACATGTCAATAGATTTTAGCAAATGGAGGTGGGATTTTGAAAGAAAACTTCCGTTCTGGCTTTGAGCTGGAAGTGAAGATGAAGCTGTTGCAGCGAGGTATGAAGCAAACGGAGCTGATTCAGGCGGTTCAAAGCGATACTGGATTGTTCCTTGATGATTCGTACCTCTACAAGATTCTTCGTGGTGAGCGAAAGCCGGAGAAGATTATTCAGAGCATCTGCAAGATTCTGGAGATTGAGCAGAAGGAGGGCTAAACATGGAACAGATTTTGACATTGAAGGTAGACCTAGAGCGCCCGGACGATGCTCATTACGCCATTGACAAGGCTGTGGAAACCTACAAAGAAAGCAAAAAGCACTGGGACGCTTTTGAACTCAACGAAGCAAAAAGCAAAGCACGAGATATTTTGTACGGCCTGTGCAACGATGGTTGGAGCATGATCTGGACGGTCACCGATGGCGCTGTTGGGCTGACGATCTGGAACGATTTCAAAGAGCCAAGCGTTGGTCAGTGCTATATGACCGAAGAAGGGCTGCGTTACATCTGGGTTGAAAGGCTGGTTGCTCTGTGTATCGCCACAGGCCGGGAAGTCCCGAAGTTCATCACAGACAAGGCTGGTGAGTGCTGGTGACGAATTTTCGCAAGGCGCAAAGCCGCAAACGCAGACTGAAGCTGGCAATGGCTGCTGGCGTATCCCGAAATGATGCCAACAAGGTGCTTTGGATGGAGAAATCCATCAACCAGTGCTTTGAACGGCATAACAGAGAAGCCAGACTGAAAGAGGAGATGCAGCGTGGAAAAAAAGTACTGTGAGCGCTGCGGTCTGTATCTTGGCGTGGTTAGACCGACAAGACGGTATTGCAAAGAATGTGCAATGTTGGTTAAAAAGGAAAACCAGGCAGCGCGACGCGCTCCATATGGCGTCGTTCCGTGCGAATGGTGCAAAAAGCCGATGCGTAAAGTATACGAACATCAAAAGTACCACCAGAAATGCGCGAACGCTGTAAAACGAAAACAGATTGCAGACTGGTGGAAAGAACACCCGGATTACATCAAAACACCTTCTCGTAAAGCCAGACCGGAAGGGAACCAGACAAGAAGAAAAGCCTAAGCCGAAGTACACCATCAAACAAATGAACGATAAAGCAAAAGAGCTTGGAATGAGCTACGGCCATTACAGCACTTTACTTGCACAGGGAAATGTGAAGGCTCCTGATGAACGGTAAATACTACGGCCAGCGGGAAATCCGCTGGCACAGCCGGGAGAAAGAACAACTGGAACGCATCCAACGTAAGCAAAGGATGGCAAACGATGAAGAAAGCAATAAGCAACTTCAACAAAAGCAGTCCGTGGCGGAAGCGCTGGCAAGAGCGTGAGCCTTTAAGACTGGAACATATCAAGAAAGAAAGAGTGAGCAAAAATGAAAAAAATCAAAGTCAGAATCACATTCACCGAAGCGGTTCTCGGCACATGGCCTAGCAACCAGAACATTGCACGCGAGTTCATCGCCAGCAAGTCCCCGGATGCAAACACCATCGAGGACGAGGTTGCAGCTCTGGGTGCTGATGCTGTGGCAGATAAGGGCATGACCGTGTTCCCTCGCAACGAGAACGGAGAGCCTATCTTGTATGACTACCAAATCAAGGGGTTCTTCAAGGATTCTTGCGGTATGCTGGGTCGTATCGGTGGCAAGACCGAAACTGGCAAGAAGAAGGCTGTTAACGAATCCGGCAAGCTCACCGCATACAAGAAAGTCATTGACGGTCTTATTTTCGTGTCTCCCCGGATGATTCCCATTCATGTGAACGGCGAGATTACCGAGTGCCAGCGCCCACTCCGCGCACAGACAGCACAGGGCGAACGTGTAAGCCTTGCAAACAGCGAGCAGATCCCGGCGGGCAGCACCTGCGGGTTTGACGTGACCCTCCTTGACGACAGCCACGAAAAGGTTGTGCGTGAGTGGCTTGATTATGGCATCCTGCGCGGCATCGGCCAGTGGCGCAACAGCGGAAAGGGCCGCTTTACCTACACCGCTTATGAGGTGAAGGACTGAGCGCAACGGCATGGCATTGACGGCCCTGATTCGCGGAGGCAAGGCTGAGGTTCGATTGGCCGTGCGTCGCGATGCACGGCAAAGGCGAAGCATGGCAAAGCGAAGCAATGGCATAGCGTCGTGAGGTAAAGAGAGGCAGAGCAAAGGCAGAGCGAGGCCGAGAGGCGCATGGCAACGGCTATGAGGTGAACTGCTGTGCAGTGGCAGCGTGCTGCGGCCTACCGCATCGCAGCGGCACTGAGAAGCACAGACAGGCAAGGCGAAGGAATGGCAGAGAAAAGCGCCGATGTGATTTGCGAAGGAAAAGTGGTGCACCGTAACGATTCGCTGCGGCAAGGTTTTGCTTCGGATGCATTGGCATGGCAGAGAGAAGAAATGCCGTGATTTGCGCAGCGATGGCACAGCAAAGAGAAGACATTTTATTAAAAGGAGTGAACGATTTGAACGACTTACAGATTTTCAGCAATCCAGAGTTTGGCAGCATCCGCATGGTAAAGGAGGACACCACCCATGAGTAAGAAGATCATCGCCTACAAGGCCATGGACAAAAATATGCAGTGCCGTGGCAAGCAGTATGAGGTGGGCAAGACCTACCATGAGGACAAAGCTGACTGCTGCCACGCTGGTATGCACGCCTGCGAGAACCCTCTGGAAGTGCTGCACTACTACCCGCTGAGGGATAGCCCACGCTTTTTTGAGGTCGAGTGCGGCGGGAACGTGGATAAAAGCAAAGAGGACAGTAAGCTGGCTTGCACTGAGCTGACGGTGAAAGGTGAGGTGAATTTTGCAGGGCTGGTAAAAGCTACAGTGAATGCCGTTTTTAATCGGGTGAAGGGCAAAGAACCTTTTTCCAGCGGCGATTACAGCACGGCTGGTTCGAGCGGCTATTCCAGTACGGCTGGTTCGAGCGGCTATTACAGCACGGCGGGTTCGAGCGGCAATTCCAGCACGGCAGGTTCCAGCGGCGATTACAGCACGGCTGGTTCGAGCGGCGATTAC
>OGYR01000610.1_pt1 | contig 19042 bp, 18 predicted proteins | sample 1576661 | NCBI WGS metagenome assembly OGYR01 (sample SAMEA3541490, study PRJEB24748) | human gut metagenome | biome: human gut; feature: human-associated habitat; material: faeces | place: China | collected 2012
AATGCGCAGTGATCCGAACTCCACCATAGTGTCGATGAACATGAACATCTCGTTGCGTTCAATTTTGAAACACTCGGTCGTGCGACCGTCGGCGGATGCACGTCGCCGCGGACAGGGGCAAATCATGGATAGCGATGCCAAGCTGAACATCTTGACCGAGGCCCTGGCTGCTGCCGGGGCCTCGGCATTGGCAATCGATGCGCGTGGGGACGTCGTGATTTCGACCATGAATGACGCGGCGCTTGAGCGGGATGTGGCGGCTTTTGTCGCTGAGCGCCTCGACCGTATAGGAGACGGCGCGCGTCTGGTTATGGGGCGCGCGGGTACGCGCCTGAGCCTGACCGTTCGCCCCACCGACAAAGAGGGTGGGGGCCTTTGGGTCGTCGTGGTCCGCGAGGTGCGCGGCGCCGCGGCACATGCGGGCATCGAGTGGCTCAACGCCGACGAAGTTGAGGCCCGCTACGAATCGAGCGCGTACGGCATCGTTGAGGGGGCGGCCTCGGCAGCTGCGCCGGTCGCCGAGAGTTACGCGCGCGGCGTGCCCCTTATGCTCGAGGGCGAGCTGGGAGCGGGTCAGGTCGAGATCGCCAAGCGCCTCTATCTGGACGGTCCTTTTGCCGATCAACCCTTTGTTGCCGTTGCGCTCGATGAGCTTACCGATCGCGGTTGGCGCCACGTGCTCAAAAGCGCCGAATCGCCGTTGTTCCAAACGGGGCTGACACTTTGCATTGAGGGCTGGAACACGGTTGGCCCCCAGCGTCTCCGCGAGCTCGTTTCCACGATGGCCGACACCGCGTTGGCGACGCGCTGCCATGTGGTGCTGACGGCGAATGACATGCCGGGCGGCAGCGAAAGTGATCAAGCTGCCTTTGTGACTGAGCGCTTCGCCTGTGCGGTGAGCGTGGCGCCGGCAATCGCCGAGCAGGGAGCCGCGTCGACGAAGGTTGCGCGCTATTTGGAATATCTCGCTGATGCATTTGGGACGGCAGCGCCCACGTTGTCTGCCGCGGCGGCAAAGACGCTCGATGTTTACCGCTGGCCGCGCAATTATCTGCAGCTCCGCGAGGTCTCGGAACGACTGTATATATTGGTGGGGGCGGGCACGGTGGACCGCGCTGTGGCGGAGGAAGTGCTCGCCCAAGAGGACGTGATTAAGACCGCAACCTTTGGCGCTCCGACACTCGAAAGCGACCTGTATATCCTGCGACCGCTGGCCGATACCGAGCGAGATATCGCGCATCTGGTTGTAGATCATCTCCACGGCAACCGGACCCGTGCGGCGGAGGTGCTGGGCGTAAGCCGAACAACGCTGTGGCGCTTGCTGAAGGACGATGACCGTTGAGCGAGGCGCCCGTGACCGCGCGCGACGCGTGTGCTACAGTCCAAAGCGTTATTGTTTCGATTTGGTTACGGCGTGCGGGGGCGTATGGCTGAGACTACAAAACCGAGCCGCAGAAGGCGGAGTGCCGCGCCGGTTAACCGACGCACAACATCGGTGACGTGGGGCAAACACGCCTCGGGGTTTGACGGCTCGTTCAAGCGCACTAAATACGGCTATCCTTCGACAGGTGCTCGCTTGGCAATGCAGGCAGAGTCCTCGCTGTGGGGCCGCAAACGCGTGGTGGGCTCAAAGCTCAAGCACGACGGCACGCTCGGCTACATCAGCCGCGGGGCGGCTCGCCGCAGTGGGCTCAATCCTGCTGGTTGGCATCGTTATGTGCCGATCGCGGTCGTCGTTGCAGTGATCGTCATCGCACTCGCTGCGCTTGGCTACGCCGGCGGTGGCGCCAACTTGGACGCGGTGTTTAAATCGCCCGAGCTCGCGCATGCAGGCACAGAAGTTGTCGAGGGCGCTCAGACCCAGACGGGCGTCGCGCCCCAGCGCGGCATGGTCGCGGCAGCCTCCACCATCGCCGACGCTCAAAAGGACGAGGGCGAACAGGGCGACGGCGCCGAAACGACCCACACGAACGAAACGACGACAACTCCATCGGCAAGATAAGTTGCGAGTGGGGTGGCTAAAATAGCCTCGTCCCAAATTAGCTACCCCTATGACGCTCTTGGGTTACCTTACGTAGACGACGTTGTCGCGGCGGGGTTTGGGCTCGGGTAGCGTGTCCTCGGCATAGCCCAGAATGCAGTGACCGACACCGCGCAGGCTGCCGTCGGCGGGCAGGCTCCAGCTGGCCAGCAGCTCCAGGCCCTCGGGCGAGTCAAAGACCTCATGCGCGCGGTGAATCCAGCATGAATCGACACCCAGTGCATAGGCGGCGTTGAGCAAGTTGCCCATGGCGAGCGAGCCGTCTTCCAGATGCGTGGGCACGTTGCGGTCGACCAGTACCACCACAACCGTTTTGGCTCCGTAGAAGGGGTCGCCGTTGCTACCCATGACTTGGGCGTTAAGCTGCGAGAGACGCTCGACGGTCGCGGGATCGGTGACGGCGACAAACGTCACCGGCTGGCGGCCCATGCCGCTCGGTGCATATTGGCCGGCTTCGATAATACGTGCAAGCTTTTCGACCTCGACGGGACGATCGCTGTATTTGCGGCAGCTGCGGCGGTGAATGAGCGCTTCGATAGTCTCCATGGTGCCTCCTTGTAGTGGCGTTGCAGATGCCCCGTTCATACCCGTCGGGCTCAAACGATAGACGGTCAATTGCCCGGCCAAAAGGATAGATTCCAATTGGGAAAGTAGGTTTGCATAAAAGTACCTTCAGAATGTGACAAACAAATGGGATGGTTAAACGTTTTATCCCGTCTACCCTGCGGTTTTTTACCACTTGCCTAAATGACGAACGTATAACCTCTGATAAAGGTTTTACTAAAGGAGTACCAACGTTTATCAATGCGCCGTGGTGGCGCCGGGCCAGGAGGTAACTATCATGTTCCAGGCTGGAGATGTCGTCGAGACCGACTTCGAAGGATTTCTGAAGCTGCTGCGTTCCAAGACGCGCGCTTTTGTGACGATTGACGATCACGAGTACTACATCACGCACACCGATGGCTATTGGCGTGTTCAGGATTGCGAGGCCCTCAACGACAAGGGCCACTTTACTGACTGCTCCGAGCTGGTCAATACGGTCTGCGAGGTTGTTGAGCTGCCTTGGATTTGCGGCAAGAGCCTGCATGACAGCTTTGCGGGCGCTACGGTCTACGAGGCCGTCGCTGCCTAACAGGCAATAAAACCCGATTTTCACGTGACCGCTGGCGCCGCCCCCGCGCCGGCGGTCTTTTTCTGCCGATAGGCCATAAAAGTGCACGCGTTTGCGGAGAGCCTGTTGACGATAGTCAAAACTCGGACTAATCTAGAGATATAAAATTGGTCAAAATTCGGACAATCGAATGGTGGGATAGATGAATAGTGCGGTTACGCTGGTCGACTTCGACCGGTTGCTCAATGGACTCGACCATATCTATTCGGAGTTCTCGCGCGCCTGCGGCCTTTCGGACTGCGCTTACTGGATGCTCGTCGATACCAGCACGGCGGGCGGCAGTATTGCCGTAAGCCGTCTGACAAGCGAATGGTTCTACAGCAAGCAGACCATCAACTCGGCCATTAAAACCTTGACGGCGCGGGGCTTCGCAACGTTGGAGTTTGCCGAAGGCAGTCGTAAGAACAAGGTTGTGAGCCTGACCGAAGAGGGCAGGCGATTTGCCGAGCGTTATGCGCTGCCGGCACTCAAGGCCGAGCAGCGAGCCTTTGGCGCGCTTGAGCCGTGTGAGCAGCGCGAGATTATGCGCTTGATCGGAAAATTCTCTCAGGTGCTCGGTGAGGAGTGCGAGGCATTTAAGCAGCATATCGCTGCCGAGAGCCAAGCCGAGAATCAAGGTGAGGGGGAGTCGTGCGACTGTTAATGAGGTTTCTGAAGCCCTATCGAGGGCTTATCGCAGTGACGCTGCTGGTGCTGCTGGTTGATAACGTCGGCACGCTGTTGGTTCCCACGATGCTGGCGAACATGGTCAACACCGGTATCACCACGGGTGATGTCGACTACATTTTGCGCAATGGCCTCTACATGCTTATCGCGACCGGCATGGCCAGCGGCGGCGCGGTGCTGGGCTGCTATCTTTCGGCGCGCTTGGCCGCCAACGTGGCCTGCGATATCCGCAATGCCGTGTACGACAAGTCGCTCGAGCTCGCGGCCAGCGACTTTGAGCGCTTTGGCACCGGATCGATGATCACGCGCTCGCTCAACGACATCAACGTGATTCAGCAGGCGATTCTGCAGACGATTCAGCTGGTGCTGCCCGTGCCGTTTTTGGCTGTGGCGGGCATCATCTTCGCTTGGTTTATCGATCCTGCCATGGGCACGCTTCTGGGCGTCGTGGTTGCGATTGTGCTGGTGGCGGCGGTCTTTACGGTTGCCAACGCGGCTCCGATCTTTATGCGCTTGCAGAGCTTTATCGACCGCATGAACGTGGTGCTGCGCGAAAACATCGTGGGCGTGCGCGTCATCCGTGCGTTTAACAAGGAGCGTCACGAGGAGCGGCGCCTGGACGAGGTGTTCAGCGACTACGCCGCCAACGCCATCAAAGTCAACCACCTGTTTGTGGGCCTCGACAGCTCAAGCTTCTTTTTGATGAACATCGCCGAGGTAGCGGTGCTGTGGGTTGGCGGCAACCGCGTGGGCGCCCACGCCATGCAGATCGCGAGCATCTCGGCGGTGCTGGAGTACGCGCTTCTGATCCTGTTCTTTGTGATGATGGCGCAGATGGTGGTGCTAACGCTGCCACGCGCCGCGGCATGTCTAAGCCGTGCACAGCAAGTGCTGGAGATTGAGCCGAGCATCGTCGATGGCCAGCGTACGCTTGATGCGGCCGCGTCCGACTCAAAGGACGGGGCTGATGCAGTCGCCGTGTTCGATCACATGTCGTTTCGCTTTGACGACGCCGAGGAGGACACGCTGTGCAATTTGAACTTTACTTGTCGACGCGGTCAGACGACCGCGATTGTGGGCTCGACGGGCTCGGGCAAGTCGACGGTGGCAAAGCTTCTGCTGCGCTTCCACGATGCCACCAAGGGCGTCATTCGCCTGGACGGCGTCGATCTTCGCGAGCTTTCGCAAGACGAGATTCGCGGGCGCATTGCCTATGTGCCGCAAAAGGCATGGCTGTTCTCGGGTACCGTGGCAAGCAATCTGCGCTTTGGCAACGAAGACGCGACTGAGGCCGACATGCTTCATGCGCTCCAGGTTGCCCAGAGCACCTTTGTGCTCGATCAGCCGCAGGGGCTCGATACCCCGGTGGCGCAGGGCGGTACGAACTTTTCAGGCGGCCAGCGCCAGCGCCTGGCCATTGCTCGTGCGCTCATGAAGCGCGCCGACCTGTATATCTTCGACGACAGTTTTTCGGCCCTGGACTTTAAGACTGATGCTGCCCTGCGTCATGCGTTGCAAGACGAGACGCGTGACGCTGCGGTGCTCATCATCGCGCAGCGCATCTCGACGATCTTGCATGCCGACCAGATCGTGGTGCTCAAGGATGGCGAGGTCGTGGGCCTAGGCACGCACGACGAGCTCATGGAAACCTGCGAGGTGTACCGCGCTATCGCGGAATCGCAGATGAAGGGAGGTGAGTAGCATGACCGAGGAGCTCAAGAAGCAGGGCGGCGTTGATGACGCCGCTGCCGCGGGACTGGTTGAGGAAACGGCTGCCGCGGTACCCGAGCTGGACGATGCCGCCAAGGCGGCGGCCGAGCGCGAGGCTCGTCGCCAAGCGCTGTACGAGGAAAACGAACGAGCCGAGGATGAGCGTGCCCGCGCCGAGGCAGAGCGCATGCGCGACGTGGATGACGAAGACGAGGACGAGACGCCTCGGGATATCTGGGCGACGGTGCGCCGTTTGTGGAACGAGGCTACCGGCGACCATTGGCGCTTCTATATCGTGTTCGTGAGCATTGTGTTCTACGTCATCTTTAACACCGCCGCGCCGGCATATAGCGCTCATGTCATCGACGAGCTGTGGGGCCATATACAGGTGGCGTTTGCCAACGACACCACCTTCAACATCACCTGGGAGAGCTGCGGCAGAACCATCTTCATCTACTTTTTAATCTGGACGGCCGCCGGATCGTTCTATGCACTGCAGAGTTTTTTGATGTCGAGTGTTGCTGAGCGCCTCAACCTGCGCCTGCGCAACCGCATCGCGCAAAAGCTCAGCCGTCTGCCGCTCGCTTACTTTGATGCGCATCGCCCCGGTGAGGTAGTCAGCCGCGCGACCAACGACCTGGACAAGATGTCCGAGAGCATGCAGCGCGGATTGCTGCAGCTGCTCGTGTCGATCGGTACGGTTGTGGGCGCTGTGAGCATGATGTTTGTGTTCAGCGTCGAGCTCACGCTCGTCTTTTTGGGCTTTACGGCGGTGTCGCTGCTGGTGACCAAGGTGGTTTCGCGCCGCACGCATGACGTGACGGGCGAGCGCCAGGAGTGGGTGTCCAAGATTACGAGTGCGGTCGAGGAGGGCTATTCGGGCCGCCTGGTGATTCGCGCGTTCAACCGCGAGCGCCAGAGCTCTGTCGAGGTGCATGAGGCTTCGAACGAGTTGGCGCGCATGAGCGCCAAGGCCGACTTTATGATTAACGCCGTCGGCCCCGCGGTGCGCTTTATCGGCCGTTTGGCGCAGATCGTGATCGCGCTCGTGGGCTGCAGCATGCTGGTTGCCGGTCATATGACTGTCGGCGTGTTCCAGGCGTTCTTCCAGTTTATCTACGAGGCGTCCGAGCCCATGACGCAACTCTCGTTTACCTTCAACTCGCTGCAGAGCGCGCTGGCGAGCGCGGAGCGCGTGTTCGACCTGCTCGATGAGCCCGAGATGGAGGCCGATCCGCAGCCAGGCGAGGCCGCCAAGCTGCCGGGTCGCGTGGAAGGCCGCGTCGCCTTTGAGCATGTGCGCTTTGGCTATGCGCCCGATAAGCCGCTCATGCGCGATGTGTCGTTTACCGCTGAGCCGGGCCAGAAGATTGCCGTGGTGGGAACCACGGGCGCGGGCAAGACCACGCTCATCAACCTGCTCATGCGCTTTTACGAGATTGACGGCGGGCGCATTACGCTTGACAGCGTGGATACGAGTCGTATGGATCGCGGCGAGCTGCGCCGGCAGTTTGGAATGGTGTTGCAGGACGCCTGGCTGTTTGATGGCACGATCGCCGAGAACATTGCCTATGGTTGCCCCGGGGCAACGCGCGACGAGGTTGTGGCGGCGGCGCGCGCCGCACAGGTCGATTTCTTTGTGCGGACCATGCCGCAGGGCTACGACACGCGTGTTGCCAATGACGCCGAAAGCATCAGCCAGGGTCAGCGCCAGCTGCTGACCATCGCGCGCGTGCTGCTCAACAACCCGGCGATTCTCATTCTGGACGAGGCGACGTCGAGCGTGGATACGCGCACCGAACTTGCCATCGGCCGCGCCATGGACGCGCTCATGCGTGGGCGTACGAGCTTTGTGATTGCGCATCGCCTGTCGACGATCGTGGATGCCGACCTGATCTTGGTCATGGATCACGGCAACATTATCGAGCAGGGCACGCACAAGGAGCTGCTGGCTGCCGAGGGCGCCTACGCCGACCTCTACCTGAGCCAGTTCGCATAATGTGACAAAAGGACAGTCCCTTTGTCACATCAGAAATAAGGCGCGCCGGGGATGGATTCCCTGGCGCGCCTTTGCGTTGACATCGATGCTATTGGCCGTTGCTTGCGTCCTATCGCTCGTCCACGAGCTTGGCGACGAGGGCCTTAAGCTCGGCCACCTCCTGCTCGAGTTCATGTACGCGGCGGGCGTTCTCGGTGATGTCCCGGCGGTTGAGGGCGCTTTGCTCGGCGGCATCGTCAGGCATGTATTCGCGGTGCTGCTTGGCGTCAAAGTTTTCCTCGAACACGCGGCAGCCGTTGCGTTTGATAATGCGCCCGGGCACGCCCACGACGGTGCAGTTGTCGGGCACGTCCTTGACGACGACCGAGTTGCTGCCGATTTTGACGTTGTTGCCAATGCGAATGTTGCCGAGCACCTTGGCGCCTGTGCCCACGGTGACGTTGTTGCCCAGGGTGGGGTGGCGCTTGCCGGTCTCGTTGCCGGTGCCGCCAAGTGTGACGCCCTGATAGAGCACGCAGTTGTCGCCCACAATGGCGGTTTCGCCGATGACAACGCCCATGGCGTGGTCGATAAAGAAATGCTTGCCGATCTGTGCGGCAGGGTGAATTTCGACGCCAGTGATATGGCGGGTGATTTGCGAGAGCACGCGGGCGAGCGAGCGATGGCCGTGCTCCCAGAGCCAGTGCTCGGGCACATGGTTCCACTTGGCGTGTAGGCCGGGATAGGAGAGGAAGATGACCAGGCCGTTTTGCGCAGCGGGATCCTGTGCCTGGACGGTCCTGATGTCCTCGCGAATGGTATTGATAAAGCTCACCGGCCGCCCTCCCTTAGCGCCGCGACAATGCAATTCAATAAAGTATAGCGATTCGCTAGGGATTAGGAAGAACAATCTTACTCGGCTTTGCGTGACAGGTGTCAATTATGCAAACTTGCTGGTAATGAAGTCACGCTTTTGTAAGGTCGTGTGCGTGGCGGCGTCGCAACCGTATACTGGTCAACTTGGACGTGTCCGCGCCCACAACTGAGAGGTTTTACTTCATGGGTTTCATCAATTTTATCGCTGAGCTACTTAAGGATCCGCGCACCGCGATCGCCAGCTGGATCGCCGCCGGCCCGCTTATGGCCTACGGCTGCGTGTTCCTGATCATCTTTGTCGAGACGGGCGTGGTGTTCTTCCCGTTCCTTCCCGGCGACTCGCTGTTGTTCGCCTCGGGCTTCTTTGCCCACAACGGCGGCTTTAACATCGTGGCCCTGCTGGCCGTCGCATGGACGGCTGCTATCTTGGGCGATCAGTGCAACTTTATGATCGGTCATTTCTTTGGCCAAAAGATCATCGCCTCGGGCAAGGTGAAGGCCATGACGCCTGAGCGTATCAAAAAGTCCGAGGACTTCCTGGACAAGTGGGGCCACCTGGCCATCTTCCTGGGTCGCTTCTTCCCGTTTATCCGCACCTTTGTGCCCTTCATCGCCGGTATGGGCGGCATGCACTGGCGTAACTTTGTCATCTATAACGTGCTGGGCGGTATCACCTGGTCGACGGTCTTTACGCTGCTGGGCTATTTCTTTGGCGGCATCCCCTTTGTGCAGGAGCACTTTGAGCTGCTAATCGTTGGTATCGTTGCCGTGTCGATCATCCCGACTGTGGTCGGTCTGGTTAAGGCTAAGCTGGGCAAAAAGAACGCGTAGGCGTCTAAAACCGATTGGTGCAAAAAGACCCGCCACTTTGGATGGCGGGTCTTTTTTGTTGTGGGAACGATGTGTGGCGTTGAGTGCGAGGCTATTGGACCTCACTCAGCTTCTGTAGAACGCGCCCCTGGACCTCGAGATAGTAAGCCTGATCCTCGGCGGACAGCGAGCTTTCATCGACGCTGTCAAATTTCTGCGACCAATCGCTGTATTGCTGCATCATCGATCCGTAGTCGGCAAGCATCGATGCGGTGTCGTCTGAATTCTCGTACTTTTTCATGAACTCGACGTAGCTATTCATAAACTGTTCGTAGCCGTCCATCATGGCGTGGAAGTCAGAAGAGGATGCGGCCGGTGCGGTTTCGGTCTGCAAATCAGCGGCTGCCGCATCGGTATCGTCGGCCGCGTCTGCCTGCTCGCTGCTGTCCTGCGGCTTCTCGAGCTCGATGTCGAGGGACTTTGAGCTGCTGTAGTAGGACAAGGTCAGTTTTGCTCCGCTGGGTGCCGTTGCCTCAAAATCATCGGTGCCTTCGCCCGAGAAATCGGTATAGCTAGCTTCTTTGCAAGCGTTGATGTAGCTATCGTAGTCCGCTTGTGAGACTTCTTTCAGCGTTGCCGAGAAAGAGTCGGAGCTGTTCTCGTATATCTCGCCCTTGTTTGTATTGGGCTTGGGCAGTTCGGTCGCGAGACCGCTGCTGGGCCAGGTGAACGTGTCGGCGGTCTTTGATGGGCCCGAAGAGCCGCAGCCGCTCACGCATGAGCTGATACGTGCCAAGATAATCAGGATAACAAGCACTGCCAGAACGATCGGCCATTTCTTCTTGCCTTTGGGCGGCTTGCCATCGGGTGTCGACACCGTTTGGGGGACGCCATTATCCCCGCTGCCTGAAGCTTCCCAATCCATAGTTGTTCCTTCCCTTGATATGGATGACACTGCTTCGAATTGTGGCTGTGGGCTGCGGGGGTTTCATCAGCTGCCAACTGAATCTGGTGAGAAATTCAGTTGGCAGCTGATGAAATTATTTGCCTGGTGTTTAGGATGGGAGGAAAACGTTGGACGGGGGATGACGGCGTGGGCGAGTACAATCTGGCACCCGGCGAACTCATCATCATGCAGACCTCGAATGTGCGCTTGGGCGTTGGCTCTGGTAGCGAGGCTCTCGATGAGATCGTGCTTACAAATATGAATCTAATCTTGGTCGCAACGGTCTCCGAGGGGCTGTTTAAAACTCGACGCTATCTCAAGCGCTGCCCGCTCGATTCGATTCTGTGCTCGGCGGATGTCCCCCAGACTATCGCAGCGCGTGTGAATAGTACGCCGGTGCTGCGAGTCGCATTTTCGGAGGAGACCGTTACGGTGAGCTTTACCGAAGGCGGCAAGCGCCTTGCCGACCGTTGGGCCGAAAGTGTGCGCCGCGCGGCGGCGGGCAACATCGATGCCATCGATACTTCGGAGCTTCCCTCAGGTACAGCGGCAGAGATTGCCGATTTTGTAGACGGTGCCGTGGGCGTTGTCGGGGCAGTTGGCGACTCCATTGGCAGTGCCTTGGGTGCTTCTCTGAAGGTGCAAAAGCCTCATGCCGAGAAGATGGCCGCAAAGGCGACGGCAAAGTGTCCCGGATGCCATGCGCCCGTCGCGGGACGCAAAGGCCAGGGCATCGTTTGCTCGTACTGCGATACCAAGTTTGTGCTGTAGGGTGAGGTGGCTGTGGGTATTGTGAATGTTGCCATCGACTCGCTCGGTGGCGTACTCGCCGATCAATGGAAAGATATTGTCACGGCTGGTCATTTTGACGAGCATGTCGTGGTTGCTCCCGGGGTGCGTAAGGTTGGGCAAAACGGGCGCGGCGGAAACTACGGATCGAGTGACGTTCTGTCCAACGGCTCGCTCATTTTTGTTCCCGAGAACACCGCGGCGTTTATTTTTAGTCAGGCGGGCATCGAGCAAGTTATAACGGAACCGGGCGGTTTTGAGTATCGCGACGGCGAAGCGTCGCTTTTTGATGACCACGATCGTGAAGAGCAGGGCGTCCTCAAAATGGTTCTCGGACAGGCGGCGCGTCGTGTCGGCTATGCGGGCATGTCGCCGTCGCAGAAGCGTGTGGCGTTTGTCAATCTGCGCGAAATCCGCGGTATCAGGTTCGGCACGCGTGGACCGCTTGCGTATAACGACTTGTTTTACGGCGCAGATCTTGAGGTCTTCGCGTATGGTCAGCTGTCACTGCAGGTAGTGGATGCCGAGCGTTTTATCAGGAATTTTCTTCCTGCGAACGTCTATAGCTATTCGTTTGACGACCCGCGCGCACGGAGCATGCTGATTGCAGAGTTTCTGGCTTCGTTCATCGTGGCCACGAATGCCTTGTCGTCCGAGGTCCGAATTTCGCAGCTGCCGTCACACGTCAACGAAATTCGCCATATGATCCTGGATGAGGGTAATAACGCGGGGTCATGGCAAGATCGCTTTGGCATCAAACTTGTGCAAGTCGCCATCGAAAACATTGAATTCTCCGATGACTCGCGCGAGCTTATCAAGAGCTATGCGAAAAAGAAGCTGGATGTTAACGCTTACGAGGGGGTTTCTAAGCAGACAGCCGATGTGGCGGCTCAGCAGATGATTGCCGAGGGCGTACGCGAGAACGGGTTTGGCGCTGCGGGCGGCATGGTGCTCGGCATGGGGCTGGCGGGAATGCTCAACCCCCGTAACGCTTCTGTAGAAGGCGTCGCGGGCGCGGTCTGTACGCCGGATACGATGGAGCCCAAGGGGGCGCCAGGGGACAGTGCCGAGTCCGCACGGACGCTTGAGGATCAAATAGAGGCCGTAAAGAAATTCAAAGAGCTTCTCGATGCCGGGATTTTGACGCAAGAGGAGTTTGATGCCAAGAAGCGTGAGATTCTAGGGCTGTAGAAGTACGGAAGGGCCGGCGCGATGCCGGTCCTTCTTTGTGCTGCGGAATTATTCGCGGCACCCCGGACCTTACCACTGGGCTGCGTAAATATCACAGCTTGCGTGCGTGGGCGGATTGTTGACGTCGATCGAAACAGGGACCGTCGAGCCGACGGAGGGGCAGCCGCAAAAATTGTTATAGCCGGCAACGATATTGCCTTGTTTATTGCGCAGGATAGCCGATAGGAACACTTGGGTCTTATCAAAGCCGCTCGGGGCGCTTTGGAGTTTGAGTTTTGCCAAGAATGATTGCATGCCGTCTGCCCCAGCGGATTCGGTGCTATCTAAAATTTCGTACACCGGTGCTTCGGTGGCGGTGGCAAGTGCAACGCCGCTGGGTGTGACTGCCTCGAACTCAACGCGCGCGGGAGCGGTGCCATTTCCCGTCTGATCGCCAAAGTAGACAGTCTGGCCGGGCTCGATGGCGCTGTAGGTTTTCTCATCCGTAAAGATCAGGTTGTCATTCGCGTCGTATCCGTAGACCTTAATGGTGGGAAATGCGATGGCGGCGGGGCCGTCGGAGTTTTTAAGGCCGATGCCAAAGTGGACGTATCCGTGCCCGTCAACCGACCAACCTGATTCCGCGATCGAGAGCTCGGCGGACAAGTGGTTGGCATCGCTTGCCGAATTTGCTTTTTTGGATGTCGAAACGCCGTCAGACTGGCCGGCTTGCGATGAGGACGTGGGCCCGTTGTTGCTTTCTCGGCCGGCGTAGAACGTCGAGATGGCAATCGCGCCGACTGCCATCAGCCCGGCAAGCATTGCGGTGACGAGTGCCAGTTTTAGCAGCAAGCCGCCAAAGGTCCGCGTCCTGCTTTTGTCTGGGTTGCGCTTAGACGCATGCGTGCCCGCCGCTATTTGGGCGTGGTCGGTTTGCCCATCTGTGCCAGAAGATGCCCTATCGTTTCCCGGTCGAGACGAGCCGGAGAGCGCCCCTGCCATCTCTGCCGCAGACTGGAATCGCGCGCTTGGCTCAAACGAGCAGGCGCGCGTGATGGCATGGACGAGCGTCGCGGGTGCATTATCAAGATGTTTCTTAAGAATCTGCTCGTAAGCCTCGTCATCAGGACGGATGCCCGTAAGCGCAAAGCCAAGAACGCGTCCGATGGAGTAGACATCGCTTCGCGCGTCGGTCTGGGCAAAACCGTATTGCTCGGGTGAGGCGAACCCCCAGGTTCCAAGGGAAGTCGTGTCCTTGCTTGCCCCTTCGACGCGCATGCGGGCAATACCGAGGTCGATGAGGTGTGCGCCGTTCGCGGCAACCACGATATTGTTGGGGGAAATGTCACGGTGGACGATACCGTGTCTGTGGAGCTCCTCGGCCGCCTCACAAAGCTCGATGGCAAGCGATGTTGCCTCTTCCGGCGTCAACGGCCCATCGGTTTCGATAACTTTGGAAAGCGGCCGACCCGGCACAAAGTCGTAGACGACAACAAAGTGCTCGGGTAGTTCGTAGGTCGCCTCGACGCGGGGAAGACGGGGCGAACTGCATTCTGTGAGTGCCGACCATACATTGCGGCGGGCAAGCTTCTGTCGAATCTTCTTTCGCACGAAGGGACCGGCTCCGTCAATCGTGACGAGTTCGGTAATGCCGTCTTCGCCGCGCGCGAGCACCTGCTCGACGCGATAGGTGTCGTCAAGACTCATGGCATGCATGAGCTGGTTGTCGTTCAAGCCGTCCTCCCTTCATGGTAGCTGGGCAAATGCCCCAAGAATGATATGACAACGATTGTTCTGTTTGTTCAGTTGGCAACTGAATCGCGTATGGAGAGGATAGCGTTACGGGGCTCGCACAGACGTGGGCGTTTATTTGAGTGGGTTGGTTCCCAGAAGCGTTTTTTCGCCCAAGCGGTAAAGCTCGTCATCGGTGCAAGCGCGACTCATGCCGCGTTCGATGCACCAGATGACGATGGCGTCGCGGCGATCCTTGCACCAAAGCTCGGCGACGCTGTCGAGTCTCAGAAGGCGCTGCGTCTCTCGAAGCGTGCAGCCGATGCCGAGTGCCAACATGATGGCGTGGTCGCGGCCGGGGCGGCTTTTGCCGGCAAAGATGTCGTACACAACGGTCGGGTTAAGGCCCGAGTTGCGCGCGACGTCCGAGCGCTTGATGCGGCGCTCGTCGATGAGGCAGCGCAAGTACGAGGGAAGCGTTTGGTCGACGGTTTCGCCTTCGTCAAGATAGGCGTCGATGCTCGAACTGGCCAACAGCCGCTTGAGCAGGTCTTCCGTCAAGTGCTCGCGTTTGTTTTGAGTTGCCAAGGGGGCTCCAATCATCGTCTCGACTTTAGAGTATATCGATAGGGCGGTCGCGGGGCGCATGGGGCGAGTGGACGCCGCGGCTTGGAGGATGCCTATTTACCCTGGTGAATCCCGAAGCAAATGAAAATACTTTAGTTAGTTAAAGAAAAACGTTTTATCCAACGCATGCGGGGAGTACAATCTCGTGCATGCGAATCGACGTGCCATCGGCTTTGATGCTGTTCGCGTGTCCCGTCCGGCTCTACGCTCCGGGCGTGCGACGTTGCGACGCGGTCGGCCTCGGTCCTTGCGTGCGGGTTCGCGAGTATGCAACTGTGTATGTAAGGAGCGACATATGGCTGTCGAGAAGAAGGATATCGATTGGGGTAGCCTTGGCTTTGGCTACATGAAGACCGATTACAGCTACGAGGCTCATTGGAAGGATGGCGAGTGGGACGAGGGTGGCCTGACCACCGATCACACCCTGCATGTCTCCGAGTGCGGCGGCATCTTCCATTACTGCCAGGAGGTCTTTGAGGGCCTGAAGGCCTATACCGCCGAGGACGGCAGCATCGTCTGCTTCCGTCCCGACATGAACGCCGAGCGTATGTATAACTCTGCCCAGCGCCTCGAGATGCCCCCGTTCCCCAAGGACAAGTTTGTTGAGGCAGTCAAGCAGGTCGTTTCTGCCAACGCCGCCTGGGTTCCGCCTTTCGGCTCCGGTGCAACCCTGTACGTGCGTCCGTTTATGATCGGCTCCGGTGACGTGATCGGCGTGGCTCCCGCTCCTGAGTACACGTTCCGTATTCTCGTGACCCCGGTCGGTCCGTACTTTAAGGGTGGCCTTAAGCCCGTCAAGCTGCGCGTTTCCGAGTACGACCGCGCCGCACCGCACGGCACCGGCAACATCAAGGCCGGCCTTAACTATGCCATGTCCCTCAAGCCCACGATGGAGGCCCATCGCGGGGGCTATGCCGAGAACCTGTATCTCGACTCCGAGTCCCGCACCTATGTCGAGGAGACCGGCGGCGCGAACGTCCTGTTCGTGAAGGAGGACGGCACCCTCGTCGTTCCGCAGTCGCACACCGACTCCATCCTGCCCTCCATCACCCGTCGCTCGCTCGTTCAGGTTGCCGAGGATCTGGGCATGACCGTCGACCAGCGTCCCGTCGAGTGGGCCGAGGTCAAGGCCGGCACCTTCGTTGAGTGCGGTCTGTGCGGCACCGCTGCCGTCATCTCTCCGGTCGGCGAGATCGACAACAAGGTTTACGGTGCCGACGAGACCGTGACCTTCCCGGCTGGCTACACCGAGATCGGCCCTGTGATGAAGAAGCTCCGCGAGACCCTGACGGGCATCCAGTCTGGTGCTGTTGAGGATAAGCACGACTGGGTTTACACCGTCGCGTAATTATCCTTTCCTGTTCGGGCGGAGAGCAAGTTCCCTCCCGGCGCGTCCTCGGACATGCAAGAAGCCCTCGCTGCGCACTTCGTGCGGCGAGGGCTTCTTTCGTCCTGCGGAGTGCGCCGGAAAGGAAGGTCGCCCTCGGGCCTGCGTGAGCCCGGCACCTACGCGACGGGTAATGATGGGTCTGAATGAAAGATGGTGCGCGGCCTTTTTGGCCGCGCGTTTTGTATATGTGGACCGTGCGCTCTGTTTACTCTGCTGCTAAGGCTTTGCCGTAGTTGCGGCCGAAGATGAGGCCGGCTAGGAGTAGGGAGACTCCCAGGCCCGTGTGGAAAACGGCGATGAAGCGGTCGGGGGCGATGCCGCTCGAGCTCAGGGTGATGCCGCTGTCCATTATGAGTTCACTATAAGGCACTGGGTTTACCGCCGCTGCGTAAGCGCGCGACCCCGCGACCATGGCTCGTGCGGTAAATACAGTGCCATTTTGCGCATTACTACGTCTGATAAAATTGAGCCCACATACTGTATTGCATCATGCAAGCAAGGAGGAACCGTGCGCTACGCAGACCTCATCGACGGGAACGTCACGGAAAGCGAGCTTAAGGCCTATTTGGTCGAGGGCGAAAACGTGGCGGTTACGGTTCGCATACCCAAGAACATGCGCGACGTGGCCAAACAGGCCGCCGAGCTTACGGGCGTGAGCTTCACCAAACTCATGTCCGGCGAGATCGAGGTCTAGCCATGCTGATGAACAACGAAGAGTACAAGGACGCTTTTAATCACATCGTCCTTATCGTCAATCAGGCACGCGCCAACGCTGTGCAAAAAGCATCCTCCGAAATGGTGCGTATGTACTGGCTTATCGGCAATGAGGTTGTCGCGCGTTCCGAATGGGGCAACAAATTCATCGACACTCTTTCGCAAGACATCCGCTCCGCTTTCCCCGGAATCAAGGGCTTTTCTGTCCGCAGTCTCAAGTACATGGCAAAGTTTGCGCGCGAGGTTGACTCAGAATTGTGCAATGGCTATTGCACAATTCCCTGGGGACACATCGTGAAGCTCCTGGACAAGACTGAACCGGGCGCCCGTCGCGAATGGTATAGGAATGCCATTGTCGAAAATGGATGGTCGCAAGCCGTTCTCGACCATCAGATCGATTTAAAGCTCTATGAGCGTCAGGCGCTCGCGGGCAAGGCCACCAATTTTACGCGCACTCTGCCCGCGCCTGAAAGTGAGCTTGCTCAACAAGTGCTCAAAGATCCGTACGTTTTTGACTTCATCACTGCTAAACAAGGGCTAAAGGAACACGACATCGAAGAGCAGATGGTTTCCAATGTGACCAAGCTCTTGTTGGAGTTGGGAACAGGCTTTGCGTTTATGGGGAGGCAGTATCACCTAACGGTCGGCCAAGAGGACTTCTACATAGACTTATTGTTCTACAACGTCAAACTGCGAAGCTATGTGGTCATTGAGTTAAAGAACGAGAAGTTCAAACCGGAGTTTACCGGACAATTGAGCTTCTATGTTGCTGCCGTGGATGGTGAGCTTGCTAACGAAGGGGACAACCCCACGATTGGTCTTTTGCTTTGTAAAGAAAAAGATAATGTGGTGGCTGAATACTCGCTCAGGGACATTGCAGCACCCATAGGCGTGAGTGAATATCGACTTGGGGATGTGCTGCCGGAGCAATACCTCGAATACCTACCGACGCCGGAAGACCTGCAGGCAAGAATCTAGGAGCTTGTCATGTCCAAGAACCGTTACTCCGAAGAAGAGGCTGTACAGAAACCAGCAGGCAATCTGCTCGCGACACTTGGGTGGGACGTCCATTACTGCTTCGATGAGGAAGTGCTTGGGCCGCATGGCACGCTTGGGCGTGAGAACTATCATGACGTGCTGCTTAGGCGCGATTTGGAAAGTGCACTGACCGAGCTTAACGAATGGATGGATGAAGCCGACGTCGCTGAAGCGATCAAAACGCTCGAGCATGCGTTTGTGGGGGATTCCCTGCTTCAGATCAACGAGGCCAAGTACCACATGCTGCGCGACGGCGTTCCCGTGCGCAAGCTAAACGCAGACGGCACACCCCGCACCGAGCTTGCGCAGGTGTTTGACTTCGAGCATCCCAAGATGAACCGCTTCGTGGCCGCAGAAGAGCTGTGGGTGCACGGCCCCCTGCACCGCCGGCGCTGCGATTTGGTGGGCTTCGTTAACGGTGTGCCCCTCGTGTTCATGGAGTTCAAGCGCCAGGACAAGGACGTGGAGCGCGCCTACCGCGACAATTATGCCGACTACCAGGATGCCATCCCGCAAATATTTCACTTCACAATCCCCTTCGTATCGTGTTCGTGTGTGCCATGTGGCTCACCGGCTTTGACGTGAAGCCCCTATCGGTGATGTACTTCGACAAGCCCATGAAGGCGCACGGCCTTATGCAGGCCATCGCGCGCGCCAATCGCGTGGCCGAGGGCAAGAGCAACGTCCTTATCGTGGACTACGTGGGCGTGGTGAAGGCGCTGCGGCAGGCACTGGCCGACTACACGCGCGATTTAGGTGACGACCGCGATCCGGCCGATGTAGTGGTGGATAAGGAGGAGCTTGTCAGGCGTATTGGGGAGCTGACGGGGCAGATCACTTCTTTTATGAGCGATCAGGGCTTTGAGTTGGAAACACTTCTCGCCGCAGACGGCTTTGGAAAGCTCGAGGCAATACAAGACGCCGCCGGTGCTATGAGCGCCACCGACGAGACCAAGAAGCGCTTTTGTATCATGTGCCGCATGCTCTTTAAGCTCTACCGCTTTGTGACCAGGAAAGAGGTGGGCGAAGACGTTGCCTGCCGGCGAGATGCGATGCGCGCAGTGTACAACCTAATGAACCAGCGTCGCGCTGCTGTCGATACCAGCGAGCTCATGCATCAGGTGCGCGACATCGTGAGCGCTCATATCGAGGTGAGCGAGGCGTCCGATCAGGCAAAGGAGCGTACCCGCTTTGATATAAGCGGCATCGACTTTGGGCGTCTGGGGCAGGAGTTTACCCGGGCCAAGCATAAGCATCTCATCATGGACAATTTACACCGTCGCGTAATTATCCTTTCCTGTTCGGGCGGAGAGCAAGTTCCCTCCCGGCGCGTCCTCGGACATGCAAGAAGCCCTCGCTGCGCACTTCGTGCGGCGAGGGCTTCT
>OGYR01000669.1_pt1 | contig 17869 bp, 10 predicted proteins | sample 1576661 | NCBI WGS metagenome assembly OGYR01 (sample SAMEA3541490, study PRJEB24748) | human gut metagenome | biome: human gut; feature: human-associated habitat; material: faeces | place: China | collected 2012
AATGCCTGGACCCCGCCCTCGCGCGCCTCGATGGCGGCAAGGGAGGCCTGGGCCACCTCGGTAGCGGTAAAGTCGCCGGCGGCAACGCCTGCGGCGATCTGGGCGGCGGTAAGGGAATCGAAGCTCTGCGCCATTACTCGCTCTCCCCCTCTCCCAAAATGGACGGCACGCGGAAGTAGCGGTCGCGTGCGCTGCCGGCGTTTTCGAGCGCAACGCCGAGCGGCAGGTCGCGCTCGGGCTCGCGCAGGTCGTCGCCCATCACGTTGGACAGGCTTCCGATGGGATGGAACGTGGGCTCCACGTCGGGCAAGTCATATTGCAAGACGGGCTCGAGCATCTGGACGGCGTCGTTCATGTAGGACGTCATCTGGGTGAGCTCGTCATCGGTCAGTGCGATCTTTGCGTACTCGGCAATGCCGCGCACGTCTTTCTCGCTGAGTGCCATAGGCGCTCCCTTCCGCATAACAGATAAATTGCTCTAGTATACAAGGCAACGCCGCTTGGAGCAGGCGCTTTACCTAAATGCAGCGAAAACGTAACGAGGGCGGCGGGCTGGCAGGCGGCGGGCTGGCGGTTCTGCAGCGAAACCGCACCGTCCATAGCGAAAACCGCGTCGCCCACAACGCAAACCATCACAACATTCGACGTTTTTCGGCAAAATCGCGATTTTCATCGAATGTTGTGATGGTTTGGAAGCCCCGACCACCACAAAGGCGCCTGTCCCCATTGTGGTGGTTCTGAAGAATGTCTTATGCCGAGGCCTTGGCCTTGCGGCGCTTGCGGACCGCGTGGACCACAATGTCCAGCAGCAACAGCACAATGGCCACGACTACGATAAGCACAGCAAACTCGCGCTTACCCCAGTGGCGACCGGCCAGCGACTTTTGCTTGTCGACGTCCTTCTTGCTGTACTTGGTGCGCACGCAATGCACCAGCAGGCGATGGTCGTTCACGCCGTAGGGCGTGCAGGTGACGAGCGTCACCTTGTCGGCACCGGGCTCGATGGTCAGCGACTCCATCTCCTCGGGCAGCACCACCTCGGAGTCCACCATCTTGTAGGCGAGCGTCTTGTTCATGGTGTGCAGCAGCACCAGGTCGCCGGGCTCCAGCGAGTGGATGTCGTCGAACATGCTCAGGTTGCGCATACCCGAGTGCGCGGTGAGCACGCAATGCGTCGAGGTGCCGCCCACCGGCAGGCTCGTGCCCTCCAGGTGGCCGACGCCCGCCATAAGGACTTCCTCGCTCGTGCCGTGGTAGATGGGCATGCTCACGTCGATGGAGGGGATCTCGACCCAGCTCATCATGGGGTCGCGGTCAAAGATGAGCTGCTGGGCGTAGGGCTCGATCTGGTCGGCGGGAAGCTCGGTGGCCTCGCCCGCCAGCTGCTCGTTAAAGGAGCGCGCCTGGAGCAGGATGCGCTCGCGCTCCTCGGCAGACAGCGCGTCCACGGTGCTGGACACGGTGCTGATCTGGTTGAACACGCCCGAGGCCTCGAGCCGGTCCAAGATCCACGGCCAGGTCATAAGGCCCACGCCAATAAGGATGATGACGATGGTGATGAGCCGGTCGGCCCAGCGCGGCAGTCGCTTGCCGCCCGCAGGCTTGGGCTGGGTTTTGGGTTGAGGCTGCGGCCGGAGTTCGGGTTGGGAGCCTGGGCCACCGTTGCCCGCGGCGTTATTGCCCTTCATATGTTTGGCGCCCTGCACCATCGCCGGTCACTCCTCTACAACTCAAGTTGTCTAAACAAATAATAGCCGATTCGCGAGCTCATGCGCCGGACAACGCAGCTAGGACCGAAACGCCGCCTACGGTTCGAATTCTTGGAGACCTTCTACAGCGCTTCTTGCCATGGATATTCCTTTCCAAACATGCGATCGACTTCGAGCTGAATTCGCTCATCGTCGATTGCCGCCAAAGATAGCGCAAGCGAAATGTCGTCGACACGGGAGGAGCCGGCAAACACGGGCGCATAGCGCCACACTTGGATCATCGCCGTTTCGTTATCCGGCAACTCCCCGTCTGCGACTTCGAGGTCGCTCAGATGACGCCATGCACTTCTTAAGACGGCCTTTTGTTCCATGCCCGGTGCAGCGAGCATCGAACGCGCAGCGAGCGCCGTCTCCCCGGCGTCAACAAGATAGTCGATCTGCGGCGTCTTCCTTGCAAAAAAGACCTTCGAGACAGGCGAGGAGAGCTCTGCCATGTGTTCGCTGAGCAGAAGGTCAACGGCAACAGGGAACACGACGACATGTCGCTCGCAACGCTCGCGCCTCGCGAGTCCCCTGTCGACAAGCTCGGTTATGGCCTCACTCGCACGGCTTGCCGAGATCCCAAGCGCACGACAAAGGTCATAGGGACGATATGGCTCCTGGGCTGCTCCCCAGATTGCGGCAGCCTGCGCGTTGGGTGACATCTTGGTCGCGTGATTGCGAAACCGGACACTGCCCCTCTCCGTGCAGGCCGTGCCCATAAATGGAAGAAAAGCCTGTCTGCCGGGGCAAACAAACGGAATCCCTTGTGCGACCAATGCTTTGCGTTGACGTGCATCGGCATCAGGAAACGAAACGACAACGGGAGTCTCCGCGCGCAAGGCTAGCTGACTATAGACTCTCTTAGCCTCGGGAAGCCCGACGCCAGTAGGCAAACTTGCAAGCAAAAACGAAAAACCGTTTGCGTCAACAGCGCGGACCTCAATCGCCCGCAGATGCAGCGGCAAGCATGCGGATCCAGGCCAAGTTTTGGTCTTGGCGGAAAGGCCTAGTGCTTCTTGTAAGTAGATTAGTGCTTCGTTCATTTCTATTGTTTTCGTTCGATTCCAGTTTGTATTGGAATTATACATAATTTTCGGAATTAAGGAGATACCGTTCGTGCCTAAGCCTACATTTGGGTTTTCAAAATGTCCCGAATCGGCGGGGCGATTCGGGATACAATGTCAATAGAAAACGACGCACCCCGCGTAAATGTACGAGAGCGCGGGCGGCCTAGTTTTCTGGTTTTGTTAAATGCCCGGGCTCCGAACCCCGGGCATTCTTATTTGCGCTTGTTGCGGCGCAAATGCCGTCCATCGTCCGCACCGCGCGTACGCCTACGGACCTTAAACCGAACCTCATACGAGTCAAGAAACACGATGACGAACGTGCCCACCGCCGCGAGGGCGGCGAGCGCGTTAAGGAATTTCAGCATTTGGGGACCTCCGATCGAGTCGTCGGCCGCCCGCGCACGGGATGCGTCGCAAGGGTATTTTACTGCGAGTGTATGCGCCCACAGCTGGTCAACGCGATTTTGACAAACATTTGTTCGATAGTTACAAGCACGATTCCTCGCCCAGCGGAGCCTGGCCACATTGTCCGGGTTTGCCCGACGTGTTTGCGTTTTCAAAATGTCCCGGATCGGCGGGGCGATTCGGGATACAATAGCTACAGGAAACGACGTACCCCGCGTAAGTGATCGAAAGCGCGGGCGACCAGTTTCCGATGTTGTTAAATGCCCGGGCCTCTAACCCCGGGCATTCTTATTTGCGCTTGTTGCGGCGCAACTGCCTTCTACCGTCCGCACCGCGCGTGCGCCTACGGACCTTAAACCGAACCTCATACGAGTCAAGAAACGCGATGACGAACGTGCCCGCATCGGACGATGGAGGCTGGCTGCGTTGTCCAAAAAGAACGGGGCAAACTCCAGTGCGGAGCCTGCCCCGAAAAGAGAATGGCAAAGCAAGAACGTGGATGGACGAGAAAAGTGTCCGCAAGTCTCATGGCCATCACATCCCACCTGCCAAAGGGATGGGTCAGTGGGCGTTACTCCTGCTCGGACTCCTCAGCCTGCTTACGGCTGCGGATGAGGTGCGCCACGCCGATGCACAGCACCGCGCCACCAGCGATCCAAGTGAAGGTCACGCCGTTGAGGCCGGTAAGCGGGAGGCCGGAGCCCTTCTTGTTCTCGATGGTGATGGGAATCCTGGTCGAGGTAACGTTTTCACCGAGCTCAGAAGTGACCATATTAGAGCTGGGGGTTACGGTGAGTCCTGTCAGTTCGCCGGTCGTCTCATTGTATGTAGGCGTCACCACAATGGTAAAGCTAATGGAGTTATAACCCGCGGGCGTCGTGCACTCTGTAATCTCGTACTTACCCGCAACAAGACCGGGAATAAAGACCTTGCTGTCAGTCTCACTGGTCGTAAACACTCCAGCATCATCTGCGTCGCTGGTAAGCCCGCCAGTCGACGTCAGCCATTTATCACCAGTAACAGAAGTGGTACCTTCCTCGATCATTTTAACCTTAAATCCAGCAACAAGCTTCTTTTGCGAATCATCCGAAGCAGTCTTGGTGACATCGAGGCCAAAGACGTAGTCAGCAACTTTGTCCGACTCAGATGTGCCCTTGTCCTCAGTCATGGGATTATTGGAGTAGACAAGCTTGACCTCATTGGTGTTACCAGTGGCTTTATATTCCGCCTTATCGGTCAGTTTTGCTTTATAGGTCACAACGACCTTAGAGTCGCTCGTAAGCTTCACGCCCGCGGCTGTTGCAGCAGCCTTAAGATCAGAGAAGGAAATCGTCAAGTCCTGACCGCTAGTGAGGTTCCCAGAAGCGTCCTTAGTGTCCGCAAGGTCTACCGTGCAGGCATTTGTAGACTTGCCGTCAATTGTCACGCTAACGGTGTCCTTGCGGGCCTCCAGTCCAACAGAAAGATGATCTTGGAACGAATATTCGTACTTGGTGAAGGTGTCGATGTTGCTCGCAACGGAGCCAGTCAGCTTATATTCAACCTCCTCGCCAATATACGAGTCACTCACCTTTCCCCATGACGTACCCTCACGAACTTCCTTGTTGACGGTAGGAATGCTGGTCTTCTCGGTAACCTCTACATCGCCGGCGCCCACGACGGCATAAATCGGCGAAGTGGCAGTATTCTTGCTGCCAGTCGTCGACTTATCCGAAGCCAAAGTGTCCGCGTCAGTCAGAAAAAGGTAATAACCAGATTTATCGAAAGAAACCTTGGTACCCGCCCCAAACGAAGCCTCTCCAGCGCCCGTCGGGTTAGTCGGATTGACATTCTTCGCAACCAGTCCAGCAAGCGTATTGAGCAAATCGGTGTCTTTGAGAACCGTCGTGTTTGTGGTCCCGGTAATGTTGGCAGTCAGCCAATTGGCAACATCCTGCGGGCTGGCATCGGTTGTCAGATCGTCTGCTTCATCTTTATTATAGTCGTTGATGGCCTTAATAATGGCTTTTTGCGTCGTGTCATTAACGCCAGTTGCCCACTTAACATTCGAAACGACCTTGTCAGTCTTGCCGGTCTTGCCGGTCTCATCCACGACATCAGCCTCGAAAATCTGGTAGGCCTTGTACTTCACGCTACCATTATTGGCATTCTTGTTGATGGTGATGCTGTTGGCCGGAGCCGCCACATTCTCAGCAAACGCCATCGTGACCGGGGCCATGACGCCGCCGAAGCTCAACGCCGCTGTGAGGCCGGCGGTTACTGCCAGGCGTGCGATGTTCTTGCTCATGCTCATCTTCTTTTCCTCCGTTTTCCGTTTGATTCTCATTCGATCGATCATCATCTGTCTGTGTCTTAGCATCTACTTCGCTACGTCTCGCCCCGCTCTCTGTGGGGCTGCCAGCTACTCTTTATGGCTGCCACCTCCCCGCTTGACCAGGAGCGCGACCACGATGAGCGCGGCTCCGGCGACCGCTGCGGCGGCCGCGGCGTACATTGCCATATCGCCAGTCGAGGGCATAAAGCCTCCGGTGGTAATGCTAGGGGGTGTGTCGGTGGGCGTGTTGATGAGCGACGCCTCCAGGCTGCCCGTCGACCCGTCCGCGCTGTCGGCGCGCAGGGGCGACTCGGCCGTGATGGTGAGTTTGGGCTTGGCGGCGGCCACCTGGTCGACGTCCAGACCCTCGGCCTTGACCGTCACGGAGCGCGTGCCCTCAAAGGCGGTGTAGCCCTTGGGCGCCTTGAGCTCGCGGACCTCCAGCTTGCCCGAGTCCACGCCCGAGACGGTCACGCGGCCGTCCTCGCCCGTGGTGACGGTGGTCTTGCCCTCTGCATCCCACGTGCCGTCGGCCGCCAGCGTACGACCGCGGTCGTCGGCGATGCTCAGGACCGCCCCGGCAAGCGGCTTGTCGCCATCGCTGCCGCGCTTGGTGAGCGCGAGATCCCAGGTGTAGGCGCACGCGTCATCGCTCGGCGTGCGGGTGAAGCCGGCGTCGCCGGACTGGTCGGCAAAGGGAGAGCGCGGGTAGCGCAGGTAGACCTCGTTGGGGTTGCCCTTCGCGATGCCGTGGTTGCATGCGCTGTTGAGCGGCGCATTGTACACGGCGACCACGCGGGCGCCCGCGGTAAAGGCGTCGGCCCCGCCGAGCGCGGCGACCAGGTCGCCGGTGCGCACGGTGAAGGTTCCGTCCGCTGCTACCTTGGTGGCGCACTGGGCCGTGATGTCGGTCCAGTCCTTCGCGGGCTCGGTGCCGGCGCGCCCGTCCTTGTCGGCCGAGACGGCGTCGAAGCCGCCGTCCGTGCCCGCCGCCACGTACACGCGCATGCTCGCGGCCACCTTGGAGGGGTCGAGCCCCGCGCTCATGGTGTCGACGAACCGTACCGTATAGGTGTCGTAGGCCGTGAGCCCCGCCGGGACCGTGGCCGAGAGACGCCAGTACAGGTCGTCGACGACCATGGCGTCGGCGGCCTTCTGCCAGGCGGCGGTGCTGTCCTCCAGCACATGCTTGGCGACCTTGGGGGTCGCCGCCTTGGGCTTGACGGTGACGGCGCTGCCGCCGACCAGGGCCATGATCGGCGCGGTGCCGGCCTCGCCCTGGGCGATGGCGTCGTCGTCGGCGACGATGAGCCAGTAGCCGCAGGGCAGCTCGGCCGCCGTGCCCGCGTTAAGGGCCACGGGCTCGGCGGCAGAGCTCTGGAGGGAACGAGCGAGCTGTGCGCTCAGCGCGCTCGTAAGGTGGGAATCGGTGTTGAGCCACTCGGCAGCTTCCTGCGCGGTGGTCTGGGAATTGGGCATGCCGGCGCTGTGCAGCACAGGCAGCGCGGCATCGCGCGCGGCGTCGCTTGCCCAGGCAAGGTCGGTAGCAATCTTGGCGTCGCCGCTGTCGTCGATAACGTTGGCGCTAAAGATCTGGTAGGCGTCGTAGCTGCGCGCCACGGTGCCGCCCACCGTAATGGAACCGGTCAAGGTCGGCGCGGCCTGCGCGGAAGCGGGGAACACAACCGCGCAGGTGCCGATCAGGAGGGCAAGCAGCGCAAACAAGATCGGGAAGGAGCAAACTTTCTTATTCACGACGCTCGCCTCCCTTCGCATTCGCCTTGCGACGAATGTGCATCCAGGCCGCAGCAGCGCAAAGCACCGCCGCGCCGGCAAGGTACGTCAGAGTGACGCCCGACATACCAGAAAGGGGCAAAGAGGTGGAGTAGGTGTTGGTGAAGGTGGGGATGGAGGTGTCGGTGAGGTTCTGTTCTTTGGCACCGACGTCTGCTTTCCAGTTGCCATCGGAGTCAACGGTTCCCTTCATGTAGGTCACCGCACAGTCGATCCTTCCTTTGGTGTTATCCGTTGCCACAACCTTGAACCTATAGACCGACTGATCAAACTTGTAATGCGGATAGGTCGAGCTTTCGCCCTTCTCGCGCACATAGTACGTGAAGGTCTTGGAGGCGCCACGGCCAGTAGAGTCGGTCTTGAGCTTGTCGAGTTGATCGAGTTTGTACTCAATTTCGTCGAAGCTCCGGGTCTGAGACTTCTTGCCGTCGGCAGTGGTGATAATCTCGCCCTTGGGGTTGGTCACAACCGTCTTGGCATTTTTGAAGTCCGCGTTATCCGCAAACTCGAGCGTAAACTCCTTCATCTCGCCGCCCTTTACGACCTTGGTCACCTTAGGAGTCCAGGTGCCGGTAGAGGTGTACGGAGTGTACTTGTTGGTGAAGGTCTTTTCCCCGCCGGGGCCGTTAATCGAATAATAGCCTTGGTCGTCCTTTTCCAGCGAGTTAGTTGAATCTCCCGGACTCACGCTTGTGATCGTGTAGTTGTGAACGTAAAGAGGAACGTCCGAGTTTGGATTTTCCCTGCTCGGCACCTTCATGAGTAGCGTTTGGTTGTCCTGAACCGTCACCACAATCTTGTACACGGCTGGGTCGTACGTGATGTCGAGATCATTGCCAGCATTTTCGACCAAGTAGTATGTAATCTTGTTAGCCTCAACAGTCTTATCAATGAACTGTTCGCCAAGGTTAAAGGTGATGTTACCGTCCGCATCATTCTTGGCGGTTCCGACCAAGGTGCAGCCGCCACTGTTGAATGTCTTGTCATTCCAAAAGGGCTCCGTCGCGCCATCCGAATCCTTACGGTAGACCGAGAAGGAGAACTGGTCTTTGGCGAGCGCTATGCTTTCCTCGGTCTGCTTATTTTTCATTTTCAGCGCCTTGGTTGCCTTCAGCCTAAGGCTCGGATAGACATACGTATCCGCAGGCACGCCCAAGTACAGGTCGCCGTTCGACATGATGCCGCCGCCATGGTTCCAGGAATAATTGCCCGTGATGAAGGTTGTCGCGGCTGTCTGCGCGGCAGTTGCCGCGGCGTCTCCAGCTTGAACACCCGAGCTCAGACCGATGCTGTTATATACCTGCACGCCACCGTTAGCAGGGATAGTAATGGCTTGCGTAAGCTCTTTACTTCCCGAGTATTCGGCGTCACCGCCGCCGAGCATTTTGCCAATCACTGCCGCGATTGGCTCGCGGTGACCCTCCGCTGCAAGGAAGAAATCGGCGTGACCGTTTTCGCGAAAGTCAGAACTATTGTAGGCGTCAGTATCCTGATTCTTTTTGTGGACAAGGCCTTTGTAGCCACCAGCGGATAGGTGAGGGGTGCCTTCGTTGCCGCTATTTTTCTCAGAATCATAATCATCTTTTGCGTCATGCTGATCTTTGGCAGACGTATTGCCAAAGATCGCTGTGCCGTAGGTGTTCGTCACCAAGGTCTTGCCCGTCGGGCAAACCGCAACGCCGCCACCGTAGCCACCGGCCTCATTGCTGCTTATATAGGAGTTATAGACAAATAGCCTGCCCGCATTAGATGCGGTATCCGAATCGCCCTGGACAAAGATACCGCCTCCGCCCCAGTCAAAGCGAGACCTGCAGGAGTTATTAGTGATATAGACTGGAGTAGATTTTGACGCACCTTCTATCATCGCGTCAACCATCTGGCCCACGCGAATGCCAGCACCCTCGGAACGGTTGCTCACATTTGCGGCAATAGTTCCCCCCGTAATGTTGAGCCATGCCATTGTCTCGCGAGAACTCGCCCCGTGTCGATCGACATCGGTAATGTAAACGCCGCCGCCTGCTTCCTCAGAATAGTTGCCCGTGATCTGGCCGCCCGAAATGGTGACATGAGTACCGTTTCTAGCGGCAAGTCCAGCGCCGCCATGATCGCCATAACCATCTTGGCCACAGAAATTGGCATATTTATTGTTAGTGATGTAGCCACCGGAAACAGTGACGCTGCCGTTTTTGGCCATGATGCCGCCGCCGAAACCAGCACCAGAAGGAAGTGTGCTGTTGCCGGAGATTACGCCATTAGTCATGGTGACCGTGGAGTCTTTAGCATACACACCGCCGCCATTAGGAGCACTGTTGCCGGCAATTACACCACCGGTCAAATTAAGGGTCGAAGCGACGCCTTTCGCGTTGGATACCTTAATGCCCGCGCCCGCGCCCGAGCTAGAAGCGCCACACACGTAGCCGCCGCTCATGTTGACTGTAGAGCCGTTCTCGGCATAGACCAAGCTGCTAACCCTGCCGCCTTTCTTTTGCGTGATCACGCCGCTCACAAGGTTAAACGAGCCCTTGCCGTTGTTGTTATACAGATTGATGAGCCTTAGATTTGCGTTGCCGTTGCACGCCACGATGGCGCCTTCAATATCAACGTCATGTTTGACAAGCGTCTCGGTTGTCCCTGTACCACTCGGGGTCGATTCGGTCACGTAGTAGGTAAGGTGAGACGGAATGCCATCGTTACCGTGAATTAACTCAGCTATCTTGCCATAATTGGCGGGATTCAGGCTCTGCCCCTGATTAGTTAGCTGCTGGCCCTCGCTGACCGTCTCATTCGCCTGTGCGGAATCCTTAATTGTAAGTGTTGCGCCGTTAGCAATATCAAATAACGGCTTGTCGGTGTTCAAGCACTTAATCTTATGACCGTTTAGGTCAAGGGTGATATTGATAGGGTTATCGTCAGTTTGTTCAAGCCTAATCTCACCACTGTATTCAATATCGTTAACAAGCTTAAAGGTAGCGGAGCCATTTCCATCGCGAAGGTCCTTATCAGAAAGCTTCGAGCTAAGTTCATTCCCATTGCTGATTTCATGAGCCGATTCATTCTCCGCAGCAAGTGCGATTGTGCCTTCGCCGTTAGCATCATCATCCGCAGGCTGCGCGGTGCTTTCGACCTCTGCATCATCAGCAGTCGAGTCTGCTGCAACGGCATCCTCGCTCGCGTCATTTTCGACATCGTCACTATCCTGGTTTTCGGCATCCCCGTTAGTAGTGTTGCCTACATCAGTAGACTCACTTGAGGAACCCCCCCCCATCACAGTTTCCTCGGCAGAAACCGTCTGGGCATCGTTGGCAATGGCCTGCGAGATCGGGGGCATGACGAGCGACAGTACCAGGCTCAAAACGGAGGCTCCGCACAAAACGCCTGCCAGTACACGGCGCGTCGCTTTATTACTCTGCTTAGATTTGTCCGAATTCGTTTTCATCGATGTCTCCTCCCCAAGAGACCGCGATCTTGCTCTTTCACCATCAAACGTATCTGCGCAATCTGTAATTGCGCTCGCTAAGTGATGCAATTATAATGATTGTTTAAACATCTGAGCAGCAAAACCGACATTTTTGTGCAAGTTCTTAATTCTCTTGACATTTACTCAGATCTGCCTTCGTTTATTCGCTATCTATTTGTTGTTTCTGCTGGTAATTTAGTTGCGTATTATTTTTTAATGGCATTAGATTTATTTGCACAACATTTTGCTCAAGAGCAAACATCCTGTGAACGGTCGATAATCGACCGTGAGCGGTAGGTCATTAACCGGGATGAATATCCTACCGAATTGATGAGAATATTTTAAACCCATCGGTGGTTAGAAGCATGATGTTCAGGCAACTATATTTGATTTTTCGCGCAGATTTTAGGTATCAATTCGCCCAAATCGCCTGAGGCCACCGCAAAAGAGCCTGCCCCCTTCTGCGGTGGTTCTCCCCCAGCGCTACAGCAGATGTTCCTCGATAAAGATCGCGATGCCGTCTTTGTCGTTGCTGGCGGTTACAAAATCGGCGGCGGCACGGGTGGCGTCGCTGCCGTTTGCCATGGCCACGCCCACGCCGGCGTCAGCCACCATGCAGGTGTCGTTATCGGCATCGCCAAACACGCAGATGTTCTGGAGCTCCATGTCGTTGAGCTCCGCCACGCGCACAAGGCCGCGCGTCTTGGACACGCGCGGATCCATGAACTCGTAGAGCCGCTGCGTGGTTTGCAGAGACGCCGCCTTAACAGTGTTATCGGCAAACGTCGACGCCCGCTCAATCACCCGCGGCATTACCTCGGGCGCTGTGGTAAACATCACCTTGGGCTGCGGATCGCGCAAAAACTCGGCAAAATCGACCACCTGGTAGGGCACGCCGTCGACGCGCGACAGGTGCTCGACGCACGCGTTGCTCTCGGGCACGTAGAACACGCCGTCTCGGGGGCAGACGGGCGTTGCCGGAAGGTCCGCCATGTGCTTGCAGATGCGCGCGATAGTCTCACCCGGCAGCGGGAAGCTTAGCTCGTTAATGTCGTGCGCGCGGTCGATGACCTCGGCGCCACCGCAACCTACCAGCACGTCCACCAGGCCTTCGATGCCCCAGAGCTCGTACATGGCCTCGGTCGCGTGGGCGTCGCGCCCGGTGCACAGGCCAAAGAGCACGCCGCGCTCGCGCAGGGCGCGGATCGCCGCCACGGTGCGCGGGGACACCGTGTGCTGGCTCGTGAGCAGCGTGCCGTCGATATCGCAGAACACGGCTTTGATGTGGCTGAAGGTGGCGTCCATGGGGGCCTTTCTGGGTTGTGCGGCAGCGTGGGGTGTATTCGCAAACGGCGTACATGGTATACCAAGGCACAGGCGCGGCCCCTCAAAGCAAAACCACCACAAAGGTGCCTGGCCCCTTTGTGGTGGAAATGACGTTTGCGGGCCAAACCATCACAACATTCGATGTTTTTTGGCAAAATCGCGATTTTCATCGAATGTTGTGATGGTTTCTTACCTGTTTCTTACCGCTCTACGGCACGATCCAAGTGATTACGTCCAAACAGCAGCAACGCCGCAGGGACCGCCGTCACGACCATGCCTGCCCCCACGAGCGTCTGCTGCACGCCAAATGTTGCCGCCAGCCACGGTGCAACCGCCAGAGGGGCCACGCCGGCGAACATATTGCCAAAGCCCATGACCGAATTGACGCGACCAAGCTGCTCGAGCGGAGCCGTCGTTTGCACGATGGTGTTGTGGAGCGGGTTGACGACGCCCCACGCCACGCCCAGGACAATCTGGCCGACGAGGGCTACACCCACGTACGGCGTCCCCACATAGAGCAGGCTTCCCAAGCCCACGGACATAAGCGCCCCGAGCAGCGTTTTTAGGTTTACCAAGTGCGGCGGCAAGCGGAGCGCGAGCACGGCACCCAGCACCGCGCCGACACCGCAGGCAGACGAGAGCCAGCCCATCCACTCAACGCCAACGTGCAGAACATCGCGATAGAAAAACGACTCGAGCGGATCGAAGGCTCCGTAGCCAAAGTTCGAAAGAAAAATGATGCAAAACAGCAGGGTGAGGACGCTATTGGTAAAGACCGTCTTGATGCTGGCTGCGAAGGTGGCGCGGGCGGACGTGCTGGGGTTGGAGCTTTGTCCCGCACGCTCCCCTTCCTCTGCCGAATCGGCATCCGCATGCCCAGCGACATGGCTGGTCTGCGGCCTAAAGCCCCAACCGGCGACGAGCGCCAGCACGGTAAAGAGCATCATGAGCACAAACACCGCGCGCGACGACGCAGCCGCCGCGACAAAGCCGCCCAGCGTGGGGCCAACGATGATACTCACGTTTGAAAACATGGCGATGGCGGAGTTGATGTCTTTGAGCTCGACAGGATCGTCGGTGAGGTAAGCCGGATAGGATGTGGCGATGGGCTGGGCGAATCCCATCACAAAGCCCAGAAACACCGCGCCGAGTAGGACGACGCCGGTCGCGCTGCCAAAGGCGATGATTGCCGTGCCAGTTGCGAGAGCGCCGATGATGCTCAGCAAGAAATGGCGGCGCGGACCCCAGGCGTCGAGCGCAGCGCCACCCGCAAAGGATCCCAGGATCACGAAAACGTTCATAAACAGAACGGCCAGCGATGTCGCCACGACTGAGGCATCGTCTGCATAGGTGAGCGTTCCGATGACGCCGATAAAATAACTGGTCTGAAACCCGGTGTAGATGAGAAAGCGCATCGCCACCAGCCGCTTGGCCTGCACGGACAGCGATGATTGAGGCTTTGAGAAAAGAGATGCGAGCATGGAGACTCCTTGTTTCATACGAATACGGGCGGTGGGCATTCGCCACCGTCTGTCAAATCAATCTATCCGCATGAAACATTAAGGACACATCAGGACCCTTCTCTCCGTTTTTCGCCCGTCATGAACTACTTGGTAGATTGTAAGGCATGTCCCACACATCTACCAAAGCAAAAACCACCACAAAGGTGCCTGGCCCCTTTGTGGTGGTTGCGACGTTTACGCTGGTTGAGATTTGGCTAGGCCAGGTCGGCGCCGTTGGTGGCGATGACCTTCTTGTACCAGAAGAAGCTGTCCTTGCGGCTGCGGGCGAGCGTGCCGTTGCCGTCGTTGTCCTTGTCGACGTAGATGAAGCCGTAGCGCTTCTTCATCTCGCCGGTCGAGGCGCTCACCAAATCGATGCAGCCCCACATGGTGTAGCCCATCAGGTCCACGCCGTCCTCGATGGCAATCTCCATCTGCTTGATATGCTCGCGCAGGTAATCGATGCGGTAGCCGTCGTGAATCGCACCGTCCGCCTCGACCTCGTCCACCGCGCCCAGGCCGTTCTCGACGATCATCAGCGGCACCTGGTAGCGGTCGTAGACCTCCTCCAGGTAGTAACGCAGGCCCTCGGGGTCGATCGCCCAACCCCAATCGCTCTTCTTGAGGTACTCGTTGCCGGCGCCACCAAAGATGTTGCCCTGCTCCAGCAGCACCGGGTCAGCCGTGGCCGTGGCGCTCATGTAGTAGCTAAAGCTGTAGAAGTCGACCTTGCCGGCGGCCAGCGTGGCGGCGTCCTCGGGCGAAACCTCCACGTGCACGCCTTCGCGGCGCCACACGCTGGGCGCCCACGAGGGATACGCACCGCGCACCTGCACGTCGCCGCAGTAGAAGTTCATCTCGCGCTGCTGCTTTTGTGCGGCCAGAACGTCTGCCGGATTGCACGTGTGCGGGTAGCAGGCGTTGCCGGCGATCATGCAGCCGATCTTGTTCTGGGGATCGATCTGATGGCCCATGGTGACGCACTTGGCGCTCGCCAGGAACTGATGGTGCAGGGCATCGAAGCGCGCCTGCGGGTCGTCCCAGTCGCAGTCGCCAAAGGCCATGGGCGTGTCGGTTGCCTCGGGCACCATGCCGCCGCCCATCACGCCGCCAAAGCCGCCCATGAGCAGGCAATTGATTTCGTTAAAGGTGAGCCAGTAGCGCACCAGGCCCTTGTACTCGGTCATGACGGTGCGGGCGTAGTTGAGGTAGAAATCGATGAGCTTGGGGTTCTTCCAGCCTCCGTAGTTTTTGGACAGACCATAAGGCAGCTCATAGTGGCTAAGGGTGACCATGGGCTCGATGCCCTGCTCCTGACAGGCCTGGAACACACGGCGGTAGAACTCGATGCCGGCCTGGTTGGGCTCGGCCTCGTCGCCGTTGGGGAAGATACGGCTCCAGTTGATGGACATGCGGTAGCACTTAAAGCCCATCTCGCCAAAAAGCTTGATGTCGTCGAGATAGTGATGGTACATGTCCACGGCCTCGTGGCTGGGATAGTGGTACTGGGGCAGAATGCCGTCGGTAATGCGGCGCGGCTCGGAGACCGTGCCGCCGGTCATGATGTCGGGAACGCCGAGGCCCTTGCCGTCCTCGTTGTATCCGCCTTCGCACTGATTGGCGGCAGTGGCACCGCCCCACAGAAATCCATCGGGAAAAGCCATGTTGGCTCCTTTCGTACGTGTTGGGATGTTGCGTGGACGCCGAAGCGGCGTCCACGAGGTAATTTGCGTCCCGATCGGAGTTCGCGTTGAGTCGGCCGCCACGAAACCGGCCCATCTACTACGTTTAGTCGTGAACCCCCGACCACGCCGCAATTGTCAAAAATAAAACCGCAGGTAGACGGCTTGGCGGTTTTCGAAAAACCACCGTGTGGTTGGCCCCTACCACTTAAACGTAGTAGATAGGCCGGTTTCGTGGCGAGGCATGTTGCGGGACGCGCACGGACCGACCCATCGAAACTATGCCGGCTTAAGATATGCGGACGGAGCTGACGGAGACGACGTTTGCCCAGATAAAACCGACCAAAATAAACCTGTCCCTTATTGGCAGGTTCAAAACCATGCCGGTTTACGGGGCAGAACCAGTGCCCCTTGAGCATGCCAGAAACGGCAAGGACAAAACCGCAGGTAGGAGGCTTGTCAGTTTACGGAAAAACGGGGTATGGTCAGCACTCACCGTTTCAGCCCCGTAATCCGGCATGGTTTTGATTTTGGGCAGTCGCTCGGACGAGCGCATGGCATCTAGCCCCTTTGAAAAAACCCGGCGGGGCGCCCCCCCGCCGGCTTGGTACCGAGTCTTTGTCGTTTGGGCTACTTGGCAGCCTCGGGCTTGTAGGTGGCAAACTCGATCGCAAAGCCCACGGCGGCACCCACGAAAGAGGCAACGATAGCCCAGATCATGTGGTTGATGCCGTTAACACCGGAGGGGTCGATGAAGGACAGCCAGTTGAAGACGCCCAGACCACCGGACATGTACACCACGGCGCCGGAGAGACCAATGATGAGGCCGCCCACAGCAGAACCGATGCTGGCGTTGATGAAGGCCTTCTTATCGGGCAGGGCGACACCGTAGATAGCGGGCTCGGTGACACCAAAGAAGAAGGCGGAGATCATGGCCGGCAGCGCGATACCGCGGAACTTCTCGTCCTTGTTCTTGAGATACATGGCGAAGAGCACGGCGCCCAGCGAGAAGGAGTGGGCGATAACGGAGCCCAGGATGTAGTCGTGGCCCAGAGTGGACAGGTTGACCAGCGCGATGGGCACGAGCGACCAGTGGAAGCCAAAGATGACCAGGCACATCCAGAAGGCACCGACGAGGGTGCAGCCCAGGAGGGAGCCGATCATGGGCAGGCCAAACAGCAGCGCGAAGAACTCACCAAGCAGGTTGGTGATGAGCGTGGCGATGGGGCCAATGACCAGATAGCCAAGGGTGACGGTAACGGTGACGACGATCAGCGGGGTGAAGAACATCTTCATAGAAGCGGGCATCCACTTCTTAACCCAGTGCTCGAGGGTGGAGCCAAACCAGACCATGAGCAGGATGGGGATAACGGAGCTGGTGTAACCCGAGGCAGGCATGATGAGCGGCAGGCCCAGGAACGTGGTGTACCAAGAGAAGGTGCCAGCAAAGCCGAGCTCGACGGAGCCGACAACCTCGCCCGAGGTCAGGGCAACCATGGTGGGATACACCAGGGCAAAGGCGATGGCCATGCCGTTGAACTCGCTCATCTTGAACTTCTTGGCCGCGGTAAAGCCAAGCACCACGGGCAGGAAGTAGAACATGCCGTCAGCGACGGTGTAGAGCAGCGTGTAGGCGCCGTCGTTGGCAAAGCTCGGGACCAGGAAGGTAGCGAGCGCCAGCAGGCCCTTCATGATACCGGCAGCGGCGAAGGTGCCGAGCATGGGGGCGAAGATGCCCGAGATGAGGTCGATGATCACATCGGTAACGCCCTTGGGAGCGGCATCGTCGTCATCGGCGTCGACGGCGCCGCCGTCGCTAAAACCGCCGGCCTTGAGAACGGCGTCGTAGACGTCCTCGACGATGTTGCCCACAACAACCTGGTACTGGCCGTTGGCGTGCATGACCTTGATGACGTTGGGCAGCTCGGAGATTGCCTCGTCATTGGCCTTCGACTCGTCCTTGAGCTTAAAACGAACACGGGTAATGCAGTGTGCGACGCATTTGACGTTGGACTTGCCGCCAACCAGCTCTACGATCTGGGCAGCAAGATCGTCGTATTTACCTGCCATGATCTGTCCTCTCTTTTCCAAATTTCGACAAAAATATCCCCTACCGCGAGCCGGTACGGTGGCGCGCGCAGACGTGGTGTAAGAGCGTCCCGAGGTCCGTCGCTGCAAGTCCCGATGTTACTCCTTCTTGAGACCGCGCCTCTCGACTATCTCGTCCACTATCTCCCTGGCGCGCCGCCCGAGCGCGCGGCGCCTCCCCTCTGTCGGGGCCGGCCTGTCCGCGGGCTCGGCGAAGCCCTCGGCGGCCGAGGCCTCGGAGAACACGCGCTGCTGGGACCACTGTCCCTCGGTCTCCATGAGGCTCGCGCACGTCAGGCGCAGCATCGACTCCCTCGAGGGGAAGGACTGCACGACCCTGTAGCGGCGCTTGATCTCGCGGTTGGCGCGCTCCTGGACGTTGTTGGTGCGGAGCTTGGCCCAGTGCGCCCTGGGGAAGGCCGTGAACGCCAGCGCGGAGTCCTCGGCCTGCTCGAAGACCTCGCCGGCCCTGGCGGACACCGA
>OGYR01000672.1_pt1 | contig 17545 bp, 16 predicted proteins | sample 1576661 | NCBI WGS metagenome assembly OGYR01 (sample SAMEA3541490, study PRJEB24748) | human gut metagenome | biome: human gut; feature: human-associated habitat; material: faeces | place: China | collected 2012
ACTTCTTCAAGACCAGCAAGTATGCTGACCGCCTGCTGAAGCTCTACGAGGAGAACCCCCAGTTCATCCAGCCCGAGAGCCGCAAAAACGAGATGATTGCCTTCATCAAGCAGGGCCTGCAGGACACCTGCGTGTCCCGTACCTCGGTCAAGTGGGGCATCCCGGTGCCCTTCGACCCCAAGCACACCATGTATGTGTGGGTGGATGCCCTGAGCAACTATATCTCCGCGCTGGGCTACGGTAACGAAAAATATCACGACTACGACAAGTTCTGGCCTGCCGACCTGCACATGGTGGGCAAGGAAATCCTGCGTTTCCACACCATTCTGTGGCCTGCCATGCTGATGGCTCTGGATCTGCCCCTGCCCAAACGGGTGTTCGGCCACGGCTGGCTGCTGATGAACGGCGGCAAGATGTCCAAGTCCGTGGGCAATGTGGTGGACCCTGTGATCCTGTGCGACCGCTACGGCGTGGATGCCATCCGCTACTTCCTGCTGCGTGAGATTCCCTTCGGCAACGATGGCATGTTCACCAACGAAGCCCTGATCACCCGCATCAACAGCGATCTGGCGAACGATTTGGGCAATCTGCTCAGCCGCACGGTCGCCATGTGCGAGAAGTACTTCGGCGGCACCGTGCACAATGTGGCCGGTACCGAAGCCATTGACACCGAGCTGGAGACCATGGTCAACGAGCTGACCGCCAAGGTCACGGCCGACATGGACAACCTGACCATCCCGCAGGCTTTGATGGAGATCTTTGCGGTGATCCAGCGTGCCAACAAGTACATCGACGAGACCGCTCCCTGGGCGCTGGCCAAGGACGAGGCCAACAAGGCCCGTCTGGAGAGCGTGCTGTACCACCTGTGCGAGGCACTGCGCGTGTGCGGCATCCTGCTGAACGCATACCTGCCCACCACCGCACCCAAGATGATGGAACAGCTGGGTCTGGACGCATCTGCCCTGGACCTGGCCAAGACCACCTACGGTGCACAGGAGACTTACACCGTGCACAAGGGCGAAGCACTGTTCCCCCGCATCGACGTGGCAAAGGAGATCGCCCACCTGAAGGAAGAGGACGAAAAGCGCAAGGCCGCTGCCGAAGCTGCCAACAAGGCCAAGGCAGAAGCGGAGAAGAAGGCTGCCGCCCCTGCCGAGGAGAGCACCGTGGACTTTACCCACGAGGAAGAGATCGACTTTGACACCTTCTGCAAGGTGGAACTGCGCGTGGCCGAAGTGCGCGCCTGCGAGAACCTGAAGGAAAGCAAGAAGCTGCTGCACCTGACCGTGTTTGACGGCGAGCGGGAGCGCTGCATCCTTTCCGGCATTGCAAAGTGGTTCAAGCCGGAAGACCTGATCGGTAAGAAGATCGGCATTGTGTGCAATCTGGCACCTCGCCCCATGATGAAGGGCAAGTACGTCAGCGAGGGCATGATCTTTGCTGCTGATACCGCCGACGGCGGCTGCTCCATTGCATTCTATGGCGACGATGTCCCCGTGGGCAGCCGCATCCACTGAGCCGCCATGCAGGAAAACAAAACGCTTTCCCGCGCGGAATGGCTGGATAAGATCTTCGGCACGCCGGTGTTTGCCGTGCTGCTGGCCATTTTCTGCAATGTGCTGTGGGGCTCGGCCTTCCCCTTCATCAAGCTGGGCTACCGGCTGTTCGCCATTGATTCCAGCAGCACCGCCTCCATCTTCTGCTTTGCCGGTGTGCGGTTCATGCTGGGCAGCTTTCTGGTGCTTCTGGGCAGTGTTCTGTTGCAGAGCCGCCTGCCCAAGTTCCCCCGCGGCAAAGTGGCAGCGGAGTGCTGTGCTCTGGGCCTGTGGCAGACCACGACCCAGTACGCATTCTATTACATCGCTGTTGCCATGCTCACGGGTGCCTTTGGCGGCATCCTGAACAGCACCCAGAGCTTTCTGGGCGTGATCTTTGCCCACTTCATCTATGGCAATGCCGACCGCATGACCCCTGCCAAAACGCTGGGCTGCGCCGTTGGCTTTGCGGGCGTGCTCATCGGCACGCTGGGCAACCACGGCAGCGGCAGCGGCTGGGGCGTGTTCTGCATGATGGCCGCTACCATCATCTTTACCCTGTCCGGCCCGTGGAACAAATCCGTGACCAAAAAAGCAGACAGCTTTGCCGTCTGCTTCATCAACCTGTTCGTGGGCGGTCTGGCACTGTTCGTGCTGGGCACTGTGCTGGGCGGCAGTCTCCATGTGCAGAGCGCACTGGCGGTGGTGGTCATGCTGTATCTGGCCTTCATCTGCGGGGCAGGCTATGTGCTGTGGGCCCTGCTGATGAAGAACAACCCGGTCAGCCGCATTGCCATCTTTGGCTTCGTGAACCCGGTGGTCAACGTACTGCTGAGCGCCGTGCTCAACGGCGAACCCCTGTTCCGCTGGCAGTATCTGGCGGCGCTGGTGTTCGTGTGTGTGGGCATCTGGCTGGTGAACAAGGCCCCCGCCAAAAAGGAGAGCAAATGACCGGCCCCATTTTTGACACCCACGCGCACTACAGTGCCCACGCTTTTGACGCAGACCGCGATTTCCTGCTGGGCAGCCTGCCCGGCAAGGGCGTGGTGGGCGTGTGTGAACAGGCCACCCACTCCGGGGATGCACCCAAAGTGCTGGAGCTGGCGCACCGCTACCCATGGGTGGTGGCAGCTGTTGGCATCCACCCGGAAAGCCTGCTGCCCGTCGCCGACTGCGGCGAGGAAGGCCCGGCTCCTACGGTCTCGGTGTACGGCGGGGACTGGGCCGCAGAGATGCGCGCTCTGGCCCCGTATTACGAGGACCCCAAGGTGGTAGCTGTGGGTGAGTGCGGGCTGGACTACCACTGGCCTGTGCCCAAGGATGCCCAGCTGGCCATGTTTGAGGCACACATCCAGCTGGCGCTGGAACTGGACAAGCCCATCATCGTGCACGACCGCAACGCCCACGCCGACGTTTACGCCCTGCTCAAAAAATACCAGCCCAAGGGCATCGTCCACTGCTATTCCGGCAGTGCCGACGACGCGGTGTGGCTGGCAAAACAGGGACTGTTCATCGGTTTTGGCGGGGCGTGCACCTTCAAGGGTGCCAAGCGGGCGGCAAAAGCCATCAGCGCCCTGCCGCTGGAAAGCATCGTGCTGGAGACCGACTGCCCCTACATGGCACCGGAGCCGGTGCGCGGCACCCGCTGTGACAGTTCCCTCATCCGCTATGTGGGCGAGTATATCGCCCAGCTGCGGGGCATCTCTGCCGAAGAGGTGTTCCGCACCACAGCCGAAAATGCCCGCCGGGTATACGGGCTGTGATCCGTTTTTCGCAAGTTGCACAGGTTTTTCTCTGTGCTTCTGTATAAATCAACAATCAAAATCCAAACTGTTATAAGGAGAACCTACCATGAAAGCACGTATTCCTAAGCACCGCGAGTTCATCATCAACTTCCCCGACAGCATCGACCAGAACAAGGCCAACGAGGGCTGGGCAAAGCTGCAGCAGATCGTTGAGGACTACAAGAAGGCCCACAATGGCGCTTCCGTCTACGCCCCCACCTTCATCGAGGACTGCGAGGCCGAGGTGAAGAAGCTGCAGGAAGAGTACGGCTTCGAGTACACGGTCGAATACGTTCAGTAATTTCTGATATTTAAAATCCCCTTTGTGCATCTGCGCAGGGGGGATTTGCTGTTTCAGGGGAAGCCGCTTTTTCCCTGCGGTGCACTTCCCCGCAAAAATACAGCCCCGGCAGACTGCATGGTCTGTCGGGGCTGTGCTTTCCTGTCCGGGTCACTTTTCCACTTTACTCAGCAGGATGCGGTCGTTATCCAGATTCTTGCCTGCGTTCTCGCGGAACTTTTCAAGCAGGTCGTCCACGGTCATCCGGCTGCGTTCCTCGCCCTTCACGTCAAAGACGATGCGGCCGGAATCCATCATCAGGGTGCGGTTGCCCAGCTCCAGTGCCTGATGCATATTGTGGGTGACCATCAGGCAGGTGATCTTCTTTTCAGCCACGATGCTCTTGGTCAGCTCCAGTACCTTTTCGGCGGTGGCGGGGTCCAGTGCGGCGGTGTGCTCGTCCAGCAGCAGCAGCTTGGGGGTGACGAGGGTGGCCATGAGCAGGGTCAGCGCCTGCCGCTGGCCGCCGGAAAGCAGTCCCACCGGCTGTTTCATGCGGTCCTCAAGGCCCATATCCAGCAGCGCCAGCTTTTCGCGGAACACATCCTTGTCCTTGCGGGAGATGCGGGAGAAGATGGCGTGGGGCGCGGTGCCGGCACGCAGATAGGCCAGTGCAAGGTTTTCCTCAATGGTCATGTTGGGTGCCGTGCCCTTGAGCGGGTCCTGAAACAGGTGGCCGATGACCTTGCTGCGCTGGTGCTCCGGCGCAAAGGTGATATCCTGTCCGCCCAGCAGGATGCTGCCCTCGTCGGCGATGAAGCCGCCGGTGATGGCGTTGAACAGGGTAGATTTGCCCGCGCCGTTGGAGCCCACGATGGTGGCAAAGTCCCCGGCTTCCATGTGCAGGCTGACACCATTCAGGGCCACTTTTTCATTGACCGTGCCGGGGTTGAAAGTCTTGTGCAGATCGTTCAGCTGAAGCATTTCCATCTTACTTTTCCTCCTTGCCGGTGGTCACGCGGCGGCGGCAGGCCCCATGCTTGCGCTGCTCAAAGGCGATTTTTTCCTTGATGGCCGGCATCGAAATGGCGATGGCCACGATGATGGCGGACACCAGCTTCATGGCGGCGGCAGGCACATTGAAGCGCAGGGCCACAGCCACGATAAAACGGTACAGGCAGCTGCCGAACACCACGCCGATGATGCGGCGCAGCATGGTGCGCTTACCAAGCAGAGTCTCGCCGATGATGAGGGAAGCCAGTGCGATGGTCACCATGCCGGTGCCTACATTGATATCGCAGCTCTTCTGATACTGTGCCAGCAGGCCGCCGGAGAGGGCGCACAATGCGCCGGAAACGCACAGGCCCACCGTGATGGTGAAAGCCGGGTTGATGCTGGAAGCACGCACCATGGCAGCGTTGTCACCGGTGGCGCGGATGGACAGGCCCAGCCGGGTGCCGAGGAAGCCCAGCATCGCCGCGCCTGCAAGCAGGATCATGGCCAGCGCGATGGCCAGCTTATACCAGCCGCCAAGGAAGCTCAGTGAGCCCTTTGCCAGCGAGAAAACAGTGTCGGTCTTGACCAGCGACATGGTGGAGGAAAAGCCCATCACGGCCAGATTGATGGTGTAAAGGCCGGTGTTGACGATGATGCCTGCCATGATGCTCTCCACGCCAAGGCGGGTCTGCAGAAAAGCCGTGACAAAGCCGGAGCACACGCCTGCCGCCATGGCTGCGAACAGGGCCAGAATGGGGTGGCCGGTCAGTGCTACCTGACAGGCCACGGCGCAGCCCAGCGTGAAGCAGCCGTCAGTGGAAAGGTCTGCGATGTTCAGGATGGAATAGCTCAGGAACAATGCCAGCGCCACCAGGGCATAGATACAGCCCAGTTCCAGCGCCGTCTGTAGGACGTTGAGCGAAAAGATACTCGCCAGCATGTGTGTGCTCCTTTTATGTTTCTTTTTGATTGGACGATTTAAAATGGCCTCCGCTTTTGCTCTGGCCATATTCAGCGGGATTGGGTTTTTATTCGGGATTCAGAAAAGCCTGCGGGCTTTTCTGAATCCCCTTTTCACGAGTAGGGTCGTGACGGAAAACGGCATTTGCAGCGCCGCTTTCTGCGAAAGCGCGGCGCTGTGGGCGGCGTCCTCGCCCTCTCAGGCGCTTACGCGCCAGCTCTCCCAAAGGGAGAGCCTCTGGCAAAGCTGCACACTTTGCAATTGAATCGAAAACTTTTCCTAAAGCCGCCAAAAGCTCCCCCTTCGGGGGAGCTGGCAAAACCGTCAGGTTTTGACTGAGAGGGTTCTTTTTTAAGAGAAGTTCTCTGCGGTGGTCACTTCCACGATCTCGGTGCAGTAGGGCTTGAAGGCTTCCTTCACGGTGTCGAGGTCAAGGCCCAGCGCTTCGCAGGTCTCGGTGTTGATGGTGACGATGCCGTTGTCAAAGGTCTGGTACGGCAGGTCTGCAGTGGTCTTGCCCTCGCACAGCAGCTCTGCCACCATATCGGCAGTGGCTTCGCCCAGCTGGACGTAATCCACGCCGTAGCCCACAAAGGCCCCGTTCAGTGCAAAGCTGTCGGCACCGGTGTAGTGCTGCACGTCTGCCTCGGTAAAGGTCTCGTAGATGGACAGCTCTGCGGTCATCACGGTGTTGTCGGTGGGGGTGAACACGGCCTTGACACCGGCGGCGATCAGGGCTTCGGCAGCCATCTGCACCTCAGCGGTGGTGGTGCCGTTCTTCTCAATGTACTTGATGCCGTTGGCATCACAGAAAGCCTTGGCATCGGCAATGGCCTGGGTGGAAGCATCCTGACTCAGGTCGTACAGCAGGCCGATGGTGTCAATATCCGGGTTGACAGCGGTGATCAGCTTCATGATGGCCTCGGTGTTCAGTGCGTCGGAGGTGCCGGTGATGTTCTCCTCGCCGTCAAAGCCTGCAGCAGCGGGGTCGGTGACAGCAGAGTAGACAACGGGGATATCGGTATCCTCCACAGCGGCCAGCATGGTTGCGGCGGTGGGGGTAGCCACAGCCACGATCACATCCACGCCGTCCCCTACGAGGTCGGCACCGATCTGGTTCAGGTTGGACTGGTCAGCCTGTGCATTTGCGTAGTAGTCGGCGTAGTCGAAGGTAACGCCCTTCTCTGCCCCCAGCTCATCCAGACGGCTCTCCACAGATTCCACGATCTGGTTCAGGGAAGCATGATCCACGTAGTTGACGATGCCCACCTTGAAGGTCTGGCCGCCCTCGGCTGCTGCGGAAGAAGCAGTGGAAGATGCAGCCACGGTGCTGGAAGCGGAGCCGCCGCAGCCGGTGAATGCCAGTGCAGAAACGGCGGAAGCAGCCATAGCGGCCTTGAGGAAGCTGCGGCGGGAGATCATGGTAACGTTTTTCATAACAGTAAACTCCTTTCCCGGAGCGGGCGGCAAAAGTAAAAGACCCGCTCCCCTTGCGGGACGGGTCTTACAAATAAAAACGACCCTGTCCCTGTGTGTTATCCACAAGGACAGGATCGGTAAAGTTCGATTCTGCGGTGCCACCTTGCTTGCCCTGCTTTGCAAACTGCAGAGCCTCTCACGGAGAGCCAACACTCCCCTGTCCTGTAACGGAGACTTCCGTCCAAAGCTACTGGGGTTTGTGCCCGTTTGCCCGGCCCTCGGCGGCCCACGAAACTCTGCCCCGCTTTCGCCCGTTTGCACTGTCCGGGCTCACTGCAGATGCGCTGTGCAGGTTCTCTTCCGCCTCATCGGTTTGATTGCATTATACACTTTATTGGCATAAAGTCAAGAGGAAATTTCAAAAATTTCTTTTTTCTACAGCACAAAGTCATTCTTCCGTGCATCAGGCCCGCTTTGTGCGGCGCTTGCGCCAAACGAAGTACGCCGTGTACGCCAGCCATACCACAATGCCGCCCAAAGTCAGCGCACGGCTCAGCCGGATGCCGTCGGGCTGGTAGACAAAATCGATGCTGTTTTCACCTGCCGGGCACAGCACAGCCATCAATCCCTCGTCCACCTCCACAATGTCGGCCTCCTGCCCGTTGACATAGGCCGTAAAGCCGTCATCGTAAGGCACGGAGAAGAACACGAGGTTCTCTTTTTCCAGCGTGATCTCGGCGTGGAAGCCCGAATTGTTCATCTGGAACACACTGGCAGCCGTGGCACGGCGCTCGCGGCAGTCCTGCACGTAGGACTCATAGTACAGCTCCTCCCGTCTGCCTTCCGGCAGATGGGTGAGGTACTTGCCGTAGACTGCAGCATCCTCGTCGGTAAGCACCAGTGCACGCACCAGGAGGTTTGCGCGGGTGGCCTTGGCTGTTTCTTCGTACTCGGTCTGGGTGAGGTAATAGTCATAAGCAAAGCCCATGGGCACGTAGTTCGTGTTGCGGTAGACCGCATAGCCGTCCTTTGCAAAGGCATATTCCCAGCCGTCGTCGGCTTCGTTTTCAAAGTCGGTCTGCTTTTCCGGCGTGGTGATAAGGTACTCCACACTCAAAAGGCCCCGCAGTGCATAATTGGAAAGCTCCGGCTCACTGCGCACATCCCGCTTGACCCCCAGCGCCGGGTAGAAGCTGAGGATGCTGGGGGCTGCCGTGCTGCCAAAATACTGCAGGCAGCTCTTATCCAGCCACATGCCGATGTTGTCGTGGATCTTGTACGTATCCACGCGGTAATCGCCTTCGGGCAGGTCGTTTTTCAACAGCAGGGCGTTGGTGTCCTGCTTCACAAGGTCGCTGTCGGTATACCACTGGCCGAACTTGCCAATGCCGATGTGCACCACGCTGAACAGGAAGGCAAACGCCAGCACTGCCGCCGTCATGCGCTGGGCAAAGCGGCTGTCACCCCGCCACTTCTGGCAGAGATAGCGGTACAACAGCAGGCCCAGCAGGCCAAAGCCCAGCACCGCACAGTACTGACCGGGGTTCTTGAGCACGCCGAACGACCAGCTGCCGGTGTCGCTGTCCTGCACCGGCACCACCGCAAAGGCCACCGTGGCGATCATCAGCCAGCTGATGCCGCGGGCCGGGCTGTCCAGATCGGTGTTGTGGTCTTCCAGCGCGTTCACGGTCATTGCGGCCAGCACCAGCACCGGCATATAGTACCAGCGCGCATAGTAGCTGGAATTGAGGGCGTAGAACGCACTGTTCAGGATGGGCACCAGTGCGAACACGGCGCAGGTGCCCACGATCCGCTTTTTACTGTCGCCGCACTTTGCTTTCCAGTAGGCCACGGCACCGGCCAGACTGCACAGCGGCAGATAGGCCGACATGCTGGTCCACTTGATCACGCCCTCCGACCAGATGGAGGTGAGGTAGGGAGAATCCGGCGGCATGATCCAGCTGACGAGAATTGCAAGGTACTGCTGCACCTTGCTGTAGGTCAGAAAGCCCCAGCCGGAGGAAAGGTCGATGGTGCGCGGGTTCTGCAAAATGGAAAGCACCGCAGGCACCAGCAGGATGCTGCCCATGGCAGCGCCCAGCAGGCTTTCAAATGCAAGCAGGCCAAACTTTTTTGCAGTGAGACGGAAGTCCCTTGTGCTGAGCTTGCAGATGAAGTAGATGGCCAGAAACACCACCTGACCGATGAAGAAGAAGTAGTTGTTGACAAGGTTCACCGCCACCCAGAATGCAAACCAGCTGCGGCGGTCGTTGTAAAGGGCCTCGTCCAGCGACCACAGCAGATACGGGAACAGCGCCACCACATCTACAAAGTGGTTGAAGAACACATTGTATACCGTAAAGCCGGAGAAGGTATACAGGCAGGCTCCCAGCACGGCGTAGTCGATATTTTTGACGTAGCGGCGCAGATACAGGTACGCACCGCCGCCCGCCACGGCAAACTTGAACACCAGCAGCGGCACCATGAGGTAGGGCAGCCACCCCTGCGGGAAGAGCAGCGAGAACCAGAAGAACGGCGAGCCGTACAGGTAGAACGAATAGGCGTTCATCACGCCGCTGCCAAGGTCGGTAGCCCATGAGAAGGTATTGTGCACCGAGGTGAACGCACTGTCCGGGTAGCCTGCGCCCTTGATAAAGCCGTTCATATAGCGGTAGAAGCTGATCTGCTGGCTGTTGAAATCGCCTGCATAGTGGAAAAAGCCGCCGTCGATGATATAAAACGGCAGAAAGAACAGGGCCGCCGTGAGGGCACACAGGCCCACCGTCAGCCAGAATTTATCCTTTTTTTGTCCCAGCAGCTGCGGCTGCCGGGCAGTACCAGACCGCTCCATGGTTTCCTCTTTTCTCTGCCAAAGCGGCAGAAAGTTGGTTTGTTCTAGTATAGCACGAACACTGCGCAGAAAAAAGGGCTTGACAACGCTCTGCCGGACAGGTATGTTGGAGAAAAAAGGAGGAAGCTGCCATGCTGTACCCGTTCAGCGCCCTGCTGGCGCGCATGAAATACATTACCCGCTGGAGCCTGATGCACTCCACCCGGGCCGAATCTCTCAGCGAGCACACCTGCGATACCGCTCTGCTGGCCCACATGCTTTGCCTGATCGCACGGCGGTACACCGGCACGCCCTGCCGCCCCAAAACGGTAGCAGTGGCGGCGCTGTACCACGACGCGCCGGAGATCATTACCGGCGACATGCCCACACCGGTCAAGTACAGCAGCCCCACCCTGCGGGATGCCTACAAGGCGTTGGAAGCCGAGAGCGTGCGCTGCATGACCGGCCTTCTGCCGGACGAGTTGAGCGAAGAGCTGTCCCCGTTCATCTCCGGGGAACTGCTCACCGCCGAGGAAAAGCACCTGCTGAAGGCCGCCGACCGGCTGAGCGCCCTCATCAAATGCACGGAGGAGCAGCGCAGCGGCAACCACGAGTTTGACGCGGCGCTGGCCCAGCAGAAAGCGGCCCTGCAGGCCATGCACTGCCCGGAAGCCGACTGGTTCATAGAGCACTGTCTGCCCTGTTACACCCAGAATCTGGATGAGCTGACCCGGCAGCAGTAATATTCCCCTTACGGAAACGGCACCTCGCGCACGTCGTCCGGGTCGATGCCCGCTTTGCGCTGCTCTTCAAAAACAGCATCGATCAGCTCGTCCAGATCTTCCAGATGGGTCAGGGTACAGCAGCAGCGGCGCAGATTGGCCGCACCTTTCAGTCCCTTCATATAGTGCATGGTCTGAGAGCGGGCCTGCGGCATGGCGACGAACTCGCCCTTCTGCTCCACCATCTCCTCCACCTGACGGCGCAGCGCATTCATGCGGGCCTGCAGGTTGGGTGCCTTGGGTGCGGGCAGGCCTTCAATGGCGGCGTTCACCCGCTCAAAGAGCCACGGGTCGCCCAGCGCGCCCCGGGCGATCATCACGCCGTCACAGCCGGTGGCCTGCATCATCTCCACCGCATCCTCTGCCGAGTGGATGTCGCCGTTGCCCAGCACCGGCACTCTGACGGCATCCTTCACCCGGGCAATGATCTCCGGGTCGATGCCGGGGGTGTACATCTGCTCCCGGGTACGGGCGTGCACCGCAATGAGGGCTGCGCCGGCCTGCTCACAGGCCTTGGCGCACTCCACTGCAGTGATGTGGTCGGCATCCCAGCCCTTGCGCATTTTCACGGTGACAGGCCGTTTTGTATTTGCCACAACCTGCTCCACGATGCGTCCGCAGCGGTCCGGGTCCAGCATCAGCTTGCTGCCTGCGCCGCCGGAAACGATCTTGGGGGCCGGGCAGCCCATGTTGATATCCACAAAGTCGAACTCGTACTGTTCGATGGCGGCGGTGGCTTCGCCCATGATCTCGGGCACTTCGCCAAAGATCTGCACGCCATAGGGTGCACCGTTGGGTTCGGCCTTGAGCAGGCTCACCGTCTTGTGGTCGCCGTACACCAGCGCCCGGCTGGACACCATTTCGCTCACAGTAAAGCCTGCACCGTGCTGGGCCATCAGGCGGCGGCAGGGTGCATCCGTAAAGCCCGCCATCGGGCCGAACACCGCCCGGTGGGGCAGGATGATATTGCCGATTTTCAAAGGTTCCATTGGTTGTTCCTCGCTGTTATCGAAAAAAGCTCCCCCGCAGGGGAGCTGGATTTTGGGGTACGAACCCTCTCAGTCACGGCTTACGCCGTGCCAGCTCCCCCGAAAGGGGGAGCTTTTTCATCTGCCCGAAATCGGCTTCTCGCGGGTGAAGAAATCGTTTATCTTCATAGCGCATAAAGCTCGCCCCTCGGGAGAGCTGGCAAAACCGTCAGGTTTTGACTGAGAGGGTTTGGTCGTTACATCTTCTCCGGCACGTTGATCTTGAACATGGTCAGCACGTTAAAGATGGCATTCTTCACGCCGATGCACAGGGCCAGACGTGCCTGCTGCACAGCGGGGTCTGCGCCCTGAATGCGGCAGCTGCCGTAGAAGCGGTGGAAGGCGCTGGCCAGATCAATGACAAAGCGGTTGATGCGGCTGGGGTCGTACTTCTCGGCCGCCATGACGATCTCCTGCGGGAAGGCTGCCAGCATCCGGATCAGATCCATCTCGGAAGGCTCGGTGAGCAGGGTGGCATCCACCTTCTCGGCACCGGCAAACTGCACGCCCTCGCTCTCCATCTTTTTCAGGATGGAGCAGATGCGGGCATGGGCATACTGCACATAGTATACGGGGTTATCGTTGTCGGTCTTGACAGCCTGATCGAGGTCAAAATCGATGCCGCTGCCTGCGTCGTGCATATTGAACAGGAAGCGTGCGCTGTCGATGGGCACCTCTTCCAGCAGGTCGGTCAGGGTGATGGCATTGCCGGTGCGCTTGGACATCCGCACAGGCTGGCCGTCGCGCATCAGGTTGACCATCTGCATCAGCACAACGTCCAGATCTTCGCCGTTCAGGCCGATGGCATCCATGGCACCCTTCATGCGGGCCACATGGCCGTGATGGTCTGCACCCCAGACATCGATGGCCTTGGCAAAGCCACGGGTGGCCAGCTTATTGTAGTGGTAGGCGATATCGGCGGCAAAGTAGGTGGGGATGCCGTTGGCACGGACGAGCACTTCGTCCTTGGCTTCCTCCTCGGTTCCGTCCTCGGTCTTTTTTTTGTTCACCGTGCCGTACTTGGCAGCGTACTGGGCGCTGCGGTACATGATGGCACCGTCCTCTGCCTTATAGCATGCGCCCAGCTCCAGCAGCTTATCCACCACGGCCTTCACCGCGCCGGACTCGTGCAGGGTGCTCTCATGGAACCACACATCGTAGTCGATGCGGTACTTGCCCAGATCGCGCTTGAGGGCAGCAATGTTCTTGGGCAGAGCGTAGGCCACCAGTGCGTCCTTCAGGGCGGCAAAAGCCTCGCTCTCGAACAGAGTCTCCTCGTCCATTCCCTTGCAAGCGGCAACGTACTTGTCGCCGTTCAGCTCGGCAAACTCACCGGCCAGCACCTTGATGTCGCCGCCCTGATAGCACTCGGCGGGCAGCGGATAGGCTTCCTCGCCGCAGTACTTCTGCAGGTAGCGCACGGCAAGGCTCTTGCCGAACTTCTGGATCTGGTTGCCGGCATCGTTGATATAGAACTCACGGGTCACATCATAGCCGGACCAGTCCAGCACAGCGGACAGACAGTCGCCCAGAGCACCGCCGCGGGCGTTGCCCATGTGCATGGGGCCGGTGGGGTTGGCGGAAACGAATTCCACATTGTACTTGGCGCCCTTGCCGTGATCGGTGCGGCCATACTCCTTGTTGGAGCAGGCACCCAGCACCACACTGGCCCAGAAAGACGGAGCCAAAAACAGGTTGATGAAGCCGGGGCCAGCCACTTCCACCTTGGCAAACACACTGTTCTCGATGGAGGGCAGATGTGCCAGCAGCGCATCCGCGATCATCTTGGGAGCCTTGCGCCAGCTGCGTGCACCGGCCATGGCGATGTTGGAGGCGATATCGCCGTTTTTGGTATCGGCGGGGATCTCCACGATGAAGGCGGGCAGCTCAGCTTCCGGCAGAGCACCATCGGCCATGGCGGCCTTGGCAGCAGCAGTCAGCAGAGCGCGTGCCTCGTCCAGCGCAGCCTGACGGGGGTTATAGTTCTGGTAGATCTTTTCAAATTCAGTCATTGGTCTGGTTCCTTTCACAGTCTGGGAAATATCTCAGTTTACGTGGGTCACGGTCACTTCAAGGCAGTTGCGGCTCACAAGCTCGGCGCTGTTGGCATCCAGCAGGTAGCCGAACTTTGCGGTGCCGCCCTTCTCGGTCAGGCCGCACTCGATCTCGTCGGCGGTCACACCCAGCGTCATGGAGCCGTAGCCTGTCTCGTAGTGGCAGAGGTTGCGCTTGCCTTTTTCGATCAGCAGCTGGGTGCCGGCCCCGCCACCCTTGCCAAACCGCAGCATCGCCACGCGGCTGCCGTCGGCGGCAATTTTCAGGGTGGTGGTGCAGCCCTCGTAGCCGGTGGTCTCGGTCTCTTTATAGGTAATGTAGTAGCTGCCGCCCTTCTGCACGAACTGGCCGCGGGTCATCAGCTCCACAAACTCTTCCTTTTCTTCCTGCTCCACAGGCTCTTTCACATGCTGCTCAATGCGGCTCTTGATGCGGATGATATAATCTTCCTTCAGCGGTTTGCTCACGTTTTTCTGTCCTTATCAATATTTATCAATGGCGATCTGATCCACCGGGCCGCCCTTGTACTCGCCCAGGAACAGGTCTGCCGTCTGCACAAAGCTGTCCGGCACATCGCTCACGTAGAAGTGCGCCTGACCCTCGTGCTCCTGTGCAGCGCGCAGGCCGCGCTCGGAGAGCATCTGTTCCAGATGGTGGGCGGCGGTCTTGGCCGGGTCCACCAGCGTCACGCTCTGACCCATGAACTCGCCGATCATGGTCTTGAGCAGCGGGTAGTGGGTGCAGCCCAAAATCAGGGTGTCCACACCGGCCTCACGCACCTCGGTCAGGTACTGAGCGATCACCAGCTTCGTCACCTGCTGTCGGCTCTCCTCGCTGTGGTCCACGTAACCGGCCTCCACCAGCGGCACGAACAGCGGGCAGGCCTGCGCGGTGATCTCCACCCCCGGCACCAGCTGACGCAGCAGCTTTTCGTAGCTGCGGGAGCGGATGGTGGCAGCGGTGCCGATCACGCCGATGCGGCGGTTGCGGGTAGCAAAGGCTGCTTCCCGGGCGGCAGCATCCACCACGCCCAGATACGGCACCGGCAGCTTTGCCGCTTCTGCAGCCGGGTAGGTGCTGGACACGGTGCCGCAGGCCGCCATGATGCACTTTACATTTTTAGAAAGCAGGAATGCCACGTCCTGACGGGCATACTGCAGGATGGTCTCCGGGCTGCGGCTGCCATAGGGCACGCGGCCGGTATCGCCAAAATAGATGATCTCCTCGTGGGGCAGGCGCTTGCGCAGCTCCCGCACACCGGTCAGGCCGCCAAGGCCGCTGTCGAATACGCCGATCGGGCGGTTATCCATGCTGCTTTTCCTTCCTTTCCAGCGCCAGCGCGATCAGCCGGTCGATGAGCTGCGGCACCGGCAGGCCCTCGTGCTCCATCAGCTTGGGGTACATGCTGATGGATGTGAAGCCCGGGAAGGTGTTGATCTCGTTGATCAGCACCCGGCCAGTACCCTTTTCCACAAAGAAATCGCAGCGGGCAAGGCCCTCGCAGTTCAGGGCAGTGTAGGCCATGGCGGCGTAGGTCTTCACCTCGTCCAGCTTTGCTTCCGGCAGGTGAGCCGGGATGACGGTCTGGCTCACGCCGTTCTTGTACTTGTCGTCGTAGGTATAGAACTCGGCACCGGCAAGGATCTCGCCCGGACGGGTAGCCACGGCGGGGTCGGAGCCGATCACGGCGCACTCCACTTCCTGTCCGTCCACAAAGGCTTCAAACACCACCTTGCGGTCGTTTTCCAGTGCAAGGTCGATGGCCTTTTTCAGCTCGTCACGGCTGGACACCTTGGAGATGCCCACGCTGGAACCGGCGTTTGCGGGCTTGACGAACACGGGCCAGCCCAGCTTCTTTTCCACACCCTCGCACACGCCTTCCAGATCGGACTCGATCTCCCAGCGGTCGGCAGCCAGCCATCTGGTGTGGGGCACACCGTTGGCCTCGAACAGAGCATTGGCCACGGCTTTGTCCATGCACACCGCGCTTGCCAGCACGCCGCAGCCCACATAGGGGATGCCGGCCAGCTCCAGCAGGCCCTGCACCGTGCCATCCTCGCCCCACAGGCCGTGCAGCACCGGGATGACCACATCCACATGCACTTTTTCCACATGGCCTTCCGGGGTGAACAGGATCATGCCGTGGTCGGCGCGGTCCGGACTGATGACGCAGGCCATGTTGCCTGCCAGCTCTTCCCAGCTGCCATCGGCCATCTGGGCGGCCGTGGCCTCGGTGTACAGCCAGCGGCCCTCCTTGGTGATGCCCACAGTGAGCACCTCATATTTTTCACGGTCAATGTTGTTGACGAAGTTGCCCACAGAAACGCGGCTGACCTCGTGCTCGCTGGACATACCGCCGAACAGCAGCACAACGCACATTTTTTCAGACTGCATGATAACTCTCTCCTATTTACAAAGCCCAAGACCTGGGCGGGATATAACCGGTAAAAATGCCGTTCTGGCTTATTATACAATATCTATGCGCGCGATGCAAGCAGAATGCCAAAAAGCTGCCGGTGGGTAAAAGAGATATTTTTCAAAAAAACTTTCCAAAAATCGAAGATTTCCGCTTGACGGATGGAAAAGTGCGTGGTACAATGATATCACCTCTTTTGCGGGGTTATTAAGTGCGCCTGTTTTACAGGTACCACCCGCAACCCGAGGGAGGTTCAAAACAACCGTTATAATGGAGGTGTCAACAAATGACCGTTAAAATCACTCTGGCCTGCACCGAGTGCAAGCAGCGCAACTACAACACCACGAAGAACAAGAAGAACAACCCCGATCGTCTCGAGATGAAGAAGTATTGCCGTTTCTGCAAGAAGCACACCGTTCATCGCGAAACCAAGTAAGAAAGGCGGACGCATCATGGCAGACAAAACCGAGAACAAGCCGGGCTTTGTGGCCAGAGCAAAGGCCGCTGTGAAGAACTTCTTTGGCAAGTGTGCCAAGTTCTTCCGCGACACCAAGAGCGAGCTGAAGAAGGTGGTGTGGCCGTCCAAAGAGGACGTTAAGACCAACACCATCGTCGTGCTCGTGACCGTCGCCATCGCAGCGGTCGTGATGATCCTGCTGGATGCCATCTTCGGCGGCATCCTGAGCCTGATCATCGGCGCCTGAGAATCATCTTGAAACGGAGGGCAGACCAAAATGGAAGAACAATCCAATGAGGCACTTTGGTATGTAGTGCATACCTATTCCGGCTATGAGAACAAGGTCGCGAACGACCTGCAGACCATGGTGGAGAACCGTCATCTGCAGGATCTGATCTGCGATATCAAGGTTCCCGTCGAGATGGTTCCCGAAATTGACAAGAACGGCAAGCAGAAGATGGTGGAGCACAAGCTCTTCCCCGGCTACGTTCTGGTCAAAATGGTGATGAACGACGATACCTGGTACGTGGTGCGCAATACGCGCGGCTGCACCGGCTTCGTCGGCCCCGCATCCAAGCCCGTTCCCCTCTCTGCTGAAGAAGTAGAGAAGATGGGCGTGGAAAAGGCTGCACCTCTGGCAGTCGACTTCAACGTCGGCGACACCGTGCAGATCACCGCCGGTCCTCTGGAAGGCTTTATGGGCCTTGTGGAGGAGATCGATACCGAGAACTTCAAAGTGAAGCTCAAGGTCAACATGTTCGGCCGCGAGACCCCCGCAGAGGTGGAGATCGGTCAGGTCGAGCTGCCGTAACCAACCGGCACAAATCGTTTACCAAGGTAAGACCGCAGTGCGGTTCTTATAGAGCGTGTGCACTGTGCACATGCTCGTGGGAGGCACGGAGACACCGTGCCGCAACTCACCACAGATTTTTGGAGGTGCATTTATTATGGCACAGAAAGTTACTGGCTACATTAAGCTGCAGATCGAGGCCGGCAAGGCGA
>OGYR01000673.1_pt1 | contig 17453 bp, 17 predicted proteins | sample 1576661 | NCBI WGS metagenome assembly OGYR01 (sample SAMEA3541490, study PRJEB24748) | human gut metagenome | biome: human gut; feature: human-associated habitat; material: faeces | place: China | collected 2012
GATGCCGGTTACCCGCGACAAGACGGAAAGACCCCATGGAGCTTTACTGTAGCCTGATATTGGGTTTCGGTGTTGCATGCACAGGATAGATGGGACGCTAGGAAAGAAGCGCTTTGGCGTTTCTGGAGCGGACGTTGGGATACCATCCTTGCGACATTGGAATTCTAACCTGCGCCTCTGAATCGAGGCGGGGGACATTGTCAGGTGGGCAGTTTGACTGGGGCGGTCGCCTCCTAAAAAGTAGCGGAGGCGTTCAAAGGTTCGTTCGATCTGGACGGAAACCAGATGATTGAGTGCAAACGCATAAACGAGCCTGACTGCGAGACTGACGGGTCGAGCAGAGACGAAAGTCGGAGTTAGTGATCCGGTGGTATGTGAGTGGAAATGCCATCGCTCAACGGATAAAAGTTACCCTGGGGATAACAGGCTGATCTCCCCCAAGAGTCCACATCGACGGGGAGGTTTGGCACCTCGATGTCGGCTCATCGCATCCTGGGGCTGTATTCGGTCCCAAGGGTTTGGCTGTTCGCCAATTAAAGCGGTACGCGAGCTGGGTTCAGAACGTCGTGAGACAGTTCGGTCCCTATCTGTCGTGGGCGCAGGATATTTGAAAGGCGCTGTCCCTAGTACGAGAGGACCGGGATGGACGAACCTCTGGTGCACCAGTTGTCACGCCAGTGGCACAGCTGGGCAGCTATGTTCGGATCGGATAAACGCTGAAAGCATCTAAGCGTGAAGCCGGCCTTAAGATAAGATATCCCACTGAGTCAATCAGGTAAGACCCCTTGAAGACTACAAGGTTGATAGGCACACAGTGTAAGCGGAGTGATCCGTTCAGCTAGCGTGTACTAATAGGTCGAGGGCTTGACCCCATCTTGATCAGATACTCTGTTTGCTAAGAAAGCGGTTCGATATTCAGTTTTGAGGGTACATCCTCAACAAAAGAGAAGCATGACAAGCGCCATGTGAATGGCCGGTGTCGATGACGGTGAGGTTCCACCTGTTCCCATTCCGAACACAGAAGTTAAGCTCACTTGTGCCGAAGATAGTTGGCTGGAAACGGCCTGTGAAAATAGGTAGATGCCGGCTTCTCTTTTTTATTATGGCCCGTTGGTCAAGCGGTTAAGACAGCGGCCTCTCACGCCGTTAACGTGGGTTCGATTCCCGCACGGGTCACCAAAAAATGCTCCCCAGCTTAGGCTGGGGAGTTTTTTTGGTGCTTCCGTGCGAGGAATCGAACAGGACGGCCGCCCGCAGGCGGCAAAAAACAATCCTGCGGATTGTTTTTTAGTCCGCGGGAGATGGACGCACGGGTCACCAAGAAGCACTACTTCATTTGAGGTAGTGCTTTTTTCTTTGTATGCGCTTTTTAATAGGTGTCGGGTGAAAAAGGTGACCCATGCGGGAATCGAAAAGCCCGGGCCCCGCGTCCAGCGTACCGCGGGGCAAAAACAGCCCCGCGGGCTGTTTTTAGGGCGCGGGCGCTTTACTTTTTACGCACCACATTAGTCAAGTGATAGAATCCGTTGCAGCGACGGATTCTGTTTTTGTTTTTATGGGGGTTACGGAGTGATTGAGACAATCGCTGGTTTTGCCAATGAAACGGTAATAGATTTCGATGCGCATGACCGTTTCACCATCAATTATCTCTTTCTCGTGGACGATGATTTTCTCAATTAGCGTGTGGACCAGTTCCTCATCCAACTTCGTAATATTGGCATACGGGGCGACCAAAGCGGTGAAATCCTGTATGCCCTGCGTTTTAGTGATTGCTTCGGTGAGAAGCGCTTGAATTTCTGCGGCGCGGGTTTTCAATTCTTTTGTTTCCGCTTCATACTTGGCAGATAGGGTTTGGTAGAGGTTATCTGAGAGTCGTCCGAACACGTTATCCTCGCAGATGCGCTGCACCAGCGTGGCCAGTTCGGACAGTCGGCGCTGGGCTGCGTCCAATTCTTTTTTCATGGCTTTCTGTTCGCTCAAATGCCCGGGTCTGTGACAAGCTCATCAGATAGTCGGCATACGCATCGGCATCCTCGGCAACCAGCATGGCGTGGCGGCCACCATATTCCCGATGTAGACTTGATTTATCAGAATAGCGCGAGGGTGAGACCGTGCCGGAGGTACGGACGACCGATCTGCGGTTCAACCTTGGCAAAGAATCGCAGCGGAAAGCGTGGCAGTATTTGCAGACGATGGACAAATCGGTGTTCAAGTCATACAGCCAAGCGGTTGCCACGGCGGTGGTGGACTACTTTGACCGCTACTACCAGACGCAGGATGACCCCTATCTGGAAACGCGGGCGTGCGAGGAACAGTTCGTGCAGCAAATCGTGGATGCAGTGCGGGATGCTTTGCGGGAGACGATGCCGGTCTTTCTGGCAGGGTGCATGACCGGGATGGCGCAGAACCCCGCCGCTGTTTCTCCCCAGCTTGTAAAAGAGCCTGTGAAAGACAGCATCAACTGGGATTTTGTGGGTGGCTGATATGGCTGTGCGGACTTTACAGGAATGTCTGGACGAGTTTGTGTCCGAACGCCCACTCCAGCTGGATGAATACCCCGATGTTGTCAGTGGGCTTGCCTACTGTAAACGCTGCCGCTCCCCACGAAGGACGCGGCAGATGTTGTTCGGAAAAGAGAGAATCCTCCCGATAGAGTGCAGATGCCGGATGGAAGATGCTGCTTTTGTTCAGAGCGGCAGCATATGCTGACTATGCGCCCGCTGGATGCCCACGGCAAATGGCAGGGCAAAACGCAAAAAGAATACCTGTGCCGCAAAGCCGATGAGGAACGCGGCTTTACGGCACAGGAGTTTTTACAGGCAAAAGAGGACGGCTGGGAAAAGCAGTTCAAGTACAGGAATACAGCGGGTGTGTCGGCGTGGCTTACGCCCACACAGGCCGCCCGCGAGCCGGGGTGGGGGCGCTGCTCGAAGCAGCCGAAAGCGGCGAAATTTAGGCGTCAAAACCCGCTGTGTGCGCGTTGGAACAGCCCGGAGCAACTGCTGGATTGGCGAGAAGCGTGGGCGGATGCCGTGAGTGAACCGCGCACTGAAAGAAAAGCAGCAGCCTGCCCGCGTCACCCATCCACAGCAGAAATTTACCGGCAGATACAGACCGCTGCTACCGTGGATGATATTCTGTTCTCAAAAGTTGAACAGCGCGCGGAACAAATTACAGCAGACACCCATAACGATGCTGCTTTCACTAGGAAACCAACGGAGCCTACACGCTGAATTACTCCATCGGAAAATACGCTGCTGCGGTAAACACCCCATCGGACAGGCTGTGCTCAAACCGGCCGCCGTGTAAGCGGAGCATCTGGGCGCAGTTCTGCAAGCCAAGACCCGTGCCGGGTTTGGCATCCGGGCGCGCGGTGTTGCTGACGATGAGTGCCAGCTCTTTATCCCGCGCAAGCAGTGTGATTTTTACAGGCTGGGTGCGGTCGGCATAGCGGCGCAGATTGGAAAGCAGATTGTCAAACAGCCGCTGCAAAAGCCCTGTATTGACCCGCACCGTGCCGGAGGGCAGCGGCGGGGTGTTTACGGCAAAATCATCCTGGCGCAGCAGGTCGGCGAATTCCGCCAGCAGCTTGCCAAATGCCTGTTCCACTGTGCAGGGCGGAAAATCCGCCTGTGTTTTGTCTGAGGTGGACACAAAGAAATACTCAAACAAATCGTTGAGCATCCCGCGTATCTGCAAGGCACGCTGGCGGCATTTGCCAAGGTAGGGGCTTTCGCTGGCCGGGCGCGGGTCGCCTTCCAAAATTTCCAGATAGCCCAAAAGTGCGGTCAGCGGGGTGCGCAGGTCGTGGGAAACGCTGGTCATTAAGCGGTTTGTTGCTTCCTCCATCTGCCGCTTTTCCGTCTCACGGCTTACCATGGCCCGCCGCATATCCTCAACGCCTTGCGCCAGCTCACCCAATTCGTCCTGACCCTGCACGGTAATGGCGTAGTCCAGATCACCGCCCTCTAAAATCCGCAGTTCGCTTTCCAGCGTTTTGATAACGCGCACCTTGCGCTGAATCAGCGCGACCATAATTGCCACAAAGCAGACAAAAAACACAAGCAAGTCGGCGGCGGTAGCATAATCGGTGTAACGGTGTTCAAACAGGTCTGTGATGTACACTGTCGCCGTGCCATCGGCAAATTGTATGGGGTAGGCGTTCATCGTGCTCCAGCCGTCATGTTCCTCGCTGCAAGTGTGGTAGAGGGGCTGCTCTTCCAGCACGAAGGTGATTTCCACCAGTTCGCGGGTGGGCGTCCAGCCGTTCATTTCAGCTAAATCATCCAGCCGCAGATGGTTGGCGGCAACATACTCCTGCAGTTCCTGCACGGTCTGCTGCTCGTGCGCGGTCACGACTTCAGGGCGGGCGCAGTAGGCTTGCAGGGCTGTCCGCGTTCCCCATTGCAGCAGGGCAAACAACAGCGCCGAAGCGCCAAACGCCGCCAGTGCCCCGACAACCAATTTTTGAGAAAGCCGCGAGATTCGCTTTTCAGGCAAGGTAATACCCCTTTCCCCATACCGTGTGGATGTATTTAGGCTGGGTTAAATCGATTTCCAGCTTTTTGCGCAGATTTTTGATGTGTACCATGACCGTATTGTTGGCCGAGGGCAAAAAGCTCTCTTTCCAGACTGCCTCGTAAATTTCCCGCGCCGAGAGTACATCGCCGCGATGCTGTGCCAGCAGCCGCAAAAGCTGGGCTTCGGTTTCGGTCAGTGTCAGCGGGTTGCCCGCCAGCGCCGCCGCGCCGGTGGTGAGGTCTATGGACAACTCGCCGCTTTGCACGGTCTGGGGCGGTGCTGCCGCCGTTTGCGGCTGGTACACCATACTGCGCCGCAGCAGCGCCTTGACGCGGGACGTAAGCTCCAGCGCCGAGAACGGCTTTATCAAATAGTCATCCCCACCGTTGGCAAGCCCCTCGGCCTTATCCACATCGCGGGTCTTAGCGGACAGGAACAAAATCGGCATCATGGCCTTGGTGCGTATCTCGCGGCAAAGCTCAATGCCGGACAGCCCCGGCATCATCACATCCAGAATCACAAGGTCGGGCAGCGGGTCAAGCCGGCGCAGCGCCTGCTCGGCATTGGCAGCTTCCCGCACGGTGAAGCCCTCCCGCGCCAGCAGAATATGCACGATTTCCCGAATATCGTCGTCATCGTCCACAACCAAAATATTCGCGCCCTTTGCGGTAAACTCTGCCATGAAATGTACCCTCTCATCCTTGTAAAAATCTGTTCCCAGTATAACGCCGAAAGCACCAAAAGGCAACGGGTACAATTCTGAAGAAATCTGAAGAATGGCCGTAAACCGTTGATTTAGCGCTGTGCAGCGGGTACAATGACAAACGCTGATGACCACTCCCGTCAGTGTTCGCATTTTGTCCTTTGTTTCCCGGAGGTATTTCCTGATGAAAAAATTCAAACGTTTTTGCTATCGCATCCTGCCTGTTGCCCTGTGCGCCGCTATGCTGGGCGGCTGCGGTGCCTCTGCTGCATCCTCTTCGGCTGCGGAGAGCACCGTTTCCACGGACAGCGCGCCGCTCAAGGTCATGGCCAGTTTTTACCCGATGTATGATTTTGCCCAGAAAATCGGCGGCGATAAAGTGACCGTCACCAATATGGTTCCCGCCGGGACCGAACCCCACGACTGGGAGCCGTCCACCACCGATATTACCAATCTGGAAGATGCCGACGTGTTCATTTACAGCGGCGCGGGCATGGAGCATTGGGTCGATTCTGTTCTGGGCAGCCTGACCAATCAGGACTTGGACGTGGTGCAGGCCTCCGACGGCATCACGCTGCGCGAAGGCTATGAGGACGAGGACGGCGATGTTGGCACAGACCCGCACGTCTGGCTGGCCCCCGCCAACGCGAAAATCGAGATGAAAAATATCGCCGAGGTGCTGTGCAACGCAGACCCTGCCAACGCTGAATACTACCGGCAGAACTACGAGCAGTGGGCGCTGGAATGTGACCGGCTGGACACGGAATTTACCGAGGCACTGTCTGCCCTGCCCAACAAAAACATTGTTGTCTCGCACGAGGCGTTCGGTTATCTCTGCGATGCCTACGGTCTGAATCAGGTCGGCATTGAGGGCATTGAAGCTGATTCCGAACCTGACCCGGCGCGGATGGCGGAAATCGAGGATTTCGTAAAGGCCAACAACGTGAAGGTCATCTTCTCGGAGGAGCTTGTCAGCCCCAAAGTGGCGCAGACAATTGCCGATGCTACCGGCGCACAGATGCAGGAGCTGAACCCGCTGGAGGGGCTGACCGATGACCAGATCGCCGATGGGCAGGACTATTTTACGGTCATGCGGCAGAATCTGGAAGAACTGAAAAACGCATTGCAGTAAAACGGAGAGGTTTTATGAACGTACTGGAAGCAAAAGACCTGAGCTTTGCCTACGGCAATACCCCGGTTTTGGATGCAGCCAGCTTTACTATGTGCGAGGGCGGCTTTGCCGCCCTCGTTGGCGTTAACGGCGCAGGGAAAAGCACCCTTTTACGGCTGCTGTTGGGGGAGCTGAAACCCACGGGCGGGCATATCGCACTGATGGGGCAGGACATCGGCAGCTTCAAAAGCTGGCAGCGTATCGGCTATGTGCCGCAGGATGGACTGACCCGCAAGGCATCTTTCCCCGCCAGCGTGAATGAAGTCGTGTTAGCCAACCTGTACAGCCGCATCGGGCTGTTTCGCTTTCCGCGCCGGGAACACCGCGAGGATGTGCGCCGCACATTGGAGCTGGTGGGAATGCAGGACTATGGTTGCCGTATGCTGGGCGAGCTTTCCGGCGGGCAGCGCCAGCGCGTGCAGCTGGCACAGGCGCTTGTCAGCCGCCCGGCGCTGCTGTTGCTGGATGAACCCACCGCAGGACTGGATGCGCAAAGCACAGCAGATTTTTATACATTGCTGAAGAGTCTGAACCGGGAGCGCGGTTTGAGCATTTTGATCGTCAGCCATGATTTACAGGAAATGCCCCGGCTTACCGATACGATCTACTGCCTGTCCCACCAAAAAATCACCCGTCTTGACGCAAAGGAGATGCGCACCTATGTTTGAATATGCTTTTATGCGCCGCGCCTTTGCGGTGGGCTTGCTGCTGGGCGTCATTATGCCCTGTATTGGCGTGATGATCGTGCTGAAACGCCTTTCCATGCTGGGGGATGCCCTCTCTCACACCTCACTGGCGGGCGTAGCGGCAGGGCTGTTGCTGGATATTGACCCTGTGCTGGGCGCAACGGCCACCTGTGTTGCTGCGGCATTCGGCATTGAGGTTATCCGCAAAAAGATACCGCAGTACGCCGAGCTTTCCATTGCTGTTATGCTTTCTGCCGGTGTCGGGCTGGCGGGGGTGCTGTCCGGCTTTGTGCAGAACGCAGCCGGGTTCAACAGCTTTCTGTTCGGCAGCATCGTGGCCATCACGCCGGGGGAACTGACCGCAACGGCGGTTATCAGTGTACTGGTGCTGGCCGCCTTTGTGCTGCTGTACAAGGAACTGTTTGCTATCGCGCTGGACGAAAATGCAGCGCACCGCGCCGGGGTGCCTGTCGGTGCGGTCAACAGCATTTATACGATTTTGACGGCCGCTACGGTTTCGGTAGCGGCACGCACGGTCGGTGCGCTGATTGTCTCCTCGATGCTGGTACTGCCTGTGGCGTGTGCCATGCAGGTTGCCCGCAGCTACCGCCAGACCGTGTTGTTCAGCATCCTGTTTGCTGAGGGCTTTATCGCCGCAGGGCTGACGCTGGCTTTTTATGCAGGGCTGAAGCCGGGCGGTACGATCGTGCTGCTGGGTGTTGGCTGTCTGCTTGTGATTCTTGCGGGCAAAACAGCGGCGGCGCACTTTTCCCGCAGAAAGCGTGATGTAAAATGACAGAGCTCTATCTGATTTCCGGATTCCTCGGAGCAGGCAAAACGACACTGCTGCAAAAGCTGCTGCGAGAGGGCTTTGCCGGCCAAAAAGTGGCACTGGTCGAAAACGACTTCGGCGCGGTCAGTCTGGATGCAAAACTGCTGAAAAGCGGTGGCTACACCGTGCAGGAGCTGCGCGCCGGGTGTATCTGCTGTACACTGAACGGCAATTTTGTGTCGGCACTCGTCTCGCTTTTGCGGCGGGTACAGCCGGATGTGGTGCTGATTGAGCCGTCCGGCGTGGCGAAGCTCTCCGATATAGAAGCCCTTTGCCGCGACCACAGGCTGGCGGCGCTGGCGGTGCTAAAGCAAAAAATCACGGTGGTGGATGCTGCAAACTGCGCGTCCTATTGTGAAAATTTCGGCGCGTTTTTTGAGGATCAGGTGCGCTGCGCCGACACACTGGTGTTCAGCCACAGCGATGCCGGAACGCCGCAGACCGAAGTCGCCCGCCGCCTTGCGCAGAAGCTGAACCCCCACGCTGTCTGCTTTGCCGGGGGCTGGGATACGTTCTCGGCGCAGGATATTTTGCAGCCTGCACCGCCCACCCCGGCATCGACACCCCGCCGCCCGATTTTGGTGCGTCGCACGCCGGAGGCATCGCCGTTTTCTACTGTCACGGTTTCGTTTGACCATGCCGTAGACCTGAAGCGGCTTGCCGCGCAGCTGGCAAAACTGCAAGACCCGGCGCTGGGCACGATTTTACGCGCCAAAGGCGTGCTGCAAAGCGAAAAAGGCGCGGTGCTGCTGCAATTTGTATGCGGGCAGTGGAGCCTTGCGCAAACCGCACTGGAAGGGAATGAACTTTGTGTCATTGGAAAATTCATCAAGGAACAGGCCATCCGGGATTTGTTCACCGCTGTATGAGGCGGACTGCGAGGAGAACGCCCGCCGTCTGCCGCTGTATGTGGTGGCGGGCTTTCTCAGTGCGGGCAAAACCACGCTGCTGAATCACCTGCTCGCCTCGCGGCTGAAACGCGGGCGGTTTATTTTGTGTATCCAATTTGAAAGCGGCAACGCCAAACCGACCTGCCCTGCCGGGGTCAAAGGCAAGCTGCGTGTGCTGACGATACCGCCCCGCGCGTTGGAGACACACCGTCGCAAAACCGAGCAGCTTTTGTATCACACCATCAGCGATGGCCTTTACGATGAAGTTTGGGTGGAGTGGAACGGCTTGCAGCCGCTTTCCACATTGCTGTCGTTCTTTCCCAAAACGATGCTGCGGGACACCGGCACACCCGGTGATCTGTGCGTCTTGCGACGGATTCTGTTTGTTGCACAGGGCGCAGGGCTGGCCGAACTGCTGGCGCAGACCGGAGGCCTGTTGACCGAGCAGCTTTTGAACGCCGACGTGGTTGTGCTGCGCGGCGTGCAAAACCGCGCGGCGTTATCCGGGCTGCGCGCCGCGATCCACAGCGCCAACCCCGGCGCACAGGTCGTGCGCAACCGCCGCAGCGAAATTGTCCGCGCACTGGAAAAGCCGCAGTTGCCGCCGCTGTTGCTGCTTGCGCTGGTTTGCGGTGCGGCGCTTTGCCTGCGGCAGCTGCTTGGCGCTGAATTGAATACGACCATTACCGTATTTCTCGGCATCATGCTGCAAGCCGTGCCGTTCTTGCTGATTGGCGTGCTGCTGTCCTCGGCCATTCAGCTGTTTTTGTCGCAGCAATTTATTGAGCGATTTTTCCCGAAAAATCGCATCGGCGGCACGCTGTTTGCAATTTTGGCGGGGGCAGCGCTGCCGGTATGCGACTGTGCATCCATCCCGATTTTCCGCAGTCTGCTGCGCAAGGGCATCCCGGTCAGCACAGCGGTCACTTTTATGCTTGTCACGCCGGTCATCAACCCGGTAGTGCTGTTCAGCACCTATGTGGCCTTTGCCGGAAACTGGCGCGTTGTTGCCTGCCGCGCCGGGCTGGGCATCGTCTGCGCGGTGCTTGTCGGGCTGACCTTTTGCCGCACGCCGGTTTCTGCGGCGGGTTCGGGGCTTGCTTTAAGCGGGGTGCTGTGTACATGCGGCAGCGGCGGTCAGGCGGCAGAGGGCTGGCGCGGGGCGCTGCTTGGCTACCTGCGCCACACGCAAACGGAGTTTTTTACCGTGGGAAAATACCTTACGGCGGGGGCGTTTGTCTCCGCCATCATGCAAAGCCTGACAAAGAAACTACCGCTCACAAACAGCAGCGGTCTTTTGCTGCCGCTGCTCTCGATGATGGCGCTTGCATTTTTGCTGTCGCTGTGTTCCTCCAGCGATGCCGTGGTGGGGCGCAGTTTTTCGGCACAGCTGCCGATGGGCGCGGTCATGGCGTTTCTCGTGTTCGGGCCGATGATGGATATTAAAAATGTGATCATGCTGTCTGGCAGCCTGCCGAAGAAGTTTATCCTGCGGCTGGCCGTGACGGTTTTCGTGATAGATGCCGCCGTAGTGTACGCGGCGTTTCGGCTGGGATTGGGGACGGTTTTATGAGAAAGAACGCAAAAATCGACAAGCAGGCACTTGTAGAATGTATCTGCTACCTGCTGTTTGCCTTTGCGCTGCTGTATCTGGTGTTTTCCGGGCAGTATTTGCAGTATGTGACCCCGCGCATGAAGCCGTATCTTCTTTTTGCGGCGGTGGTGCTGCTGGTATGGGCGCGGACAGCCATAGAAAACCTGTATATTGTCCGGCATCGCCGCCACTGCCTGCACTGCTTTGTGCTGGTGTTCCCGCTGCTGATGCTGATTTTACCGCACAGGAGTGTAAGTGTGTCCTCGGTGTCCACCCCGGCACAGAGCATTGCCGCCGTGCAGACATTGCGCGGCAGTGCGGCGGCGGCCAACCTGACCCCGCAGCCCACCGCAGCGCCGTCTGCACCGGCAACCGCCGAAAGCTCCGAACCTGTGGAAAGCCCGGAAACAGAAGAACAGCCTGCCGCAACGCCGCAGCCGGATATTGCGGACAGTGCAGCCGATGCAGAAAACATTGAAGGAACGTATGAAACCACGGATTTTCTCGGCAACGCGACCACGCTGCACGGCTACGATGCCGCGAACCACCATATTACCATCTCCGATGCCGAGTTTTATACATGGATGGACGTGATTTGGGCAAATCCTGCCGACTATGACGGCTGGACACTGACCGTAACGGGCGAGGTGGATAAAGCCAGCCGTGAGATGGACGCAGACGAGTTCATTCCCGCGCGGCTGATTATGACCTGCTGTGCCGCCGACCTTACACCTTGCGGCTTCGTCTGCAAGTGGGCGCAGGCCGACACGCTTGCCACGGACACATGGGTCACCGTGACCGGCACCCTCTATCAGCGCCAATACGCCGACCACAGCGAACCGCAGCTGCAAGTGCAATCCGTGGCTCCCGCCGAACCTGTGGAGGGGTATATTTATCCGTATTATTAAAAAGTAAAAGCCAAGGGCATAACTACACCCTTGGCATTTGGCAGCTTCCTAAATCAATGTTCCCGTATGACAGTACGTGAAAAGTAAAGCACCCGGGAGATTCCGCGCGGGCGGAAGCTGATGTGGCCGGGGTGGTTAGCGTAGGATGTTGTTGTTTAAGATTGGCGGAGAGGCTTACGGAGGCGTGCGGGCCGGGCATGCCCGGCCCCTACTGGGAGCTTAAAGAAATAGGGGCAGCAAGCCGGGATAGGAATTCCTCCGGCGCTGCGGTGCCACCTCCCTTTGACAAGGGAGGCAGGGGGCGGTCTGCAATATAATTGAATTGAAATTAGGGTCCACCATAGACACCTTGCATGAAAATGCAGGGCGTTTTTTATTGGGAATCTCCCGAAAACCGTCGCCCTTGCCCTTGCATAATTGCGCAGTTAGCCTTATAATATACTGTAAGTGTACTATAAGGAGGGGTGTGCCACGCTGCAGACAAAACCACAAAAACAGGTGCTGGGAATCCTGGGAGGGCTGGGACCCGCGGCCAGCTGTTATCTGTATCAGATGCTGATCGACCACACACCCGCGACGTGCGACCAGGACCATATCGACATTGTCATCTCGTCCCGCGCGTCGACACCGGACCGCACAGCGTTCATCATGGGTAAAAGCAAGGATGATCCGTTTGCTGTGATGGAGCAGGATGGCTTCAGCCTGGTACACTACGGCGCAACGGTGCTGGCAATTCCATGCAACACAGCGCATTATTTTTATGACCGCCTGGCCGAGGCACTGCCCGTGCCTGTGCTGAACATGCCGCGGCTGACCGTGGCCGATGCTAAGGCGGCAGGCTGCACAAAGCTGGGCATTCTGGCAACGGACGGCACGCTGGCCGCCGAGACGTATCAGCTCGCCTGCCAGGCGCAGGGCATTGATTGGGCGGTACCGTCGGAGGAGCACCAGCAGGAGGTCATGTCGGTCATTTATGACGACATCAAGCAGGGCAAACGCGCCGATATGGCAAAGTTCGGCGCGGCGGTGCACGACCTGAAAAAGCAGGGCTGCGACATGGCCGTGCTGGGCTGCACAGAGTTGAGTCTCGTTAAGCGAGACGAGCACTTGGGCAAGTTCTTCATCGACAGCACCGAGGTGCTGTGCAGGCACGCGCTGGAGGCGTGCGGGGTGAAGCCGATAGGGTTCTAGCCCTATGCAGGGGTTGGGCATGATCGGCGCGCGATTTTCCCGCAAATGGTCGTCAAGGCACGTCATAAACGTAAAAAGCACACCACACAGGTTTGTTTATATAAGGAGAGAAATCACAGATGGATCAGAAAAAATTCTACATTACAACGCCGATCTATTATCCCAGCGATAAGCTGCACATCGGCCATACCTACTGCACCGTCGCTACCGACGCTATGGCCCGCTACAAGCGGCTGCAGGGCTACAACGTCAAGTTCCTGACCGGCACCGACGAGCACGGCCAGAAGATCGAGCTGAAGGCCAAGGAGGCCGGCGTTACGCCGCAGCAGTTCGTCGATAACATCGTCGAGGGCCCCAAGGGCGTCAAGGATCTGTGGAAGCTGATGAACATCAGCTATGACCGCTTCATCCGCACCACCGACGACTACCATGTTGCCGCCATCCAGAAAATCTTCAAGAAGATGTATGAAAAGGGCGACATCTACAAGGGCAAGTATGTCGGCAAGTACTGCACCCCCTGCGAGAGCTTCTGGACCGAGAGCCAGCTCGTCAACGGCTGCTGCCCCGACTGCGGCCGCCCCGTTGTGGACGCCGAGGAGGAGGCCTATTTCTTCCGCCTGTCCAAGTACGCGGACCGCGTGCGTGACCTGCTCGTCAACACGGACTTCCTGCTGCCGCGCTCCCGCGTCAACGAGATGGTCCACAACTTCATTGACCCGGGCCTGGAGGACCTCTGCGTCTCCCGCACGAGCTTCAAGTGGGGCATCCCCGTTGACTTCGACCCCAAGCATGTCGTGTACGTCTGGATCGACGCGCTGTTCAACTACACGACGGCGCTCGGCTTCATGAACGACAAATATCCCGACAGCGACTACGAGACCTTCTGGCCTGCCGATGTGCATTTCATCGGCAAGGAGATCGTCCGCTTCCACTCCATCATCTGGCCCGCGATGCTGATGAGCATGGATATGCCCCTGCCCAAGCACGTCTACGGCCACGGCTGGCTGCTGCTGGACGGCGGCAAGATGTCCAAGTCCAAGGGCAACGTCGTTGACCCGTATCTGCTGGCCGAGCGCTACAGCGCCGACGCGTTGCGCTACTTCCTGCTGCGCGACTTCCCGTTCGGCTCTGACGGCAACTTCTCCAATGAGCTGCTCATCAACCGCATCAACATGGATCTGGCCAACGACCTCGGCAACCTGCTGAGCCGCACTACCGCCATGGCCGACAAGTACTTTGGCGGCAATCTGCCCATTGAGCAGGACGAAGGCCCCGAGGACGCCGCGCTGCTCGAGAAGGCCAGGGGTCTGCGTGACCGCTATGAAGCCGACATGGAGGCGTATGCCTTCCAGAATGCGCTGGCTGACGTGTTTGAGGTCATCGACAACGCAAACAAGTATATCGACGCCACCGCGCCGTGGGTGCTGGCCAAGAGCGAGGACTCCAAGCCCCGTCTGGCCCGCGTGCTGTACAATCTGGCCGAGACGCTGCGCATCTGCACCGTCCTGCTGCAGCCGTTCATGCCCACCACCTGCGAGAAGATCTTTGCTCAGTTGAATGTGGAAGCTGACGGCAAGACCTGGGACAGCGCCGCCGCCTTCGGCACGCTGCCTGTCAACGCCACCCTGCACAAGGGCGAGAACATCTTCCCCCGCATCGACGCCGCCAAGGAACTGGCCGAGCTGGAGGCCCTGGAGGCTGCCCAGAAGGCTGCTGCCCAGGCTGCCAACGCCCCTGCCGAGGAGAAAGAGGAAAAGCCCGCCGAGAGCGGCGCAGCGTCCGCGGAGCTCATCGGTGAGCATGAGGAAGAAATCACGTTTGACGACTTCTGCAAGGTTGAGCTGCGCGTGGCCGAGGTCCGCGCCTGCGAGCGCATGAAGGAGAGCAAGAAGCTGCTGCACCTGACCGTGTTCGACGGCGAGCGCGAGCGCTGCATTCTGTCCGGCATTGCCAAGTGGTTTGCGCCGGAGAATCTGATCGGCAAGAAGATCGGCATCGTCGCCAACCTGGCCCCGCGCCCGATGATGAAGGGCAAGTACGTCAGTGAGGGCATGATCTTTGCCGCTGACACCGACGTGGACGGCGGCTGCTCCATCGCGTTCTTCCCCGACAACACCCCCGCGGGCGCACGCATCCACTAAGGTGAAGCATGCAGAAATCTAAACTCGACCAATTCTTTTCCATCCCGGCGGCAGCGGTCCTGATGGCCATTGTCTGCAATGTGCTGTGGGGCTCGGCGTTTCCGTTCATCAAGCTGGGCTACCGGCTGTTCGCCATTGATTCTGCCGATACAGCGTCGATTTTGTGCTTTGCGGGCGTCCGCTTCATGATAGGCGCGGCGCTGGTCTGGCTGGCCGGTCTGGCGCTGAACCACCGTCCGCTGCCGATGCCGCGCGGCAAAACGCTGGCCTCGGCCTGCGGGCTGGGTCTGTGGCAGACCGCGGCGCAGTATTTCTTCTACTACTCCGCCGTCGCGCTGCTGACCGGCGCTATGGGCGGCATCCTGAACAGCACCCAGAGCTTTATGGGCGTCATTCTGGCGCACTTCCTCTACGGCAATAAGGATCGCCTGACCCCGCGCAAGGCGCTGGGCTGTGCGCTCGGCTTCGGCGGTGTGCTTGTCGCCACGCTGGGCAACCACGGCGGCGGCAGCGTCAAGGGCATGGCCTTTATGCTGATCGCGTCGGTCATCTTTGCGCTGGCCGGGCCGTGGAACAAGGCCGTCACCCAGTACGCGGACAGCTTCTCGGTCAGTGTGCTCAACCTTGGCGTCGGCGGACTGGCGCTGGCTGTTCTGGGCTTTGCGATGGGCGGCGGCCTGCACCCGCAGAGCGCCGCCGGTATCCCGGTGCTGCTGTTCCTTGCGTTCATCTCAGGCGCGGGGTATGTTATATGGGCGCTGCTGATGAAGAACAACCCGGTGTCCCGCATCGCGGTGTTCGGCCTCATCATCCCCATTATGAACGTCCTGCTGTCGGCGCTGCTCAACGGTGAGCCGCTGTTTGAGTGGAACTATCTGGCCGCGCTGGTGCTGGTCTGCATTGGCATTTTCCTGGTCAACCGCGCCCCGCAGACGCAGGAGACAAAGGCATGAACAACATTTTTGACACCCACGCGCACTATTCCTCCCGCCAGTTCGACGCAGATCGCGCCGAGCTGCTGACGGCGCTGCCCGCGGGCGGCGTGGTCGGTGTGCTGGAATGTGCCACGCATTCCGGCGATGCTGCGCAGGTTTTGGAGCTGGCGCACGCCGCGCCCTACTTCCACGCCGCGCTGGGCATCCACCCGGAGAGCCTGATCGAGGAGGACGCCGCCACGGTGGCCGTCTACCACGGGGACTGGCGTGCCGAGCTGGCCGCCATGCGCCCGCTGTTTGCGGACAAGGCCGTTGCGGCGGTGGGGGAGATCGGGCTGGACCATCACTGGCCCGTGCCGCGGCAGGAGCAGTACGACCTGTTTGAAGCACAATTGCAGCTTGCCAAGGAGTTCGACCTGCCCGTGTCGGTCCATGACCGCGAGGCCCACGCCGAAATGTACGAGCTGCTGCGCAAATACAAGCCCCGCGGCGCATTGCACTGCTACAGCGGCAGTGCCGACGACGCGGCCTGGCTGGTGGAGCAGGGCATGTATCTGGGCTTTGGCGGCGCCGTGACCTACAAGGGCGCGAAGCGCGCGGCCAGGGTGCTGGCGGCCATACCGCATGACCGGGCCTTACTGGAAACCGACTGCCCCTACATGGCCCCCGAACCGGTGCGGGGCACCCGCAACGACAGCCGTAACATTGTCCATGTGGCCGCGTACATCGGCACGCTCTGGGATATGGACGCCCAGGCCGTTCTGGACCGGACCGCGGCAAACGCCAGGGCTTGCTTTGGCGTGTAACCTTTTTGGTATATTCGGTATGGCAAAAATCTGTGGGGGCGAGCATTGCCCGCCCCTACATGACAACATGCCGCGTATGTATAAACAAATTTTTCAGGAGTGACTTACTATGAAAGCACGCATCCCTAAGCATCGCGAATTTATCATCGATTTCCCGCAGGATATGGACCAGGCCAAGGCTGACGAGGGCTGGAACAAGCTGAACGAGATCGTCGAGGAGTACAAGAAGGCCCACAACGGCCAGAGCGTCTACTCTGCGACCTTCATTGAGGACTGCGAGCCTGCCGTCAAGAAGCTGCAGGAGGAGTACGGCTTCAAGTACACGATCCAGGAAATCAAGTGATTTGCACCGGCGGACAACTGCGTCCGCCGGTTTTTGGTTTACACGCATGTAGGAGAAGGGGAGGACAAGATGGCCGCAAAGACTGTGATACGCCCGGCAGCGGAGGCGGATATTCCCGCCATTCTCGCGCTGTACCGCCAGCTGGACAGCGCTTTGGTTGCGATGCAGCCGGAGTTTTTCTGCGAAGGCCCGCGGGAGGAGGACGAGATCCGCAAGGCCATCCGTGCCGACGACGCGGATTTCCTGCTGGCGGAGCGCGGCGGCGCAGTTGTCGGCTTTGCGCTGGTCGGCTACGCGGGCTGGACGCCGGAGTTCAGCTGCGTTTTGCCCCACCGCTATGCGCGGCTGGAAGATCTGGCCGTGGACGAGGCCGTGCGCGGGGAGGGCGTCGGCGGCGAGCTTTTGGCCGCCGCCAAACGCTGGGCACGCAACCGGCGCTTGGAGTACTTAGAGCTGAACGTGCTGGCCCAGAACGAGAACGCTATCCGGCTGTATGAGTCGCAGGATTTTGTCGAGGCGACGAAGGTTATGCGGTGTATGCTGTGACAGGGAGCGGGTGCCCCCCGGAAGGTTGTTCTTTCTTTTGCCAACAAAAGAAAGAACCAAAGAAAATTGCCGCTGTTTCGACGCAGCGGACCCGCGACCAAGGGGCTGCACGCCCCTTGGAACCCCAAAGCGGAAGTCGGAAGTCTCGGCGGCTAAACGGACGCAGTATTACTGTCCGTTCTTAAC
>OGYR01000677.1_pt1 | contig 17365 bp, 14 predicted proteins | sample 1576661 | NCBI WGS metagenome assembly OGYR01 (sample SAMEA3541490, study PRJEB24748) | human gut metagenome | biome: human gut; feature: human-associated habitat; material: faeces | place: China | collected 2012
CCCCAGCGCCGCCAGACGCGGCCCCAGCGCCTGCCCCACCGGTCCGAAGCCGGTCACCAGCACCCCGCTGCCCCAGAGCGTCCGCTTCCGCTGACGGAGCAGGATGGCGAGGCAGCCCTCTGCCGTCGGGATGGCGTTCCGGATGGTCAGCTCCTCCCGCGCAAAGTAATCCACCAGCTCGACCCCGGCCTCCTGCGCGATCTGCTTTGCCTGCGCCGAGAGCCTGCCGCCCAGCGCCAGTGCCCCCGGCTTTGCCGCCCGCAGCAGCTCCGCCAACGGTGTGCGGGTCTCATCCAGCGGCAGCGGCAGCAAAATATAATCCGCAAGGGCTACCTGTTCTGCCCCGCAGACGGCGTATCCCGCCCGCGCCAGCGCCCGGCCCGCTGCCGCCTGCCGCGCGTCGCCGCCGATCACTGCAACCTGCTTTCGTCCTTCCATGCCCGGCTCCCCCTCCTCAAGGTTTGTGTCAGCCTATGCCGGGCCGGGCACCGATGTGACTGCAAACGCAAAAGGCCCCGGAGCGAGGCCGCATGGCTCGCTCCGGGGCAGGAGTGTGATTCAATGATTCGTTTGGTGCAGTTCAGGGTGTTTCAATCTTATTGCAATGCCCAAGTTAAAAGGTATCGTTCGAAGTTATGCGATCTTCTGGGTGGGGACCTTCATGACAACGATGGTATAAACGCTGCCGTCAACCGTTGCATCTGCAAAGCCAACGCCAACCACGGCATCCTTCACTTTACGGCCCACAAGTGCGGTGCTGTCGTAATGCGATTTTGCGTTCCTCTGAATCACGCTCAGGTCATACATATCCTTGTTGGTCTGGTAGTATTTGCTGCCGTAGGAAACGCTCTTCACATAGCTGACCTCGTAGAGATTGGTATCGTCCTTGCCCACCAGGATGTCCTTCACTTCGTCAGACTTCAGAACGGTCTCGATCTCAGCCTGGGTCTTTGCCTTTTCTGCGACCTTCTTTGCGATCGTCTCAGCCTTTGCGCCCATTTCCTTGTCGGCCTTGAACTCCTTATAGTTATCATAGGTCGTGTTAACAGCTGCATTGTACTTCAGCTGGTCATTCAACTGCTTGATGATCTCTTTCTCATTCAGAGAAGTACCGCAGCCGGTCAGAACGGCCAGTGCCATAACGCCAGCGAGCGCAACAGCCATGAGCTTTTTGAACATTTTCATAATCGTATCCTCCAAAATAGTTTCGCACTGCACCCATCCGAGTGATGGTCTTTCCATACACCCGATTTGTTGGCCTTATATTACCATTTTGTCACAATTTATTCAATAGGTTATTTTATTTTTGTATTATATCACAATTTCAGGGCCGCAAAATTGGAGATTCCAGCAAAAAAAGCGCCAAACAAAGAGCCATCCCCACGGCGCAGGAATCGCACCGTGAGAATGGCTCTTGCAGATAGGTTATCGTTTCAGGAGAAGAAACTTGCTCACACGCACATCAGTGGATGAACACCGGGCCAAGGGGATTGGGGATGGGGCTGACGTAGCCGCCCAGCAGCTTGGGGATGGCCAGGCTGATGTCGGGGATAAAGGTCAGCAGCACCAGGGCGATGAACATGCACAGGTAGAACGGCAGGGTCGCCTTGACGACCTTTTCCATGGGACGCTTTGCAACGGCAGAGCCGATGAACAGGACCGCGCCGACAGGAGGAGTCAGCAGGCCGATGCCGCAGTTCAGCACCACGATGATACCGAACTGGATGGGGTCGATGCCAATGGAGGTTGCAATGGGCAGCAGGATGGGGGTAGCGATCAGGATGATGGGGGCCATATCCATGATGCAGCCCAGAACCAGAATGATGACATCAATGAGCAGGGCGATGATGTAGGGGTTATCGGTCACGCTGGTGATGGCGTTTGCGGCCAGATCGGGCACATGCAGCATAGTCAGGCAGTTGCCGAACACCGCAGAGGTGGCGATCAGGATCAGGACGATGGACAGGGTGTTCACGCACTCGTCCAGAGCGTACCAGACGCCCTTCCAATCCAGGCCCTTGTAAATGAACACGGACACGAACAGGGAGTAGATAACGGCGATGGCTGCGGACTCCGTGGCGGTGAACACGCCGCCCACGACACCAAAGACAACGATGACAACGGCAGCCAGCGCCCAGATGGAAGTACCAAGCTGCTTGATGAAGCCCTTGATGCTGAAGGGCGAGCCCTTGGGGTAGTTTTCCTTGACGGAGATGATATAGGAGCCGATCATCAGGACGATGGCCAGCAGAGCGCCGGGCAGGTAGCCAGCCAGGAACAGGCTGCCCACGGAGATGCCGCCGGCGGTGGTGGCGTAGATGACCATGTTATGGCTCGGAGGAACCAGCAGGCCCTCGCAGGAGGAGGTGATGGTAACAGCGGTGGAGAAGTCGGCATCGTAGCCCTGATCCACCATCATGGGGATCATAATGGAGCCGATGGAAGCCGTATCGGCGGAGGCGGAACCGGAAATGCCGCCGAAGAAGTAGGAAGCCACGATGTTGACCATGGCCATGCCGCCGCGCATCCAGCCGACGCAGGCATCGGCCAGAGCGATCAGTTTTTCAGAGATGCCGCCAGAGCCCATGAGCACACCCATGGTGATGAAGAAGGGCACGGCCATCAGGCTGAAGGACGAAATGCCCTTGACCATCAGACGGCAGACATCCGTAAGGGCCTGGCCCTGCACCATCAGGCAGAACACACTGGAAAGGCCAACGGCGTATGCAATGGGGAACCGCAGAAAGATCATCACAAAGAAGCTGACCAGAAGGACAAGGATCGCCAGTGTCTGAACTGTCATATCAATTCTCCTCCTTTACAAACAGGCTCTTGATGTGGTTGTAGATGGACTCAAATTCGAACACGATCATGGCAACACCGGCCAGCGGCACGGGGAAGTACATCCAGAAGCGGCTCAGCCAGGGCATGGAAACGTAGAAACCGCGGCCGCCCAAGGTGGTAGCGTAGTTCCAGCCCACCACCATCATAATGATGCCCAGCACCATCACGGCAGCATCGGCCAGGATGTCCAGCACCTTGACGACTGCCTTGGGCAGGTAGACATCAAAGGCGGTCATGCGGATGTGGGCACCGCGGCGGATGGCCAGCGCTGCACTCAGCACGGCCATGTAGCTCATGCAGGTCAGCACGACTTCTTCCGACCAGGCAGGGTCCGGGATGAAGGGGACGTAACGGCCAATGACCGACATGGTGGTGATGAGGATGTCCAGGATCAGCAAAATCTTGCAGATGAACAACACCACCTTATAGGTAATGTCGTACGCCGGCTTGATCTTATCCAATGTGGTAAAGATTTTCGGCATAAGGTTTCCTCCTTTACTATAAAAGCCCGGCGGGGGCAGCGGGCCGATTTCCCGTTGTCCCCGCCGGGCCATTTTATTTTTGCATGGAAAAGGCGTTTTTGCTTATGCCTTCATGTCCAGCAGCTTCTGGTACAGCTCAGCCTGATCGGAGGTGTTGTCGCTGATGACCTTGGCACATGCTTCCTGCCAGGGTGCCTTATCGGGAACATCCACCACATTGCAGCCGGAGGACTTCAGCTCATCCAGAACCTTGTTCTCAGCGCTCTCAGACAGGTCTGCGTTGAACTTCTGGGTGTCAGCACCGGCCTCCATGATGGCAGCCTGCTGGTTTTCGGTCAGCTTTGCCCATGCGTTATCGGTGATAACAGCCTGGATCGCGCCCAGAGTGTGACCGTCCAGGATCAGGTTGTTGGCAACCTCAGGGAAAGCGTTGGACTTGTAGTTTGCGATGGGCTGCTCAGCGCCATCGACAACGCCGGTCTGCAGTGCGCTGTACAGCTCACCGAAGGAAACAACGGTGGGGTTTGCGCCCAGACTCTCGACCATGCCGTTCATGACGGGGTCGTTGGACACGCGGAGCTTCAGGCCCTTGAAATCGGCGATGCCGGAAACAGGCTTGACGGTGAAGAAGTGGCGGAAGCCCTCCTCGCCGTAGAAGATGCCGCGAACGGGCAGGCCCAGCTCCTGGGGCTCGTTCAGGAACTCCGGTGCGAGGTCGCTGTTGGCGAAGTTCCAGAAGTGTGCGCGGTTCTCAAAGGTGAAGGGGATGCTCAGCAGCTTGGACTTGTTGCAGCCGTAGCTGGTCAGTGCGAAAGCGGAGATACGGCTCATATCAATGGAAGTGGAGCCGCCCAGGATGGCGTCCAGAACGTCGTTCTCAGAACCCAGAACACCGGAAGCCTGCACATCAATGACAACAGAGCCGCCGGTCAGCTCTTCGACCTTCTCCTTGAAGTGGGTAGCGGTCTGGCCGACGATGGTATCCAGCGGGTTGACCTCGGCGTAGACCAGAGTGACCTTGGGATCGTTGGCAGCGGCGGTGGCATCACCCGCAACAGAAGCGGCGGTGGAACCGGCGGCAGAGGATGCAGTGGAGCTGGAAGAGCCGCCACATGCGGTCAGGGCAGCAGCTGCGGTAGCTGCACCGGCAACGGCGAGAAAGCTGCGACGAGAGATCTTTTTCATGGTAAAACCCTCCTGAAATATATTCTTCTGTTTCCTTCCGGCAGCATCCTCCTGCACAGGTGCGGTGCTGTCGTTCATTCACTGTTCACACTTTAGCAAAATTTCTTGGTCAGAACAAGGGCTTCCAAAAAATGTCCTGTTTTTCGAAAAAATGTGAAAACAACTTCTGTGCATCCTGCACAAATAAGAACCCCAGCATTTGGGCATACCTGCCAACGGCTGGGATTCTTCCTGATATTTTTAACTGTTCTGAATGCGGGCGATCAGCTCCGACTGGTCCGCAAACTGATCGTACAGGGGCTGGACTGCAGCGCGGAATTTCTGTTTTTCCTCACTGGAAAGCTCGGTGACTACAATGCCGCGGGCCAGCATCTCCTGTTCCGCACCCTCCTCCTGCTCGGCCCAGAGGGTGCGCTCGATCAGCGCCGACTCCCGCGCGCAGCTGCGCAGGATGTCTGGGAACGTCGGGTCCAGCGCGGCCATCTTTTCCATTGCCGGGATGCTGGCCAGCTGGATCTCCGGTACGCGGGTATGCTCATCCCGCAGGAAGTAGGGTGCCACCTCGTAATGGCTCATGGCCTCATAGCTGGGCCAGTTGTTTTCCGCCCCGTCGATCTGGCCGTTGTGCAGGGCCGCGTACACCTGACTGTACACCACCTGCACCGGGTCAGCCCCCAGAGCCGAGACCATCATGCTCATGGTGTCGGATTCCTGCACACGGAGCTTCAGCCCCTGCAGCTCTGCCAGACATGTGACCTTCTGGCGGGTGTAGAAGCTGCGCACACCGGCATCGAACCAGGAAAGCCCGGTCAGGTCGATCGCATCCAGCCGGGTCAGAAACTCGTCCCCGATGCTTCCGTCCAGCACACGCCACATCTGGCCGGCATCCTGATAGAGGAACGGCAGCTGCAGCACGTTCAGGGCAGGCATGTATTCTGCCAGCTGGCTCAGCGAGACACGGGCAAAGTCGATGCCGCCGAACTGGATCTGCTGGATGACGCTCATCTCCGCCCCCAGCTCTCCCTTGCTGTACACGGCCACCTTCACCCGGCCTCCGGTCTGCTCTTCCAGCAGGTTTCCAAAGGCCAGAGCCGCCTGCGTGGTGGGGTAATCCTCCGGCTGGTTCTCGGCGTAGCGCAGCACCAGCTCCGGCTTGTCCGAAGCCGTTTCCTGCTTCTGGCAGGCCCCAAAGCCCAGCATGGCTCCGGCAGCCGCCGCCAGCACCTGCCGCCGGGTAAACGCCCGGCTCACAGTGCCGCCTCCTGCTGGTCTTTGGCGGCCTTGGCGGCCTGTTTCCGGTATTGAGTGGGGGTGACGCCTGTGCGCTTTTTGAAGGCACGGGCAAAGTAGCTGGCGTCCTCATAGCCGACCATGGAGGCCACCTCCGCCGAGGAGCGGAAGGGGTCGTTCAGCAGCTCCTTGGCGGCGTTGATGCGCAGCTCCGTCAGGCAGTCCAGGAAGTTCATCTTCTGGTATTTCTTGAACTGGGCCGACAGGTAGGCGGGGCTGATGTGCAGGATCTCCCCCACGCTGTCCAGCGAGATGTCAAACATATAGTTGTCTTCCAGATACCGCCGCACGTGGGCCATTACAAGGGCGGTCTGCTGGTTCTCACTTTCCGGGTGGGCGGGTGCCGGGGCCTCCGGGGCGGTGGGAGCTTCCGGCTCCGGCTGCACCGGGGCCAGCGCTTCCAGCTTCCGCTCCGTTTCGATCTGCCGGATGGCCCGGCGGATGGAGGCTTCCAGCTCGTCCGGGTCTACCGGCTTCAGCAGATAATCGCAGGCCCCCAGATGCACCGCCTCGTGGGCGTACTGGAACAGGCTGTAGGCCGTGACGAAGACGACCCGGCAGCCGGGCCGCTGGGCCAGCACAGCGCGGGCCGCATCCAGACCGCTCATACCCGGCATCTCGATGTCCATCAAAATGAGGTCCGCTCCCCACAGGATGGCGGTATCCGCAGCCTTGCGGCCATTTTCGGCGGTCTCCAGCACCACCTCATGCTCAAAGCGCCGGGACACCATTTCCACAAGCGCTTCCCGCTCCAGCCGCTCGTCATCCGCGATCAACAGGCGAATCATCATCCAAGTCCTCCTCTTCTGTCAATTCTACAAGGGGCAGATACAGGCTCACCGCCGTGCCCCGCCCTGGGTGTGAGCGCACCTCGAACCGGCAGCGCTTGTCCAGCAGCCGCAGACGCGCCGCCACGTTATACACACCAATGTGCTCCCACCGGTCGCCGGGGGCCGCCAGCCCCGCCTGCAGCCGGGCCAGCTGTTCCGGCTCAATGCCCAGACCATTGTCACACACGCTGATCCGCAGCAACTCCTGCTCCCGCAGCGGCGTAATGCGGATGCGCACTGCACCGCCCTCTTCCTTGGGGGCGATCCCATGCTTAAACGCATTTTCTACAATGGGCTGCAAAATAAACGAGGGCACCATCGTCTCGGTCAGGTCAATGGAATCCGAGATGCACCACCGCATCTTTACACGGTCACCAAAGCGGACGTGATAGATGGAGTAATATTCATCCACGATCCGCACCTCGCGGGCCAGCGGCACCTGCTCATCGTTGCTCATCAGGCTGTACCGCAGCAGGTGGCTCAGGGCCGTGATCAGCGCCTGGGTGCGGTAGGCCTTTTCCTGCCCTGCCGTCTGCAATATGACGTTCAGGGTGTTGAACAGGAAATGCGGGTCGATCTGACTGCGCAATTGCTGCATCCGGCTGCGCTCCATGCGGTTCTGCAGCTCCAGAGCCTGGGTCTCCTGCTGGTGCAGAGCCTGCTCCATCTCGTTTTTCTCCCGCAGGGTGTTCACCTGCTGGGCCATGGAGTGCTTCATGTGGTTGAAGGCGTCCGTCAGCTGGCCCACCTCGTCCTGCCGGGGCACCGGGATGTCCGGGGTCTCCAGCTCCCCCCGGATGATGGCCCGCGATGCCCCGATCATCTCCTGCACCGGGGTCAGCAGCCGCATAAGGGACCATGCCATCACCAGACCCAGCACAAGGCACAGCCCCACCACCACCGTCTGGGCCCACTTGACCCGGCTGCTGAGGGCTGACACCGTGGTGTAGGTGCTCTGTGCGTCGGAGATGGCGGTGTTCAGCAGCTGCTGGGCGTACTGCCGCAGATAGCCGCCGCAGGGCGAGACTTTTTCGTAGTAGAGCTGGGCCGCCGCAGCGTCCTGCCCGGCGGCGATCTCAGCCCGCAGCTCCTCCACAAGGGCGGTGTAGCCGTCATAGGTGGTGCAGACAGCACTGTACAGCAGGTACTGCTCCTCACTCACCGTGTCCAGGCTGCCGTTGATGCGCCACAGCCACGCATTGGTAACGGAAAAGGCACTGTCCAACTCTGCCAGCAGCGCATCGGTGTCGCCGTACTCCCAGCGGTAGTCATCCAGCGCTGTAAGGCTGCGCTCCACCCCGTTCTGAAAGCGACTGATGGCGTTGAAGTTGCCCATCTGGTCGTCCAGCTCCCGCAGCACCGTGCCGGACTGGTAAAAGCTCAGAACGATCTGAACCGCCAGCGCGGCAAAAAATGCCGTCAGACACAGCACCATCCTCTGCTTCAGCGTACTTTGTCGATGCAAGGTTTTCCCCTCCCCGGCTTGTTTTTTGCCCCATAGATATTTTTATTCTACCACGTTTTGGGCCATTTGTGCAAGATTTCCCTTGCCTGCTGAAAAAGAATATGGTACTATGACTAAAAAAGGAGATGCTTGTCTATGTCGCAGCCCATTACGATCTCTGTCACCATGGACGCCGAATCGTTCCAGAAATTCCGTTCCTTCGACCTGTTCCACCACCAAAAGCGCTGGCAGCGGCCCCTGTTGTTCGCCGCCATCCTGCTGGGGTCCTCCGGCATCTGCCTGTCGCAGGTTGGAGTGCGGGAGGGGGCTTCCCTGCTGGCGGTCGTGCTGGCTATAGTGGCGCTGGGGCTCCCGGCAGTGTACTTTTACACCTTCTTCCGGGACCTGCGCACCACCATCCAGAAGTTGGGCCTCCCTCGGCCCTTCTACCGCCTCCAGCTGGACGATACAGGCCTTTCCGTCTGGATGGCCGGGGAACAGGACAAGCCCCAGCCCAGCCACCAGTACTCATGGCAGGACCTTCACGTGGCCTACCGCACCCCGGACGCCGTGTACCTTTACGTCCAGCAGACCCAAGCCTACCTCGTCAACGGCGAGGAGCGGGACGCGGTGTGGGACTGCCTGAAGACGCATCTCCCCGCCTCCCGACTGCGGGATCTGCGGTAACGCTTCTTTCCCCCTGCAAACAACAAGCCCCATGGAACCCGGACGGCGTACTGCCGTCCCCGGTCTCATGGGGCTTTTTCTGCGCCAAAACGACAAAAAACAGACGGTGCTATGATATGATAAGGCTCACCGCCAAAACTGACGGTGAGCCTTATTTTATTCTTGATTTTTAACGATAATTCGTTACAAGATCCTCATGCTCTCGGTTTTTTAATAGCAGCCTGGGCGGGTGCCAAAATTACAGGGCGTTGGGCATCATTCTTCTCCCTCCGGGTACTGCTCAACGCTTCCTTTTGAACCGAGCAGCATCGGCTTGCGATGTCTTTTTACTTCCTCTATTTTCATCACACGGATGGCAAACATCCAATCATCGCCAAAGTCATAATGGAGCGAGAATTTTTGTCCTTCGATCAGCCCCAGTTCATCCAATGCAATATCGGTTCCTTCTGCATCATCTTCGTCAAACAGGTCATCTTCCATCGGATTGAATCGATAGCAGTCTTCGCTGTACATCTTGTTGTCCATGCAAAATTCATACAGATGCTCTGCCGTAAAATCAAATGCATTCAAAATCGCCATGCAGAGCTGATCCAGTGTATCCGTACCACAGATGGTTATCGTTCTGTATACGCTGCGCCCAAGCCCTGCCGGATAAACCTTTAATGTATACTGTGTTCTCAATACGATCCTTCTTTCTTATGATTTTAACCCGAATTGCTGTCCTCGGTCAGAATTTTCTCCGGCTTAATATTCTCAGTCGTACTATCCGGGTAAATCCGATAGAACGAATGATAACTCTGTTTCAGTGTCCCATACTTTCCAGAGGTTCGGATACCATACACTTCTTCCACACTGTATGGCAAGGCTGGCAAACCCTCTCTGGTCACGATAACATAATAGTCATCCGTCTGCTGAATCGCACGCGCAAAATCTTTGGTCTTGACAAACTCGTTTCCTTCGTCGATAAAAACAATGCTGTCCTGAATGTTGTTGAGCTGTCCCTTCCAAAGATTTCCTTCTACCACATAGCAACCTTTATCACAATTTAGAGTGACCGGCCCACTTTCTCCATCGTTCATATGCGTACGAATCATATCCACGAGGGTCGTTTTACCCGTTGCGCTATCCCCGCGAATGATGGTTAAGTTGCGCCGCAGTTCAAATTCATATTTCAGGTACTTTGTGCCAACGACCACTTTATGAATGCCTTTCATTTCTGTCAGCCCCTTTACACAAACTCACCTGCGGACAAGATCAGTTCTTCCATACTGTGAACGATTTGATTTGTATTCAGCACTTTTACTGTAAATGGTTTTTTGCCAAAATCCATCAGGTGACGCAAATTCACCGTGCGATCCTCCTGCTCTGCAATTTTGAGCAGCCACTTTGCACAGTTGTCACCACAAGTCGATGCATTGAACACTTTCTCTGGCTCAAACTTTACCAAAATCAGTGTCTTTACACCACCAGACAAAGCAGTCGGTGGAATTTTGCCTAAGACCGGGCTGTCGATGATACCACTGTCAATCACAGTGGAGCTATCTACATCCTGAATCATTTCCTTGACCATCGGGTCGATGATCCAGCTTTCCTCGTAGTCGTATTTGAAATAAGAAGCCGTATTGTACACCGCTTCCTTCATATCACCGTAAAAGACATTCAGCATAGTATCACCTCATTGATGTGCATACTTCTGCTATCAGAGTACCCTCTTTCAGCTTACAAAACAAGATGCAAAAAGCTCTTGGCCTCCATTACAGAAGCCAAGAGCTTTTATCTTCTTTGTCCTACCAGATTTTATTTCCGGGGAGACTTAATCGCAGCCTGGGCGGGTTCCAAAATTGCAGGGCGTTGAAAAGAATAATAGTACGTTTTTATAGGTCAACAAGCGTTTTTATCTTCGCATGAATTCTACTCCAGAAATGTTTCTTGTTCGATTGTGACCCCATATTGCAAAATCTTATCAATTGCATCAACAAACAGCGTATGTCTTCCCGCATTCCGCTCTTCCTTCAGCTTCTTCAGATACTGCTCCGGCCGCTTCAGGCCATTTTTGTGGTACTGTTCCACAAAGCGCCCTTCCATACGCATGGGTTCAAGCTGTGGGAACACCGTTTGCAGGTTTTCAAACATGCAAAAACCGCCCAGATCAATATCCGCCCAGAATCGAATTTGCATGGTTTCCCCTGCCGCAGCAGCCAGTTTTTCAAAAAGTTTTTTCTTCTGCGGGCTCAGAAAGCCGCCGTGATAAACAACAAGTTCTTCCGGCTGTTTTTCCGCCAGCAAATATTCATCATAGTTCGTTTTATTTTCGATAAAGGTAATGCAGCAGATGTTTTTCAGTTCAATGTCCACAATCTCTGACACAAGTGTACTGGGCAAAGCCAATCCATAAGGTTCTGCTGCGCTGAGCTGTAGTTCTCCCTTCTTCAAGCAGATTGCGCAATCGCCCGAGAGTTCGTAAAGCTCCGGGCGGGCATAGATTCCCAGAAATGCAAGCTGATCCCGCTCACCAAGTTCCGCTTCTGTACAGGCCGCCGCCAGTTGGGTATTGTACTTTCGTGCAATGGTAAGAAACAGCTCCCGTACATTTCGCTCAAAATACTTGGTATCGTGAAAACACTGGCTGCTGAATGCACGCATCGTCACACTGCCGGACAGCTCCGCATACCGTTGAAACGTGAGCAAAAGCTCCTGCAGCAGACCGTCGTTTTCCCTGCAATACGTCGGCACTTTCATGCTGTTCCGCACCTGAGCACATACAGCATTCCTCCATGCCGCGATCCATGGAACGGGATTGTCTGCCAACTTCTGCATGATGATGTTTGCAACCTCTTCTGCCTTTTTTCGCGGATGCACTCTGTCGGCGCATTCATAGCACTGTGCGACCCGTTCCAGATCCAGCACAATGCAGGAGAGAACGCTCTGCTTTCTCGCCCATTCCAGACGCACCAAAGCCTGCTGCTCCAGCTCCCGCGCTGCAATATTGTAAGCATCCCGAACCACCGCATCTTCGTATTGATACTCCGGCAACTCCCTTTTATCAATGCGCAGCATTACCCGACGTCTGGATGTGTTGGGTTCAGAAAGATGCTTACTGTTTTCAAACTTATCCAGCAGACGATTCAGGATCACCTGTGCTTCCTTCATTCTGCATCTCCTTTCCAAATGGAATGATGTGCATCCGGTATCCGGATTTGTCCACTAATAATGTACGGTCTGCAATGGGCATAATGTCCGAGACCTTATCCGGCGGCGTACAGATGATCGCCTGCAGCCCCATCTTTCGGAGAAGGAGCACACTCTCCGTGATCCGGTCACTATCCATTTTATTGAAAGCTTCATCGAACACCACCAGACGCACCGTATTACCAAAACGGGTAGCATCGTTGACGCGGTACAGCTGGGCAAACGAGGCCAGCACCGCAATATAGAATGGCGTTTGTGTTTCACCACCAGACTTCATATTCAGTGTTTGAGAAAGCAGCTGCTTGGAACCGTTCTGATCGGTCGTTTCCAAATCAAACTTCAGATACGTCCGGAAGTCTGTATAGCGGACGATATTCTCCTGCAGTTCGCTCTGTTTGCGGGCATTGAGCTGCGTATCGTCTGCCATTGTGATCTGGCTGAACAGTTTTTCGATCAATGGGCCGTATTTTTGCTGAAAGGGCAGTGCGAATAGACCGGATTCGCCTTCCATCAGTTCATCTGCCGTGATCATGTTATAGTAATCCAGATAATCCGGGTTTGGCCCTACACGGAATTGGTACTTGTCTGTGCCAAATTGTGCCTGGCGCAGGGCCTTGTTCAGATTGTGCACCTGTTCTTGCACCTGGTCGATGCTGGATTTCAGTTTGGCAAGGAAATCGTTCTGGAATTGCTCCATTGCGCTTTCCCGTGCCGCCCGAATTTTTTCTTTGTATCGGGGCAGCTCGCTTTCCTGCAGAGTACGCCGTTCTTCCTCGTATTCGGTGTTATCCATCACCTCGATCTGGAATGCACAGGGTTTGAACCGTTCTGCATATTCTCTGCGTGCTGCAAACAGTTTCTTCTGAGCCCCGTCCATCGCCTTTGTGCTCTGCGCCAAACTGTCGCCAAAGTTCTTGCGGATGACATCTGCCTTTTTCAAGCGGACAAGCTCCTGCCGATAGCGGGGAACGCCGATGGTTTCTCGGTATTCCTTCGTGAACTCCTCGTTCAAAACATCTTCGATAGCCTCATACCGTTGGTATTTTTCCGGCAAGATCTCATATTCCAGCTGATGGATGCGGTCTTCCAACTTCCCTTTTTGCACATTTTTCGCATCTTTTTCCTTATTGAATGCAAGGATCTCTTCTTTCAACTGTTCAATGATGCGTCGCTGCTCATCCAACCAGAACAGATTCAACTGGGAAAGCTGATTTTTGACTTCTGCGATTTCCTTGATGATCGTCTGGACGCGCTGGTAGTCCTCCTGCTTTTGCGCCACATCGATTCGGACGAATCTTTGGGTAAAAAGCGGCTCCTGCAGGCCGGTCAGCTGCTTCTGGAGCGGCTGCCAATGCCGCAGCTCTTCCTGCAGACAGGCCAGTTCCTTTTCCAGATGGTCGATGCGGAGCTGCACCGCACGCCGCCCGATGAAGGCGTCTTCCATCCAGCCCTTCCGAAGTGCGCGGGCCACATAGCCCTGATACAGCATTCCCTCTGCCGTAATTGCCGTCTTATAGCAGCGCAACTGTTCTGCCGTGTCGCAGCATATCACCCGACCCAGAAGATAGTCCACATAGCTGCGTGCCAGCTTGTTTTCTGTCTCCACTTTTTCTGCCAGACTGCCGGGCAGCGGTCGAAGTGTTTCTTTTTCCCGCAGTTTTCCGATATCTACCAGACCAAACGCACGGTACTCTACTTCCTGCTTCAGCCGGTCGTAAATGTTAAGTGCATCCTGATAACGTCCCGGCTCCACCAGCAGATAATATTTCTGGTTATTTAGGTAGCCTTCTACCGCTCCACGCCAGCGCTCATCTGCCATTTCCAGCACATCAGCCAGAATATAAACGGGAACCGCATGCCCCGTTTTATCCGCCAGATCCTTTTCCAGCCGGTCTTTGAACAGCAGAAGTCCATGGGGATAATCTTTTATGTTCCTGCGCAGATTTGCAAGCACCGCACTTTTCTGGTCGGCTTGCTTCTTCAGCTCTGCAATACGATCCTCTGTTTTATGAGCCGCACTGCGGACAGCATCCGACAATTCGGCCACTGCCTGCTGCCCCGTTTCAAACAATTCCACAGGCCGGGCAAACAATCCCTTCTCGTCACCAGTAAATACAGCATATGCTTTCTGCGCCGTGTTCGCCGCTTCCTGCACCGGTATGAGGAGTTCTTCTGGTTCCAGTTCTTGTATCTCCCCACAGAATCTCTGCAAATGCCGTGCTTCCCGCTTAATCTCCACTTCAAGATTTTGCAGACCCTGTTCCAGCTTTTTCTGCTCATCTCTCAGAGCCTTTTCCGTGTTGAGCAGACGCTCTTCCTCCTGGAAAACGTTGCTCTGCCTGTAGGCCAGCTCCAGCTCACTGCGGCGCGTTTCTTTCTGTTCGATCTGCCGCTCAAGCTCCTCCCGTTGCTCATTCACATTTGCAAGGTTCTCCTTGCATTCAGTTCGTTCCAATTCCCTCTGGTCGATCTCTGTCTGCGCAGCTTTTTTTTCGGCCCACCGTACCAGAAACTTCTGGATCTGGCAGCGGTCTATGGCTTGGTTCATCTCCTGATACAGCCTGCTGATTTGCTGCAGCGCATCCAGCTTTTCCTGCTGACGCTGCGCCAGCAATTCGTGCCGTTTATAATCCCGGATGTTTTGCTGCATCAGCTCAATATTGGGTTTATCCGGAATATCGCAGATGTTCTCCGTAATAAATTTTTGGATATCCACAATTGGCCGGAACGAAACAGCCTTCTTCATCATCCGTAAGACCTGCTCGTTGTGGACGTTCCACTTTGCAAGCATGTTGTGGCGATACTCTTTTTGAGTATCGTAAAATTCTGCCCGTGCATAGTTCTGCTTCAAAAAACGGCGAAGTGCAGAAGTCTCCATTGCCTCGCCCTGCTCAATAAAGCAATTTTCCGGCAGTGTCCCCGTGTAAATAAAGAATGTATCACGGTAACTTCCATCGCTGCGGCAGTCAAAGGTAACGCCCGTCACAAAGCTGCTGCCCTCCATCTCATCCTGAAATTCGCAGACAATATAGGTAGAAAAGTCCTTACCGCGGCGGGAATACGGGCTGTTATCATCCATGTCGGCGCGCAGATAGCCTTCCAATGTGCGCTGCGATTTTTCGTTGGCTGCCTGATTAAAATTGCGGGAATTTGTCTCGCCCAGCAGTACGATCTGCAGTGCATCGATGACCGTTGACTTTCCGGCGCCGTTCTTGCCGGTCAGGAAATTGATGTCGCCCACTTCAATCAGTTCCTTACTAAAATAGAGCCAGTTGATCAGCAGGATCTTCTTCAGCTTCTTCATCTGTTTCCTCCTTTTTCAAAACAGACACCACCAAGTTCAGCTTTTCGCTGGAGACCGCAGAGAGAATGGTGGGCAATATTGCGATCCTGCAGCTGCCCTGGTTGAATTTTCCTTCCAGTCTTTGAATCACAGAATGGTTTTCCAGTACCGTAAACGCGCGTTTGACCTCTTCCATATTCGGCTTAGCCGGAAAAACGGGATAGTCGGTCACCACTTTTTCCAGCACATCCCGCACAGTACACACGGCATCCTGCTCCAAACCCAAACGCTCCATATTTTCTTCGTAAATCAGCCGTAATGCCAGCAAAATCGCCGTTTCTTTTTTATTGAGGTTGCAACGATTAGCCTCGTCTGTGTTCAACACATAAAAATATCCGTTCAGTTCATCCCTGCGCAAATCCCAGTCCAGCAGGCTCAGGTACTCCTGTACAGCCTCATAGTGCCGTGATAGAAAAAGATAGTCTGGGTTATCCACCCTGCCTTTTCCCGGCTGGTAGATGGTTCGCACAATGTATGTGCGGCTGAGCAGCTGATTGCAGACAGATTTGAATTGTTCCAGTTCTTTTGCCGTTGCATTGGTAACAAAATCAAAATTCACGGCTTCTTCTCCTTCCTCCGGATCTGCATTTGCGGGATCGAATAGCCATTTTTGCAAAAAATGCCATCGAGTTCCTGGACCACATAACCGGCAGATGCATCCTTGCTTCCAAGGATTGCCAGCAAACTCATGATATAATCCTTGTCCTCTTCAAGCGAGAGCTCCTCCGAGCAACGAATGTCAGCGTCTCCCAGCCATCCCTGCACGTAAGCATTTACTGCTGCCCGGCCATATTTCGATTGCAGTAACTGTGCCGCTCTGACCTGTTCTTCCGTATTCGGTGCCTGATCATCTTGTATCAGCACCGACGCGGTTTTTGTCCGTTTTTCGGGGCGCTTACGGTACCACAGACTTTTTTCTGACAAAAAAGACTGCTCATACAATTGAAATGCCGGTTGTATCTGGTCCACCAGCTCAGACGCCCTGCGGTTTCTGGACAGTGCCGTCAGCAAAACATTCAAATTGCCGCGCACGCTTTGATCTCGGTTCGTCAGGTTCTCGATTTTCTGTGTTGCTGCCCTGGTATAGCGCCGGACCTGCGTATCAATTTCTTCAAGATAGTCCTTCTCTAAATTGTCATAGCGTTCTTCGATCCAGAAAATTTTCCTCAGCAGATCGGCACGGCAGTCTTCCAATGTCTTGCCCCGCTTATCACGCAATGCTTCATTTGCCATCGCCATCAGCAAGGTATCATCCTCTTCCCAGCGCCTAAGCACAGACTGAATGGGCACACGATACTTCGGCACTGAATCTTTGATTTTCAGCGGACGGATATATGCCTCCACAACCTTTTGTCCGAAGTCGTTAAAGTGTGCAGCCAGCACCTGGTTGACATCCTGCATATCGATCTGCATCTGAAAGTAATGCTTTACGTTATGATAGACCATTTGCAACAAACTAATCAGTGCCGTTGTGTTATCGTAGGCACTGTAAAGCGCCGTCATTTTTTCGTAAGCATTGTCGCTATCGTCAGCGACCTTTAATGCAGAGAACGTTCCGAACACATAGGAATATCCACGAGCCGGGCTATCATCGCGGAGTTGGTGGAATAATTCCAGCAAGCGGCTGCTGTAATTAGGAATCGTGATATACTCTTCAAAATCATCCCCACGTTCCTTCTCAAACCACCCCTTACTACACAGCTTGCGGATCAAAAAACGGGCGCGGCCAGAGATATCCCTCAGTTCCTCTTCATCAATGTCTTCATCTTCAAACGTAGCATCCGCCAGTTCCTGCTCCAGCCTGCCGCGCAGCATTGAATACAAGACATCTTCCCGTATTTTCAAGTTTTCTTGGTATGCTGCGTACAGTACGTCCAGTGCATCCGCATATAAAATACGGTTGGGCGAAGCCAACGGCGAGAAAAGTTCACTGGGAACCACTTCGAAAAACTTCATAGGCCTACCACCTTATTCGACTGATATACGCTTTCTTTTCTATTATTGTAACCTCTTTCCGCTTACAAAACAAGATGCAAAAAGCTCTTGGCCTCCATTACAGAAGCCAAGAGCT
>OGYR01000679.1_pt1 | contig 17298 bp, 15 predicted proteins | sample 1576661 | NCBI WGS metagenome assembly OGYR01 (sample SAMEA3541490, study PRJEB24748) | human gut metagenome | biome: human gut; feature: human-associated habitat; material: faeces | place: China | collected 2012
ACGGCAACCTGACGGAACGCTACCTCGGCACGGGAAGGTGGCTTGACGGCAAGAACCACGTTTCTCGGGACATGCAAGATGTGTATCTGTGCGTACGCGGCGACTTGCAGCCTCCGCGTACGCACAGATATCTTGCCCTGCGGGGCCGTCCCCCGGGCTTGCGGGACGCCTGTTGCGTTCCGGTCCCGGGAGACGAGAAGAGGGGCCTTGGCCCCTCTTCAAGATGTGCCGATTAAGCTTGTTGCTCGTTCGCCCAACCGGTATCGATGCCCGTGTCGCGCACCACGAGGACGGCCGTGTGACCGGAAGCGCGGCGCACGCGGAATCCCCCGCCATCTCCATCGACGCGGCAGAGAGCGTCGAAGAAATCCCTCCCCGCGCCATCTTGGTACCAGGGAGAATCCGGAACATTGTCGGTAAGCCTCAGCTCGGCTATGCCATCGCGCATTTTGAGCTTGGCATCGAGCTTGATGTTGATTTCCATAGCCATTACTCCTCTCGCCGGGCGCATCTCGCACCCTTCTACATTTCGTTGCCCCGGCCGTCGTCCATCGACCTCTCCGCCATCCGGTAGACGGCGGCACCGATGCCCAGGGCGTGCTGTATGCCGCCCCTCGTGAAGCCGCGACCGAGCTTGCGGCCGCTGATCGCGGCCTTCCTGACGGCGCGCCCGCGCGCATCCCTGCGGTCGTATGTCGGGCGGTACTCGAAGACGAGGTCGCGCTCCCCGAGGTTCCGGTCGCGGCTGAGGCGCATGTGGACGCCCCTCCGCTCCAAGGCCTCGTTGAGCGCGCGCATCCTGTTCGGCGCGCCGGACGCCGCGACCTCGCGAACGCTCTCGCGCACGACCCGGCGCACATGGTCCTGGTCGGTCTCGAAGCCCGGGGCTGCCTTCGAGCCGATCTCGCGGGCCCGCCGCTCGCCCCTCGACTCCTGCCGGGCGTGAACGCGGCTGTTGCGCGCCCCGCGCTCAAGCTGGGAGAGCCCCCAACGCTCGTCCATCTCGCGCATCCTCGCCGCGTGGAGGGTCTTCTGACGGGACGCCCTGCCGTCGTTGAGGCGCTTTCCGGTCGAGAGGTCGGTCCGGTTGATGGCGATATGGACGGCGTACCGGTCGGTCCCGTCCTTCGAGTGCTCCAGATGGAGCGCCCACGCCGCCTCCTGGTTCGGGTAGTAGCGGGCAACCCACTCCCGGGCGAACTCCATGCAGCCATCCCTGGACATCTTTCCCCCGTTGACGTCGCACTCGTCAGGGTTGAACGCGATGATCTGGTGGTAGCAGTAAGTGCATTTCGAGCCCTTGCGGCCGGGCTCGTTGTGGCCGTAGGCCTCGCGCGTACGGTCCATCTCCCTGGCCCAGTTCTCCGGTTCGTTGAGGTTCTGCGAGTCGAAGTCGAGCGCATCGTGCTTCTCGCTCGTTCGGTCGAGATAGCCCGACAAACTCTTCATGTGCTGCGCGCTCGTGATCGCCACCTGCTTGATAGCCGTCATGTCCGTCCCCCTACTCGTCCCATGCGGCCCACTCGTCCGAAAGGGTCGCGTTGTCCTCGTCCGCCTTGAACACGTCGTCGGGCGCGACCTCGTCATCGTCCGCTCCGTTGCCGGCTTCGAACTCGGGGCACCACGGTTCCGGGACCTCGTACTTGGCCCCGTCGGCGGAGGCCTTGGCGCGCGCGTAATACGCGGCCCGCTTCGCACGCTCGGCCTGCTCGTCCCCGAGTCCGAAGAACGGGCCGGCGGGCGTCCGGCTGGCGTAGTCGAGCGGAAACTCGAAGACGCCCTCGCGCCCGGGCTTCGAGTTCTCGCCGCCCTTGATTGCGATGAGACCGTCGCGGATGGGGATGCGCTGCTGCCATTCCCATTCGTTTATCAGGGGAACGGCAGCCTCGTTGTAGCTCGTTCCAACGGACGTGCGGCCCTGGCCCTTCTGGCTGGACGTCCCCATCGAGCGCACCGTGCGCTTTCCGACGAGCGACGTGAAGAACTTGAAATCCTCGGGCTCCGAAAGCGACAGGGCGACCTTGGTGCCGACGGAGCCGACCAGCTTGTCGCGCCCGGCCCCGCCGTCGCCGGGTTCGTTGTACGAATTCAGCTGCTTGAGATTCTGAACGAAGAGGTATTCATGGATTCTCATGCTTCGTCCGAGTGTGGCAATGGCCGGCAGGCACGCCACCTTGACGTTAAGGTTGCCGATCTCATCGAGCACGAGAGCCGTCTCGTGCGGCATCCGGCCGCCGCTCTCCTTGCATACTTGCTGCGCCACCTGCCACCACTGGTTGAGGAAACAGGTATAGACGACGCCGTACGGGTCCCCCTCATCGAGCATCTCGATGTACGCGGCCGTCTTCCTCTCGATGAGGTCGCGGATCGACACACTGCTCTCGGACGTCACGGCGCGGAGCGCCCCGTCCGAGAAGATGCTCAGGGCCTCCTTGAGGGTGGACACGACGTTCTTGCCCGCCGTCGTCGCCCCGCCGTCCCCGAGGAGGTCGGACGCCGGCGAGAACGCCGGGTGCGTCGGGCCGAGTCCGCGGATGTAGCCCTTGAGGGGAGCAGACGGATCCTTCGGGTCGTCGCCGGCGGTCCCGCGCTCGACGAGCGCGGCGACGCTCGCAAGGTTCTTCTGTTTACGCGGGACGTCGGCCGTGCAGACGACAAGGATGCAGGCGGCGAGCATGTTGCGTGCAGCCTTGGGAAAGTAGGTGTTCTTCTCCCCGCCGAGGGGAATGAGATCGACGGCAACCTGCCGGGCAGTCCTCACTGCGGCATCGGTGTCGCCCGCCTCGACGGCATCGGCGACGAGCCCGATGGGGTTGTACCGACTGGCACCCGGGTATCCCGTCAAATCAAGGACGACGATCTCGTAGCCGAGCTCCCGCGCCTTTTCGGCCGTGAGCTCAAGCACCTCCGGTTTGCCGGTCGAGACGACGTTCCATCCGGCCGCAAGCGTCAGGTGCATTGTCTCCAGCACCTGCAGCTGGGTCTTGCCGGAACCTGTCTTTCCGCAGGTCAGAGCATGAGGCACGGACGAATCGAACCAATAACCCTTTGCTGTCGCGCCGAGGACGAGGCCGGCCCTCGCCGGCGTTCCGCGACCATCCCAGAAATCGTTAGCCCGGTTGAGCCCCGCCGCGCCCCGGATAACGTGGGCGTCGCCGTATATGCCGTCGTCGACGCTCCGGGTCCGCCCGGCGTCCTTGGCGGCCACATAGCCGAGGAGGAAGAGAAAGAGGAGGCAGAACGCGGCGAACATGAACGGGATATGGCCGAGCCATGCTCCCGAGAGCCAGAAGGCCGACCACATGTCTAAGCCGATGGAGTCGAGCCAGGAGAGCCAATCGACCGGGAGTGAATCGAAAACGCAGGAGATTACGGGTGCCGTCAGTGGATAGCATGCGACGGTGAGGGCGGCGGCGAAAGAAGCCGAAAGAACCGCGTTGAACTTGAGATCGTTCATGAAAATCCCCTTCCTATACATTCCTCGCGTCGGCAAGAAAGCCCGATACGGCATCGGCTGCGTCTCCGACCTTTACGAGCGCGACATCGAGGAACGGAGCGATACGGCCAGGATCATGCGTGATGTGGACCTCACGCGACAGCTGATTCAGGTTGGACCCCGCTAGCCTGAGATCGCGGTACAGCAGTTTCAATGTCTCAGCGTCGGTCTCAATCACGGGCCGGTCACCGTCGACGAGCGATCGCCTCCGCATGTACTCGCTCGCGTTCAGACCTGCCGCACGGGCGCGACGGACGATGGCGGCGCGCTCCTCGCTGCTGACCCTGACGTATACGCGCCCATCCCTCGCCTTGCTACTCATGGAACTTCCAAGCGCGGTCGAGGTCGGCACCGTACTGGGCGAGCAGATGCATGTTTCGGGGGCTCTTCACGGGCATGTGGGGCTGAAGGTAGGCGGGGACGACGGCAAGCCGGTCGCAGGGCACGCCGAACTCGACGAGATACGCGGTCCGCGCAAAGGCCTCCTCCGGTCCGCTCGCGTCGATGCCGGCGGTATAGAGGATGCCCACCTGGCCATAGTCGCCACCCACAACGAGCTGGAGACCGCATCCGGGGGCGTTGCTTCCGTTGAGTTCGGCAAAGGCCTTGGAGACCATGTAGAGAACCCCGCCGCGCTCGATGAGCCTGATGCCCAAGCTGCGCACGCGGACAGTTGCCGGCGAGAAGCGAATATCGGGGTCAGCCGCGCGAATATAGTCGAGGGCGGTCATGGTCGAAGTGCCAAACAGGCGCTCGATGCGCGTATCAACCTCGCGCTTGAGAAGCGGGTTGGGATAGCCGTCATGATGACGGGCGTAACCAGGGACGGGAATGCGGGCGATCTTCTCTTCGAGAGTATTCATGAATCGTGCCTTTCTTGGAGAGGCAGACCGGTACCGGTCGGTGCCGGTCTGCAAATAACAGGTATTTCGGTTCGCTGCTGGTCGGAAGGGCGGCTCGGCATGACGGTGCCGATGGTGCCGATTGGTCGATGAAATCTATCCGGCGGTCGCCTCAACCGCACGAAAAATCCTGGGCTTGGAGCGGCACCATCGGCACCGCGCGGAAAACCCCAGCTAACCGTAGCGTCAGTGGTGCCGGCGGCCATTGACCTCGGCACCACTGGGACTAGTGCCGGGGGTCGTAAACCCAGCACCGCTGCTTGCCGTAGGGGCCGCACTTGCGCTTTCCATCGAAGCGCCATCCGGGACACTGGTCGGTGAGGATGGCGCTGATGTCCTTGGCGAGCTTCTGCGTGAACTCCTGGCGGAGGGCGTAGTCGGCGATCTCGTGAGTGCAAACCGGATGGTCGCGATGGGCGATGAGATAGCTGTTGATGGCGTCCGTGCGCGGGTCCTCCTCGAGGAAGCCCTCGCGGCGCTTCGCGGCGTCCCCCTCCATCTCGGCCGAAAGCACCGCGCTGAAGCGCGGGTCGCCGGACTTCATCCAGTAGACGACCTCGGCCATAGCCTGGCGCGCGTCGTGGGCAAACTCAGCTGAGTGCACCGATTTCGTAGGCTCGACCGTGCCGCAGAGTACGGGGAGAAAACGGCGCGCGCCGGACGACTTCTCGGCGATGAAGCCAATGGTATTGGTCGTAGCGACGAAGACGCAGCGGCGCTGGAAGTCCGTCGACCGTTTGCCGTAGGCCACGCGAAAGGTGTCCGTCTGGCGCACTAGGCCGGCCTTCACCGCCTCAAGCGAGCGGCCGCTGATTCCAGTCAGCTCGGCGAGCTCGACAACCCACTTGCCGCGCAGGGCCTCGCCCGTTGCCTTGATGTTTCCGAGATCGTAGATGCTGTCGCAAAAGTAGCGGTCGTCGAGGGCGATGCGGCGCGCGAAAGTCGACTTTCCGATACCGCCACGACCGGCAAGCACAATGGTGTAGTCGAACTTGCAGCCAGGATGGAAGGCGCGCTTCACGGCACCGCAGAGGAACAGGCGCTCGATTGCAACCGTGAGCGGGGAGTCGTCCGCGCCGAGATAGGTGTGCAGCAGGGTGCCGGCGCGCTTCTCGCCGTCCCACTTGAGGCCGTCGAGCATCTGCGTCAGCGGATTGAACGAGTTACCATAGGCGACGATGGTCATGGCATGGTCGAGAGTCTTGTCGGAGCGCAGGCCAATTGTGTCCTGGAGGTGAGCATAGAGCTCGGCGTCGTCCAGCGACGTCCAGGAGCGGACGCCCTTGACGCCGTTCCAGGGCGTGGGGCCGAGCGCGCAGGTCGCATCGGCGAGCTCGTTGTACGCAAGCGGAATGCCGTCGGACATAATGGCCACGACCACCTGGTGAACGGTTGGGGCCTTCTTCTCCTGCGGCTGCGGCACGGGCGCGCCGGGAACGGACCGGGTATTATCTGGGGCAGCCATGCTAGGCCTCCCAGGAATAATGGACTTCAATGCCGTGGTCCTGAAGTGTGGTGTCGACGGCGATCATATCCTCGCGGATGCCGTCGAGGCGGCTCTCGATGTCGAGGATGCGGAGCGCGAGGTCCATATCCGTGAGCGGATGGTCGAGATCGTGCTCGCGCAGGAGCGTGCGCAAGCGCGCGGCGTTGAGGCCGCTATAATCCTTCATGGTTCTCCTTATCGTAGATTAGGGGGCAGTCGGTCGCTAGCGAACTTTGGTCGGGGAGCTAGCGGCCTTTCTTTTCGCCGCCCTCGTCGTCAATGGCGAGGCCGAGAGCGGCGTAGAGCTTGGAGCGCGGAATGAGCCATGCGTTGCCAATCTGCTTGAACGGCAACGTGCCGGCGCGCGCGATCTTATACACCTTGGAATAGCTACAGCGCAGGATGGGCGCGCACTCCTCAAGGGTCAGAAGCTCGTCTGTCATAGATAATCACCTCCACTTTGTTATCTTGGACTCAATTGCTAGATAACATTTTAACTAAGAGGAAGCAGTTTTCAATAGAAAATTGAAAATAATTATTTTGAAGCAGTCTGAAAGATAACGAACTGAAATATAATAAGAGCAAATAAAGGGAAGGAGAACAATGAAGCCCATAGCAATCGCCACCAACGAGCTCGGCATGCACGTCATGGTGAGGCCGGTTCCCAGGCAGTTTCTTTCAGATGAGGCTCTCGACGAGGTCGCGGCCGAAGACGTCAACGCCCTTATCACCGCAAGGCGTCCGTCCTCTCTGGCGTCCGCAATCGCCGATCTCCCCCCGCTGCTGCCGCCGTCGGCCGATACCATAGGCGACGGAAAGCGCCTGTATGGCCTTGATGAGGTGCTTTCCGGATCGTGGGACCTCCGCCTGGACCATCCAGTCCCGGAACTCCTCCAATACGAATCCCAGCTCGATGTAAACACCGCCCTCGAATCGAGCCTTGCCTCGGCGAGGAGCGCGGCCAAGAAGCTCCCATTCGGCGATGAATGGGTCTCGAGCGCACTCGGCGACCTCGATCCGACCTCGACCGTGGTCGCCGTAGAGCCCTTCGCCGACTGGGCGCTGACCCGCAACATACTCGCCTTGACCGCCAAGCTACTCGGGTTGCTTTCGGCAGATTCTGAAACTCCGATGCAAGACGCAGGCTTCATCCGGCGTCAAAACGAAGCACTGGATCTGGAACTCTGGTACATCCCCTTCGCGTTCAACCCCTTCTTCGCGCCGACGAAGAGAAGCCTCAAATCGCTGCGGGCAAAACTGTCTGATTACCATGTCTATCAGCCGCTCTACGGCATCCTGACCCACCAGGAGGAAATCAAGAAGACCCTCCTCTCTCACACATATGCGGAAATGTTCGGTTCGGTCCCATACGGCAAAGAAGGCGCAGTTTTCGTGCTGACGGCTCCCGTGGCGTCCGAGGAGTACATAAGCCTGCTCGGCGGATGGAAGAATTCGACGGAGCGACACTACATGCTCTGCGTCGGAGTTGGGAAATCCCAGCGAGGCGATGCGGAGAACGTCGTCAACGCACTTGTCGATTCTGTCTCCAAGCTCAGGCTCCCCAAGGATTCGTCGAGTTTGGGCTGGACGGTTGACAAATCTGCCAGGTTCTCTGCTATTCCCGTCCCATGCGTGCGCCGTGAGTCCCTTCTCTCAGAGCTGCTTTTCAGGATCGTTTATAGAGGAAGGCTGCGAATCGGGATTTGCGCGAGCTGCGGCTCGCCCTTCATTCGGGCAGAAGCGGACCCCTATAGAGATGTCTGCTCCCAGGCCTGCCGCATGACGCTGCGGCGCAGGAACGGGTTGGCGTAACCGGAAAGGAAAGAGATGGCCAAGGTCCCGCGCAACAAGGGCTCCTACAGTGTCTACAAAGACGGACGGGCCCAGATCAAGTTCCCCCTCGGTTTCAACGAGAAAACCGGCAAGTACGGCGTCTACAACGAAAACTTCCCATCAGAGGCAGAGGCTATCGCGGCAATCAAGGAGATCAACGACTTCATATACCACGGCGGCACCGCCGCCGAGGTGCCCGCCCATAGGATGAAAAAAGATGCCAAGGCGAAGGAGGAGGCGGAGCTCTTCCGGGCATTCGCGGCGAATTTCGTCGCCGACCGAGAGAAACAGAAGACGGTCACAGAACGGACCATCAAGGACTACCGCACTCACCTGAAGAGAATCGATCCGTATATCGGAAGCATGCCAATAAGCGCCATCGGGCCCAAGGAGATTAACGTCATGTACTCCGGCCTCCGGAGCAACGACCGCCGCAACGGTGGGGCGGCACCCGTCAGCGGCACGTACCTCCAGCACATACATAGTACCCTGTCCCTGGTCTTCGACCGAGCGGTCGTATACGGCTACATTGGCTCGAACCCCTGCAAGGATGTCGACAAACCCAAAAGGGACACCGAGGAGAAATATGCCCTATCGGTTGATGAGTGCCGCGCATTCATCGGGTCCGTGCTTGACAAAGGGCTTGAGGCGAAGAGCGTCGGCCTCCTTATCTGCCTATGCACCGCCGCACGGTTATCGGAAATGCTCGCATTGACCTGGGCGGATTATTCCAGCGGCACCCTCCGCATCAGCAGGGCGATGAAAAAGGATAGCCAGGAGACCAAGGAGACCAAAACGGGGGACGTGAGGAACGATCCCTGTCCCCCGATATTGGTCGACGTCCTAGCAGAGTGGAAGGAATTGCAGGCGGCCCAGCTCGAACGCGTTGGCCTGAGCCAGACAGGATCGACCCCCATCGTTCAGGCGAGGCGGGGCAAGCACACCCTTAAGACATCGTTCGAGAAGTGGTTCAGGCTGCAGAAGCACAATTACAATCTGCCGCCGGAGATCACAATACACGGACTGCGCCATACCGCGACCAGCATCTTGCAAAGGGACTGCCATGTCGACATGGCGACGACGATGCAGATCACCGGCCATAAGACAGTCGAAATGCTGAAACGCTATTCTCATACGGACGACAGCGCAAAGCGCGCTGCGGCCGAGGCCTTTGGCGACTTGCTGGCACCCGACAAGAACGAAGCGCGTTGCCGCTACTGCCGCTACTGGACCGTGTCCCCGGACGACGCGGGGATCGGGGCATGCTGGCACGGCTACGACGGCAACGGGGTCAAGGTCCTACCCGGCGCGACGAAATGCCCAACGAACGGCTTCAGGGCGGGCTGATCCAGCAACCGCTGATGTGGTCCGGCTCCGCAGACAAACTTACCAAGGCAGTCATTCCTCGAAGAAATCCGTGTCCACGGCCTTGATCTGGTACACCTGCCTCGTGCTCACGCCGACTCCGTAGTCGATCATGAGGCCGGCGAGAGCAGGACCGTCGACGAGCACGACCGTCTGGCCCAGAAGACCGTCGGCGTACCTGCGGACCTCCTTGGAGAACCTGGCCGTGGTGATGAACAGACCCTTGGATACGCCCTTGCCGGAGAGGGCTCCGACGAACGCCTGCACCTCGGGGCGACCGACCGTCCTAGAAGGATCCCAGCGCTTGGCCTGGTAGCAGATGGTGCCGAACCCGAGGCGGTCTTCGCGCACCACGCCGTCAATTCCCTCGTCGGCGCTCTTTCTGGTGACGTCCGCATGGGATTCCAGGCTCTCGCCGTATCCCATCGCCACGAGTAGCTTGCCCACCAGGTGCTCGAAGAAGTACGGGTCCTTAGCCATGATGGCGGAGATGAGGTCGTCGGCGAGCGCGCTTCGGATCTCGCCGTAGGCGGACTCCATGATCTCCTGGGGCGACTCCTGGTCCTCCTCGGCGGGTGTTACGGGCGTCTCGGCCGATGCCTTGGCCTTGCTTGCGGCACGGTAGCCGTCCTTCCAGGCCCTGAAAGCCGAGCACCGGTCGTAGAGCGCCTTTGCTGTGATGGGGCCGGGGAAATCGGCGAGGTACGACCTGCCAGCGCCGGTGATTCGATAGGTCCCCTTCTTCTCCCCGTATTCGAGGAGTTTGGCCTTCTCCAGATCGGTGATTCCCCAGTACACGCGGTTGTAGAACCTCAGCTGCCCGCTCTTGAGGCGCTCGGCACGCTCGTCGCCCGTCATGTCGAATGTGGTCGCCACGGCTTCTTGAAGATCGAAACCGGTCAGGCACCCATCGCTTTTCGCCAGCGCCTCAAGGATGGGCCGCATGGTCTCATGCCATTTAGGCATCGTCATTGCTACTCACCGACCTTCTTGGCATAAAGGTTGAACAGATGGGCAACGATCTTTTCTTCGTCGCCATCGAAGCTCATGCCATATGCAGACTCAACGGCCGCGTCCAAATCAGAATGAGCCTTAACTAAATCGTTGAACAGGAAGAACGAATCGGCTCCATACAGTGTTGCCAAGGAGCAATCAGGGTAATTGGATCTAGCCTTTATAACGGCTTTCGCTCGCTCCTCAATTTCGCTGATGGCGTCTTGGTCAGCATCTGGATAGGGAAAGTTGTAGTACACGGATGGAGCATATCGGTAGTCATTTTTCAACCTACCGGCAACGGTTCTCATCCAGGCATTGTGTGTCTGCGACATGAGCAACCCGAAGTCAAACATGCTCGCTCCGTCAACGATTACAACGGCGTCACTCGCCACCACTCTTCTAGAGACATAGCCAATAGGGATGTACTTCCGTCGTGCGGACGAAACTCTAGGAATTATGATGTAGTCGTTCTCCGGCTGCCTAATCTGCGTAAATAGTTGCGGGCTATCAGCGGTCTTGCGGATTCTCGGTATTTTGTTTGATGCGCGATACTCACGAACGGCTCTGATACGTTTCATTATTTCAGTGTTGTTCGTATACTCCGCAGGATTAACTCCGTCAAGCCAGAGACAGTAGCGTGAGAAGTCGGTTTCATTCAGAAACTCGCGGCTTCCAACGAAGGGACGGAATAGCTTTTCGCAATCTGGATATCTACTCAGGAACTGCTTCTTTTCTTCAACCGAAAAGAGAAGCTGCCCATTCTCCATAGGCTGACTCCCCTGCGTGACTTTGCAGCCGCGCCGATTAATACACTTTTTCCTGTTCTTAATCCATACGTCTGGAGCGCTCTTTAGGTATCCATTGATATGAGAAGCGAATATTGGCCCATCAGCGCCAAACAAGACCTTTATATGACCGTCTTCAAACATCGAGAAGCCAACGATAACGCACATCACGCCCGCTTTGTCTGAAGCCTCGCTATCCCAAAGGAACGTCGTATACGCAAAATTAATCACGCAGCCCGCTTCGGAAAGAACCTTCCAAAGGGATCCCACTGATTCGCCCTGACAAATGGAATTCGAAGAAACGAAAGCGCATCGAATGTTGGTGCCCTTGGAATAGTCAGCCGCCTTTTTAAACCAGCCAGCCACATAGTCCAGTTTTCCCGCATTGCTTAACCCATCGAACAGCGAGGAAACATCATTCGATTGTTCTTTTGACTGCATGGCCTGACCCAGGAACGGCGGGTTTCCGAGGACGTAGTCGACCCCATCAGCCTCGACGACGTCGTTCCAATCGATGCGGAGGGCGTTGGCATTGACGATGCCCTCATAGTCGGTAAGCGGCAGTTCCTGGTAGACACGTTGTGTCACCTTTGCCGTGTCGGCGTCTGCCTGCTTCTCGGCGATCCAGAGTGCCGTGCGGGCGACGCAGCAAGCGAAGTCCTCCAACTCGATGCCGTGGAAGTTCATCAGGCTCACGAGCACGTCGCGGTCTCCCGAGTCCTCGAAGCTGAACGATGCCTGATCGCCCTGAAGCTCGAAAAGTATGCGGTTCTCCAGCCGTCTCAGGCAGAGATAGCTTTCGGTGAGGAAGTTGCCGGAACCTGCGGCCGGGTCGAGGATGGAGATGCTGCCGATCTTCTTATGCAGGTCCTTGAGCGCACGGGTCCTCGCGCCGCCCGCGACGGGCTTGGCGCAGGCCTCCTCAAATTCAGCTTTGAGGCCGTCGAGGAAGAGCGGGTCTATGACCTTGTGGATGTTCTCGGGGCTCGTGAAGTGCTGCCCGTTCGCGCGGCGGTGGTCGTGGGACAGCGCGCCCTCGAAGATGGAGCCGAAGACCGTGGGGCTCACGCCCGACCAATCAAACTCCTGGCACCCCTCGACGATGAGCGTATGGCGGAAGTTCTCGGACAGGGGCGGAATCTCCGTCTTCTCGCGGAAGAGGCCGCCGTTCATATAGGGCAGTTTCTTCAGCCAGGACTCGGCATATTTGTCGCGGTCCTCGTCCTTGGTGTCGAGCCAAACGAACAAGTCTTTGAGGCCTCGCCTGAGATCACCCGCCTGGAAGTGCGAGACGTAGTCGCGGAAGGCGTTGGGGGCAACGAGCCCCGAGTCCTCGCAGAACATGAGGAACATGAGGCGCGTCATGAGCACGGAGAGAGCGTGGTGATTCTCGGGCGTGTCGGGGTCATCAAACGCCTCGGCGACCTGGTCATGAAGTTTCGACATGATCTTGCCGGCCTCGACGGAAACGGCGCGGGAGATCGTGGCCGGGGCCTCCGCCCCGCCCTTGAGGAACTGAATGGCAGCGAGGTTCTTGGGGAGCTCGGCGAGCGGCAACTTGAAAAGCGGCTCCCGGCATAGCGAGTCCCGCTCGCGGTCGAAGACCCAAAACTCGGCAAAATTGCAAGCGATGATGTAACGCGGCTGTTGGGAGAGGGGCATGCCCTGGGCGTAGGCGTTGCCCTGCTTCGCGGGCGTCACCTTACGGCCCTGGCGCGTCTCCTCCTTGGCGAGGTCGATCCCAAGCGACTTCTGCTCGACGAGGGTTTTTGCCGACGGAATGAAGACGTCGATGTACCCTTCATGCGTGCTCGCATCGGTGGAGACGGGCTTTTCGAACTCAAGCCGTGACACCGCGTCCTCGACGCCGAGGACGTTCTGGTAGAAGTCGATCCAGAACCGCTGGGTATCCTGGTTCTCATTTCCCTTGTTCGCCCACCTGCTTGCAAAAGCTTCTGCATCGGCTTTCTTTCCTGGCATACGGACCCTCACTTGATAGCCTTTTCCACTGAGGAAGATTCTACGTACTAGTTCGGTCTTTTTAACCGGCGTTTGGCTTTATTGCACTCCAGTAGGCTTCTTTGTGCGTGATTCCGTCTTATTTTCTTCGCTATTTCTTCGCCGCACTATTTAGTCAAAAGAAAACAGCTCAGAGGAACAATACCTCTGAGCTGCTAAAAGTCTTGGTCGCGGGGGCAGGATTTGAACCTACGACCTCCGGGTTATGAGCCCGGCGAGCTACCAGACTGCTCCACCCCGCAATGTCTGGACGCCTCATGTGCGCAAGAAAGAATATTACGCGGGAGTTCGGTAAGCGGCAAGGAAAATCTCGTAGAGCATAATTCCTTCATATTTAGAACCCCTCAGCCCCTATCACCGTGAACGAATCGCAGCCGAGCGCCGCCGGCGGCACGTATACAATGGTGCGCGTCCTTTTACGCCGACACCTGGAGTAGACATGCTGCTCGCTATCGATATGGGAAACACGCAGACGGCCATGGGCCTGTTTGACGGAGACGAGCTGGTGCAGTCGTGGCGTATGCCCACCGACCGCTCCTATACCGCCGACGAGATCCACGTGCGCCTGATGGGTTTCTTTAAGATGTACGACCTCTCGCTCGGCGCGGTCGACGCGATCGCCTTTGCCGGCGTGGTGCCACAGCTTTCGTGCGAGTGGCACGCCGTGGCCAACCGCATCGCGGCAGACGCCATCGTCATCGGGCCGCAGACGGCGGCCGTGACCAAGCTGCGGGCGGCACGCCCCCAGGCCGTTGGTGCCGACCGCATCGCCAACGCCGTCGCTGCCGAGACCTTCTACGGCGCCCCAGCGATCGTGGTGGACTTTGGCACCGCAACCAATATCGACGTCATCGACGAGGACGGTTATTACATTGGCGGAGCGATCGCGCCGGGTATCCGCATCTCCATGGACGCGCTCGCCGCCCGAGCCGCCAAGCTCGCCAGCGTGCCGCTCGAGGCGCCCGAGCATGCCATCGGCCGCGATACCGAGGAGTGCATCAAGGTCGGCGCCGTAACGGGCGCCGCCGCCATGGCCGAGGGCCTGGTCACGCGCATGAAGCGCGAGCTGGGGCGCGAGGACGCCACCGTTATCGCCACGGGCGGCCTCGCCAGCATCGTCGCCGATTCGACTGATGCCTTCGACATAGTCGACGGCCAGCTCACCATCAAAGGCATCTGCGAAATCTACCGCCGCATGCAGAAGCTGGGGTAAGGCGGGGTTTAAGTCGAGCGCGAGCGGCGAACTAGGCAACGCATCGGTCCTATTCCTCAAAATCGAAATTTTTTCGTTTTTGAGGAATAGGACCTTTTGCTAAGCCTCGCCGCACAACCACCTCGCCAGGTCCACGATCTGCACCCCATTGCGGTCCGTGGCCTCGTGATGCGTGCGGGCGAGAATCATCTTGGGGTACGCGTCGCCAATGCTCAGCAGTGGTGAAATCTCGCGTTCAAATGTCTTATCCGAGCTGATGTCGTCGCTCACCTGAATGTAGAGCTTCTCGCTTCGCTTGATTGCTACAAAGTCTATTTCCTTTTTATAGAGCACACCGACGTATACCTCGTATCCGCGGCGCAGCAGCTCGATGGCCACCATGTTCTCGTATACGCGTCCCCAATCCATATCACGTGTACCAAGCAGTGCGTATTTGAACGCGTGGTCTGCCAGGTAATACTTCTCGCCGCTCTTAAGGTATTTTTTACCGCGAATGTCGAACCGGCGAACTTTATAGAAGGCAAACGCATCGCACAGGTACCCCATGTACGCACCGACCGTTTTGTTCGTTATCTTTAGCCCATCTGCGTTCAAAACATCCGTAATGTTGCGTGCCGACGTAATGTTGGAGACGTTGTCCATCATGTAGTCGGCAATACGCAGCAGCGCCGATTCGTTTCTCACGTTATGCCGCTGCACGATATCCCTCACGATGAGCGTTTTGAAGACATTGGAGAGATATTGATAGCGCTGCTCCTGCAGTGGATAAGGGTAAGAGCCGGACATGCCCCCGGTTCTCGCGTACTCATCGAAGTCGCGATCGACCTCACCCTCGTCGCCATAGAAGCGATACTCCTCAAACGAGAATGGGAAAACCTCGATCTCAAACGTGCGCCCCGTAAAGAGCGTCGACAGATCGCTCGACAGCAAAAATGCGTTCGATCCGGTAATGAAAATGTCGTACTGCTCGGATGCATGGAGGCTGTTGATCGCACGTTCAAAGCCGTCGCACATCTGAACCTCGTCGATAAGCAGGAAGTTTTGCTTGTCGGACACTCGATGCTCTTTTACATAGGCGAGCAGGGCATGATATTCGAGCAGGCCCTCGAACTCGTCGAGGTTGTAGTTGATATGGATGACATTCGAATTGGACAGATTTGCCTCCACGTAATCGCGGAGGGCCTCGAGCAATTTTGACTTACCGCTACGGCGAATGCCCGTTATGACCTTGATGTCCGGCACGCCAATAAGGCTCGTCAACGTGTCCATATATGACGTTCTATTGATGAGTTTCATTGGCGCCTCCCTGCGGTCTTTTATCGCTATTCCTCAAAAACGAAAATTTTTCAGTTTTGAGGAATAGGCTCTGCAACGAATATACCTCGCTAAAGGTCGAGCTGGCTTAATTCTATTCTTCAAAATCGAAAAATTTTCTATTTTGAGGAATAGAACCGCGATGCCGCCCTGTAATCGCGCAAAGACCCTCCCCGGCACAGGCCGAGGAGGGTCTTGTTGTCATTGTTGTCTTTGGACGCGAACGCCCCGCGCTACAGACCGCGAATGCGCACGGCCTCGGGCGGAAACTCCTGCTCGCCGGCGTCGGTCTTGATGGTCGCGCGGCCCCAGATGTCCAGGCCCGCAAACACGCCGACTGCGAGCGGCAAGCCGTTGGGCGACACCGCCGCAACCTGGCGACCCAGCAGCGGCACCATGTCGAAGTACTCGCCCAGCACCGGAGCCAGCGGGCCGGCGGCGCCCTGCGGCGTGTTGGCAACAACCGCCCAAGCGTCCACGCGGGTCAGCACGGCGGCGGACAGCGCCTCGACCAGAGCTTCGTCAGCAACATCAACGCCAAGCTCGCTCAGCGCCGTGCGCTCAATATCCACCGTCACGGCACCGAACATGCCCGCGGCGCCGGCGCCACCGCTCACGGCGACACGCGCGAACGACGTCTCAAACGCGGGCGCGCCGCACACGATGTTGCTCGGCCACTCAATGCCCACCTTGCCGGCAAGGCCCAGCCCCGGCGTCGAGGCCGTGCCCACCAGCGCGTCCATCATACCCATCGCGGCCACAAACGGCAGGCCGTGGAAGGCATGCATATTCACGTCTGGTCGCACGACCAGCGAAAACGTTAACGACGCCTCGCCCGCACTCCAAGCGCACCAGCCCGCGGCCACGCCCTCGCGGCCCGCGTCGCGCGCGGCATCGAGCTCGGTGCCGGCGGCTACAGCATTCATCTCAATCATCTACATACGCCCCAATTCGCCCACGATATGGCCCACGCGGTCCTCGGGCTCCTTGACCTCGACACCGTTGTAGCGGAAGAACCGCGCCGGGTCGTGCATCAGATCCTCGAGCGGCACCAGCACAAAGTCGCGCTCACCGATCAGCGGATGCGGCAGGCGCAGCTTCTTGCCGCCGTGCGTCTCACCATCCATCCATAGCAGATCCAGGTCGATGGTGCGCGGGCCGTTGACCTTAGCCTTCTTGGAACGGTCGCGACCCAGCTCGAGCTCGATCTTCTGCAGCTCATCGAGCAGCACCAGCGGCGCCAGCTCGGTTTTGATCTCGATAACGGCGTTGGCAAACGCGTCCTGGCGCGTCTCGTAGGCCGGCTCGCTCTCGTAGATGCGCGAGCAGTTGGACACGCAGGTGAGTGGAATCTCGGCGATCATGTCGCGTGCGGCGCGGATGTTGTCACAGCGATGCCCCAGGTTGGAGCCCACGGCCACAAACGCGCGACGCGGCTGCGGCTTGGCAACAGCCCAGTAACCGTTCAGGAACTGCGCAAACCCCGCGACGTCGTGCACGCGCACGATGTTGGCACCGGCCTGGATAGCGCCCAGGCACACGCCAAACGTGGCGGCATCGCGCTCGGCGGCCTCGGTCACGCCCGAGACAGCGCCCACAAAGCGCTTGCGCGACACGGCGCACATGAGCGGATAGCCCAGCGACGCCATCTTGGCGGTCTCGCGCTGGATGACAATATCCTCGTTGGCCGTCTTGCCAAAGCCCGGGCCCGGATCGATGCAGATGCGGTCGCGCGACACGCCGGCGTGGATGAGCGCGCGGGCCTGATCGGACAGAAAGCCCATGACGCGGCGCATGATGGGCGCCGAATCGGGCAGGGTAAAGCGGCGAAGCTGTGCAAAGATACAAAAATAGTGCGAAATCTTTTTGCGTAGCAGCAAAAAAATGGT
>OGYR01000681.1_pt1 | contig 17263 bp, 11 predicted proteins | sample 1576661 | NCBI WGS metagenome assembly OGYR01 (sample SAMEA3541490, study PRJEB24748) | human gut metagenome | biome: human gut; feature: human-associated habitat; material: faeces | place: China | collected 2012
TGATGCGGCGGGCGTCGTCGTCCTTTTTATAGGCCTCGGCAAAATCGGGGTTAAACAGATCCTCTTTGCCGGGTTGCTTTTCGAGCACCTGCTTGAGCTTGACCTTGGGGTCGCTCGAGACCATCTTGGACAGACGCTGGCCCATGTAGACCGGGTAGTCCAGGACGCGCGCAGCGTCGTTGATGGCCTGCTTGGCCTTAATGGTCGAGTAGGTGATGACGTGGGTGACCTTCTCGGGGCCGTAGAGCTGGCGAACGTGCTCCACGACCTCGAGGCGCCGCTCATCGTCGAAGTCCATATCGATATCGGGCATCTCGGTACGCTGCGGGGACAGGAACCTCTCGAACATCAGACCGTTCTCGAGCGGGTCGAACGCGGTGATGTTCATGGCGTAGGCGACGATAGCGCCGGCGGCCGAGCCACGGCCGGGGCCGACGCCGATGCCGTTGTCCTTGGCCCATTGCACGTACTCGGCAACAATCAAGAAGTAGGCGGCAAAGCCCTTGTCGCAGATGACTTTGTATTCGTACTCAAAGCGCTCTTTGATGTTGACGCCACCGATCTCGCGCGTGGCCCAGTCGTCGCCATAGTGTTGGCGCAGGCCCTTCTCGCACTCGCGGCGGAACTGGCTCTCGTGCGTCTCGCCGGGGTCGAGCAGCGGGAAGCGCGGCAGGATGATGGAGTCCCAGTCCAGCTCTACGTAGCACTTGTCGGCGATCTCGAGCGTGTTGTCGCAGGCCTCGGGGCAATACGGGAACATCGCCCGCATCTCCTCCTCGGTCTTCATATAAAACTCCGAGCCGGTCATGCGCATGCGGTTGGGGTCGTCGACCTTGGCGTTCATGCCAATGCACATGATGACGTCCTGCACCGGCGCGTCCTCGCGGCGCAGGTAGTGGAAGTCGTTGGTGGCAATGACTTTGACGCCCACCTGCTTGGCGATATCGATGAGCGTGCGGTCCATCTGCTCGTCGGTCAGGCCGTTGTCGGTGGTGATGCCGTGTTCCTGGATCTCGATATAAAAGTCGCCGGGTTCGAAGGTATCGCGGAAGGTCTCGGCCCACTTGATGGCGCCCTCCATGTCACCGCGGTCGATGTATTTGGGAATGATGCCCGCGATGCAGGCGCTCGTGCAGATCATGCCCTTGGCATGGCGGTGCAGGTTGTCGAGCGTCACGCGGGGCTTGTAGTAAAAGCCCTGCACGGCGGCCTCGGAAACCGTCTGCATCAGGTTGACGTAGCCCTCCTGGTCCTTGGCCAGAAGGATCATGTGATAAAGCTCGGGCTTATGGTCGCGGGCGAGCGTCTCGTCCGGCGTAAAGTAAACCTCGCAGCCAAAGATGGGCTTGATGACCAGAGGCGGCTTGAGCTCGTCGATGTTGCCCTTCTCGTCCCACATGGCCATGTCCTTCACATACTGGGCATGCTCGCGCGGGTTTGCCTCGGGATCGGGCTCCACCAGCTCGTCGCGACGGTCCTTTTCCAAGAAGGCCTTGTCGTGGCTCCAGGTTTTGTACTCGGGCGTGTTGTGGTTAACGGCGTCACAGGCCAGCGCCAGATCGGGCACGCCATACATGTAGCCGTGGTCGGTAATGGCGACGGCGGGCATGCCCAGCTCAACGGCGCGGTTGACCATATCCTGGATACGGGTTGCGCCGTCGAGCATGGAGAAAACGGTGTGGTTGTGCAGATGGACGAATGCCATGTGATGAGCTCCGATGCGGGTTCGTGTTCTGACTGAACGATTTTACCCCACGGCACGGACAGCACCCGAACCTAGCCAAACCCACACGGTAGTCTTTTTGGGACCTTCAAAAAGGGGAATAAGGGCATCCAGATATATCGAGTATTACTGAAACCCCGGCGATACGCTGAATGATTTGTGACGAATAGTCATGTCCATCAAGAAGGCTCGACGCTTCGGGCAGCTCGTCAATCGATATATCAATTCTTGGAGACATGTATTCCTACCATTTTTAAAGAAACAACGGCGGTAATTGCTATCGCGATTGCGCCAATAACACCGAGCGCTATCTGAATGGGATATAACCCCAACACATATCCAAATATGGAGAAAAACATTGCAGAAAAGAGAGCCCTTACCAGAGACGCGACGGAAAGGATCGTCGCGCGGAGATCGTCCGCTATAGCGTCTTGGATTAAGTTTTCCGAAGTGATGTACACCACTTCTGGGAGAAAACAAAGCACCATGCTAAGGCCAAACAAACACAGCGGATTTGAAGCGAACCACGGAAGAATCATGAAAAGGCCAGCCTCGATTAGCATCGAGCCGAGCATGGTATTTCTTTTCCCGAAACGCAATGAGAAGAAATCTGCTGCAATGTAGGCCGTCGCATTTACTGCATAGGATGCACCGAAAAAGATTCCTATTATGGAGACGGGAGCATCAAATGCGTCGAATACCAACTGATTCAAGTTGTAATAACTCCCATAGAATCCATCGAGCATGCTTGTGCCGATTAGAAGAAGCAACACCGCAAAAGCGGATTCTCCAATGCACCAGGTTTCGCGTCTGAAGATCTTGGCTACGTCAAACCTTCCCTTTTCAGAGCTTTCAGAACGGGTCGCTTCCGTCCTCTCAATGGGATACAGAAGGAAAAGCTGCAGGAGATAGAAAACGGAGACACATACGTAGAGGGCGCTCCAAGATACTTGGGCAATGAAAGATCCGAGCACAATTGCCATTCCCGTAGCGATTGATTGTGCGGCAAGCAGCCGAGCATTGATGGTGAGGAAGCGCTCTCCTTGACCGGCATTCCGGGCAATTTCATATAAAAGTGCTTGTTCGGATCCCGATTGAAGGGAGTAGGCGAGTGCCTCAACAAGGGAAAGCACGACAAGAAAGGGGCCTGAGAGCAACAGCATGCCAGCCGTATGGAAGAAAAGCAGCAGCACGCCCACTTGAATCGAAAACTTCTTTCCAAAGAAATCGCCTATCAGCCCTGTTGGCAGCTCGAGGACGACCGTTGCAATGTTAAACAGGGCTTGATAAAGCGCGATTTCCGTGACAGGCATTCCTTTCTCCGCAAGGAAAAGTAGAAACACTCCCCGATTTAAAACAAATCCCGCGAGAACGAAAAAGGCGGAATAGATGTGCAGTTGCGTAGCGGCATTCTTATTCATTTGGCACTTCCATCAACTACTTTTGTCGGGCCGCTCGCTACTGACTCGAAGCCTGAAGTGTTCACAGTTTCCGATGAAGAGCTACCTTGCCTTTTTGCGGCCTGGGCACGCTTCTCGTACTTATTGCCGTTGAGCCTGTTGCGGCTGGAGCGCTTGCCCGTGGCGTTTTCGATATCCTGCATGATGGACCCCGCTAGGGCGTCAAAAAGCTCCTCCGGCGTCACCCCAAGCGTTTTGGTGAGCTGCATATGGCTCCTTATTCGTTTGAACCGTTCGAGCTATTGTACCGTCCCAGGCTCTCCCATGCGTTGCGGTGCTATTTGGACGATTGAGGGCTTTATCCGGGGCGGCCGCGTGGGTTTGCCCAAAGTAGCTAAAAAAGCCCCGTCCCAAAAAGACTGCGGTGGAATCGATAGGGATTCCACAGCAGGTTGTTGAGGGCTAAAGGTTGTAGGTGACCACTTGGGGCTCGCAGGGGTTGGCGGGGTCGACCTGCTCCGCGCGGACGAACTTGACGGTCACGGCCTCAAAGCCCGCCTTGTGCAGAACATCGGCGTAGACGCGCGCCTGCAGGGCGTGCTTCTCCCGCAGCTGTTCCGGCGTCTCGTCCGGTGTGCCGCCCGTCTTGTAGTCGATGACCAGCGCGCGTGACGAATCCGCCGGGTTCGTCGCCAAAGCGTCGATGGCGCCTTCGGCATATGCACCGTAGCGAGCGATGTCCTCGTCCTCACAGCCCAGCGAAAAGAACGGCACCTCGGCACGGATACACGGCCACGCGAGCAGCTCGGCACGAACAGCCGACTTGAGCCAGCAGTCCAGGGCAACGTCGAAGCGTTCGCGCTGCTCCGGCGTCAGGCACCACAGGCGCGCCAGCGCATCGGCACGCTCAGCGGGCAGCGCATCGGCACCCATATCGATGAGCCACTGGCAGGCGGCGTGGAAGGCCGAGCCCAGCGCCATGGGATTGCCGGCGGGCTCGACAGCGGCCACGTCTGCATCCGCCATCTCGGAACCATCAGACTCCGCATCATCGCCAGCCTCGTCCATGGGCACATGTGCCTCGGTGGCACGGTCCTCGGACTCGGCATGCAGCGCCGCGGCAATTGACGAGTAGCTGTACGAATCGCGCACCGGATACGGGCAGATGCCCATGCGTACGCCCACCGCTTGGGGATGCACGAGCTCGAACGCATCGGGTTCGGGGTCGGCAGGACCGGGGACGATTGTACTGGCCGAATCGTCGGCAGTATCTGTATCGACATCGCCGCGAACAAGCCTGCCCTCGGCATCCAGTGAAGCGTTGGCCTCAAACGCCTGCTCGCCAAAGGAAAAGTCCGCGAGCGAAATGAGCTCGTAGTCGCCCGGCTGGGAGTTGCCGAACACCAGGCGGTCGGCATCGAGCTGCGGCAAGGCCTGCGCGTCGGTAGGCAGAATACGACGCAGCACGTCATAGGTCAGATCGGTCTCAACGTCGAAGGTCGGCGCCGTCACCTTGCCACGGCTCACGCCGGCATCCATCGCCAAGATCACCAGCTCTCGCGCACGCGTCATGGCAACATAGAGCAAGCGGGCCCGCTCCTCGAGCGAAAGCTGCAGGTCGTCGTCGCGCAGGCGGGCAAATGCCTCGGCGGGAGAGCCCGTCGCACAGACGTCCTCCATGAGCTCTGGCGGCAGCCACAACGACGTGCCCTTGCCCTTAAACGCATGCTCAAACTGCTTTTTGACGTCGTCGCCCTTCACAAAGGTTCCGTCGGCGAGCTTAACGCCGTCGAAGCGTGCCGGCAGCGCCACGATCTGCGCTCCGCCCTCGACGCGACCCATCTGTGCCGCACCCGAGGACTTACGAACGCCAAAACACTCGGCAACCGCTACGACCGGATACTCCAGACCCTTGGACGCATGCACCGTCATGATGCGTACCGCGCCGTCGCCCTCCTCGTTGAGCGCGCCCGGGGCCTCCTTGCCCGCCAAGAAGCGGTCGAAGGCGAGCGCAATGGAGCGCGGCGAGTTGCCGAGCTCGGCCTCTGCCTCGGCCACGGCGTCGAGCGCCTTGAGCACGTTGGCGGCAATGGCCTTGCCCTCGGGACCACGCTGTGCCAGACGCACAAACCAGCCGGAGGCGTTGACCACGTCGCGCGCGATGGCGGCGAACGAATCGCGACCCACGCGACGGAGCGCATACCGCAGCACCTCGCGGGCGCGCGTCACGAGCGGCAAGTCTTGCAAACCCGGCACATCGGAATCGCTCATGATGCCCACGTCGATGTTGCGGCGCGAGGTTTCCCCCGTCTGGTCGTCCAGCTTGGTCGCCAGCGCCAGGAACTCCTGAGCGCCGAGCGCAAACATCGGCGAGGCCAGCAGCGGCATAAGGCCCTGCGCCGTATCGGCCGGGTTAGCAAGCGCGCACACCAGGGCACGCACCGTTTGGACCTCGGCAGCCTGGGCAAAGACCGAGCCGCCCGCGATGACGCAGTCGAGCCCCTGGTCGCGAAACGCCTGTGCGTAAACATCGGCATTGGTCATGCGGCCCAGCAGCAGCACCATGCCGCCCTGGGGCTGACCGGCATCGGCAAGCGCGCGGAACCGCTCCGCGATCGCGCGGGCCTTGGCCTGTGTGCGCTCCTGCGTACTGCCGCCGGCAACAAAGAGCGCCTGGCGACGCGAGGCGTCTGCCACCAGCGTGTCCTTGCGGCCGTCACTCGCCTCAAGGTCCAAAAAGCCCTGCATCAGGCCGCCGTCATCGCCGTCGAAGACGCGTGCCACGTAGCGCAGCACCTCGTCGTGGCTGCGGAAGTTGCGCACGAGCTTGACGAGCTCGCCGGCGGGGACATCCAGCGTGTCGACCGTCTCGGACGCCGCCGTCGAGCCCACCTTGCGCTCTTGGCGACGGAACACCTCGACCTCGGCGCCGCGGAAACGATAAATCGACTGCTGCGCATCGCCCACGGTACACAGCGCACGCTCACCCGCGCCGGTCAGGTAACGGATCAGGTCAACCTGCATCTGGTCGGTATCCTGGAACTCATCGATCATGACCATCTTAAAGCGACCCTCATAGGCCGCTCGGATGGCGGGATAATCGCGCAGCGCCTCGTACGCCATGCGCAGCAGGTCGTTGTTATCAAGCGCGGACTGGTCAGCCTTGAGCGCGCGGTATTCCGCCTCCACAGCACGAGCAAGCCCCACCAGCGCATCGAGCGCCGGACCGCCGCAGGCAAGCACGATATTGATAAATGCATCGGCGGCCTCGGCCTTGAGCAGCTCCACCTGCTCCTTAGGAAACGCCTTGCTCGCCCGAGGCATGCTGCACGACATCATGAGTCGCGCCGCATCCTCCATGGTTTTGCCGCTCGCCTCAAACGCGTCGATGGCATCGAGTGCCACCTGCGCTTTCTCGGTCGCGGCCTTGCTTGCGCCCAGCGCCGCACGATAGGCATCGGCGAGTGCCGAGGTATCGGCCTGGCCGCGCGCCACGCACACGTCGTCCATACCGCCCGGCAGCTGGCTCGAGAGCTCCAGCAGCTCACGCACCAGCCCTTTAATGGTGGTACCGGCGCCAAACGGCCCACCCTCGCCCGCCATGGGATACCAAGCGTAGAGGGCCTTAAGCGAAGCGGCGAGCTCGGGGGCGGCATCGGGCGCCGTCGCGCGGGCCAGCACATGCTCAACAGCCTGGTCCATAAGCTCGTCGGTATCGGTGAGCACCGTGAACTCGGGATCGATGCCCAGCTCCAACGCATGTGCGCGCAGGATACGCGAGCACATGCCGTGAATGGTCGAGATCCACGCATCGTCGACGGTCAGGGCTTCCTCGTCCATGCCCTCGTCGATGAGCGCGCGGCGCACACGGTCACGGATCTCGGCCGCGGCGTCTTTGGTAAAGGTAATGGCGAGCACCTGGTCCAGATGCTCAACGAACGGACCGGATTCGGGCGAGAGCGCGTAGACGATGCGGCGCGTGAGGGTAAAGGTCTTGCCCGAACCGGCACCCGCCGAGACAAACAGCGGACGGTCGAGCGTTTTGACGATCTGCAGCTGTTGCGGCATCAAAGTCGAAAGATCCATGGTCTACACGTCCCTCCTTACAAACGTTCCTTCGTGGTTATACGAGCAGCGCGCATGCGCGGCCTGAGCCGACGTCGGGTCGACGGCGGCAACGTCGCCTGCCTCGAGTTCGTGCAGGCGCTCGGCGATGCCGGCCTCCACGCGATCGAGCAGGGCATCGAAGTCCATGCTGCCACCCTCGCCGGGAAAGCCCTTCTTAAGCCCCGGGATGCGGCCGTCGCCGCGCTCTTCCTCAAGCAGCTCGGCACTCGCGGCGCCGCGCAGCGCCGGTTTGCCGCCCTTGGTCGAAAAATAGAGCGCCGCACGGGCATCCAGATCCAGCGCCCGGCGCATGGCCTGCGCATAGATAAGCGTCTGGGTATGGGGCGGCAGCCACCGCGGGTCGTCGATGGCGGCCTCGCCCGATTCCTCGTCGCGCACCGTGGGGTCGGCGAGTTTAAACTCCTCAACGCCCGTGCGATGCTTGTAGTCGATTACCACGGCGCGATTCTCGGCATCCACATCCACGCGGTCGATGCGCCCGCCGAGCGGCCAGCCGGCATACTCGACCTGGAGCTCGTTGAACGCAAACTCCAGGTAGCGCGGCGCGAAGGGCGCGAGCGCCTCGGACTCGTAGGCAAGAACGCCCTCCAGCTGCGGCAAAATCTCGGCCACCTGGCGCTCCTCCACCGGGGAGAGCGGCACGAGCGGGCCCTCGGTACCGCGCTTGCCCGCATGCTCGGCCAAGGTCTCGTCAAAGACCTCGCGCAGCAGCTCCTTCGCGCGTGGCAGATTCATGGGTGTCACGCGCTCCATGCCCTCCTGGGGCAGACGGGCATGCAAGTGTTCCAGCACGTCGTGGACAAAGTTGCCCTTCTCCATATTGCCAAAGCCAGCGTCGATCGACTGGGGCTTCACGCGGTACGAGACGAACCAGCATAGCGGGCAGGTCGAATAGGCCTCGATCTGCGAGGCAGACGTCAGGCGCGGCACCAGCGGCGCATCCTCGCCCTCGCCATCGCGACGACGCAGGACCAAATACGGAATGGCTTCATCGCTCAGATGCTGAGGAGCTTCGCAGGTCACGCGCTCGCGCCTAAGACCTTCGCCTGCCGCGGGATCGAAGTCCCTTACGATATCGCCCTCACCCACACACTTCACCTTGTCGGCGCCAACGGCCTTAGCGTCGTCAGCGGCCTTGTCGGCGTCAGCGGCCTTAGCATCGTTAGCGGCCTCGGCATGCGCCCGCAACTCGGTCCACACGGCCGCCGGATAGCACTCGCGCGCCTGACGATCGTGGGTCACACGGGCGAGCGTAACCGGACCACGCGACGCTTGTATCGCGCGGCCAAAGCGTGCGCGCAGCAAGGCCGCAGGCTCAAGCGTCACGCCCTCGCGACCGAGGCTCGCCGTCAGCGTGGTCAGCGGCCCCTCTTCGTGTGAGAGCGGATAGCTGTCCAGGTCGACATCGGCAAACAGCACGGCATCGTAGTCGCCGGGACGCAGGACCGACGCATCGGCAAGCGACGCGAAGCGTACTTGCGCCCGTGGCGTGCGATCGACCTCGTAGGTCGCGTAATCGTAAGCGGTACTGCGCTTGTCCACCTTGGTTCGAACGCCGTCGAGAACTGGCACGGTCGCGGCTTGCGACACGTCGAGCGCGCGAGCATCGTTCATAAGGATGTCGATGGCATGGCGCAGCAGAGCCGTCTCTGCCTGGCGACGGGCCTGGCCGTCAAGGCCGCCTAGAGCGCGATCGGGCAGCGCCTCGGCAACGGCGAGCATGGCCTTGAGCGCCGTCACGGGTTTGTCGCGCCACAGCGCCTGAAACACGTCCGAGACCACGCATGGCACGTTCTTAAACCAGTTTTCTTCGCTGGCGGCCTTGCGGGCGCCCCTCACCTGGCCCTGCACGCTCTGCAGCAGGCTCTTGACGCCCGCAGTGGTCTTGCTGCGCGACAGGCGCATGTTCTTGTCGAAGCCGCGGGCGCTCGCGGCGTCGGCACCCGAAAGCGGGCTATAAATCCAGTCGGTAAGCTCTGGAGCGGGCCACCACTCGGTCTTGGAAGCGGCGCCCTCGTCGGCGGCTTTCATACGCTCAATCAGGTTGGCGAGCGCCGTAAACTGCCTGCCCGCGATGGACTGGGAAAACGCCGTAAACTCAGTCGTCTCGGCCGCAATGTGACGCGCCGCCAAACGAGCAGCGAGTTCGCCGAACAGCTGGGGCACCCGGGCGGAAACCACGAGCACGCGCGCGGGGTCGGCGTTCGTCGCGGCACCGTCGCGCGACACGGACTCCTCACATGCCGCGACCAGGTTCTCGAGAGCATCCACATAAGCGCGGGCGCGGGCATGGGGGCCGGCCACCTCTATAAAAAAAGGTTGAGCAACAGGCGCAGAAGCGGTCTCGGACGCGCCGGCGTCCTCCCCCAACGGGGCGGCCTCAAACAGCACACCGCGGGCATCAAAGGCGGCAGCCAGGTCCTCGCGCATCGCCGCCTGCTCGCAAGCGAGCAGCACGACAACCTCTCCCCCGCTGCTCGCCACGGCCGACAACAGCTCGAGCAGGCTATGCGTAAACGACGTGACCCCACGCACGCAGACGGTGCGGGTGCACGCCGGAAGGTTGTCTGTCAGCACCTCGGCCATAAGGTCAGCCGCCTCGCAGGGCTCGACCATGTCTCGACGATCCAAGCCGCTCGCATAGGCGCTCAACAGCTCGAACACGCGGGCCTCGGCGTCGCTTTTGGGCTCGGGCCGAGCGGCGGCATCGCGACGGCGTTCGTCGCCCGTCAGCGCCACGCCCGGCAACACGTCGCGGGCCATACGCGCAAGCATGCGTACCGTGCCTTGGCTGCGCGAGAGCGGCTGCAAAGCAGCGTCGTCGCGGCGGTCGATCATGTCCGAGAACAGCATCTGGCGCTGAAGGTTATCCACAAAGCTGCGGCCATCGCCCATAAACTCCCACAGCGAGCGGAGCCACGATGTGGGCGTCTTGTAGTCGATGCCCAGCGAAGCCCCAGCTTCTGCCGCATCATGGCGGCACAGGTCGAGCTCGGCAAATGTTGGCGCCAACAGAACAGCGCGCCCGTGGCGGGCAACCAGGTCGGCCAGCAGCGCCGCCTCGGCATCGCTCAAATCCGTGCCGGCATTAGTGGTATAGATTCGAACAGGCATGGTCCTCCACTCAAACTGTTCGCAATATTCAGCACATCTATCCTACCCGCCCGCACGGACAACCTGGCCCCAATGCACCAGATCCCCTCGATGATCCGTTTTCCTCCGCCCCCAAGGGATCAATTTCGACACATAAAAACCGCCCCCGAAGGGGCGGCTCCAGCTGATTCGTTTGTTGCCGTTGGCCTACTCGCCATCCTCCAGCTTGATGAGGATCTTACGATAGCCACCGTACTCGCCGTTGAGCGCCTTGGAAACACGACTCACCGTGGTGGACGAAGCGCCCGTGCGGGCCTGAACCTCAACATAGGGCTCGCCCTCATCCAGATAACGCGCGACCTGCAAGCGTTGCGAAAGATCACAGATCTCGCGCGGCGTGCAGATATCGGTCAAAAACGCCTGGATATCCTTCTCGTCATCCAAAAGACTAAATGCGTGGACCAGCTGCTTGACATCAGGCTTGTCAAACATGTTCTCGATGTTCATCGATCACCGCCAAACCCGCCAAAAGGCATCGAAGTTGATACTGACATCGGGCATCGTTCACCCGTAATATGCAATAAAACTATGCATGGGCCATTTGCCCGTAGCAGTGTAGCACACCACCAAACTAAAGCGACAAGACTCTCTGCCAGCGGCACGTTTTTTAGGACGAACGCCGTTTTGAAACCGAATGCGCACGCAAGCTCCACGAATATCTGAGACAATGAGCGGCCGAACAAGGCGGCACACCCGCGCGTCCGTCCAGGCTGCCGCAGCAAGCCGTTTCACGCGTCACCAACGCACCCTGCGCAAGAAAGGATTCACACCATGCGCTTTATGCTTAACTGGCTCTTCACCTCAATCGCCATCGCGATTGCCACGTTCCTCGTTCCCGGCATCCAGCCCTTCGGTTTTACCGAGGCCTGGGTCTGCTTCGCCTTCGTGGGACTGTTCCTGAACATCGTCGATTCGTTCGTCAAGCCGTTCCTGACGGTCATCTCGCTGCCGCTTACGATCATTACGCTGGGCATTTTCCAGCTTGTCGTCAACAGCTTTATGCTCGAGCTCGCGAGTTACCTGTCGGTCAACCTGCTGGGCGTCGGCATCTCCATCGCAAACTTTGGCTCGGCCTTTATGGGCAGCATCCTGGTGTCCATCATGCGCAGCATTCTCGACAGCATCGCCGAGGACTAAAAGGCCATTCCGGCCGCGCCCGTCTCAACAGCCCAAAACGAAGGCCGCCCATCGCAAAAATGGGCGGCCTTCTTATTTGCCAAGTCTCAAAGGGCGAGAGAATCTGCCATTTCCACCCTGTCCCCACATGGCAGGCGTGGGTTAGATGACGTAATCGTAGCCTTCATTGGGAGCGACAAGTTGATCGAGCGTCACACCGTCGAGGTAGTCGTTGATGAGCTTGTCCAGGTTCTTCCACACATCGAGTGTGGGACACTCGTCCGAACGCGACCAGCCCTTGCAGTCGCCGTCCAGGCATGCGACCGGTGCCAGACTACCCTCGGTCAGGCGCAGAATCTCGCCCACCGTGTACTGCTCGGGCGGGCGCGTGAGCACGTAACCACCGCCCTTGCCGCGCATGCCCGAGAGCATATTGGCGCGCACGAGTGTGGCCAAAATGTTCTCCAGATACTTCTCCGAAATCCCCTGACGCGCGGCGATCTCTTTGAGGGGAATGCGGCCCGCCGCCTGGTGCTCGGCCAGGTCGACCATAACGCGCAGGGCATATCTGCCCTTTGTGGAAACCAACATATATATAGCTGCCTTTCGGTCTTTGAATTCGTAGAAATTCTAGCCGAAAAATTGGTTTTGAAAATACCTATTCCCGTCAAGCTGGTTAATCGACTCGTAATAATCTTCTATTTCCTATTGCGTTACTAGGCTTTACTGTCTACTATGCTTGCCAACAGTAAAACGAACAACCCATAAGGTTTGTGGGTTTCGCTGCCACATACACCGTAAAACCACACGGTATCCAGCCATTTGAACACTTTGGAGGTTCACCATGAGCAATGTTTACACGTCCATCGATCAGCTTATCGGCCACACCCCGCTTCTGGAGCTCACCCACTTCGAGGCCGACGAGGACCTCAAGGCCCGTGTGCTCGTCAAATTGGAATACTTCAACCCCGCCGGGTCCGTCAAAGACCGCGTCGCCAAGAACATGATTGACGAGGCCGAGAAGGCCGGCAAGCTCGTGCGCGGTGGCGACTACACCATCATCGAGCCCACGAGCGGCAACACCGGCGTCGGCATCGCCTCGGTGGCGGCGGCCCGCGGCTACAAGGTGATCATCACTATGCCCGAGACCATGTCCGTCGAGCGCCGCAAGCTCATGCAGGCATACGGCGCACAGCTCGTGCTCACCGACGGCTCCAAGGGCATGAAGGGCGCTATCGCCAAGGCGGAGGAGCTGCAGAAGGAAACTCCCAACAGCATCATCGCCGGCCAGTTTGTGAACCCCGCGAACCCGGCCATTCACAAGGCCACGACCGGCCCCGAGATCTGGGACGACACCGACGGCAAGGTCGACATCTTCGTCGCCGGCGTCGGCACCGGCGGCACCGTGACCGGCGTGGGCGAGTTCCTCAAGGAGCAAAACCCCGAGATTCAGGTCGTCGCCGTCGAGCCCGCCACCTCCCCGGTGCTCTCTAAAGGCCAGGCCGGCCCGCACAAGATCCAGGGTATCGGTGCCGGCTTTGTGCCCGACGTCCTCGACACCCAGGTCTACGACGAGATCATCCCCGTCGAGAACGACGACGCCTTTGCCACCGGCCGCGCCGTGGGCCACAAGGAGGGCGTGCTCGTGGGCATTTCGTCCGGCGCCGCCGTGTGGGCCGCACTGCAGCTGGCCAAGCGCCCCGAGAACGAGGGCAAGACCATCGTGGCGCTGCTCGCCGACACCGGCGAGCGCTACCTGTCCACGGCACTCTTCCAGGACTAGAGCTCTCGTTCCTAGAACGAGTCCAAGGCACGCCGGTCTCCCCTCTCTTCTGGCAGCCTGAGCTCATCCCAACAGGATGCCCCACGAGACGTCCGAACTTGCTACAATGTCTGCGGCGCGGAACCAGCCTCCCGCGCCGCTTTTCTTTTTTGGCCACATGCCACCAAGGAGAACCTCCTCATGCACAACAAGCGCGTGCTCGTCGCCATGAGCGGCGGCGTCGATTCCAGCGTGACCGCATATCTGCTCAAAAGCCAGGGCTACGAATGTGTCGGCGCCACCATGCGCCTCACCTGCCCCGCACCCAACCCCGCCACGGGCATGAGTAAGGTCGACCGCGACATCGCCGACGCAGAGGCCGTCGCCGAGCGCATAGGCATTCCCCACCATGTGCTCGACTTGCAGCAAACCTTCGACCGTAACGTAATCGAGCGCTTTGTGAACGCCTACCAGGAGGGGCTGACGCCCAATCCGTGCATTATCTGCAACCGCCACATTAAGTTTGGCGCGCTGCTCGATGCAGCGCTGGACATGGGCTGCGACTACATCGCCACGGGCCATTACGCCAAAACAAGCCAGGCGGCAGACGGCACCTGGCAGCTGCATCGCGGCGAGGACCCCAAAAAGGACCAGAGTTACTTTTTGTATTCGCTTACGCAGGAGCGTCTGGCGCGCACGATTTTTCCGCTGGCGGGTCTGGACAAGGAGCGCGACGTGCGCCGGATTGCCGCCGAGCAGGGCTTCATCAACGCCAAGAAGGCCGAAAGCGAGGATATCTGCTTTATTCCAGACGGTAACTACGCGGGCTATATCGAGCGCCGCTGCGGACATCCCGCTGCACCGGGCGACATTGTGTGGCGCGACGGCAGCGTGGTCGGGCGCCACAACGGCGCGCTGCGCTACACCATCGGCCAGCGCAAAGGCCTGGGCGTCGCGATGGCGCATCCCGTGTACGTAACGGGTGTCGACGCCGTCAACAACACCGTGCATCTGGGCGAGGCCGAGGACCTGACGGCCACGGCGCTCACGGCCAACGACTGGATTTGGAGCGCCCCTGCCGACCACATGGAAGCCGAGCTGGATGCCGGCGGCATCCGCGTGGGCGCCAAGTACCGCTACCGACAGAAAGACCAGGCAGCGATCCTTACGCGCGGCGAAGACGGGCAAATGTTGCTGACCTTTGACGAGCCGCAGCGCGCCATCGCCCCCGGCCAGGCTGTCGTTATATACCGCGGCGACATCGTCCTGGGCGGCGGCACCGTGACCGGCGCACTTAAGTAGCCGCGGGTTTATCGCTGCACGTGTCGAAGTACCTCAACAGCGGCACCAACCTCGATTATGCGACGCTCGAGGCCGCGGCGGATGGCCTCGAGTCGACCCTCCGCCGTGGCCCATTCGCTCTGCGAAAGAATCTCGATCGCCTCATCAACAAATCCGTTGAGCCGCGATGAATCGAACCAATCGAGCGAGTCCGCAAGCGCCAGCTGGACGGAAGGGTCGGGCCCAAACGGCTTAGCAGCAAACCCAAACTCGCCAGCCGCGAGCAAGACAGTTGGCACGTTATACCACAGACAGTTACCGCTATCGAACAGCGGTGCAGGCCTTATCTCCAGGGTGTCGACATTGCGGATGATACCGAAGTTTCGCCAATGGCGATCGCTGTTGGCCAAAAGGGCATCGCAAACGATCATCTGCGACATAGACCTTCTCACAGCGGCCTCGTCTGCTCCATGCTTACCAAGAAAGCGGCAGTACCGGTCGTACGTCGAGCTTCCTCGCTGGCCACCAAGGGCGTTCTTAACGTAAACAGCCGGAACATATTCCTCGCGGCCGTCAAGAAAGTCGTCGCACAGACACACAGGGCCATCGAACATGCGCTCAACCGTGTAAGGAACAAACTCCCCCTTGGAAAGCAAGCGACGATGCAGAGCCGTTGCAACTGCCTCGTTAAAGGGCCGTTGGTCGTCCATCCCGCACCCTTTAGCCAAAACGCGAATGCCGTTTCGGATCATCCACGATTTAGGGAGCTCGCCCTCGGACGTGTTATCCGGATTTTTTAGACCGATGCCTTCCAGCCAACCCGAACGCTCTTCGGGCGCCGATCGCTCAAAATCATTCTCGAAGTAATTGATGCTTTGCCATTCGAGCCCGTCGCATTCTGCCGGCCGCAGCCAATAACAATCCGAAAGCGATAAGCCCAGGCACCGAACCGGAACCTCGATGCCACTGGCAATTCCCAGTTCACGATAGCGCGAGACGAGTCCAGGGCGGACGTCAGGCACCGACCGATGGCTCCACCACACGTTGAGCTCCCGTTTATTCACCGTAGGAGAAGAGCTCGAGCATGTGCCAAACGGCATTCGTTGCGCATCGAGGACCTCGGCGATTTCGAAGGGAAACTCACGCGTCGGATCAAATGAGACATGCGCGACCTCATGGTCGGCCGACATCAGCGTAAACTTGCGCCCCACATCGGCCGCAGGACGGCGTCCACGTTTGCGGACCTTTTGATAAGCGAGCGCAGAATCATACTCAACCATCTTCCGTCCGCCCACAATATCGCACGCGAGCGTTCCCGATGCGGCAAGTTGCGATATGCGGGCTTTCGTAACGCCCAACAGGCGGGCGGCATCACCCATAGATAAGTACTCAGATGTATTCATATGCCGCATCACCTCGTTAAGTAATTTACGCGTTTAGTTAACATATTACATACATCATAATACTAAACGACCTAAGGCGAAAAAAGGCCCGAGAAATCGGGCCTTAGCGATTGGTCAGCCGAGTCGCAAACTACTTCCCTAGCGCTGGACGTAGGCGCGAACGAGCTCGTAGGTGTTGCGCACACCGTCGATGTGGCTGCGCTCGTAGTTGTGGCTCGCATACACGCCTGGGCCGATCAGGCCATGGCGAATGTCATAGCCGGCCGAAAGCGTGGCCTCGACGTCGGAACCGTAATGCGGGTACACGTCGATGGCGTAATCGAGCTCCAGCTCGCGCGCAATATTGGACAGTGTGGTCACCAGATCGTAGTTGTAGGGGCCGCCCGAATCCTTGGCGCAAATCGACACCATGCGCTCGGTGCAGCCCAAGTCGTCGCCCACGCAGCCCATGTCAACGCTGATCATCTCGCGCGTGTCGGCCGGCACAAAGGCACCGCCGTGGCCAACCTCCTCGTACACGGTAAAGAGCAGCGACACCTTGCGCGAAAGCGTCACCTCGCCGCCAGCAACGGCGCGGGCCAGGCCCAGCAGAATCGACGCCGACAGCTTGTCATCCAGGAAGCGGCTCTTGATGTAGCCGCTCTCCGTCACCGTGGTACGCGGATCCATAGAGATGATGTCGCCGGTCTGAATACCCAGCTCGAGCACATCGTCCTTGCTGTCAACGTTCTCGTCGAGCAGGATTTCCATGTTCTTCTCGATGGTCTTGACCGGCTCATCGGCCACATGCGCCGAAGGCTCGGTATTGAGGACCACGCCCGTGTAGACATTGCCATCGCGCGTGTAAACGGTGCAGTTCTCGCCATCGGCCGTAGACCACTGGTGCCCGCCAAGCGTCGTGGGACGCAGGCGACCATTGTCCTTAATGGAACGCACCATGGCACCCAGGGTATCGACATGGCTCGCCAACACGAGCGGCTCACCCTCGCCACCAAGCTCAACGAGCACGTTACCCTTATTAGAACGCTCGGGCCCAAAGCCCATATCGCGCAGGGTCTCCATCAGATAATCAGTCGCCGCACGGGTATAGCCCGTAGGCGAAGCAATCGAGGTAAGCGCCTTCAACTGGTCAGTAATATAGGAGAGCGTAGAATCCATCTTGGACACCAAAGTCACCCTTTCACATCGAATTAAACCCACAGCAACAATACCACCGCGAACCATCTTTTTACCTAGCGAGATGTGATACGATAGCATCGTTTGCTTCGGATGCATTAAATTCCAAGTTGCTTGCATT
>OGYR01000683.1_pt1 | contig 17129 bp, 16 predicted proteins | sample 1576661 | NCBI WGS metagenome assembly OGYR01 (sample SAMEA3541490, study PRJEB24748) | human gut metagenome | biome: human gut; feature: human-associated habitat; material: faeces | place: China | collected 2012
TAGACCTGCCCGACCCCCAGCGCCGCGCCGCCCAGCACTGCCGCGCCCTGCCACAGCAGCGCCGCACTGCGCGCCCCGGGCAGCAGCCTTTCCATTGTGTCGTGCATACGTTCCCCGTTCAGTACAGCCATCGTGCAAGCCCTCCGTAAATGTACAGTATATGTCTCGGACGCTTTGCACTATACCACCCCCGCACGCTGTTTTTTGCCGCAGAGCGTGGAAAACCGAAAAGAGCGTATAAACAAACAAAAAAGAGCACCGCCACCCATAAAAAGGGGCGATGCTCGCAAAAGGCTTCCCCCGAGGGGGAAGCCTCCCTTAGTGTCTCCAGCTCCACCACAAAAACTTGGTGTTCGTCACGAAATAGCGTTTGAAAAGCCGCTTCGGGTCCTGCATCAGGCGGTACAACCATTCCAGATTGCAGCGCTGCATCCAGGCCGGGGCGCGGCGGATGTTGCCGGCCTCGTAGTCAAAGGCCGCACCCACGCCCAGCATCAGCGCCTGCACGCGGTTTTCATGGGCGGCCATCCAGCGCTCCTGCTTCGGCGCGCCCAGGCCCACCCAGACAAAATCCGGCTTTGCCGCGTTGATCTTCTCCACGATCTCCGCATCCTCGTCCGCCGTCAGCGGGTGGAACGGCGGAGAGTACATCCCCGCGATGACCGCGCCGGGGTACTTTTCCGTGATTTTTTCTCGCAGGATGTCCAGCGTCTCCTGCGTGGAGCCGTAGAAATAGTGCCGGTAGTGCTTTGTCCCGCTCTCCTTCAAAAGCTCGCGCATCAGGTCGGGGCCTGTCACGCGGGCGGCGTCGGCAAAGCCCTTCTTGCGGCTGTATCTGGACAGCGGCCCGCCGTCCGGCAGGGCCATGACCGCGCCGTTCTGCACCCGCAGATAGGTCGGGTCGTCGTGGGCCGTCACGGTGGTGTGGACGTTCGCCACGCAGATATATTTCCCGCGCCATGCCTCGCAGTTGTCCTCCACCAGGCGCAGCGTTTTGTCCATGTCGGTGACGGCGATGTTCACGCCCATAATATTGCAGGTCTGCATGCCGCTTCTCCTCACTTTCCTGTTTGGCTTTTATTGTATCACACTGCCGGGCGGCTTTCAACCGCGCGGGGAGAAACGCACATTTTTTTCCGTTTTTCCTTATTCTATGTGCATCCTATTATAACATTTTCCCGTCAGATTCCCGTCTTGTCAAATTTCATTCGTCCTGTCTTTTTCATTTGTCGGTTATGACAATTTTTGTCATTTTATATCTTTCTCGCAGATATTCACTGGAATTTCAGATTACAGTATGCTATAATTTCCTTACCATAGTAAAAGGAAGAAGTCTAACCTTTTTCCTGTATGGTATATGGGCTTTGCCCGTATATTTTTCGAAGAAAGGAGGATATTACCAATGAACAACTTCAAGAAGTTCGTCGCCGTTCTGCTGGGCGTTGTGATGGCTTGCGTCTTCGCTACCTCCGCTTTCGCTGCTGATTTCAGCAACGCTGATACCGCTGCAAAGGCTAAGGCCGAGATCAAGGCTTTCGCTGCCAGCTACGGCATCACCACGATTGACAACACTGTCAACAGCCTGACTGCTGACCAGCTGCAGGTCATCTACAACAACATGGACGCGCTGAAGGCTACCGCCGCTTCCGCCAATGCCACCATCAAGGGCACCACGGATGTTGCCGTTGCCACCAAGGCCGCCAATGATGCTGTTGCTACGATGAACAGCCTGCTGCCCGCCGGTGTTTCCATCTCTGCACCGACCATCGACACCAGCGATTCTTCCAAGATCGTTGTCTCCGCCGATGTCACCGCTAACGGCGCAAAGGATACCGGTTCTGTCGTTGCTAAGGAGGTTCCTACCACCACCACCGACAACAACACCAACACCAGCGCTGCTGTCAGCAATGCCGCCAAGAACAGTGCTGCCGCTTCCAGCGTCAAGACCGTTTCTTCCGCTGCGAACCCCATCACCGCTTCTTCCAGCGCTGTCATCAAGGCCACCGGCGATAACACCGCCGTTGTCTTTGCTGTTGCTGCTCTGGCTGTTGCCGGCGTGCTCGGCATGGCCGTCCGCAAGGAGCGTGCACTGTAATCCAGCTGCATAAGTCCGGTTTTTGACCGGCAGCGGGCAGAACCTCTGGCTCTGCCCGTTTTTCGTTGTTTATGCGGGATTGGTCAATTTATTCTTGTTTTAGACCTTCCTTTTATATAGAAAATAGTTTATAATATAGGATGCAGTAATTATCAACCATATCAGGAGGGAAAGCATATCACCATGCAGGCAAGCAAGAAGCACTCTTTTCTGCGCCGCAGTCCACTGGCTTATGTAGTGGTTCCGCTGGCCTTTGTTCTGGTCAGCACCGCGCTGGTCTTTATCGTGGGCCACACCGTACTGGCCCCGTACCAGGCCCTGCTGGGCTGGTTCTTCAGCACAACGGAGGTCGCGCAGCCCAGAGATCTGCTGGACAATGCCGCTACCGTCATCAACGGCGGTACGGTGGATGAGCCGGACGCCCAGCCGGACAGGCTGCCGCTGAGCTCCGTCACCTACCCGTCCGAGGGGGACCGCTACGCGACGATCACGATCTCCGGCACCAACGTCGATGCCCCGGTCTACTACGGCGACACGAACAAAATTTTGAACGCTGGCGTCGGCACCTACAAGGACGACTCCCGCGTCGGCATTCCCGGCGAGGGCAAGACCATCCTGCTGGCCGGGCACAACAACACCTTCTTCAATGACCTGCAGCACGCCGAGGCCGGCGCGACGGTCACGATCACGACCCACTACGGCGTCTACACCTATGAGGTCACCGGCACCGAGATCCTCGACTATCAGGACGAGACCGCCTACGACTTCACCCGTACCGACGAGAATCTGATCCTATACACCTGCTATCCCTTCGATGCGCTCGGCTTCACGCCGAACCGTTTCTTCGTCTATGCCAAATACGTGTCCGGCCCCGTGCTGGACGCCAACAGCTAAGGGGGTGTATGTATGGCACAAAAACAAGCTCCGCACCCCCGCCGCAAGGGCAGCGTTGTGTGGGCCACGGTTTTAAGCTGGCTGTCCAGTCTGCTGCTGGCACTACTGGCGCTCTGCCTTGTCCTGATGACAACGATCTGCAGCGCCTCCTACATGAAGGAGCAGGTCAACCGCAGTGATTTCAGTGAGGCCGCCTACAGCTATCTGTATGACAACTTCATCAGCTACGGCGCATCGTCCGGCTTCTCCGCCGACGTGATGACCGCCGCCCTCTCCCGCGACCAGATCACGGCGGACATGGCGGATTCCATCACCCGTCTGTACCAGGGCGACACCGCCATTGATACCCGCAACGCGATTCTGAATACGACGTACGACAACCTGATCAACGATTTGAACGGCCGCGGCGTCGAGGTCACATCCGACGTGGAATCCGCCGTCGTCGTCGTCGCCGACGCCTGCCGTCTGGACTACGCCAACTATGTCACGGTACCCCTGGCCAGCCAGCTGTATACTTTTATTGAAAAGTGCAGCCGTGTTGTGCCGGTGGCCGTCGCCATCATGGCGGTGCTCTGCGCAGTCAGCCTCTTTGTGATGCTGCGCTTAGCCGGCAGCTCCCGCTACGGCGTGCGCTGCCTGACGTTCGCTTTCACCGCGGCTGCGGCGCTCTGTGCGCTGGCCGCCACCATTATTTTCCCTGCGATCCACATGGAGGCGCTGAGCATCAATCCCGCTTCGGTCAAGCAGCTGATCGTCACCTATGTGCAGAATCTCTTTGGTCGCTTCGGCCTGTTCGCCCTCATCTACGGCGCAGTCGCCGTGATCCTTCTGGCCCTGACCATCACCGCCAGAAGCCGCATGAAACGCCGTCAGAACATTTAACAGGAGGATCCACACATGGAAAACGAAGGTTACGAAACGATTGACCTCTTGGAGGTCCTGAACGCCGTCCGGCAGCACCTGCTGGCCGTCATTCTCACCACCGTAATTCTGGCCGGTGTCGGATTCGGCGTCTCCAAGTTCCTTATCACCCCGCAGTACGAGGCTTCCGCCCTGATGATCGTCAACACCCGTCAGGATACGACCTCCAACGTCACCAGCGACCAGATCAACTCCGCCACCAAGCTGGTCTCCACCTACAGCATCATCATCAAGAGCGATACCGTGCTGCAGCAGGTCATTGATAACCTGGGTCTGAGCCTGACGTATGAAAAGCTGGCTGAACGTGTCACGGTCAGCGCCGTGGATGACACCCAGGTCATGAAGGTCACAGTCAAGAGCGACAACCCCGAGTGGGCGCGCCAGGTCTGTGAGCAGATCACCGTCGTCTCCCCTGACGTCATTCTCGAGTCCGTCGAAGCCGGTTCCGTCAAGGTCATCTCCAGCGCCGCCGTCAATCCGACGCCTGTCTCCCCCAACGTGGGCCGCAATACCATGCTGGGCGGCGTGCTGGGCCTGGTCATCAGCGTCGGCATCATCCTGCTGGCCGTCCTGCTGGACAACAAGATCCATACCGAGGACGACATTGCCAAGTATCTTGACCTCGCCGTCGTGGGCGTCATTCCGGAATATCAGAGAGGTAAAAAGAAATGAGCAAGGCAAGCAAAAACACCAGCCGTCGCAAGCTGTTTACCGTCGGCAGCGACGCCCCGTTCCAGTTTGTGGAAGCCTACAAATCTCTGCGTACCAACCTGGAATTTCTTTCCTCTGCCGGCAACTGCAAGACCATCCTGATCACCTCCTCCGTTCCCGAAGAAGGCAAGACCAACGTGGCCGTCAACCTGGCCATGACGATTGCGGCCTCCGGCAAGCGTGTTGTCCTTGTGGACTGTGACCTGCGCAAGGCGACGATCTCCCGCTATCTGCGCATTCCGCGCAACCATGCCGGTCTGACGAACGTCATCACCTCCAAGGATGAAGGCGCGCTGGCCGCGGCGCTTGTCCGCGTCAAGGATTCCGGCATCACGGTCCTGACCGCCGGTACGATCCCGCCGAACCCCACCGAGCTGCTCTCCGCCCCCATGACCGAGAAGATCTTTGCCTCCCTGCAGAAGGCATTCGACTATGTTATCGTGGATACCCCGCCCGTCAGCCTCGTCACCGACGCTGCAGTCCTCTGCCGCATGGCGGACGGCGTGCTGCTGGTCGTGCGCCCCGGCGTCACCACCATTCAGAGCGCCCAGCTCAGCAAAAAGAACCTGGAGGCCGTCAACGCCCACATCCTGGGTGTTGTCATGAACGGCTACAACGGCAAGCAGAGCGGCCGCCGCGACGGCTACTCCTACGCTTACTCCTACAGCTATTACGACGAAGATAAAAAGGGAAATGATGCATGAGTAATGCCCTTGTAGAGCTGCACTGTCACATCCTGCCCGGCATTGATGACGGTGCCAAAGATCTGGATATGTCAATGTCGCTCATTCGCAAGGAATTACAGGATGGTGCGGCGGGCATTGTGTTCACGCCGCACTTCCATTATGAGCGCATTTCCGTGGAGCAGTTTACCGCGCGGCGTAAGGCAGCGTTCCTGCAGGTGTCCGCGGCCTGCAAGGCCGAGGGCCTGCGGCTGGCCGGTAAGATGGGCGCCGAGGTGTTTTACTCCACCGCGCTGCCCAGCCTTGACCTGCGCCAGCTGGCCTTTGCGGGGAGCAACTATATTTTGATTGAGTTCCCCACCACGATGCACCCGCCGGGCATCGACGAGACGCTCTACGCCATCCGTGCGCAGGGGTACACGCCGATTCTGGCCCACGTGGAGCGCTATCCCTTTGTGACCGAGGACCCGACGCTGCTCTACAACTGGGTCTGCGACGGGTGTTTGGCGCAGATCAACGCCACCGGCCTGATCCGGGACGGACACACCGCCAAGTGGCTGCACAAGCTGATCGAGTGGAACCTTGTGCACATTCTGTGCAGCGACTGCCACCACCCGGTCAAGCGCCCGCCCAACCTGGCCGAGGGCTTTGCCCATCTGCCTGACAAGGTCGCCCGCCGCATGCAGCGCAACGCCATCGACATCTATCTTGGCGACGACCTGCGTCCCCCCGAGCCGACGAAGCCGGTCTACCGCTTCGGGCATTGGGTGTAAAACAGAATATACGTAGGGGAGGGTTAAAAACCCTCCCCTACGCTATTTTTATTGCCCGTTTTCCACCGTCTGCCCGGCCCCTACCGCGTACTATTCGCCGCGCTCACGCCTCTGCCACCGCCACCAGATACTTGTAGATCTGCGGCTTGTACTCCTCATACAGGCCCAGATGCTCATACAGCTCCTTATAATATGCAAACAGGGTCGCGCGGGTCGCCACGATGTTCACCGGGTTCAGCGCCGTGTGCACCGCGCTGCCGGGCGTGTTGAAATAGTTGTAAATCGGCGTCGACAGCGCGTAGAACTTCTCCGCATAGCGGATATAGCTCAAATTGAAATACAGGTCCTCCGACCAGTCCATGTCCTCGGCGCATATAATGTCATCGTGCGCGCGGACAATGTCGGCGCGGTAGAGCTTATTCCACATCACACCATAATAAAAGCTGGCCGGTTCCTGCATCAGGCCCGCGGCGAATTCCTCCTTCGTCATCGGGCCCTCCATCAGGAAGCCGTAGGTCTGCACCTTGGTGGGCCGCTCGGGGCGGGGGTCATCCTCGGCACGGGGGCGGGGCGGCGTAATGCGGTTGTAGTGCGCAATGACCAAATCGGCGCCGCTCTCCTCGGCCCGCTGCACCAGCAGCTCCGTGGCGTAGGGCTGGATCGTGTCGTCGGCATCGACGAACTGCAGATACTTGCCCCCGGCCTCCCGCAGGCCCATGTTGCGGGTCGCGGCCACGCCGCTGTTGGCCTTGTCGATGAGCACGATGCGCGGATCGACGTTGGCATACATCTTGCAGACCTCCAGGCTGACGTCCTGGCTGCCGTCGTTCAGCAGCAGAATTTCAAGGTTCCGGTAGGTCTGGCGGCGGATACTCTCCACACAGCGGGCGATATGATCCTGGGCGTTATAAATCGGCACGATAATACTGACAAGCGGCTGCTCCGGCATGGCGGGGGACCTCCTTTTTGTAGTAGTATATCCACAATACCACACTTTTGCCCGGTTGGCAATGGAAAAAGTGCGCGAGGTGTGGTATGATGCTTATAAAGGCTTCCCCATCGGGGGAAGCTGTCCGCAAAGCGGACTGATGAGGGTCAGCCTTCCGCCGCAGCCTGTTCATGGGCTGCCCCCGCAGACCTGCCCCTCATCCGGCCTTCGGCCACCTTCCCCCAAGGGGGAAGGCATCACTATGAAACGAGGTCACCACTATGAAGCCTTCCATCATCCGCCTGCGTGCGCTGGAAAAGCAGCTGTACGCCTACCTGTATGCTATGACCGTCATCGACTTTGACGCCGAGACCGTCGCGCCCGAGGGCAGCGCCGATGGCCGCGCCGAGGCCACCGAGGTTTTGAGCCGCGCCAGCTTTGACCTGCTGGTCAACGACGGCACCGCCACCCTTTTGAAGGAGGCCGCTGCCGACGCCGAGACCGAGCAGGAGCGCGCCGAGGTCCGCAATTTGCAGCGCCAGTACGACGAGATCGCCCGGATCCCCGCCGACGAGTACGCCGCCTTCACCAAGCTGTGCAGCCAGAGCGTGCCCGCCTGGACCAAGGCCAAGCGCACGAACGATTTCAGCCTGTTCGCGCCGTATCTGGAAAAGCTCATCGCCGCCCGCCGCGCCCAGGCCCGGTATTTTGCGCCGGACCGCGACCCCTATGAGGTCCTGCTGGACCGCTACGAGAAGGGCCTGACCATTGCCCAGTGCGATGAATTTTTCTCGACGCTGCGCGAAACCATCGTCCCGCTGCTGGCGGACATCCAGACCCGCGGCAAGGCCGTGCGCACCGACTTCCTCGACCAGGAGTGGCCCATCGACGCCCAGCGCCGGGTCAGCAAAAAGATCATGGAGCTGTGGGGCCTTGACCCGGCCCACTGCTATCTGGCCGAGAGCGAGCACCCCTTCACCACCGAGTTCTGGCGCGGCGATGTGCGCATCACGACCCACTACATGCCCCGGGACATCTTCTCGAACCTCTACAGCGTCGCCCACGAGGGCGGCCACGCGCTGTATGAGCTGAACATCAACCCCGACTACGACTACACCGTCGTCACCCACGGCGCGACGATGGGCATTCACGAGAGCCAGTCCCGCCTGTTTGAGAACCTGGTGGGCCGCTCCCGCGCCTTTGTCCACTACCTGTACCCGACGCTGAAGGAGCTGTTCCCCGCGCAGCTGGCCGACGTCTCCGCCGAGGAGATCTGGCGCGCCGTCAACCGCGCCGAACCGGGCCCGATCCGCACCGAGGCCGACGAGCTGACCTACTCCCTGCACATCATGGTGCGCTATGAGCTGGAAAAGGCCCTGATGCAGGGCACACTGGCCGTGGCCAACCTGCCCGCCGCCTGGAACGCCAAGTATAAAGAGTACCTCGGCGTCGATGTGCCCGACGATGCCCACGGCTGTTTGCAGGACATCCACTGGTCCATGGGCGACATCGGCTATTTCCCGAGCTATGCCCTCGGCAGTGCCTACGGCGCACAGGCCCTCGACGACCTGCGCAAAACAAACGATTTTGACGCCCAGTGGGCCAACGGCGACGTGGAGCCGCTGAAGGCCGCCTTAAAGGAGCGCGTCTGGCAGTGGGGCAGCATGAAGGAACCCGCCTGGCTCGTCGAGAGCCTCTGCGGCGGCAAGTTTGACCCGCACCACTTCACCGATTATTTAAAGAAGAAATACACCGAGCTGTACGAGCTGTAAGGCAGGAGCCCTGCGGTCCCACCGTAGGGGCGGATTCCATATCCGCCCGTAGCCGTTCGCCCCTATATCGCACAAAAAATCCCGTCGGATGCCCTTTTCCGGCGGGATTTTTTCAGCATAATACGCTGTCCGGGAAATTCAGGCAGGTGTACAGGTACCGCAGTGCCTCGTCCATCGTGTCAAACTCGCCGCCGTCTACCTCGCTGGGGCTGGCGGCGATGGTCGACTTGTCAAACGGGATGCCGTTCTCCCTGCGCCATTCGTCCACCTGCAGTGCTATGTCATTGGCATAGCCCGGGCGGTCCTGCCTGCTGCCGTCGGCGTCAATGTAAACGCAGGCGCCGTACTTTTTCCGGTCCGGCAGGCGCACCAGCTCGGCCAGCGTGTAGTAGTCACGGTCAAAGTAAAAGAGCATCTGCCCGCGGTAGGCGGCGATCTCCGCCACGCTTTCCTCGCGGTTCGTGATCTGGGGCACGGTGTCCACCAGCCGGTGCAGCTCGTCCAGCAGTGCGTCGCCATCCTCAGGGTAGGCATCCGTGCCCTTGGCCGCAGCGATTTCCCCAAAGCAGTAGGCCTGCCAGTGGGGCGGGCACTTGCCCAGCTTGGCACGCTCAATGTAGTAGAGCAGGTCAGCGCGGTAGGAGGCAGCGAGTGCGTTCAGACTTTGTTTTTTCATAGCTTGTAGGCCTTTCATTTTGTATCATTTGTGGTGTCCGCTTCTCGGAACACCCTCATCTTACCATAACCGTTTGTCGAATCCTGCCGCATTATAAGACCGAACGCCGTTTTATTTTAGGGACAGCTGTTTTCCGCTGTCGAAAAAACAGCAGGCACGCAAAAATCGCGTACCTGCTGTCTTTTTGTTATTATTTCACGGGCTGCCCCTGTGCGCACAGCACTGCGTCCAGCGCCGTCAGCTTATCCGGCACACTGCCCAGCTCCATACCGGGGAAATCCGTCTCCACGCCTGCGGACGCCAGCTCATCGGCACAGGCCGCGGGGTCGGCACAAATCGCCTGTGCTTCGGCCAGGATGCCCGGCCAGTTCAGCGCCAGCCGCTCCTGCGCGTCGCCGCTCAGCCCGGCCCGCCAGGTATCCGCTGTACCATCCTCAAACTCCGACGCGCTCAGGTACTCCACCAGCGCCGCCGCGGCCCGGGCCGTTTTCAGGCTGCAGCCTGCCGTGTCCGCGCCGAAATCCACCAGCCCATCCAGCACGGCAAGCTGCTCGGTCCGGCTGCCTGCGTGCCCGGTGCCCGCTTCGGACGATACCGCCTGCACCGCGGACGCCGCCTCCGGCACCGCCGGGGCCGCGCACCCGGCCAGCAGGGCGGCCCCCGCTAAGAGAATCGCTAACCTACGCATACCAAACGCCCCCAATCCTACCTTATACTATTCACAGCAGGTGTGCCGTGTTTCCTGCTTGCAGCAGTCGCCGCAGCTCTGGCGGCGGATATAGTTTTGAATGTCGTCAAAAATCGGCATCAGCGCCTCGCCGTTTTCGGTCAGGCGGTACTCGACCCGGGGCGGGACCTCGTTGTAGTCGATGCGCTGCACCAGCCCGTCCGCGGCCAGCTCCTTCAACTGGTTCGACAGCATCTTGTGGGTCACGCCGTCCAGCAGCTTGCGCAGCTCACCGTAGCGCAGCGTACCGTGCGCGCCCACCATGAATAAAATGCGCATCTTCCACTTGCCGCTGATCTGGTCCATGACCTGCTCCATCCTGTCACAGCCCACATCCGCATAGCGGCAGTTACAGTGTTCGTTCGGGTGCATTGCTCACACTCTCCTTTTGGGTAGCGGTTTCTAAAAAGTGCGTACTTGTCAAAAGTGCCTATTTGAATATACTAAGTATAGGGTATTTTCCCCGCGTTTGCAACTTGTTTCTTGGGAATGTTTGCGGTAATATAGTTGTGTATGATTATAAGGTAGGGCAGCCTGACTTCAGGCCGCCGCGGCGGGGTGGGGTCACCCCGCCCTACAATATTCACCGCCAAATGTGCGGAAAATCACCCAAGAGGAGAAAAAACTATGTACGATGATTTAGTAGAATTTCTGCAGGAGTCCGTCACCCCGTTCCACGCCGCTGCCATCGCCGAAAGCTGGCTGCGCGCAGCCGGCTTCACCCGGCTGGAGGAGGCCGACTACTGGAACCTTGAGCCGGGCAAGGGCTACTACACGACCCGCAACGGCTCGTCCGTTGTGGCGTGGCGCGTGCCGCAGCACGCCATCGGCGGCTGGCGCATCGTGGCCAGCCACAGCGACTCCCCGTCGTGGAAAATCAAGGCCGACACCGTTGAAAACGACGGCTGCCGCCGCCTGAGCGTCGAGGGCTACGGCGGGATGATCATGTCCACCTGGCTGGACCGCCCGCTGACCGTCGGCGGGCGCGCCCTCGTCAAGACCGAGGACGGCATCGAGAGCCGCCTTGTGTATCTTGACCGCGACCTGCTCGTCATCCCGTCGCTGGCCATCCACTTTCAGCGGGACATCAACAAGGGCCACACCTTCAACCCGCAGGTCGATATGCAGCCGCTGTGGGGCCCCGCGGGCAGCCGCACCCTGACCGACCTCGTCGCCGAGTCCCTTGGCGTGGAGGCCGCCGACATTCTGGACAGCGATCTGCAGCTCGTCACCCGCCAGGCCCCGACCCAGATCGGCCCTGACGGTGAATTTTTCATGGCCCCGCGCATTGACGATCTGGAATGCGCCGCCACGACGCTGCTGGGCTTTCTGGATGCGTCCGAAGAGACCGACAGCGCCTGCGCCCCGGTCTGGGCGATGTTCGACAACGAGGAGGTCGGCTCCTCGAGCCGGATGGGTGCCGAGAGCAGCTACCTGCGCGACGTGCTGGACCGCATCCTTGAAGCCGTGCCCCACAGCGCACAGGCCAGCCACCGCGCCATGGCCAACAGCTTTATGCTGAGCGCCGACAACGCCCACGCGACCCACCCGAACTTCCCGCAGAAGTCTGACCCCTGCGCGCCCGTGCGGCTGGGCGGCGGCGTGGTGCTCAAGTACAACGCCAGCCAGAAGTACACAACGAACGCCGTCAGCGGCGCGATCTTCCGCGCCATCTGCCGGAAGGCCGACGTGCCGGTGCAGGTGTTCACGAACCGCGCCGACGAGGCCGGCGGCAGCACGCTGGGCAATTTGCAGAGCCACACACTGCCCATCCCGATGGCAGACATCGGCTGCGCCCAGTTCGCGATGCACAGTGCCGTCGAGACGGCCAGCGTCGCCGACGCCGAGGCCATGACAAAGGCCGTGGCCGCCTTCTACCGTGTCCATCTGCGTGCCCTTGGCGACGGCACCTACACGCTGGAATGAGCACGGGACGCTACGCGCCCAGCCCCAGCGGGCGGATGCACCTGGGCAACCTGATGTGCTGCCTGCTGGCCTGGCTGAGCGCCAAAAGCAAGGGTGGGCAGGTGCTGCTGCGCATTGAGGATCTGGACACCCAGCGCTGCCCCCGCAGCTATGCAGACGCCATTGTGGACGATTTGGCGTGGCTCGGCCTTGCCGCCGACGGCCCGACGCCGCCGGTCTACCAGAGTGACCGCAGCGAAATTTATCAGCGGTACTTCGACGAATTGTCCCGCCGTGGGCTGGTCTACCCCTGCTTTTGCAGCCGCAGTCAGCTGCACGCGGCCAGTGCGCCCCACCGCAGCGACGGGCAGGTCATCTACGCCGGGACCTGCCGCGGCCTGACGCCCGCCGAAATTGCCGAGCGCTCCAAGATCCGCGCCCCCGCCTGGCGCGTGCAGGTGCCCGACGAGGTCATCGCCTTTGAGGACGGCCACATGGGGCACTATGAAGAAAACCTCGCCCGCGACTGCGGGGATTTTTTCCTGCGGCGGGCCGACGGTGTGTTTGCCTACCAGCTGGCCGTCGTTGTGGACGACGCGCTGATGGGCGTCGATGAGGTTGTGCGCGGCAGCGACCTCTTGTCCAGCACACCGCGCCAGCTTTGGCTTTACCGGGAGCTGGGCCTGATCCCGCCGAAATTCTACCATCTGCCGCTGCTTTTGGCCTCCGATGGCCGCCGCCTTTCAAAGCGCGACGGCGACCAGAGTCTCGAGAACCTGCGGGAGAAATACACCCCTGAGGAGATCATCGGCAAGCTGGCCTTTGCCTGCGGCCTGCAAGCCTCCCCCGCCCCTACAACGCCCCAGGCTCTGGCCCGCACCTTCGATTGGTCCCAGGTCCCAAAAAGCGACATCGTTCTGCCGGAAAATCTGTTTTAATAAGATAAAAGGCTTCCCCCTCGGGGGAAGCTGTCACCGAAGGTGACTGATGAGGGCAGACCCCGCCAACGCCACCCGTTCACGGGCAGTATCCGTCAGCTCTCCCCTCATCCGGCGCTCCGCGCCACCTTCCCCCTCGGGGGAAGGCTTTCTCTGCACTACCAAAAAAGGAGTATCCCCATGCAACGCTACGAAATTACCGGCATGAGCTGCGCGGCCTGCGCAAGCCATGTGGAAAAAGCCGTTGCGGCGGTGCCGGGTGTGGCATCCGTCGCCGTAAGCCTGCTGACCAACTCGATGCAGGTAGACTACGCCCCCGACGCCGACCCCGATGCCACCGCACGGCGCATCCTCCGCGCCGTGGACGCCGCCGGGTACGGCGCGTCCCTCTCCTCCGCCGAGAGCGAAAGCGCCGAGCTCGAGGACACCGAGACTCCCAAGCTCAAAAAGCGGCTGATTGCCAGCCTCTGCTTCCTTGTGCCGCTTATGTACGTCTCGATGGGCCACATGATCGGCCTGCCGCTGGGCAGTGTGTTCCACGGCGGCGGCTGGCACGCCATCCTGTACGCGGGCACCCAGCTGGTGCTGACCCTGCCCGTCTGCTGGATCAACCGCGCGTTTTTCATCTCGGGCTGGAAGGGCATCAAGACCCGCGCGCCCGGCATGGATACCCTCGTCGCCCTCGGCGCCGGCGCGTCGCTGGCCTACGGCGTCTTCGCCATCGTCATGATCTGCATCGGCCTGTCCACCGGCAACGACGACCTGGTCATGCAGTACCGCCACGACCTTTATTTTGAGTCGGCGGCCATGATTTTAACACTCATCACCGTCGGCAAAACGCTGGAAGCCTACAGCAAGGGCAAAACCACCGACGCACTGAAAAGCCTGATGAAGCTGGCCCCCCAGACCGCCTGCGTCCTGCGCGGCGGCGAGCAGGTCACAATCCCGGTCAGTGAGGTCAACGTCGGCGACCTCTTTTTAGTCCGCCCCGGTGAGAGCATCCCCGTGGACGGCACCGTCACCGAGGGCATCTCCACGGTCAACGAGGCCGCCCTGACCGGCGAGAGCATGCCGGTGGACAAGTTCCCCGGCTCTCCCGTCAGCGCCGCGACCATCAACCAGAACGGCGCGCTGACCTGCCGTGCCGAGCGCGTCGGCCAGGACACGACGCTGTCCCAGGTCATCCGCCTGGTGCGCGACGCCGCCGCGACGAAGGCCCCGCTGGCCAAGACCGCGGACAGGGTCTCCGGCATCTTCGTGCCCACCGTCATCTGCATCGCCGCGGCCACGTTTGTCATCTGGCTGCTGCTGGGGCAGACCTTTACATTTGCGCTGGCCCGCGGCATCAGCGTGCTGGTCATCAGCTGCCCCTGTGCCCTGGGCCTGGCGACGCCCGTCGCCATCATGGTCGGCAGCGGCGTGGGTGCCAAAAACGGCATCCTGTTCAAGACCGCCGCCAGCCTTGAAACCACCGGCTACACCGACGCCGTGCTGCTGGATAAGACCGGCACCGTCACCACCGGTGAGCCCAGCGTTGTAAAAATCTTCGGCACCCGCAACGTGCCCGAGAAATTCCTGCTCAGCATGGCCGCCGGTCTGGAGCTGCGCAGTGAGCACCCGCTGGCCCGCGCCATCCTGCAGCGCGCCGAGAAGGATCATCTGTCCTACGCCACTGTGACCGACTTTGAGGCCGTGCCCGGCAAGGGTCTGCGCGGCAAGGTCGCGGGCAAGGTCATTGCGGGCGGCAATGCCGATTTCATCCGCGAGACCTGCGCCCTGCCCGACGACCTGCAGCAGGCGGGCGACGAGATGAGCGCCGACGGCATCACACCGCTCTACTTCTCGCTGGCCGGTAAGGCCGCAGGCGTCATCGGCGTGTCCGACGTCGTGAAGGAGTCCTCCGCCGCCGCCATCGCCCAGATGCAAGCTCTCGGCCTGCAGGTCGTGATGCTGACCGGCGACAACGCCGCCACGGCCCGCCACATCGGCGCGGCGGTCGGCCTCAACGCCGACCATGTCATTGCGGGCGTCCTGCCCGCGGGCAAGGAAGCCGAGGTCCGCGCACTGCAAAAGCAGGGCCGCGTCGCCATGGTCGGTGACGGCATCAACGACGCCCCCGCCCTGACCCGCGCCGAGACCGGCATCGCCATCGGTGCCGGTGCGGACGTCGCACTGGACGCCGCCGACGTTGTGCTGGTGCGCAGCGACCTGGCCGATGTACCCGCCGCGGTGCGCCTGTCCCGCGCGGTGGTGCGCAACATCCATCAGAACCTGTTCTGGGCGTTCTTCTACAACGCCATCTGCATCCCGCTGGCGGCGGGCGTGTTCACGGGCTTCGGCATCACGCTGAACCCGATGATCGCCTCCGCGGCCATGAGCCTGTCCAGCGTCTGCGTCGTCACAAATGCCCTGCGGCTGAACACCTTTGACCCGCGCAGCGCCGCCCACGATGCCCCGCCGAAGCGCAAAGCCCCGGTCCGCGCGTCTGCGCCCGAGATCCCCTGCCCCACCGGCAGCTGCCCCGTGCAGCCTGCCCCGGAAAATAAAACCACCCAAACGGAGGGAACTGCCATGAAAAAGACGATTCACATTGAAGGCATGATGTGCGGCCACTGCGAGGCCACCGTGAAGAAGGCATTGGAGGCCCTGGACGGCGTGCAGAGCGCCGAGGTCAGCCACGAGAAGGGCACTGCCGTTGTGTCCCTGACCCACGATGTGGCCGACACCGACCTCAAGACCGCTGTCGAGGCCAGGGATTACACCGTCACTGGCATCGACGCATGAGCGCCATCCGCCGCCGCTGGCGCTTCACCGGCACAGTGCAGGGCGTAGGCTTCCGCTATTATGCCCGCGCCGCAGCCCTGCATCTGGGCCTGACCGGCTGGGTCGCCAACAACTGGGACGGCAGCGTCACGCTGGAGGCCCAGGGCGAGCGTGCCGCCCTCGACGCCCTTGTCCCCCTCATCGAGCGCAGCAACCGCTGGGCCCGCATCGAGAACATTGAAGTCACCACCCTGCCCGTAAAGGAACACGAATACGGGTTTGGGGAGCGGAGCGGAGAGTAATTTTCAGAGAGGAGATAGGAGTTAGGAGAGAGGAGAGAACCCTGCTGTGGGAAAATCTCCTATCTTCTCACTCCTATCTCCTCTCTTTTTGGCTTGCACTTGTCTGTTATTGCAGGTATAATACTATTATATCAACATCAAAAGGGGTTTTCACATTGCCCGGTACTTTATATCTTGTCGCCACGCCTATCGGCAATCTGGATGACATGCCGCCGCGTGTGGCGGCTACCTTCGGCCTGGCGGACTTCGTCGCGGCTGAGGACACCCGCGTCACGCTGCGGCTGCTCAACCATCTGGGCCTCAAAAAGCCGATGGTCAGCTACTATGAGCACGCGCTCCACCACGGCGAGGCCATCCTGAACCGCATCGAGGCCGGGGAGAATTGCGCCCTGTGCAGCGATGCCGGTATGCCCTGCATCAGCGACCCCGGCGAGCAGATCGTCCGCGAGGCCCACGAGCGCGGCATCAGGGTCGTGCCCATCCCGGCGGCATCGGCCTGCGTCACAGCGCTGGCGGCCAGCGGCCAGTCCACGGCCCGCTTTGTGTTCGAGGGCTTTCTGCCCGTCCCCAAGCGGGACCGCCGCGAACGGCTGGCATTTTTGCAGAACGAGACCCGCACAATGATCTTCTACGAGGCCCCGCACAAGCTGCGCGGCACGCTGGACGACCTGGCCGCTGCCTTCGGTGCGGACCGCTCGGTCTCGCTCTGCCGTGAGCTGACCAAACTGCACGAGGAGATCAAAAAGACGACTCTCGGCGAGGCTGTGGCCTTTTATAAGGACAACGACCCCCGCGGCGAGTATGTGCTGGTTCTGGCCGGTACCGACCCTGCCGCCGTCGAGCAGGCCGCCGCGCCGACCCTGGAAGAAGCCGTCGCCGCCGCCCGCGCCCTGCAAGCGGGCGGTCTGCCCCCCGCCGCCGCCGCCAAACAGGCCGCCGCCGGGACACCGTTTAGTAAGGGTGAAATCTATAAAGAGCTTATAAAATAAAAAGCCTTCCCCCTTGGGGCTGCGCCCGCAGGCGCGTGTCGGAGCGCAACCG
>OGYR01000692.1_pt1 | contig 16755 bp, 16 predicted proteins | sample 1576661 | NCBI WGS metagenome assembly OGYR01 (sample SAMEA3541490, study PRJEB24748) | human gut metagenome | biome: human gut; feature: human-associated habitat; material: faeces | place: China | collected 2012
CCCAGCAGGAAGAAGGCGGTGCGGTCGCTGATACGGGCAGCCTGCTGCATGTTGTGGGTAACGATGACCACAGTATAGTTCTTTTTCAGCTCGCTCATCAGCTCCTCCACCTTCATGGTAGAGCCGGGGTCCAGTGCGCTGGTGGGCTCGTCCATCAGCAGCACCTCGGGCTTGACCGCCAGAGCCCGGGCGATGCAAAGACGCTGCTGCTGCCCGCCGGAAAGGCCAAGGGCGCTCTTTTTCAGGCGATCCTTCACCTCGTCCCACAGAGCTGCGCCCCGCAGAGAGGTCTCCACCAGCTCGTCCAGCTCGGCCTTATTGCGCACACCGTGCAGCTTGGGGCCGTAGGTGATGTTGTCGTAGATGCTCATGGGGAAGGGGTTTGCCTTCTGGAACACCATGCCCACCCGGCGGCGCAGGTCGGTCAGTTCCATCTCGCGGGCAAAGATGTCCTCGCCCTTCAGCCGTACATCGCCTTCGATGCGTACACCCGGCACAAGGTCGTTCATGCGGTTCAGGGTCTTTAAAAAGGTGGACTTGCCGCAGCCGGAGGGGCCGATGAGTGCGGTGATCTCCCGCTCGCCCACATCCAGCGAAATGCTTTTCAGCGCCTTGAAGTCGCCGTACCAGAGGTTCAGATCCTTTGCCGATATCACCGGCACATTCGTGTTTTCCATAGAGTACCTCACGTTTTAAAAGCTTCTCAAATCTCCATCCGTGAAAAAGCGTTTGGAGCGGCCCGCAGGCCGCGACAAACGCGAATATCAAAATCACTTTCCGCTGAAGATGGCCAGAGCGTAAGCGGAGGCCATTCTTAATCGTCCAGCGGGCTAAGAGGTTTTACTGCTTCTGTTTCAGTTTTGTTTTGGCCAGACGTGCTGCCAGATTGATCAGCAGCACCAGAACCAGCAGCACTGCGCCAATGCCCCATGCGGAGGTGAAATCGCCGTCCTCAAAGGCGCGCAGATACAGCAGCACCGACAGGGTAGCACCGTTGGAGGTGTAGGCCTTGAACACGCTCTTGGCGATCACCTCTGCCGCACCGGCGGTGAACAGCAGCGCGGCGCTTTCGCCCACGATGCGTCCCACAGCCAGAATGCAGCCGGTGACGATGCCGTCGATGCTGCAGGGCAGCACGATGGTGCGGATGATGTGCCACTTACCCGCACCCAGACCCATGGCACCCTCACGGTAGCCCTGCGGCACCGTTTTCAGGGATTCCTGCGTGGTGCGGATGATGGTGGGCAGGTTCATCACTACCAGCGTCAGACTGCCGGACAAAAGACAGGTCTGGAAGCCCAGCGCCTGACTGAACACCAGCATACCCACCAAGCCGTAGATAATGCTGGGGATGCCCGCCAGCGTTTCGTTGGTGAACTCGATGACCTCGATGAGCCGCCGGTTGGAGGCGTATTCAGTCAGGTAGACCGCCGCACCCACGCCCAGCGGCAATACAATGAGTAATGTCAGCGCGATGACATACAGGGCGTTGAGGATGGCGGGCAGAATGCCGTCGGTCTTTTTCAGCACACTGGCGGTGGTGGAAAGGAAGTTCCAGCTGATGTGGGGGATGCCCCGCACCAGCACCATGCCGATGATCCCGGCCACCAGAATCATCACCAGCACTGCGCTGGCCCAGACCAGCACGGTCATCACCCGGTTCCATGCCCGGCGGGAGGGCGAAAAGCCGTTATTCATCGCGGTTTCCTCCCTTCAGTACCACGTTCAGCACAACGTTGATGAGCATGATGAACACGAACAGCACCAGCGCGATACTGAACAGTGCCTGCCGCTGCAAGCCGCCGGCGTAGCTCATTTCCTTGGCAATGGCGGTGGTCAGCAAAGTGACACTGCGGAACAGGCTGTCCGGCATATTGGGGCTGTTGCCCGCCACCATCATTACAGCCATCGCCTCGCCGATGGCGCGGCCGATGCCCAGCACAACGCCTGCGGCAATGCCGCTTTTGGCCGCCGGGATGCTGATCTTGAACCATGTTTCGGTGTCGGTAGCGCCCAGCGCCAGACTGCCCTGCTCATACTCCGGCGGCACGGCGTTGAGCGCCGTCACCGACACGGACACGATACTGGGTAAGATCATGATGGAAAGCACCACAATGGCGCTGAGCAGGCAGGCACCGGAGGCTTTGCCGAAGGTCTTTGCCACGGCGGGCACCAGCACCTGCATACCCAAAAGGCCGAACACCACGCTGGGGATGCCGGACAGCAGCTCGATGGCGGTGACCACCACGGTGCGCAGCTTGGGGTCTGCGGCCTTGGAGAGGAACACTGCCGTCAGCAGGCCGATGGGCACGCCGAGGATGGCAGCGCCCAGCGTGCCGTAGACGCTGGACAGGATGAAGGGCAGAACGCCGAACAGCGGCTCTGCCGCGGTGGACGCCCATTTTGTGCCGAAGAGGAACTTGAAAATGCCGATCTTATGGATAGCCGGCACGCCGGAGACCACCATGTACACCGAGATGAGCACCACACAGCACACCGCCAGCATTCCGCACAGGAAGAAGATGAAATTCATCACCGCTTCCAGCCAGTCGGCGGGGGTGCGGGGCAGCCGTACCCGGGTCAGATAGGATTTTTTGTTCATAGCTGAAATCCTTTATAAAAGCCGCGTCGGCTCGCAGAAACGGCAGGCCGACGCGGCGGGCTGATTTTATCATCGTCCCATCCCTGTTACCGGGTCAGTTCGGCCGGGAGTTTCACCAGCGAATGATCCGAGGGTGGGACCCTGTTGCCGTAGGCAATAGGGCGGGAGCTGGAAGCCCCGAATTTCGCGGGGGAATTCCCAGCCGGGCTGACCCTGAGCGCCTTTTACTCGTTCACGGGCACAGCGCCTGCGGTGCGGATGAGGTCGGCAGCGTCCTTGCTGGTGGCAAAGTCCACAAAGGCCTGTGCCTGCTCAGAAAGGGCAGCGCTCTTGTTGGTGACGAACACGAAGGGACGCTGGATCTTGTAGCTGCCGTCCTTCACGGTGTCCTCGCTGCACTCCACACCCTCCACGGTGACCATGGCGACAGTATCGCCCACAGCGGACAGAGAGGCGTAGCCGATGGCCAGCGGGTTTGCCTCCACGGCGCTGATGACAGCGCCGGTAGCGGTCAGCTCCTGTGCGTACTTGCAGCTGTCCTTCACGTCCACGATGCTCTCAAAGCCATCGCGGGTGCCGGAACCGGCCTCGCGGCCCACCAGAACGATCTCGCCGTCGTCGCCGCCGACATCCTTCCAGTTGGTGATCTCGCCGGTGAACATCTTCTTGAGCTGCTCCACGGTCAGGTCCGCGACCTTGCTGTCCTTGTTCACGATGATGGCGATGCCGTCCAGCGCCACGATGGTGCCGTCTACAGCGGACTTCTCATCGTCCTTCAGGGCGCGGGAGGACAGGCCGATGTCCAGCGTTTTGTCGGTAGCGCCGGTGATGCCTGCGCCGGAGCCGGTGGGGTCGTAGCTGACAGTAACGCCCGGCTCGACCTCGGCAAAGCCCTCGGTCAGGGCAGCAATGACATTCTTCATGGAAGTAGAACCGCCGGTCGCGACGTTGCCGCTCAGGGTGCCGGATGCGCTCTGTGCAGAGGAAGAAGCGGCGGCGGAAGCAGAAGCAGCGGTGCCGGATGCGGAAGAAGCAGAGCCGCCGCAGGCGGTCAGGGCAGCAGCCGCAGCAGCTGCACCGCAAACGGTCAGGAACGAACGACGAGAGATCTTTTTCATGATAGAATTTCCTCCATTTAAACCCGGGCGCCCGCCCGGCACTGTCTTTTTGTGTTTTCCTTGGGAACGGCCTTATTCTACCGCTTTGCCGCCCCTGCCGCGACCATGGACGTGCAAAAAGTGCGTAAAACTTTGTGCACAATGCCAGCCCCAATGTAAAGAACCGGTAATGCGGCACAAAACAAAAAGCCACCGGGCGCTCCTGTTTCCAGAAGTGCCCGGCGGCGGGGTGTATTGGGTTTTACTCTACGCTGCCCGTTACGTTTTTGCCGTTGTTTCCATAGAGGAACACAGCGGTTTGACCATTGTAGCGCACACGCAGTTCGTAGGTGCCGGGACTGTTCTTTTCCTGCACACGCTCCTTGGTTTCCAGATAGAACTCTGTCGCGCCGTTGTAGACAGCCGTCCGCCCCGGCTCTGCAACCAGTTCGTTCCGCTTGAAATACAGCGTTTCCTTGGTGTCCGCCTCCCGGAAGATGCAGGTGATGTCCTCCGGCTTGATGACTACCTTTTCGGCACTTTTGTTCTGGATGGTGAACTGTGTCTGATAGGTCAATGTAAAGGTATCGCCGCCGCCCGGAAACGGCTTTGCGCAGATAAAGGTGACATCACCGATCTTCGCCACGCCGCTGGTCTTGTCGATCACGGTATCCCCGCAGCCGGTCAAAGCCCCTGCGGCGGTCAGCACCAGTGCCCCGGCGCTGAGTTTAAGAAATGTTCTGCGGTCGATCATAGCAATGCACCTCCTGTATCGGGCGGTTTGCGTTCAATTACACAAAGGCGTTATCCTTTTTAAGGGGAAGTCCCTCGTTATAAAGAGCAGTATAGGTATCGGTAGCCTTTTTCGTGCCGATGCTGAACTTTACGACAGCTTCCTTATTGGCGATCGCGTCGTACAGTTTCTTCTGCTTATAGTTCAGTTTAAAGTTGACCCAGCCCTCATTTACCTTGTGCTTGCGGCTGAATTTAAGAACTCCATCATTCGTCAGCAGACCGCCGCCCTGCATTGCAACGGCAACTCCATCGACTTTAAGCTCCATAACGGCTTCGCCCGCAATATTCCAGTCGGAATCCGTCGTGTTGGTGGTACGCACCCACACCATCACATCTGCCGTCCACTTGCTCTGATCTTCACTGAGCGCAGGGGGATTCTGCCTTACATCCCATTTTGTGACAGAAGCCGTAAAGCCACCCAGATCCATACTGGTATCACCATCACTGCAGCCGCCCAGCAGTCCGGTCATGGATACTGCCACTGCCATTGCGGCAGAAGTCTTTAAAAACGCACGACGATCCATTTTCATAGCCATACTATAAGCCCTCCTCAAAAGCTTTTTTACACCCTAAGAGTACCACATTTTACCACATTGTCAACTATCGAAACTTAGGTTTCACCATTTTATCGCGCCTTTATAATCTATTATAACGGCGCGGCATCTGCCGCCGTTCCGGGGCGGCGGGAATTTTTATTTTTTCAATAAAATTGAGCGCACACTTTCAATCGCCAAGCCCCTTGTCCCGGGGCGGGCTTTGTGCTATGCTAAGGGTTATAAGCGATTTTTTCACGCTGAGAGGAGGAGCAACCCCATGGCCGCCGTAAAAACACGGAATACTGCTACCCTTATGACTGAGGGCAGCATTGTAAAAAGCCTGCTGCTGTTTGCCTTGCCGCTGATCTTCGGCAACCTGCTGCAGCAGATGTACAATACCGCCGACAGTATCATCGTGGGCAATTTTGTGGGCAGCAACGCCCTTGCCGCCGTGGGCTCCAGTGGGTCACCCATCTATCTGCTCATCGGCTTCAGTCAGGGGCTGGCCGTAGGTGCGGGCGTGGTGGTCTCGCAGTATCTGGGCGCGGGCGACCACAAGGAGACCCGCGAGGCGGTGCACACCGCCCTTGCCATTGCGGTGGTCATGGGACTTTTGCTGACCGTGGGCGGCGTTGCCTGTGGGCGCGCTTTGCTGGTAGCCATGAACACCCCCGCCGAGGTGCTGGCGGACGCCGTGACCTATATCCGCATCTATTTCGGCGGGGTGCTGTTCAGCGTGGTGTATAATATGACCGCCGGCATCCTGAACGCCGCCGGCAACTCCCGGCGCTCGCTGGTGTATCTGGCATGGGCGTCGGTGACCAACATCGTGCTGGATCTTGTGTTCATCGTGGGGCTGCGGATGGGGGTGGCAGGCGCTGCCATCGCCACAGACCTGAGCCAGCTGGTATCCTGCGTGCTGAGCCTGCGCTTTCTGATGAAAAGCGAGGACGCCTGCCGGGTGGAGCTTTCCGCCATCCGGCTGCACCGCAAAATGGCAGGCCGCATCATCCGGGTGGGTCTGCCCACCGGCATCCAGAACATGGTCATCTCCTTTTCCAACGTGCTGGTGCAGGCCAGCGTGAACAGCTACGGTGCCGCCGCCATGGCGGGCTTTGCAGCCTATATGAAGATCGATGGCTTCAACATTCTGCCGGTGAGCAGCATCAGCATGGCAGCTACCACCTTTGTGGGGCAGAACTACGGTGCGGGGCGTCTGGACCGGGTAAAGCGCTCGGTGTGGGTCACCCTTGCGATCGGGGTCATCTACACCCTTTGCACCGGCGCGGCGCTATTGGCCGGACAGGACGCCATTCTGCACCTGTTCACCGCCGACGAGGCCGTGGTCACCTACGGCAAGCTGGCCATGCGGTGGTTCTGTCCGTTCTACTTCCTGCTCAGCATTCTGCACGGCCTTGCCGGTGCCGTGCGCGGCACGGGTGCCAGCATCCCGCCCATGGTGGTGCTGCTGGTCTCGCTGTGCCTGTTCCGTGTGGTGTGGATCCAGTTTCTGCTGCCCTTCTTCTCCGGCATCGAGGGCGTGTTCATCCTCTACCCCGTCAGCTGGGGTCTGGGCGCATTGCTCATGATCCTGTATGCGTGGAAGGGTAAGTGGATGGAGTATCATACATAACATTTTTACAAACAACGACCCGCCGCACTGAAAGAGATGCGGCGGGTCGTTGTTTTTCAGGTACTCCTGTCAGGGCAGCTTACCATGCAAAGCCCACGGAGTCCATGTCGATCTTCTTTTCCATCAGCCCCAGACGGCTCTCGATGAAGTTGACAGCCATATCCGGCCACTGGGCGATCTGGGTGTAGTAGTCCACATAGCCCTTGGTGCCAGTGCCCAGACCCACACCGTGGGGCGCATCAGGTGCCAGATAGAAGCTGAAATCCTTGAAGGTATTTGCGCACTCCGGCAGAGAGGGCAGCATCATCGCACTCAGGCCGTCTTTCTGACCCACAACACCAAAGACCGGAGGCAGGTTGGGGTTCTTCGTGAAGTCCAGACCGGTGACGAACAGGCCGTAGATGGGGATCGCCACGTTCAGGTCGGCACTCTCATGGTCCACAGCATCACAGACATAGCTGGGATAGACCTTATCCGGGGTATTGGCAGTACCAAACTGGTCAGCCACCACCTGCATTACATTCATGCCGCCGGCAGAGAAGCCCACCGCGATCATGATATCCGTCTTGCCGATATTCTTTGCAGAGGCGTTATGACGGATGTAGCGGATAGCACGGGCCAGATCCAGCTGCTGATCCACAGCGGCGTAGGGGTTGACGCGGCGCTGCAGCACAAAGGCGTTGTAGCCGTTCTTGTTGAAGAACTCGGCCACCGGGTAGCCTTCCACCACGTTGTTGCGATGGGTGCTGCCGCCGCCGGCAATGACAATGACATTGCCCTTTACCTTGCCTTGATTCCGCAGCATATATGGGTTCAAGAAGGGACGGAAGCCCTCGTTATCGTAGCAATTTTCCCAGTTGGTGGGCAGCGGAGACTCCACGGCCATCTGGTCGCCCCAGATCTCCCAAACAGTGCTCTTGGGATCCTTGATCTTACGCAGCGCCTTGCGGGCATTGGTCAGGGCAACACACATCTCGTAGTGGGAGGCGTTGATACCGGGCGCAGGTGCACCGTCCACCTTCTCGTACTGAGCACGGGACAGCTTGTGGAACAGCACATAGAACTTGTCAAAATCACCCCGGAAAGCAGCCGGATAAAAGGCTACCTCGCGGGAGAGGCGGAGTTCCTCTGCCACCATGGCCTGCACCTCGGCATCGGTATGCACACCAGCGTTCTCGGCAAAGGATGCGGGTGCCATGCCCGCTACTGCGCCCACAGTCACGGCAGAAGCGGCAGAAAGTTTCATAAAGTCTCTTCTGTTCATCATCATTTCTCCTTTTAAATGCAGACGGCTCATTTGTGCAGAGCAAAGCCGCCCAAAGCTGTGCAGCAAACGCCCTGCTGCCGGGCCCGATAGACATTCCAGTTGCATCATGCCATCGAAATCTGCACAAATCATACCACAATATAACGAGATTGTAAATAGATTTTGTTGTTTTTGAGTGAAATTGATATATTAGTATGCCAGTTCTTGTGAAAATCAACAAGCATGAGAATGGGCACAAAAAAAGGACTGCCGTACATCTGCACGGCAGTCCTTTTTTGTATTATTACAGCTTTTCAAACACCAGAAAGCGGAAGGCGATGGTGGTGGTCAGCTGCGGCAGAGCCGCAAGGCGGGCGGCACCGTCGCGGGGTGTTTTCCAGTAGTAGGGGGTCATGGCAAACAGGGCTTCCAGTTGGGCGGCGGGCACGGTGATGGTGCCCTGCACCTCACGCTCATCAATGGCGCAAAAGCCCGGGTACTCCACCTGCTGCACCGGGTTTTTGTAGGGCTTTTCGTAGAGCACGGCCTTCATCTGGTACAGATGCTCTGCCCCCGGCACAACGTAGATCATGCGCCCGCCCGGGCGCAGCACCCGGCTGAACTCCTCCTGCGCAAAGGGCGAGAAGCAATTCAGCAGCACATCTGCCCAGCCGGTGCGCACCGGCTGGCTGAAGCTGGACGCCACCGCATACTGCGCCGTGGGCAGCGCCTTTGCAGCCAGCCGCACGGCAGGCTTTGCAATATCGAACCCGGCCAGCTGCAGCGGCTTTTCTGCCGCCGCGAACTGCTGCGCGATGCAGCGGTCGTACCAGCCCTCGCCGCAGCCTGCATCCAGCAGATGCAGCGGGGCGTCCTTCGCGGCGGGCACACCGTGGGCAAGGCACAACTCCCCCAGCGCCTGCCCAAAGATGCCGTAATATCCGGCGTTCAGGAAGGCGCGGCGGGCGGCAACCATCTCCTTGCTGTCCCCGGGGGCTTTGGTGCGCATACTCTGCACCGGCAAAAGATGCCAGTAGCCCTCCCGGGCGCGGTCAAAACAGTGGCCTTTTTCACATTTCAGGTCGTTCTCCCCTTGCAGCGCGCCGCCGCACAGGGGGCACTGCCACGGGGCAAAGGCTTCGTTCCGGCTCATACTTCTTCGCTGTGATCCTCAATGGGTGCGGTGGCACCGCCGTGGGCGTCCATATACTCCTCAAAGCTGGTGTACTTCTGCTGGGGCGGGCGGCGGCTGATGAGCATCAGCCCCGGGTCCTCGTCCCGGGCGGCGGCATTGCGGCCGCGGCGGGCAGGCTCGGCCTTGGGAGCGCGGGGTGCGCTGCCGGTGCGGCTCTGGCTGCCTGCATTGCCGCGCTCGCTGCGGGCAGGACGGGCGTTATTGTTCTGGGCAGCGGGGCGGGCATTGCGCTGCTCGCTGCGGTCGTTGCGGCGGCTGCCGCTGCGGTTTGCGTTCTGGTTATTCTGGGGCTCCTGTGCGCTGCGGATGGCGGGTGCTGCCGGAGCGGCAGGAGTCTTGCGTGCCGGGCGCAGCGGAGTAGCCTCCGGGGCGCTGACAAAATGGGGGTCAAACTTGGGCTGGGCGTTGCTGCCCCGGGCGGGGGCGGCATTCTCGCGGCGGGCGCGGGGCGCTGCCGCTTCCTTGGGGGCGTTTGCGCCCCGGTTGTTGGCGCGGCGGTCGTTGCGGGCCCCGCGCTTTGCGTTGCTGTCTTGCATCAGTGTTTCCTCTTTTTTCGGTTTTGCAGGCACCGCATTCTTTGCAGCCTTCGGCTCCTGCTTCGGCGCGGGCGCAGCTGCCTTTGCAGCCTTTGCGGGCGCAGTTTCGGCCTGTTTTTCTGCTTCGGGGCGGGGCTTTTTGCCGCGCACGGGCAGCACGGGGCGCACCGGGGCGGGCACGCCGTCCCACGGATGACCGGATACCACCGGGATCTTGCGGCGGTTCAGCTTTTCAATGCCTGCCAGATACTCCTGCTCCTCCGGGGCGCAGAAGCTGACGGCGGTGCCGTCCGCACCGGCGCGGGCGGTGCGCCCGATGCGGTGCACATAGGTCTCCGGCACCTCGGGCAGGTCGTAGTTGAACACATGGGATAACTCGCTGATATCAATGCCGCGGGCGGCGATATCGGTTGCCACCAGCACCCGGGTCTTGCCGGACTTGAAATCCTCCAGCGCGGTCACGCGGGCAGTCTGGCTCTTGTTGCCGTGGATGGCGGCGGCGGGGATGCCCTGCTTTGTCAGGTCCTTTGCGATCTTATCCGCGCCGTGCTTGGTGCGGCTGAACACCAGCGCGTTGACCACCGGCGGCTGCAGATTTTTGATGAGCCACGGCAGCAAGAGCTTTTTGTTGCCCTTTTCCACATAGTACAGGCTCTGCTGGATGCGGTCCACGGTGCTGGACACCGGGTCCACCTTGACAAAGGCGGGGTCATGCAGGATGCCGGCGGCCAGCTGCTCGATCTCGGCGGGCATGGTGGCGCTGAACATCAGGTTCTGGCGCTGGGCGGGCAGCTTTGCAATGACCTTTTTCACGTCATGGACAAAGCCCATGTCCAGCATCCGGTCGGCCTCGTCCAGCACAAAAATTTCCAGTGCGGACAGGTCGATAAAGCCCTGCCCGATCAGGTCGTTCAGCCGTCCCGGGCAGGCGATGAGGATGTCCACGCCCTTTTTCAGCGCTTCCACCTGCGGTGCCTGTCCCACACCGCCAAAGATGACGGTGCTGCGCAGTTTCAGGTACTTGCCGTAGGCTTCAAAGCTTTCGCCGATCTGCAAGGCCAGCTCCCGGGTGGGGGTCAGGATCAGGGCGCGGACAGCACCCTTGCGGCGGGGCGCATTGGCGGTGAGCCGGTCCAGCATGGGCAGCGCAAAAGCCGCCGTCTTGCCGGTACCGGTCTGGGCGCAGCCCATCAGATCCCGGCCTGCCAGCACCGGCGGGATGGCCGCCGCCTGAATGGGCGAGGGGGTCTCGTAGCCCGCTTCCTGCACAGCGCGCAGCAGCGGGGCGGACAGATTCAGTTCTTTAAATGTCATGGTTCTCCTATTATTCTGTGATCTTCCGGCACTCGATGTAGTAGCGCTTTTCCTCCGCGTGTCCCATGCTGAAGGTCTTGCGGGGCAGCACGCCGCCCATCACAACGCCGCGGAACAGGTCGCTCTTGGCGAAGGGCGGCATCAAAAACGCCACTGCGCCCTGCTTGCACAAAGCGCGCACAGCCGGTTCGTCATGCACATAGTCCACCTTTGCTTCCGGGTGGCGCTCGATATAATCCGAAATAAAATCATCAATGGTGCCCACGGTCAGCGGCTCGGTGGGGTCCTCAAAGCTGAGCACATTGGCCATGTGGGGGCCTGCCAGCGTAAAGGGCTGCTTTTTGCTGCCGCCAAAGCAGCAGCCGGCCATGTTGGAATCGCTCCATGTAATCAGGCTCAGCAGCACGGTGGCGCAGTCCACGTTGAACAGTACCCGGTGGATGGGCTCGATCTCAATCGCCGGGGAGTGCACGTTGCACACCTCTGCCAGACACCAGCGGGCGGGGTGATTTTCTGCCTGCTCCGGGGTCAGGGTCTTTTTCAGCTCCTCCCAGCAGGCTTTTGCGGTAGCCAGCGAGTGGTTGCCATCGCCCACGGCCAGCGTCAGCGGGTCGCGGCGGGTGGCATCGGGGTATTTCTTGTCAAATTCTTCCTGACTGCCCAGCACGGTCAGCGCGTTTTCGATCTGTGCGATGAGGGCGGGGTCCTCCACTGCCCAGCCTGCCACATGACCGCCGCCCAGCATCAGCTCACCCTCGTATACCTTGGGCAGGCTGTCCTTGTGGGCGGCAATGGGCTCGATGAGGGTGCAGTCCGGGTCGTCCGCCAGCATCATGATATGGGGCGTTTCCAGCGCAGCGCCGGTGCGCACCTTCATGCGGGGCGGGATGCGGCTTTCCACCGTGCACTCGCTGGGGCGCACGGTACATTTTTCGCCCCGGCGGTAGCTGTAAGCTTCCAAGTCCACACGCCCTACAAGACCCTGCCGCACCCGGCCGCTCTGCTCGGTGCGCTCTACATAGATAAAGCCATCCACCGCCCGGGTGAGCACGTTTTGGGCGTAATCCTGCATGGTGGCGTGGATCTTTTCCACCCGTGCGTCGGCGTCTCCGTCCTCCAGATACACCTCCGGCAGGATCAGGTTCAGGGTGCTGGGTGCACCGGCGGCAGTTTCTTCTGCCCGCTGCCAGTAGCTGCGGTCGCTGGTAAACTGGTCACAGGCAATGCAGCCCCACTGCTCCAGCGGCACCTGCTCCGAAGGCAGCAGGATGTGTGCGGGTGCAAAACAGGTAGTCGGTTTCATAGTCGTTTCCTCCCCTCTTTATAAAAGCCGCTTCTCAGCGGAATGCTGTGGTGTCGTGCACCACAATGTGCTGCACACCGGCGTCGGCAGCGGCCTGCTCCAGCGCAGCGCGGTTGTCCGCGTCCAGCGCGGTGCTGCTGGTGACCAGCAGGTTTTCCATGCCAAGGGACATACCGGTGGTGCCAAGGGCATCGGTGGCAGCGGTGCACAGTGCGTCCGGGTAGCTGACCCACAGGGTCACGCTGCCCGCAAAGCGGGTCTGCCATGCGGCGATGTCGGCGGTCAGCTGGGCGGCGCGTCCTTCCCGGCTCTTGCCGCCGGAAGCGCCGAAGTCCTGCTTGCGAGTGATGATGTTGGGGAACTGCACCCCGGTAAGCACCACCTGCTCGTAGCCCATGCCCTGCACCTCCTCAATGAGGTCGCCGATATACTGCACCGCGCTTGCGGCAAAGGGGTTCATCCACGCCTTGCCGCCCTTGGCTGCGCTGACGTTGTCCAGCCAGAGGCTGTTTCCATCGTAGTGCACGCCCATGCTGCGGTCGGTGTACACCGACACCGGGTCGGTAAAGGCGGCAAGCTGCGCCGCCGGGATGATGCCCTCCTCCCGCAGGATGGCGGCGATATTGGCCGCATCCACCGGGTTCTCAGGGATGCTTTGAGCAGCAGCTGCCACGCCGGAAGCATAGTACACCGTGCCAGCGGCATCCTTCAGAGTGACAAGAGCGTAGTCTGCGCCCTGCTGCTTCAGCTGCCGGGCGGCGGCGCGGATGGCGGCATCATCGGTCAGGCCGGTCACGTCCAGCTCTGCCCAGCTGCCGCCGGTGATGGCCTTGCCGTCCAGCGGCTTTTCCTCTTCCGGCTCCGGTTCAGACGCTGCCTGCGAGGCGGCAGCGCTGCTTGCTGCCGCAGAGGAGGCGGCTGCCTCGGCGCGGGAAGCGCTTTCGGCCTCCAAGTCCCGGTCCTTGACCACGGTATACCATGTGTGGGTGGCCCAATCCAGCACATGGGGTGCGGCAAACCATGCTGCTGCCAGCACTGCCACTACCAGCACCGCAATGCCGATGCCGCGCTTGACGCGCATTTCCCGGCTGTAAAAGCTGCGGTGATAATGCTTGACCTTCTGACGTTTATACTTAGCCATGGTATCCTTTCCTCCCTGTCTGCATTACAGGATGACGGAATGTCCGGTAAAGCCATAGATTGCCAGCGCCAGCACGCCGATATACACCAGCGTGATGGGCAGGCCGCGGAATGCTTTGGGGATCGCTTTGCTGCGCAGGCGGTGGCGCGCCTCGGTGACCAGCAGCACCGCCAGCACATAGCCAAGGCCGCTGCCAAGGCCAAAGCCAAGGCTTTCGCCAAGGGTAAAGGCCTGGGTGCGCTCCACCAGCACCGTGCCCAGCACGCCGCTGTTCAGCGCGGCCAGCGGCACGATGCGCAGCAGCTGGCTGCGGCGGGGCAGGCTGCGCAGCAGCCACAGCACCAGATGCTCTGCCAGACACACCAGCGCAATGCTGGCGATATACACCAGCGGGCGCAGCTGGGCGCGGTTATCCAGCGGGGCAATGAACCACCGCCCGGCAAAGAAAGCCACCGGCGCCACCAGCACCTGCGTGATGCACAGCATCATGCCGAACAAGGCGCTGCTGGTGCGGTCGTCCCCCACCAGCTGCACCATGCGGGACACGCCCAGTGCACGGGTAAAGACAGCGTTCTGTGCAAAAATAGCCAGCAGTGCATAGCTGAAAAACACTGCCGAGGTGCTTACAACTTCCTTCACGGTTCGCGGTCCGCCTCCTTCTGGTAGTGCACGGTCAGGGTATCCCGCGCTTCCTTTTGCAGATATTCCTTGCGCTTTGCAGCGGCAGCGCGCCAGATGGCGCACAGGATGCCCAGCACGATAAAGCCGCCCGCCGGCATCTTGGCCAGCGGCAGCAGCGCCCAGCGTCCCACCGGGGCACCAAACACGGTGCCAAGGCTGAGCCACTCGCGCACCACGCCCACCACGAGCAGCAGCAGCGCGTAGCCCACGGTGATGCGCACGCCCTTGGAAACGGCCTTGTGCACGGTCTCCTGCACGCGGCCGAAGCGGTAGGTCAAAAGCGGCTCCACCACCAGCATGGGCAGGTAGATGCCAAGGTTCAAAAGACCGGTGCCGAACACAAAGTTCAAAATGGGATACGCCGCCAGATACACCACAGCGGCGCTGGCTGCGTACAAAAGTGCACGGGGCAGCAGCTTTTTTTGCAGCTGCTCCGGGGTAGGCTCCTCGTCCCGCAGGGGCACAAGGCGGCTGAGCAGGCAGGCCAGCACGCGGGAGGGTACCAGCAGCAGCGCCACCGCCGCCGCCAGCATCAGGCTGTTCTGTCCGGTGGTGGCCACGACCACCAGCGGTGCCAGACCCATGCCCTGCATGACCACCGGGTTATTCAGGAACACGCGGTCGTGATGGGCGAACTTTTCGGGGCTTTGCAGGATCAGTTCCGCAGTACGCTTTTTCATTCCGCAGCCTCCTTTCGTTCGGACGGCAGACGGTGCAGCAGACGGTACAGCCGCTCCTCGGTGCGGTCAATGAGCGCAGACACACTGTTGACGGCCAGCAGCGCAAAGCAGACGCCGGTCTCGTACACGCCGAAATAGCGGAAGCCCATGGTGGCGATGCCCACCAGTGCGCCGTACAGGATGCGTCCGAGCCGGTGGTGGGCACAGGTGTAGGGCTCGTTGAGCAGGAACACCGCACAGAACAGCACCGCACCGGTGTGCAGCTCGTCCCCGATGCCCTGCAAGCGGGGCATCAGGCTGCTGAAGAGGGTGCTGTCCGCCAGACCTACCTGCCGTGGGAAGAAGAAGGCGATGAGCCCGCAGGTGATGAGAAAGCTCGCCGATGCGCCGATGTGCACGTCCTTCTGGGTCCACAGCACAAGGCCGCAGGCCAGAATGACCAGCGCTGCGCCGGTGCCCATGGGGGCGGCAAACTCGCCCAGCACAACGGCGAGGGGGTTCAGGTTCAGGATGCCGCCGCTGCGCAGGGTATCCTCGATGGTGCTGCTCACCGGCACGGCGGAGGCGTTCCACAGGGGCAGCGGCGTATAGGGCTGCGGGTAGCGCACCACCTGCTCCGGCCACGATACCGCCGCCACGGCATAGCCCACGGCTGCGGGGTTGAAGGGATAGCTGCCGTAGCCGCCAAAGACCTCCTTGCCGATGAGGACACCCGCCAGCACCGCCACCACCAGCACATAGATGTCCACGGTGGCGGGCATGAGCAGGGCGATGATCAGGCTGAAGCTCTCGTTGGAGAGATCTTTATTGGTGTACACCCGATGGCGCAGCAGCGCCACCAGACGGTCGCACAGGTTGCCGGTAAGCAGGGCGATGCCGCACAGCAGCAGCGGACGTGTGCCGTAGAAATAGCAGGCCATGCACAGCAGCGGCACACACAGCCAGAAAACGTGCTGGTAGTACCGGCCGGTCTTTTGCAGCTGTCGCTCCTGCTCTTGGATCAAAGCTTCATCCATATACAGCCCTCCTTACAGGCTGGCCAGTGCGCCCACAGCCGCAGCAGGGTCGGCGGCGCCGAACACGGCACTGCCTGCCACCAGCACGTCGGCACCGGCTTCCACGCACAGGGGTGCGGTGGCGGCATCCACGCCGCCGTCCACCTCCAGCAGGTAGGAAAGGCCGCGTGCTTCCCGCTCCGCCTTGAGCCAGCGCAGCTTATCCAGCGCCGAGGGCATGAACTTCTGCCCGCCGAAGCCGGGCTCCACGCTCATCACCAGCACCAGATCCAGCTGCTCCAGCCACGGTGCCAGCGCCTCGGCCGGGGTGCCGGGCTTGATGGTCAGACCCACCTTGCAGCCCAGCGCACGGACGGCATCAATGGTGGCCTGAATATCATCTTCGCACTCCAGATGGAAATTATACAGGGTCGCACCGGCCTTGATAAAAGGCTCGGCGTATTGCAGCGGGTGGCTGATCATCAGATGCACGTCATAAAAGGCATCCGGCAGCGCCTTGTGCAGGCTTTTGAGCACCGGCACGCCAAAGCTGATGTTGGGCACAAAATGCCCGTCCATCACGTCGTAGTGCAGCATCTGTGCGCCGGCGTCCAGCACCATGCGGCAGTCTGCACCCAGCTTGCCAAAATCAGCAGAAAGAATCGAAGGACTTACGATGGCCATAATATTTCATTACGCTCCGTTATTTTTAGCAATTTTTATCCCATGCGTTGCGCGTTTTGCAGGGCTCTGCCGGGCAAAAAATACGCGGGCATGGTTATCTTTTAGTTTACATGAAAACGGCCAAAAAATCAAACCCGCAGCCGTTTTTTTCACCGAAAAGTCGTAAATAGAGTAAAAAGTCCATAAGGCGGGCTACGGTTTTTTATTCAGTGGGGGAACGAACCCTCTCAGTCATCGCTGCGCGATGCCAGATTCCCCCTTTTGTCACCTGCGGTGACATTTTCCCCCGGCCGGGGGAAATCTGTCCTCTCAGGGGG
>OGYR01000693.1_pt1 | contig 16728 bp, 18 predicted proteins | sample 1576661 | NCBI WGS metagenome assembly OGYR01 (sample SAMEA3541490, study PRJEB24748) | human gut metagenome | biome: human gut; feature: human-associated habitat; material: faeces | place: China | collected 2012
TTCCGGTGGCGCTGTCCCCTCGCAGAATCGTAATGTTCCGTTCCAGTTCGATTGTAAAAACGACTCGTCCGCTTCGGACTCGATTCTGATCGGACGAAAACCATCCCAAATGTCGAAACTGGATTTATTGCGGTCTGTAATGATTTTTCCATTTGTCACAATGAAATTGAAGGGCAGAGATCGAAAATACACTACCCTTGATCAAATCGCCCTATAAGAAATCCCAAAAAGCAGTTTATTATCATCCTATTAGATTTCGATCTATGGATAACAGTGTCATAAATCACCAGATAGAATACTATGCGTTTTTATAGTAGTTGTTCCTCCTGATCAATTTCTATTTGATTCACAACATCCTGATAAATCACAAAAAGAGGTGTTTTTTATGACAATGGCAAAGAAGCTCCCACTTTTAGCACCTTCCATTCATACGTTTGAAGTGAATGGAACGTATACCGATTGCGAAGCGCACAGTATTTATGGCAATTCAAAAAATGGTATCCGCTGGAAAATACTATCGGATTCCGTATCATGGCTCCTCGAAAAAAGGCTACTCTTATAAAAGAAAAGATGGCGGTTTGATCATCACACTGGCAGATTATCCAGATTTTAAGAAGCGATACATAACGTTATCTGGTGTGAACCTCGCTCGGATCGCAGGTGATCCATCTCGTTTAAGTTTAACAGATTTATCGCCAGGAGGTTTGGCCATGCAAGAGCAGGCATTTCTGGATGAATTGGATCAGCTTAGACTCCTTAAAATTGAGGATTCTGTTAAATGGAAAATGCATCGGTTGGATATTACACAAGACTTCTATGTGAAATGCGATCCCTCGCTGATGGTAAAAATTATTCGTTATGCAGGAAGCGTTGACCCGTACAGGAAAGGTCGCGCACTGCACTATAACCAGCACAATGAGATCCGAAGCTGTAAATTTGAAAAAACGTGGTACGATTTTGCACTCTATGACAAGCATCAGCAGCTCTTGAATTGTGAAAAGGAGAGCTATCCGATTTCTCCAGATGATTTGGAACGCTCAAAAAATCTGATTCGATATGAAATTCAATTAAAGCGCCCCAGTCTGAAAGAATTTGAACACGATAAGTTGGAATCTTCAAAACTCCGGTTTAGGAATCATGCGCTGTTTCATTATTTTGATAAATCAGTGATGATATTCCGCTCTTTCTATATCGGTATGCCGTCGATTATTTTGGTAAGTATTCGTGGTATAACGTTCCAACTGCTCTGAAAGCCGTACAAACGAGCAACCTTGATGACGATACCAAAGAACTTGTCGCTGCGTATATCGAAGCGCAGGATGAGCCGGAACTGACCGATAAGATACATCATAAAAAGAAAATCGCAAAGGCTTTGGAAAAATTAGAGATCAACGATGTAATTATCCCCTGCCGCATCCTGAACGATCGTCAATGCGGCAGATTTCCATGTGCACCCTTATGCACAAGGGTACAAGGGCTTTGAGCGAACAAAAAATGATCCGTGCAATGAAGCGCAAAAATTCATCAAGATCACAAGAATGGAGTTGATTTTCAATGCTAGACAACTATCCCGATGTCCTGAGCTTCCGGCAGGTCATGGAAATTACGCATGTTGGCAGAAATCTACTGCTTCGTCTTCTGAACAGCGGCGAAATCCCTGCCTTCAAGATGGGAAAGCTCTGGAAGGTTTACAAGCAAGACCTGATCCAGTATATGAGCCAATGTCAGTGAGCCTTATCTTTCGTTCGGGGCAAAAAGAATCCCGTTGGACTCCGGCAGCAGGAATCCAGCGGGATTCGATTCTATCGATTTTTAATGCGCTCGTCTCAAATTTCAAGAAGAATTTTGCGCTCTGTACTTTTACCAAATCTGGATTTCAGCACCGTTGGCTTCAGCCATCTGAATCACTCTGTCCACATATACTCCTGCATCTTCCTCCGTCAATGTTTCGATGTCAAAATCATACCATATCTCATGAAGGTCTTGTATCATCCCCTCAACTTCCATATAATAAGTAGCTTCATCGTAAAACTTCAGATACTCTATAAATCGTGACAAAGCATCCAAATTGCTATACTTTCCACTGTATTCGTATACGTCCGTATACATTGCATTCAGCCATGCGGTCTTAAAATCACTCCCATAGCTGAGGTAGTACTCTTTCGTGCTTTCCGGCATTTCTCCAAACTCATAGGAGTTGACGTCTACAGAGATCTCGCCAGAAAGTTCCGAATAGGTATCCATTCCATTCGTGCTAACAACTTTACGGTCTGATCTGGTAGCCGTCTGGGCAGAATTGTCGGAATCCGTGTCCTCTGTGTAGGTTTCGCTCTCAGGTTCTGCCATGCTGACGCTGGAAGATGAATCTGCAAGCGCATCATCCAAAGCATTTTCCAATTCGTCAAGCGCATTGCTGCTGGCAATACCATGATCTTTGCAATAGCTGTTACTGATTTTGGAAAGCACGGTGTACTGTTCCAACAGATTCATCGTCTCGCCGTCCATGGTCATCCGGTCGATGCTGAACGACTTATCCTCCTTCAGCTTAAAATAGATGCCCATGATAATCTCTTCTCCGGTCTGTGTGTTAACGCACTCACCGCTGTAGTGAACAAAAGTCACTCCGTCCTGTTCATAGTTTTCCCACTTGCCGTTTGCAAAGAAACCGTCCAGCACCTCGCCAACAGTAGCTTCTTCCGGGAACAGGTTCAGATAGCTGTCCGAGATCCCTTTGGAGCGGGCACTATCCGAATAGAGCATAGTATAGAGCACATACGCTGCGAATGCAACAAACGCCGCCGTAATCGCCAGCTCAATCAACAACGGCATCTTATGTGCGCCAAACAGCTTCCGGACTGCCGCCTTTTCTTCTTCCACCTGCTCCGCAGAAATTTTTTCAGGGTACAGGATGGCGATCACCTGCGACAACAGAACACTGCTGAACACCGCATACAGGTATTCTTTCTTACTTCTTTTGGACGGTTTGGTCAGGATGGTCATTTTCAGACCATTGGCTGTGTTTTTCAGCTGATAGGTGCCACGCTTTTTGCTGTAAAAGGTCATGGCATCCGCAGTATCCGTCACCTGTTCAACGTCCGGGTTGGCAAATCCACGGCGGATGCGGTCTACGGCTTCTTCCCAGCTCATTCCTTCCGGCAAAGGAAGCTGACCTCTGTCATGCTCCGGGCCATAGACTTTTTTATAGACATCATCCCGGAAGCCGAAGTAGATCACTGCGGCGATCAGAAGCCCCAAAAGGACGGATACCGCTCCGGCACCGGTTGCAACACCTGTCACAATGCCAACAATAAACCCCAGCAGCAACCAGATCTTTAAGGCATCCAGCGCAATGCTTCTGCGGGCAGATGCGGTAAACAGCGGATGAAAGCCACTCAGATTTTTGGATTTTCCTTTGGCTTTTTTAGCCTCTGCACTGCCATCATAGATTTCAAATAATTCTTTCATGATGTTTCCTCCCATCTCAATGGATGCGTAACCTTTTCCGTTCGGAATGATTCAAATGAATCATTTTGATGCTTTTATTATAAAACGTTGATTGGACACCAATATTGTCCATCCGGCAAACTTCCATTGGGATTTTTCTATATAACCTTACATAGAAAAACCGCCCCGACTTTCTACTATGGAAACCGGGGCGGTTCTTTTACTTTATGGGTGCTTTTTCAGGCACTCAATGCCTACCAACTGGCATTTAGTTTTTGAAGTTTTAGTCATATCTGTATTTAGAGGACTTTCCGTACACCTTTCGGAGCGATTTTTTCAGACTGACTACCGTTTCTTTGATGATCTTTGCTTCATCAGCAGAGCAATCTGCAAGCTGTTCGGTCATCCAGCTGTCGAACACCGGCTTTGCTTTTTTGATCTCGATGCAGAGCAGCTCATCCGCGGAGCAGTCCAGTGCGTTGATGATGTCGATCAGCGTTTTCAGACTGGGCACGGAGTTGCCCGTTTCGATATGGCTGATGTGCGTGACCACCACGCCGACCTCATTGGCCAGCTGCTCCTGCGTCATGCCCTTTGCAAGGCGGCAGGCACGGATGCGTTTTCCGATGTCGACGTAGTCCACCATAGTACAAGTACCCTCCGTTTTGTGAAGTGATACTTGTATTGTATGTGCAATCGACCGTGATTGTAATAACCTGAAAGTGCAGTAGACTCAAAAAGCAATTCAAATCGGCTGATTTTTCAAGGCATAAGGTTTATAATGAGCAGCGCCACTACCCCCAGAAAATTCACGATTCCAAAGGAGAGGGAAACTCCCAGCAGTACCTTATATTTTTGCATTGCCGTTTCCGTCAGGTCACTTTTTCCAGTTTCTATTTCTGTTTGAAGGTTCTGTTGGTACTGGGTCAGCTGTGTGCTGCTGCTCGCCGCATTTTCCGTCAGCTGCTTCACAATTGCCGCCAGTTGCTCCAACACTTTTTCCTCGCCAGCATCAACCCGCTTAGAAATCGCGTCCATCTTTTGTTCCGCATCGGCAAAGCCGCTTGTCATTACATCACGTGTCTGTTTGCTCTGCTCTGACAGCTGCTCCAGCAACTTTGCTTCGCTTCCTTCAAGCTGCCGGGAAACCTCGTCCGTCTTTTGCTTTGCACTGGCAAAGCCACAAGTCATTGCATCACGTGTTTGCTCGTTCTGTTCTGCCAGCTGCTGCAGCTTTGCTTCGCTTCTGCCAAGCTGCCGGGAGACCTCGTCCATTTTTTGCTCTGTACCGGCAAAGCCGCTCGTCATTTCCTCACGCGTCTGTTTGCTCTGCTCTGACAGCTGTTGCGTGACCGTGTCCATTTTCTGTTTTATACTGGTGAAGTCCGTTGTCATCTGGTTCGTAATCGTGTTTCGGGCCTCAGATATGCCTTCCTTTATGGCACCTTGCTGTGACGACAGTGCACCCAGTATGGCATCTTCCGTGCCTTTCAGTGTTTCCTCCTTCGCCGCTTTTGTTGCACCTCGTTTTATCTCCAGCGCTGTCGTATTAACATTTTTCAGTATCTTTTCTATATTTTCAAACTGCTTTTCTTCAGCCGTCGCCGCACTTTTCTGGCTCTCTTGCAGCTGCAATGTCAGCGGATTTACAACGTAATCCTGAAACAGCGCACCTACTTCACTTTTCGTTTTTCTATCTATCTCTTTATGAATTTCTTCCATCGTCCGTCCTCCTCAAGCTCTCATAGTCCCGTTCTGTCAGCGCCAGAAACAAAAACAGCTTCATCTTTTCTTCTGCCGAAGCGCTCTGTTCCATCTGCTGCACAATTGCATCACGCTGCAGCAGATAATAGTGCTTTGCTACTTCGAGGTATTGGTTCAGTTTTTCTTGATCCTTTTTCCGGATTGCCTCGATGGCGGCTTTTTGTTTTTCCAGAGCGTCCAGCCGTATCCTTGGCATGTCCTGCTCCTTCAAAGACCTGTCGCGAACCGCCATATTATGCTCATACTGAGCGAACAGCTCTCTCCTCCGCATCTTCAACGCGCTGCGCTCTATGTCGATCTTTCCGCACCATTTGCCGCAGCATTCTCTTTGCAGGATGCCCTGCACTCCCGCCGCCATATCACGGTTGAACCCTTCCAGGTCTGCGCAGGTCACTTTCAGGAAAAAGCCCCCCGGATAGTATCTTGGAGCATACGTACTTCGTGCCCATTCTAGAATTTTTGAAACCGGCAGGTCACTCTTATTCGGCGTTTGCAGCTCCATCCGCTCATAAATGCCGCTGACACTTTTCCAATACTGATCGAGCATATCCTTCAGCTTTTCCAGCACTGCATCCAGCACTTTCCGGTCACGATCTTTCTTCAGGTAGCTTGCATCCGATTTGTCCTTATACAAATCTTTGCTCTTAAATGCAGCCTCATTCAGCTTGTCCGCAATCGCAAAGCCATTCATCAGAGCTATGAGTTCACGTTCCGCTCGATCCAGCTTTTTAATTTTCTCCTCAAGTTCCGGAACTTCTTCATCCTTTTTGTGGTCTTTGCAAGCAGTGTCTGCCATTTTAAAGCGATTTTCTGCACGCCTGAGCCTGCCCTTATTTTCACTGATCTCCTGTTCGATTCCTGCAAGGCGGTCGCTTCCATACGTGTCCACCCGGCTTCTCAGGTCCTCGATCGCAGCATGGAACCGTCGTCCCTCCCTGCTCACGATCGAGGCCCGCAAAGCCTTCAAGGTGCTTTCCAGCACCGCTTTTACTTCAGCAGTATCCTCTGCGTCATTCAGACCTTCCAGCATCTTCTTCAACGATTGGCCAAGCTCCACCGGGAACAGTTCCATTCGTGTATTTTCGCCCATAACCTCCTTGAACGACTTATCGTATTCCCTGTTCAGGCATGCGCGAAAATCTTCCTTCCGGGCATCACGAGGCGTTTTGAAGTGGTCTCGGATGCTTTCTGCGCTGTAGGAGCTTGTGCTGACGACCATAAAGCGCTCCGGACGGTTCTGCCACACAGCATCTCCAGGCAGTTCCATCGATCTCAGCGACTGGATATCGGCCGCATTGCACGCCACGATGCAGACCTGTGAAAACGGAAGATATGCATCCATCAGGTTTTCCACATGATTCCATTCTGCCGCTTGGCGGCTCTGTACGCCCGGCATATCTATAATGCGGATCGAACCAGCCGCAGCATCCTCTACAAAGAATTTTTGCGGGATATCAATGAAAAGGATCTGTTCCGCACCGACCCGTCGGCCGTCATTCACATCCCGCCGCACCTTCTGCAGCGCTTCGATCATTCCGGATTTATCGTAATATTCCTTTTTCGGTGCCTGCTCATTGAGCCGCGCAAAGGTCAGCGCATATTGATTCGTTGCAGACTTTGCATAGATGATCGCGGTCGCGGTGGAAGAATTGCCCTGCTCTGCACCGGCGCGCAGCGTGGCATAGACCTCGTCAAAGTATTCTTTCCCGTCCCGGATGCCGATCAGCTTCAGGATCAGAGTCGTTTTTCCGATTTGGGATTTCCCGCAGATCATGACAAGGAACGTTTCGTCTTCGTCCTGATACTTCAAAAGTCGGTTGTCTCGTGTAGCCGTCAGCTTGTCCTTCAACTCATTGAACGCTTTTTCCTGCCATTCCGAGCGCCGGGCAAAAAGCTGACCGCAGCTCACGCTTTCTGTCATAAGAAGTTTTCCTCCAGCTTTTCTGCGCACCGATCTGACAGATCGTCCAGCAGATTGAGGGCCGCATTGACCTGTTTCTGAGCGTTGTATTTCCGCTGTGCATTCCGGTTATTCCGCTCCACGGCGTACAGATTGCATTCCAGCCGATACCGCAGGTTTTCCATCTGCTCCTTATAATCTTCCAGTACGGCCTCTGCTCTTTCACTGTAATATGTCTCCAACGCCACTTCAGCGCGGTTGAGATCATCACACTGAACCCGTTCAAGATCACGCCCGACAGCCACGGCCGCGCCTGCAGCAAGCGAGATTCCAGCTGCCACTGCCGCAACATTTTGGCCGACACCAAAGGACGCTGCGAGCTGTGGGAGCAAGTTCACCTTTGCATCGCCGATTAGATCCACCCCTACCACGCTCACAAGAAACGTTGATAGTTTTTGCACTGCGCTGGAATGCTGGAAGTCATTATAGAGCTTCTCCGCAAACCGCTGTTCCTTCGCTTCCGACGCGTCATTCGGCGCTCCACTCACACCGTCTGCTACTTCATCCATGCTGTACGGCGCGTCCGCTTCGTCGTCCGGGGCCTCATCTACAACTTCGTCTACATCATCTGCGGCCTCGTCCATGTCATCTGCCACTTCCTCTGTATCCTCCATGGCCGCTTCCGTGTTGTCTGCCGCATCGTCCACCGTCCCATCCATGCTGTCCGGCATCTCGGCTTCATTCACAGGGGCACAGAATCCCATGATAAAATCGTTGGCGCCCTTTGCACTTCGTTCCACATCTTCCAGTTTGATTCGCCCTCCGCAGGGAATATACCCCTTCACGCGGCCTTCTTCCGCCAGCACATCGTAGCAGGACACACCGTAATAATACGTTGCGATCTCCACAAGTGTTTTCATCAAGATCCGATCTGTAGCAACTTCTGTCGTTTTAACGTTCACTTCATCTTTTTCGCCCGGTTCTCGAATCAGGTCATAGATTGCCTGCGGCACCTGCAGATTCTTTTTGCTTTGAACCAGATACCTTTTTCCCTGTGCATCGATGTCCGTATCCAGCAGTTGGCGCAACCCAGAATCTTTATTATCGGAAGATTCCATCTGCTGAAGGGATGCTTCCAATGCCTTTCTCCCGCACTGCGCCGGAACAAAGACTTCTACCTTTTCACCGTCTTCGCCATCTTCGTATGTCTTCAGCGAATTCCGTACGATCTGCTCTGCCGCTTTCAGATCCTCTCCGTTTGCCCCCAGGATTGCTTTGCGAAAACTCTTCAACCTATCGCTGTTTTGCGCTTTGAACAGTTCCCCTAATTTTTCCTTGCTGGCTTCACATCCCTCTCCATACGCCTTTTTCAGTGCTTTCTGATACTTTGCGACCTGTCTTTCGAGTTCCGCATCAAACAGCCGCAGCAACTTATCGTTCGTATGGCTGACGTCGTCTTCATCGTCAGCCATTTTCAGGATATCGTCGATTTCAAAAAGTTTCCCGCGGATATCATCAATCGCATCCCGCAGATAACTGATATTGTTTTCCTGCGAGTGGTAGTTCGCAATGCTGTCCACAGCACGGGCCAGCTGCTGGATCCACTCTTTGTTTTTTTCCGATTCCACAAGCCGGCCTGTCTCATCCCGTTGTGCCGGATATGCGCCCGTGCAGACCACCTGTTCCTCATTTTCAATGCCCATCGTCCGCATAAACGTCTCGCGCACCGCGGCATTTCCATCTGCGGAGCTATCCGATCGGGTGATTGCATAGATGATGTTTGCGCCAAACTTCTTCGAAAGTTCTTCCAGATGGTTGTAATTGTCCTGTTGCGAAAGCAGCCGCTCATCAAATGCAAATATTGCCGCATCGGACGAGCTGACCGCAAACTCCACCAGTGTTTCCCGGTAGCTTCTCTGCGTTTCATAGCCGGGCAGTAAAACGAACGAAACATTTTTGTTCTTTGTGTACCGATTAGGCACCCGCAATTCCAGATACAGGGTAGCAGCATCGGAACCTTTGGAAGCTTCCCGGAATTGCTCCGGCGTCATTTCCAGGTTCTTCTGGACATAGTCGCCCTCTGCATCTTTGGCGATCCGCACCGCATACAGTTTCGGATTTCCCCCCTGCTTCATATCCGGGTCTTCCGTAATAAACACGGGGATTTCCTCACCGCGCTGCAGCGAAATGTTCAGGCAGTCATCATCCAGCCCATAGAAATGCTTCATCAGAGTCGTTTTGCCTGCACCCTGCATACCGGAAACGCAGATCAGCGTCCGCTCGTACATCAGGGAGGCCAGCTTGATCTTGCGCATTGACTCTGTCAATGTCCGAGCGACCCTGGCTGCATGCTGCTTGTCATTGTCGTTTTCCGGGTTTTCCTTCGGCAGCGGGCCAGCTAGTTTATCCATCAGCGACATGATCGCCAAACAGCGTTGGGTAAGCTGATTCAGCTCATACAGCGAGATCCAATCATTGTTTTCGTTTTCCATACTCATTTCAACGTCTCCATTCCTCACGCAACCATTTTACCTTAGAAAGCACATCCTGCCGCAGTTCCGGCATCATAGACAGCACCGCACCGGCGCAGAGTGCTGCGCCGGTCAGCCTGCGTAGCGCAGACGCTTTATGCTGCCGGACAGGCGCACCAGCCTTTTGGGTCAGCATCCCGGCCGCCTGATCTGCCAACCGACCAGCACTCTTCCGCAGTTCTTCCACTGCTTTGTCCGCTACTCCCTGCTGCGAAAGTTTGTCCGCTTTTTCTGCAAGTTCCGCAGCCTGCCGCAGTATTTCTGCTGCATTTTTTGAATTCTCAGTCCGCATAAGCACTATCACCCTCACTTTTTCTTAAAAAGACCAAAAGGCCCTTTTCGTTCCCGCTTACCAAATTGCGCATCCAGTTCCTTGGTTGAGTGGATGATCTTTTTTTCTTTTACGCCGCTGATGCGGGCATGTTCTGCGGATGCATCCGCACGCTGGTGCGCACTGGAGTACCAAGCATCTGTAGCCTTGAGTGTTCGCATGAAGTCAGCTTCACTGCCCTCCACCTGTACGCAGAACAGAAGATATTTCTGGTCAAGCGATAGCTGGTATTTCCGCAATCGCTCGTCCATTTTCCGGATATTCCGGCGCTCGATTGGCGTGGAAACATGAAGCACCTCGTCATACAGTGCATTCATCCGCTTTTCGATTTCAAGCCCCATTCGGACGTCAAACTCATGCAGCACCAGATAGGCCAGCTGCAGCGCCGCCGAAAAGTTAAAGTTCAGCACAAACTCTACCGGCTTGCCGCCGCTCTTCAGCGTAGCATTGCCTGCGTCCACCATGCAGAGTGCGCCGTTGCCTACTAGTTGCATCATACGCAAACTGCCCTCGCGCTCGAGCGGAACACATTCCGTCCACGGCCTGCCGTCCAGATAGTGCCGCTTGAATGCCCAGCACACCGCTGTTGCCGCTTTCTGAAAACCCAGCACCAGCCCTTGTGCAACACCAACACGGAAATCGTACCCCCGGCGGAAGGCTTCTGTCATCACGTTACCCAGCAGTTCTTCCTCTTTGCCCACTTTCAAGCCGCTGAACATCAGCACTTCAGTGCCCGGTATGGCCAGACCCATACCGCGGCGACCGTTTCTGGCGCTGCCCTTGCTGCCTGCCACATCGGACATGCAGTGACCCAGCCAGTTTGCAAATGCCGCCACCAGCTTTTCCTTTACGCCTTTTCCCTGGACATGAATCTCACCGCCGCTGGTATTTATAACGTAAAGTTTTCCGCCGGAGAACATCGTGCTCGTATCCCGCAGCTGGTCAATGATGGAAAAGGTAAGACCCACCAGACTCGGTGCATGTGCAAGCGATTTGATGTGATGATCTATCGCGGACAGCTCAAACATCCCACTTACATCTTTTCCGCTACGCTGGTCATAATTAACCTTGTATTTTTTCTCCAGAAATGCAATGGCACCGCTCAGGTCATTTGCTTTGCCGCCCAGCATCCGGGAATACGCCATTACGACCTTTTCCACCCGCTCGTCCGAAAAACTTTTCAGCACCGACTCGGATTTGGCATTGCTGACATCGCCAAGGAAAAATGCATCCACCAGCCCTGCCGCAGCACCGCAGAAAGCCGCCATGGCAAACTCATATCGGTCACACCATTCCTTATTCGGGTCAACGGCCTTCATCAGGTTTTTATCCGTATAGCGTGACTTCATCAATTCCTGTCCCATCCAATCACCCCTTAGTTTTTCAGCGAGACCTTCTCCGTCACCAAGCTGGCCAGTGTCTGCGCATTGTTCAGCATCAGCCGTAACTGCTCCACCTCCCGATCCGAAAATTTGCTGTAATCGCTCTTGTGTATCCGCTTGACCACCGCAATATTTCCCGCAACGGTCTTACTCTGTGCCTTCATCTTGCGGAGCAGCGAATCCACATTCTGGTCGATGCAGTTCAGCCGGTTCAGTGCTTCCATCCGTCTTTTTGCATCCTTCTCCGCATTCAGCGCCTGATTTTTGTTGTCGATGTTCACCTTGATGCCCTTTGCCACTAGACAGACAATCGCACATCCAATGCCCACAGGCCCCACCAGCGACAGCAAAATTTCTCCGCCTACAACGCCCGCACCGCCAGCGGCCAAAGTGCCTCCACCCAGCCATGCGAGGATCGCATTGGTCGCAGCAGCACCGCTTAAAGAACTGATAGACACGCCCGCTGCGGTCGTGCCAAAGGTCGTTGCCGCCGCCAGCATAAGGTCTGCTCCAAACAGACCCGCGCCTGCACCCGCTGCAGTGCCCATGGTCAGTGCCTTATCCACTGAGCCTTTTCCGCTCTTTTCGGCCTTTTTCTGAAATTTTTCCAGTTCCTTTTCAAAGTCTTGATAGCCCTTCTGTATCGTTTTGCCCGTTCGTCCAAACTCTGCCGGACAGTTCGTGAGGGCCTGCATATATGCGTCGCACGCCTTCAGCTGCTTCATTGCTTCCAGCCGCGTCTTGTACAGCACCTTCGAATGTGCCAACACCTCATTGCAGCGCTTTCTGTACTGCTCATCGGCTTTTTTATCCACTTCTTCTGCATGCTCTTTTTCCAGCATATGAAACATTCTGATTTCCTCCTTTTTCAAAGAACCTTAATGAAATCCCCCTGACTCCTCACCCACATCTGGATTCCCGTGCCAAACACCTCGGCTTCCACGATCCAGCCCTTCTCCGTCACCTGCAAAACTTTTGCAGTGGGCAGTCGGTCGAGAACGGATTCCAGACTTGGCCCGGTATACTCAAACCGGATGGTCTGCAACTCACCGCCATACATGAACTGGATGCGCTTGCGCATTTCGCCTTCCTGAAAACGGTCAGCATACCGCTGGGCGAAATGCCGGTCGAGGGTTTTGTAATTTTGAATGCGGTCGATGCGGTAAATGGTGGGGGAATTGTCCTGCGGATTCTGGAAGTGCTTGTCCTTGTCGATGCCCTCAATAAACGCCGCCAGATAGAAATAATACTCGCTGAACAGGATGCCCACCGGCTCAATGGTGCGCACACGGGTCTCGCCATCGTGGGTGCGGCAGTAGGTAATTTCCATAACGTTGTGATTTTCTACTGCCGTACCAATCTCCCACAGACTCTCGATAAACTTCCGGCCATGCTGCGGCTCAACGTAATGAAAGCGCTCGTTGCTGATGAGATCTTTGACCTGATTCAGTCGGTCCAGCGGGGTGCACACCTGCACCAGCTTGTCCAGAATGGGGAACATCTCCTCCTTGACCATGGAGCGGCTCTCCAGCAGGATCTTGCACACTGCCAGAATCTCGCTGCTGGTGAGGAAGCGTGAAAGCGTGTCATCCAGCAGATAGCCGCCCTTTGCGGAGTTATACAGGATCTCCCGGCGCGGCTCGCTGTCTGCAAAGTAGCTGCGCAGGGTATCAAGGTCGCGTTGGATGGTTTTCTCACTGACACCGAAGCGGTCAGCCGTCTGCTGTTTGTTCAGCACACCGCCCTGTACCAGCACCTGCTGAATATAGAGTATACGGTCCAATCTACTATTACGCACAGTTCATTCTCCTTCTCTGCTCATTGTAACACAGTGCAACAGCAGTCGCAATTCTTTGTGTGATTTTTGTCGTTTTACAGAATTACAAAAAAATTTTTGTTTCTTTTGCACAACTCCAGTATACAAAAAAAGATGGACAGGCAGTCTGTCCATCTTCTAAAAAGTCAAGGTAGACTATTCTTAAATTGCCAACCTCTTTTGAAGCGATAGGCACTGTTCATCAGCTCGTCTGTGATGGTGTAAAGCGCCCGGCGTGGCGAACCATATCCGCCAATCAGCCCAATCACAATCGCAAGATTCAGCACAAATGCAATGCTCAACAGTACCATCAAAAATTTTTTCATACGCTCTTCTCCTTCTGTCTTATGATTCCGTCACTTTTCTGCCCTCATTATACGGATTTGGCTGGACGGTATGGTTGTCCATCCTACACAAGCTACAAAAAAGAACACGGCGTTCTCATTTTGAATGTACCGTGTTCCTTCTGTCCGTTTTTGCAGCACTTCTTCTACATAAAAGTCAACCCTTCATTTCAGCGTCCTCCCAAATCTGCCTCTTATACTTATAATAGGTATTCCGGGCAAGTCCAGTCAATTTTATGCACTCCATGTCATCCAATGTGCCGCCAAACGCCTTACAATGGATACGGATCTTCTCCTTGGCTGCTTTGGACTTTTTGGTTTCAAAGCCAATGCCTTTCTTGCGGCCAACCTGCTTGCCGTTCAGCTTTGCTGTCACAAGCCCCTCACGGGTGCGCTGGTGCAGATCGGCAACTTCTTTTTCGGACTGCTCAAAGGCCAGTTTGATCTGCTCTTTTGCCAAAACCATCAGATATTCGTTGATGCCCTTCAAGATGAAATCCACATTCGTCCCTGTCATGGCAATGCTGCCGGACAGGGCTTTTTTGTAGGTCTCGGTATCGATGTGGTGCTCTTTCAGGAACACCAGTCGGATGCCCTTGTGGTAGAGGTCATCGTACAGAGCAAACCCCTCTTCTGCATTTCTGGACATCCGGGACACCGAATCGAATACCACTATATCACCGGATTTCAAAATCCGATAGAGCTTCAGCCACTCCGGGCGAAAAATGGATGTGCCGGTGTAAGCTTCCTGCACGATGTGGGCAGTCGGGTATTCAGCCTTAATGTTGCGGATCTGACGGTCAATGCTCTGTTTTGCAGTGGAAATTCTGCAATAGCCATAAATACTCATAACTTTTTTCTTTCTGTATGCGGATGCTGGTGAACAGTGCAGGCTTTCCGCAAACCGTGATTTCTTCGTAACGTTCGGTCATTGCATTAAAGGTCATAATCTGTTCTCTCCTTATATAAAGAAACAGGACACTCCACACGGACTGTCCTGCAAAAGTAAAGGGAGAGCATCCGAAGATACTCTCCCAGTTGTACATACAATTTTTTGCTTAGCTGATGCCCAACTCTTTCATCAGCCGAGTGCGATAATCCTTATCTTCAGAAGCCTGCTTTGCATCTTCAATACGGTTCTGATCGAACAGCTTCTTCATCAGCAAAGCCAGCGTATCTTCGCCTTCGGCTTTTCCCTTTGCAATGCCACGGTTTTCCACTTTATCAAGCACATCACACATATTGCGTGGGCCTCCGGTCTTATCGAATGCCAAATTCTTTTATCAACTGATCGCGGTACACTTCATCTTCAGAAGCCCGCTTGACATCATCAATACGGCCTTGATCGAGGAGTTTCTTGACAAGGAGAGCCATTTGATTTTTGCCTTCAATTTCACCCTCAGCCTTACCTTTCGCAACGCCTTTTGCAATGCCTTTTTCAATGCCTCTGCTTTCCACTTTATCAAGCACATCACACATATTGCGTGGGCCTCCTTTCTGGCCATCGGTATTTGTATTGTACGCTTCCTCAAACCGATTATCATTCGTCATAATACTCAGCAGTTGAAGCGTTTCCTGCACATGGGTCAAATCCTGTGAACTCGGAATATAGTCGCCGTTTTCCCGTTTCTGTACGAAATAGTCTGCCACGACCTTAAAATCGCTCTGGAAAAGTTCTACCTGCTCATGGGTCAGATAGGCAATCTGGAACAGGTTGATCTTATAGTCGTTGACATACGGCTCAAACTCCTTGGGAATGTTCAGCCGTTCCTTCAGGGAAAGCGGTCCATTCCACGGCTTATCGTGACCGAAGTAAAGCACCAACGTCACAACAGGATAGAGATTTTCGTCATCGCCAAGCAACTGCGCCCGGTATTCTGCGCCGTCGTAACCCATGACACGGAGCGGCATATTGGGATCAGAAGCGGTCTGGTTTTCAAAACCGATACAGGCTACACGGATATTTCCGTTCTTCCAGCGTTTGGCAACATCCCGCTCGATCTCACGAATCTTGCCATCTACTTTGTAGTAGGAGCGTGGAGCCTGATCTTCCAGTTCATCCGCCAACAAAACCTGTTTGCCGTTGAACAGAAGCACATTCACAATGTCCGAAAAGACATCGTTATAGGATTCCAGAATTTTTTCAGATGTATCCTTTTGCGCCATCCCATCACCTTCTTTTCTCTTGTTATTATAGTAGCATACAGATGTGAAATTTACAAGCATTTGCCTTATGCTACGTTCAATCTGGTGGCTTTGTAGCAGTCTGCGCACATTCCCTCATGGGTGGCTGCAAACTCTGCCGCCTGCATGATGGAGCCGTCCTTCAGCTTGACCCTCTTGATGGGCTGATTGCATCGGGCGCAGATGCAGGGCACAGGCGGCTGTTCCTGCTTCGGGGTAGAGAATTTCGGTTTCGGCTGCTTTTGAGGTTCAGCCTCCGGCTACGGTGCAGCATCTTCCGGCAAATCCTCTCCGGCATAAACGTACAGGCCAAGGCCAAACATAGCGAGGTTCTTTACTAAGCACCGCATGATAGCTTTATTCACATCGAACATAGAGGCTGCTTCTACGGTACGTTCTTCCATTTGCTGTGTATTGACAGCACCAAATATTTATGGGTCGCAAAGCTTCGTTGCCACTGCGGTTCTTCCTACCGCATTTTCAACTGGCGCAAACTGAAGGACGGAACGCCGGTCTTTGGCTACCAGTGCAATATGCGAACCGTTAACCCGACCCGTTCCTTTGTTCTGGAGCACAACATGACCCAGCAACTCAGTTGTGATGCCATTTCTATCCCGGAGTGGAAGCTGGAACTGATGGCGAAGAAAATCTTTGAAAAGGTCTGGGGCAATCAGAATAAAGCCATTCTCCGTGCCTGCAAGATGATCGAAAGCTGCCAGAACGGAAAAGCCGCCAACGAATGTCCGCTGCGCCGATTCAGAGCAAGATCGAAAAAATCAAAAAACACAAGCTGAACTACGCTGCCATGCGTGCAGACGGCGAACTGCCAAGAGAGGAATACCAAGCCCCCTGCAAACAGGCAGATAACGAGATTGCCCGCTTGGAGCAGGAGCTGAAAGCCCTCTCCCCTGCGCCCGATCCCCAGACGATCTCTTCGGACATGAAAGAGATCTACGATTTTCTTTCTCAGAAGGTCGATGTGCACGGTGCCTGTCTTGCTCCCGAATTGATCGACCAGTTCATTGAAGTGGT
>OGYR01000699.1_pt1 | contig 16565 bp, 11 predicted proteins | sample 1576661 | NCBI WGS metagenome assembly OGYR01 (sample SAMEA3541490, study PRJEB24748) | human gut metagenome | biome: human gut; feature: human-associated habitat; material: faeces | place: China | collected 2012
GTGCGGCAGCATTCTTGCGCTGCAGGTAGATCATGCCCAGCACGGCGGAGCCCTGCGCAATGTTGGACAGCGCGATCATGGGCCACAGCATGGTGCCGCCAAAATCGGCGATCAGCTGCATATCGATGGCGTTGGACATGTGATGCAGGCCGGTGATGACCAGCGGGGCATAAACAAAACCGAAGATTGCGCCAAAGACCACGCGGAAGGAGCCGGAAATGCCGGCGTAGACGATGTCAGAAATGAAGGTGCCGATCTTCCAGCCGATGGGGCCAAGGACAGTGTGGGCGATGATGACGGACAGCACCAGCGAGCAGAAGGGCACAACGATCATCGAGATGACCGGCGGGCAGATCTTGCGGAAGAATTTTTCTAGATAGACCAGCGTGAACGCGGCCAGCATGGCGGGAATGACCTGCGCCTGATAGCCAATCATGTTGATGGTGAAGAAGCCAAAATCCCATTTCGGGATGTCCGCCGCCGCAGTAGAAGCCACGGCGTAAGCGTTGAGCAGCTGGCCGGAGACGAGCGTCAGGCCGAGGACGATGCCCAGGCTTTGGGTCGTGCCCATTTTCTTTGTGACAGACCAGCAGATGCAGACCGGCAGCATATGGAAGATGGCTTCGCCGATCAGCCACAGGAAGCTGTCAACGCCGGACCAGAACTGGCTGATGTCGCACAGCGTCTGGGTGCCGTTATTAAAAAAGTAGATGCTGTCAATGCAGTTGCGGAAGCCGAGAATCAAACCGCCGGTGATGATGGCGGGAATCAATGGGGCAAAAATCTCCGCAAGCACGCTCATGACCTTCTGCAATGCGTTCTGGTTCTGCTTGGCTGCGCTCTTGACGGCATCCTTGGAAACACCGTCAATGCCGGATACCGCAATGAAGTCATTGTAGAAATCGCTGACCGTATTGCCGATGATGACCTGGAACTGGCCCGCCTGGGTGAAAGTGCCCTTGGCGGATTTCAGTGCCTCGATCTTGGCAACGTCCGCCTTGGCGGGATCGTTGAGGACAAATCGCATACGCGATACGCAGTGGGATACTGCCGCGATGTTCTCCTTGCCGCCAACGTACTCAAGCAGCAGCCGCGCGTCCTGTTCGTATTTACCCATGATATTTTCCTCCTTTATCTTTTTGATGATTCACCCAACTTGTTCATACAAGTTTTGCTTGTGGTTTCAGTATAGTTCGCTTGTTCAGACAAGTCAAGCGGATTTACAAAAAATCATGTTATGTTTGAAAATTTTCAGCATCTCGGACAAGAGAATGCCTTGAAATTCAGGCGCAATCACGGTATACTGAAACCAATGTTTGAACAAGTTGAGGTAAACAGCCATGCCAAAAGCAAAATATGAAGGAATTTACCGCAGTATCAAAAAACGCATCGAGGCGCAGGATTACCCCTATCAATCGCTGCTGCCCAGCGAGAATACCTTAATAGAGGAATACGCCTGCTCCCGCAACACAGTTCGACGCGCATTGGCGGAGCTGGTAGCCGACGGCTATGTGCAGACCATGCAGGGGCGCGGCGTGCGGGTCATCTACCAGCCGGTGGGCAAAACGACGTTTACCATCGGCGGCATCGAGACGTTTCAAGAAACCGCTCGCCGCAACCGCCTTCACGCCGTGACGAAGGTCACGAAGTTTGAGACCATCATCGCAACGGAACAGTTTGCTGCGGAAAGCGGATTTTCTGAGGGCGATGAATTGTGGGCGGTACAGCGTGTGCGTTATCTGGACGGAAAAGCACTGATTCTGGACATCAACTACTTTTTAAAGGAATTTGTACCCGGACTGACAGAGGAAATCGCATCCCATTCCATCTATGATTTTATTGAAAACGTGCTTGGAATGCAGATCATCACCAGCAAACGGCGCATCACGGTGGAACACGCAACTGCCCGTGATGAAAAGCTGCTGGATATGGACGGCTATGATTGCGTGGCAGTGGTGGTAAACCAGACCTTCAACTCGGACGGGATGCTGTTCGAGTACACCCAGTCCCGCCACCAACCGGACTATTTCTGCTTTCAGGACATTGCCACGCGGAAAAAGTGAGCGGCAGACACCCGGCGCAGGGGTATCCACCTGGGATTTTGCGCTGGGCCGGGGCTCCGGCAAAATGGGTTTTAGGGTGTCCCTGAAGCAAAAGAGCGTCAGCACGTTTGTGCTGGCGCTCTAATAGCAAAAGTTTATTGTTTTGTGATATAAGGAATGTTGCCAGTGTATGCATTCAGAATATCAATGGCAGCTTTCTTCTGCCCTAGTGTGAGCTGACTCAACTTTCTGCTCAGTTCGTCATCTGCCACATGGGATGCGGATGAAACGAAATCCCGGATAAGCACAACCACTCATTGTCTTGAAACCAGATGCCATCATCCATTTAGTCGATTGTTGTTTCAACTGCACTTCTCGCAGAACTCCCAATCATTTCAACAATGCTTTCAAATCTTCTTCCGGCGTTGTAATCGGCGCGATGCCATAGTTTTTCACCAAGAAATCAAGAACGTTCGGCGAAATAAATGCCGGCAGCGTGGGGCCAAGGCGGATATTCTTAATGCCCAGATACAGCAGCGTCAGCAAAATGCACACGGCCTTCTGCTCGTACCATGATAACACCATGGACAGTGGCAGGTCATTCACACCACAGCCGAAAGCATCCGCAAGGGCAACAGCGATCTGGATGGCGCTGTAAGCGTCGTTACACTGTCCGACATCCATCAGGCGGGGCAGACCGTTGATGGTGCCAAGGTCAAGGTCGTTGAAGCGGTATTTGCCGCAGGCAAGGGTCAGCACTACGGTATCGGCAGGTGTCTGCTTTACAAATTCCGTGTAGTAGTTGCGGCCGGGGCGTGCGCCGTCACAGCCGGCAACCAGAAAGAAGTGCCGGATTGCGCCGGACTTGACCGCCTCAATGACCTGATCTGCCACGCCAAGCACCGTGCCACGGGCAAAGCCAGTCGTGACGGTGCTGCCGCCATTGATTCCGGTGAAGGGCTTGTCCTCGGAGTAGCCGCCCAGCTCCAAAGCCTTTTCGATGACCGGGGTGAAGTCTTTGTCCTCTCCGATGTGCGTCATTTCGGGGTAAGATACCACCGACGTGGTGAACACCCGGTCGGCATAGCTTGCTTTGGGCGGCATCAGACAGTTGGTGGTGAACAGCACCGGTGCGGGAAGATCCGCAAACTCCTTCTGCTGATTCTGCCATGCCGTGCCGAAATTACCCTTGAGATGGGAATACTTTTTCAGTTCAGGATAACCGTGAGCGGGGAGCATTTCACCATGGGTGTAGATGTTGATGCCTTTGCCCTCAGTCTGCTCCAGCAGCAGCTTCAGGTCGTGGAGGTCATGGCCGGAGACGACGATGAACGGTCCCTTTTCCACGGTCAGCGGAACGGTAACAGGCACGGGCGTTCCGTAGCTTTCGGTGTTGGCCTTATCCAGAAGTGCCATGCACTTGAGGTTTTTTTCGCCAACCTCCATTACGATAGGCAGCAGTTCTTCCATGCCCCAGTCCTCGCCAATGGCGAAGAGTGCCTTGGCAAAAAAGCGGTTCACTTCATCATCGGTATACTCCAAGACCATAGCGTGATGCGCATAAGCCGCCATGCCGCGCACGCCAAAAAGAATGAGGGACTTCAGGCTTCGGATATCCTCATCTGCGTTCCAAAGCAGGTCCATATCGTAGTCACTGGTGCGTCCGCAAGGGGCAGCACAGCTCGAGCAGTCGGGCACCAGCTGTGCTTTTTCGGCGTGTACCCGGCCGATCAGCTCCCGAATCGTTTTTTCGTTGAAGTTCACATTGGTGACCGTGGTAAAAAGTCCCTCGATCATCAGACACCAGACCTCCGGCGTCGCCTGCATCCCGCCGTCCGTGGCTCTGGCCAGCCCAATCAGAGCGCCGGTCAGTTCATCCTGAAGCTGTGCAACATCGGCAGTCTTGCCGCACACCCCCGCTTTTCCGGTGCAGCCGGAGCAGGCTGCCGTCTGCTCGCATTGAAAGCAAAACATTTTACGTTCCATCTTGAGGCTCTCTCTTTCGTTTAATCCAGAATTTTTCCGTCAATGGAGATGGTGACCACCTGCCACGGAATGAACTTTCCGCTGGTCTGAAGCGCTTTTTTCGCCGCCATCTCCAAGCCGCCGCAGCAGGGCACCTCCATGCGGAGGATGGTCACGCTCTGGATGTCGTTGCTGCGCAGGATCTCGGTCAGCTTTTCGCTGTAATCCACAGCGTCCAGCTTCGGGCAGCCGATAAGGGTCACCTTGCCGCGCATAAACTCCTGATGGAAATTGGCGTAGGCATAGGCCGTGCAGTCCGCTGCAATCAGTAGCTTTGCGCCATCAAAGTAGGGCGCATGGACAGGTGCCAACTTGATCTGCACCGGCCAGTTGCGCAGGCGGGAGACCAGCTGTACGGGAGCAGAAGCCACACTTTCGGCAGCGGTCTCCGGCTGTTCCAGCATCCGCATCCGGGAGCCGGGGCAGCCGCCCTCGTGGAGGTGCTTCATCTTCTCCTGCAATTCCTTTTTCTTTTTGTTCTCCTGCACCGCTGCCTCGTCGTAGGCAGGGGCTTCCCGCTCCTCAAAGGTGATGGCTCCGGTGGGGCAGCCCGGCAGGCAGTCGCCAAAGCCATCGCAGAAATTTTCCCGCACCAGTTTTGCCTTGCCGTTGATGATATCAATGGCGCCTTCATGGCAGGCGGTTGCGCACAAGCCGCAGCCGTTGCATTTTTCTTCGTCAATATGGATGATCTTCCGAATCATATCTATACTCTCCTGTTGTGAGTGTTTTTGCATTTGCAGGTTTATTATAGTATACTAAAGTCATCTTGTATGTTTGAATTCCAACAAGGAGAACATTTATGCAAAAATATCTGCCTGTTCTGCGGAGCTGCCCTTTCTTCACCGGGCTTACTGACGATGAAATTTTGTCCATCCTGCACTGTGTCAGTGCAGCGAAAATCACCCGCCCCCGGGGCTCCTACATTTTCCGTGCCGGAGATTCCACGGAGGTCATGGGGCTTATGTTGTCCGGCTCCACCCTTGTGATACAGGAAGATCTTTGGGGACACCGCAATATCCTGTCCAAGTGCAATACCGGAGACTTTTTCGGCGAGCCTTACGCCGCCACCCCCGGTGCCATCCTGAACATCAGCGTGGTGGCAGAGGAGGATTGCGAGATCCTGTTGCTGAACGTCAAGCGGCTGCTCACCTCCTGCCCCACCGCCTGCGACCATCACCAGAAACTCATCCGCAATCTGGTCAGCGTTCTGGCAAACAAAATACTGCTTTTTAACGAGAAGATCACCCATATCAGCAAGCGCACCACCCGGGAAAAGCTGTTGTCCTACCTGTCCGCCGAGTCCATCCGGCAGGCGTCCCTCTCCTTTGATATTCCCTTTGACCGTCAGCAGCTGGCGGATTTTCTCTGCGTGGAGCGTGCCGCCATGTCGGTGGAGCTTTCCAAGCTGCAAAAGGAAGGGCTGCTGGTCACCAAACGGAATCATTTTGAGCTGCTGACCCGTTGACCGTTCCATACGCCGCCCACAGGTGTTTTCACCGGGCAGTTCTCCCCTGTCAGGATGTTCGGGCATATCTGCCGGATACGGCCTTTCATATTACCCGGTGTTGAATCGATACAAGGGCATCCGCAGGATGCAAAAAAGCACCCGCAGCAGGCTTTCCAGAGGTTTCTGACCTCCGGGAGCAAACTGCTGCGGGTGCTTTATTATTTTACACTTCTGACCGGCGTTCGGGTCACAAAATTTTGTGCAGCTCCTGCACAAGGTCGCCGATTACGATGGGCTTGGACAAAAAGCCGTTCATGCCGCTTTCCAAGGCGTTGCGGCGGTCCTCGTCAAAGGCGTTGGCGGTCATGGCAAGGATCGGCAGCTTTGCCCGCGCAGGGTCGTCCAGTGCGCGAATTTTCCGGGTGGCGGTATAGCCATCCATGATCGGCATCTGCACGTCCATCAGCACCAGATCGTAGCTGCCCGGCGCGGCGGTACTTACCTTTTCCACCGCTACGGCGCCGTTTTCTGCCGAATCGACAAGGAAGCCGTACTCCCGCAGGATCTCCTGCGCGATCTCACGGTTCAGCTCGTTGTCCTCTACCAGCAGAATGTGCCTGCCCTTGAAGTCGGCGTTCTTTTCCGGCAGAAGCCCCTGCGCCGCATCCATCGGCTTCTGGCCAAGGGCGTTCATCAAGGTCTCGCGCAGGTCGGACATGAACATGGGCTTGGCGCAGAAGGCGGTCACACCGGCAGCCTTTGCCTCCACCTCAATATCCGACCAGTCGTAGGCGGTCAGGATGATAATGGGCGTATCATCGTGCAGGCTGCGGATCTGGCGGGTGACCTCGATGCCGTTCATATCCGGCAGGCGCCAGTCGATGATATAGGCGTGGTAGGCGTCACTCATCTCAATGGACTGCCGCGCACGCAGCACCGCTTCCTTGCCGGAAAGGGTCCACTCGGCGCGCATGCCCACCTTGACCAGCATCTTTGTCACGCTGTCGCAGGTGTTGAAGTCGTCGTCCACCACCAGTGCCTTCAAGCCTTCCAGCTCGGTGATCTTTTCCACCGGGCGCTGCTCGGTCTGTGCGCGCATGGGCACGCAGACGGTAAACTCGGTGCCCTTGCCCTGCGCTGTCTGCACCTCGATGGTGCCGCCCATCATATCCACGATGTTTTTGGTGATGGCCATGCCAAGGCCGGTGCCCTGAATTCCGCTTACCGTGGAGGTGCGCTCCCGCTCGAAGGGCTCAAAGATCTTTTGGGCAAACTCCGGGCTCATGCCGATGCCGTTATCCTTGATGCGGAACTCGTACTGCCCGCAGCCATGCACCTTACCGGCAAGCTGCCGCACCCGTACCGAGACTGTGCCGCCCGCCGGGGTAAACTTGATGGCGTTGGACAGCAGGTTCAGCAAGATCTGGTTCAGCCGGGTCTTGTCGCAGTAGACGTCCTCGTCGGTCACGTCCATGACGTCCATGTAAAGCTCCAACTGCTTTGCAAAAATCTGCCCGCTGACGATGGTTTTTAAATCGTGCAGCACATCCGAAAGGTTGACTTCCACCTCTTCCAGATGGATCTTTCCGCTTTCGATGCGGCTCATATCCAGCACATCGTTGATGAGGGAGAGCAGATGGTTGCTGGATGCAAGGGTCTTGGCAAGATAATCCTTCACCCGGTCGGTATCGTCAATATTGCTGATTGCCAGCGTGGTAAAGCCGATGATGGCGTTCATGGGGGTGCGGATATCGTGGGACATATTGGAAAGGAAGGTGCTCTTGGCGCGGTTGGCGGTCTCGGCGGCGGCAACTGCGTCGGAAAGCGCCTGATTCACCTGCTTATCAGCGGTGCGGTCGGACAAGACAAGGATATACTTCGTTCTGCCCTCTACCTCGCTGCCCATAGCGATGTTATGGAACCAGCGCCGTTCCTTAGTCTCCCGATGCTCATACTCCGTATCCCATTCGCGCTGTTCCCCGCTGAGAAGCCCCTCCAGAAAGTTCTTGTCGCGGTCCGGGTCAACCTTCGGGTGCAGCGCTGCCAGAACACGGGCATCCTGCCGGACTTCTTTCCATGGGATGCCCAGCAGCCGCCCGATGTTGGGGCTGACATAATCCACCTTGGCGGTTTCTGCGTCCAGCATCAGGAAAACGTCGTCCACATTCAGCGAGAGCTTCTGGAACAGCTCGTCCCGGTACGAGATCTCGGTATTCTTCCGGCGCAGGGTTGTATGGCTTCTGCGCACGATCATCAGAATGACCAGCACGGCCATGCCTACGGTAATGCCCGCCACGATCTGTATGGTATGGAACCACAGCTTATCCAGACTGGCATTGACGACCCTGACCGGCACAAGCCCCAGCATCGTCCAGTTCTGGACCGCCGTGCCCTCGTAGACCAGATAATAGCTGATGCCGCCCAGTGTCACCCTCAGGTTTCCGCTGCTGCCCTGCGCAAAGGCATTGGACAGCTCCGTGATCTGTTCCTCGGATAGATCGGAATAGCTGCGCAGCATTGCAATAAAGTTGTAAACGGTCTCCTTGCGGTTTACGGAGTTGTCGATGACCACCCGCCCGTCCGGGTAGATGACATAGTTGCTGGCATTGCCCTGAAAGGCAGAGTTGTCCAGCAATCTAAGCACCGCATCATTATAATAAGAGATGGCAATGGCATCGTAGGCAAAGCCCCGGTAGCTGCCCTGCGTTTCGGGACAGATGAAAGCAAGCATCTGGGGCTTGCCGGGCAGCGCTGTGTTCACGACGACATCCTCATCATGGGCGAGCTTTTCGTCCAGATTGGTCTGCAGGCCAAGATAGCCGGTCTCTCCGGTCACGGTCATGTAGTTGCCGTCGTAGGTAAGAAAGTAAAAGTCGGCAAATCCGGTATTCTGCTGCGCTTTCTCGATATACGCCTGAATTTTGGCTTCATCGGAAGTGTTTTCCAGAAAGTCGTTGTACAAGTGCAGATAGGTCAGGTTTTTGCGCACCATCTCCTTCAGCATATTATTGGATTTATGCAGCACTTCTTCCAGATGTGTGGTGCTTTCCTGATAGATGGTCTGCGACACAAACGAGATGTACCGGACGCTGAGCCCGACTGCCAGTAAAACCAGCAGAAGGATGGCACAAACGGCAGGGAGCCATTTCTGCCGGGGATGGCAGCTGCGTTTGGATTCGTGCTTTTCGTCTGCCATTCCGCTCACCTCAGTGTCATGTAGTTTTCAGGCTCTGCAAGCGCTGCGCCGCCGCCGGAAACATGATCGCGCCATGTGTTTTTCACCCATGTATCTTCGCCCGCAGACGTACCGCTTCCACTTGCAAGCAGGGCTTTCATCTGCTTTTCCGTTGCCAGACAGGTCACGGTAACGGTGTCGTCATCTCGCAGCGGCTGCCCGTTGCGGGTGATACCGGTCAGGGTATAGCTGCTGCTATTCTCCTTTACCTCCACGGCAATACCGCTGACGATCGGCAGAGAGCCACGGTTGAAGGGCACAAAGCCGCCCTCGCAGCCTTCCACAAAGGCGCGGACGGTCTCCTTCAGCTCAGCACCGTTCATGGTGCGCCGACGGGACATCAGACCGTTGGGCATGATCATGGAAGCCGCCATTTTCTGGTTATAATCTGCTTTCAGCACACTGCCGGTAAAGCTGTTTGCGGTGGCAAGCAGCACATCCGTGCCGTAAACGCCGCGCAGCGTGTTTGTCATAACCGAGAAGGCAGCGTTGCCGCCGTTTGCGTGGAACACGTTGGAATATCTCTTTCCGCCGGTCAACACGTTCTCGTCCGCAGCGGGCTCCTCTTCGGCGAGAAGCTGGGCATTGAACGCCTGATACGCCTGCTCTGCTGTATACTCGCCCGCGATCATTTTGGAGACAACATCCTTGGAAACGGCAAAGAAATCGTTGGAAGCAATGCGGATATACATGTGGTTTTCTTCCACCACATCGCGCACGTCCTTCATGTACTCGGTCAGGCGCAGGGGGACGTTCTGGCTGTAGCTCAGCACGTCCTGTCCGTCGGCAACGATGCGGTTCTGCGCATCCTCCGAGAGCATGACGTTCAGCACCTTCATGGCTATTTCGCGGCGCGCGGTGTCCTGCTCGAGGTCACGGTTCAGGGCGACTTGGAAATACGGGGTGGTCATGATCCACTTTTCGCCGTTCTGGCTGAAAAAGGGCATAAAAATGGTGTCGATGCCCTCATCCTGAAACATCTTCACGCCGGCAGAGCTGCCAAAGTACATGGCAACTTCCCCGTTCCGGAACAGATTCATCACATCATCGTAAGTCTGTGCAAGGTCGTCTGCCGTGAGGTGCGTATCCTGAATGAACTGCGCCATCCGCTCAAACGCCCCCGGCCACACGGCATCGTCCAGCCCCACCCGCTCGGTATTGGCTGGGTCGCTGTAAGCGGTGCGCCACTTGCGCCCTTCCGTCGTGGTAAGCTCGGCAACGGAAAGCCCCTGCAGGGTCTCCATGCAGATGTAGTCGTAGGCATAATCGGCGGTAAAGCCGCGGATGCCTGCCTCTTCAAACGCCTGACAGGCCGAAACGAAGCTTGCGTAATCGGTGGGCAGCGGGATACCGTACTGCTCAAAAAGGCTGCGGTTGACCACAAAGCCGTGGGCATCCGCGCAGACCGGCAGCCAGTTCACGCTGCCGTCCTCGTTTTTAAAGCTGTTGAGGTAGGTGTTGTACACAGCGCCCGCCTCGTTGGTCATGGCAAGGTTCATCAGGCTGTCCTTCAGGGGTGCGGCATCGTGCAGCGAGAACCGGCAGCAGGTGATGATATCCGGCAGACCACCGTTCTGCTGCAAAAACTTGTAAAAATCCAGATCATTGTTGCCGACGATGAATTCCACATTCACGTCCGGCAGCTGGGACTGGATATAAGGTGCATAGGTCTCGTAGAGGTTATTCGTCCACAGATACACCTGAATCGTCTGGGCGTCCTCCTGCTTTTCCACCTGTTCCGGGCTTTTTGTGCCGCAGCCGGTCAGCAGAGAAATCCCTACCACCAGTGCCAAAAGTGCAGAAACAAGGCGGTGCAGTGTTCTTTTGTTCGTCAAAATCGTTCTCCTCACAACTCTCGGGCAGCTGCCGCTTTGCGGCAAAGCTGCTATGGCCTGCTGCTTATACATCACCGCCCGCAAGAGTGTGCGCTGTAAAACCCGCCCACGGAAATGATGCCGCAATTTTTGCGTGCTTCCTGTTTTGCACTGCCCCTTTACCGCGAAAAGGCACAGCACAAGAGAGACATAAAAATATTTTACCATTATCAGGAAGGATTTTCAATCAATTTTCACATATTTATTCATAAAAACTACGCGCATCCGATTTCTTTGCGGCAGCGGATGCGCTCTTTTGCAAAAGGCAGGTCACGGACAAATGTCCGGGCAAAGCTCCCTTTGCGGGTATCGTATTTTGTCTTATCCGGCAGCCGTCAGCATTCCACTGCCACCTTGATGACGCCATCCCGCTTATTTTCAAAGAGGTCGTAACCTTCTTCAATGCGGCGCAGAGGGTAGGTGTGGGTAATGAGCGGTTCGGTATCGATCTTACCTTCCGCGATAAGGCGCAGGGTCTCTTCACAGTCGCAGCCATCCACGCCGCCGGTCTTGAAGGTAAGGTTTTTGCCGTACATCTCCGGCAGCGGCAGGGTCTGTGCCTTGTCGTACAGCGCCACCACGGTCACGATGGCGTTGGGTCTTGCGCACTCCCATGCCAGCCGGAAGGTAGTGTCCGCCCCTGCCACTTCCAGCACCACATCTGCCCCGCCGTGGTCGCTGTTGACGCGCACAAAGGCGGTGCAGTCCTCCGGCTGCACCGTGAGCACCTGCGGGTAGTGCTGACGGATGAACTGCAACCGGTTCTCATCTTTTTCGCACATGATGATGCGCTTGGGGCTGTGCAGCATGACGCACAGCAACGTGCAGATGCCGGTAGGCCCTGCGCCCAAAATCAGCACGGTATCCTCCGGGGTGATCTCCGAAATGCGCGCCGCCCAGAAGCCGGTGGCAAGCACATCGCCCACCAGCAGTGCCTGCTGGTCGGTAACGCCGTCCGGGATCTTGTTCAGCCCCTGATCCGCAAAGGGCACCCGGACATACTCTGCCTGCCCGCCGTCAATGCGGCAGCCCAGCGCCCAGCCGCCGTTTTGGTCGGTGCAGTTGTTCACAAATCCCTTTTTGCAAAAGAAGCACTCCCCGCAGAAGGTCTCCACATTCACCGTCACCCGGTCGCCGGGTTTCACATTGGTCACCGCGCTGCCCACTTCTTCCACGATGCCCACCATCTCGTGGCCGACCGTGATGCCGGGCACCGCCCGGGGCACGCTGCCGTGCTTGATGTGCAGGTCGCTGGAGCAGATGCTGGCAAGCGTCACCTTTACAATGGCGTCCCGCTCGTGCCGCAGCACCGGCTTTGGTTTTTCCATCAGGTCAAATTTTCCTTTTGAAATATAGGTATAGGTCAGCATGCTTTTTTCCTCCATGCGCTTTGATATTTCTGAACCGAGTATACCACGCAGCCACGGCAAAAAGCAAGCCGCCTTGTGCTGTGGGGATGGCACCAGCCGTGACATAGCGGAGTTGTTGAAGGGTCACGGCAGTTTCCTTTCGGCGTGTTTTTCTATCCTACCGCAGAGCCGCCAAAAACGCAACGTATTTTCTTCTTTGAAATACCAAACGAACATTGTCGGCATATCCAAGATACGTTTTACCCGCCCTGCAATTTCCCTTATAATAGCACCGCAGTCTTGAAACGGCTGCAACATTCCCATATCACAAAGGAGGCTTTCCGGTATGGGACAACGGCAAAGTGAGATCATCAAAAATCACATGGAAGTCTACTGGCACGACTATGCGTCGGCCAGCAAGGGCGTCCCCATTACCGAGGCGGGGCTTGTGGAAAAAGCCTCCGTCATTGGACGCACCGGGCTGATGCTGCTGGAATGCGGTACCGGCGCATGGCGTGTCCGAAGCTCCATGAACGCCCTTTCGCGGGAGCTGGGAGTCACAACAACAGCGGACATCGGCCTGTTGTCCATTGAGTTCACCTGCTTTGACGGTGACCAGTGTTATACCCAGTCGCTCTGTCTGACAAATACGGGCGTGAATACCTCCCGGCTGAACCGACTGGAGCATTTCGTCAACGACTTCGACCGGGAAGGAAAATTTATGACCGGCGAAGAGCTGCACAGCCACCTCGATGAGATCGAGCGCATCCACGGCTTGTATTCACCCATCGCACTGGGCTTTGCAGCTGCACTGGCCTGCGGCTGCTTCACCTTTCTGCTTGGCGGCGGCATTGTGGAAATGCTGTGTGCCTTCTGCGGTGCAGGTATCGGCAACTTTGTACGGTGCAAGCTGACAAAGCACCATTTCACCCTGTTTCTGAGCATTACGGCGTCGGTCTGTTCAGCAAGTCTCGTGTATGCCATCCTGCTGAAGCTGGCAGAGGTGCTGTTTGCCGTATCGGCGCAGCACGAGGCGGGGTATATCTGCTCCATGCTCTTCATCATTCCGGGCTTTCCGTTCATTACCAGCGGCATCGACCTTGCCAAGCTGGATATGCGCTCCGGGCTGGAACGTCTGGCCTACGCCGTCCTCATCATTCTGGTGGCAACCATGACGGCTTGGATCATGGCACTGCTGCTGCATTTGCAGCCGGTGCAGTTCCCTGCCCTGAGCCTGACACTCCCGGAAGAGATCGTGTTCCGGCTGCTGGCAAGTTTTGGCGGTGTGTTCGGCTTTTCGCTCATGTTCAACAGTCCCCGGAACCTGGCAGTCTGCGCCGCCCTTATCGGTGCGGTAACGAACACGTTCCGGCTGGAGCTGGTGAGCCTTGCGGGCTTTCCGCCCGCTATTGCAGCATTTCTGGGCGCACTGCTGTCCGGATTGCTGGCCTCCTGCCTGAAGAGCGCCGTCGGTTATCCCCGCATCTCCGTCACCGTGCCGTCCATCGTTATCATGGTACCGGGACTGTATTTCTACCGTGCCATCTATAATCTGGGCATCCTGTCTCTGATGGACTCCGCCACATGGTTTGCAGATGCCATTCTCATCATCGTGGCACTGCCGTTAGGGCTGATCTTCGCCCGTATTGTCACTGACAAGACTTTCCGTTATTGCACCTGATGTGCAGCATTTCCATTCTCCCATATAAGGCAAAACGCAGCGAATCTTTTAACGGTTCGCTGCGTTTTGTTTTGCTGTGATGCACTTATAAAGGGAGTTCGTTTACAGGGCGTTTACTCGCCGTAAACGATCTTGGTAGCAGTTTCCACATGGCGTTCCAGCCGGTCGGCAAAGTGTTCCAGCGGCAGAAAAACGCCAAGTTCATCGTAGCGGGTTCCGCCGTCCTTGAGCGTATCCTGTCCATAGTAGACCACGGAACGGGGCAGTGCGTGCTGCAGCTTCATCTGGATATCCCAGACGGTGGAGTAGACCTCCGCTTCCGTCACCTTCTGCTTCACGGTGTCCGGCAGTTCGTAGATCAGCAGCAGCCCCAAATGCTGGTTGTAGTGGTACTCCACCACATCCATCGAGCCTTCGTCGTAGCCGTGATACTTGCAGTAGCCGCTGGCAAGGTACATTTTTACCTTTTCCTGCTTCTGGAACACCCGGATGAACCGGTCGTATACTTTGCTGCTCACGGCAAATTTGTTGTTCGGCAAAAGAACGCCGGCATCATCCGTCAGGATCACCGGGTTCGGCTGACCATCGGCGTTGAATTTGAACGGGATCAGGGCAGCGTTCCGTAGCAGGTCAAACATACTGTGCTGGCAGATCGCCATCAGAAAGGCAGACAGATCCTTGTTCTCGTAGGCATTGAACAGTGCTGCGGCAAACTGCTGTGCACTCACGGTCGGCGCATCCAGTACGTCTGCCATGTCCAGCGAGTCGTTGAAGGTATCCATCAGGCGTCGGCAGGCTTCTGGATTTTTCAGGATCTCCCCGAACAGTGCCTCTGCCTTTTCTTCTCTTGAAAATATCGTTGCCATCAAAAAGACCCTCTTTCTGTTTATTTCCAACTCCTATTATAGATTCATAATGCTCCGCTGTGAAATACTGCTTTCATATTGCTGCTATATGCAGAACACTTTTACACATTTTCCAAGTGCCCGTATAATGGACACTGCAATCATGAAATTGCACGAGGGAAATCGAAAAGTATATAAGTTGGTTTGAACGGAGGCGGTTCCATGGTCTGCCCACCAAGGTGCAGGCTATCGTAAACAGCGAAAAAGAAGGGGAATGAAGTAGTTTATAGCAGTTTGTGTTTTTAATGCACAAGCATCGCTTGTGGTTTACTCTGCGAATCAAAAAAGGAGTTCTGTCGCGGACAAATGTCCGGGCAGAACTCCCTTTGCCTTTAGCGAATATTATGATGGACAAACAAAAACAAACCTCCCGGCTGTCATGTCCAATATTTTTCTCTATCTCCGCCGGTACATCGGCGTAGAGAGATATTTCATTCCATTACTCGATCAGGATCTCCTCCTTAGGCGTAAAGGCAAAATGCTCAAAGTCGATGCCATTCTTCTTGAGCAGATTCTGGAAGTAAATGCTGCACACAAGGCAGCCGTTTTTCTGGGAAATCGCATATTCGTAAAAATCGGCCGCTCGCTTACCGATGAGCCTCTGCAGTTCATCGTCCAATGCATACGAGCCAGCCTCCACCGCATTGAATGCCGCCGCATTGTGAAGCAGCGTGCGCTTTTCTGCGGTCAGGGCATGACCGTCCGACACATGGTCCGCAATGATTTTCCGGATAGCTTCCGTCTCGCTGATTCTGGGCATTGTAACCCCTTCCTTTCCCGTTGGTGAATGGTTTGTCCATATAATATGCCCACTTACATATCACGTCAATAGGTTTTTGTTTTGAACATAAAATTGCTCTATGCCAGCCTTCTGAAACACGTTTTTTCTCTGGATTCTCTTGACGATGCCCCGCTAATGGAGTAGGATTGTGCTGCAAAAACGAATTGCAAAAGAGGAGATCTAAATGCAAATCAGCCTTTTATTGATGCAGCAGATCGCGCAGCTATTTCTGATTCTGCTGATGGGATATGCCGTTGTAAAAACCGGCTTGTTGAAGGCATCGGACAGTAAGGTGCTGTCTGTGGTCTTTGTCTATCTGGTCATGCCCTGTGTCGTTCTGAACGCCTTTCAGATCAAGGATACACCGGAGATCCGCACCGGACTGCTTTATTCCATGGGCATCGCCGTAGGAATGCACGTTGTATTTCTGCTTCTGAATGCGCTGTTCCGCAAAGCTCTCAAGCTGGACGCCGTGGAGCAGGTCAATATCGTTTACAGCAATGCCGCCGCGCTGGTCATCCCCATTGTGCAGGCCCTGCTGGGGGAGAAATATGTTGTCTACTCCTGCGCCTTTGTCATTGTACAGCTGGTGCTGCTCTGGACCCATGCCAGTGCCTGCCTGCAGGGGTCTGCCCAACTGGAATGGCGCAAGCTCCTTACCAATGTCAACCTGATCGCCATTGCAGCCGGTGCTCTGCTGTACCTGCTGCACATCTCGCTGCTCGCCCCGATCACCAGCACACTGAGCAGTGTCGGCAATATGATCGGCCCCATGGGAATGTTGCTGGCAGGCATGGCCATTGCGGAAGTGCCCCTGAAAAAGGTTTTCTGCACCCCGCGCAACTATCTGCCGGTATTTCTACGTCTGCTGGGTGTTCCGCTGGTCATCGTTCTGCTGCTTTGGGCAGTTCACGCATCTCTTTGGATCCCGGACGGCAAGTCCATCCTGATGACGGTCTATCTTTCTGCCATTACCCCCGCCTGTGCAACAGTCACCTCCATGGCACAGCTCTATGACCGGGATGCTTCTCATTCCAGCGCGATCTATGTCCTGAGCACGCTGCTTTCCATCCTGACCATGCCGCTGATGATCGGGTTGTTTGAGCTGCTGCTCTGAAATACGAAAAAAGGCCGTCCGGCACCGCAGCAGGGCAGCCTTTACAACTATAAGGATGTGTCTCTATGAAACTACTCAAACAATTCATTCAGCAGGAAACGGTCCT
>OGYR01000704.1_pt1 | contig 16392 bp, 10 predicted proteins | sample 1576661 | NCBI WGS metagenome assembly OGYR01 (sample SAMEA3541490, study PRJEB24748) | human gut metagenome | biome: human gut; feature: human-associated habitat; material: faeces | place: China | collected 2012
CAATCCCTGAAGACCGAGGACGAAGGGACCCGATGGGTTTCCCTCTGAATGCATTCCGCAGCACGAAGCCCCCTTATCCGCAGCTCCGAAGGAGCAGGATAAGGGGGCTTCAAGTGCGAGGACGCATTCAGAGGGAAACCCATCGGGTCCCGGTGAGAGCCGCAGGGCTATCGATTACCCCGTGTTTTGCAATCCTGCCGAGACGCCGGTCACAGTCGAAAGAATCAGGCTCATGTACTCGGCCTTCTTCTCCTCGGCCATCTCGTCCTGGTTCATGCGCACCTCGCGAAGGGCGCGGACCTGGGCGATGGACAGGGCGTCGACGTAGGGGTTACGCACGCGGACGGCGCAGCCGAGCACGCGGCGACGCTGCAACGGCCACTCGTCACCGACGATGGCAAGGACCCACTTACGCGTGAGCTGCATCTCGGTGAAGACCTTCTCGGACAAATCCTGGCGATCGCCCAGGTGCAGGTACATCTTGGCGATGCGCTGGTCGGTCTTGGCGATCGACATCTCGATGTTGTCGATAAAGGTGCGGAAGAACGGCCACTCCTGGTAGGCAGCCTTGAGCTGGTCAAGGTCGCCAAACTGCTCGCAGGCGGTGCCCAGGCCGTACCAAGCGGCCAGGTTAATGCGCGCCTGGCTCCAGCTGAAGATCCACGGAATGGTACGCAGGTCGTCGAGCGACTTGGCACCCAGACCGCGCTTGGCCGGGCGCGAGCCAATCGGCAGCAGACCGACCTCGGTCAGCGGCGTCACGGTCGAGAACCACGGTGTAAAGTCCTCAGTGTTCAGCAGGTCCAGATAGCGCTCATGGCTTACTACGTTGAGCTTCTCGGCCATATCCCAGAACTTCTGCGTGGTCTCGGTGTTGGTCTTCTCGACGCTCGGAGCCGACTGCAAAAGCGTTGCGGCGGCAACGGACTCAACATGGCGCTGAGCCAGCGTGCGGTTGCCGTAACGGGCAAAGATGACCTCGCCCTGCTCGGTGAGCTTAAAGAAGCAGTTGACCGAACCCTTGGGCTGCGCCAGCACGGCCTTGTTGGCCGGACCGCCGCCACGGCCCACGGCACCGCCGCGACCGTGCATGAGCACCAGGTCGATATCGTTCTTCTCGGCCCACTTGGCAATGCGCTCCTGCGCGGAGTGCAGCGCGAGCATGGCCGTGGTAGGACCGGCATCCTTGGAGGAGTCGGAATAGCCCAGCATGACCTCCATGCGGCGGTTGGTCTGGGCAAGGCGCTTCTGCACCACGGGCAGCGTAAGCATCTGGTCGAGCACGTCGACGCAGCCCTCGAGGTCCTCGAGCTGCTCAAACAGCGGGATCACGTCGAGCTCGGGGACATCCTCTTCGTGTGCGAAAGACAGGTGGGCAAGCTCGAAGACGTCGGCCACATGCTGGGCACTCTTGGTGAACGAGATGATGTAGCGGTGCGCCATCTTCTTGCCGTAACGCTTTTGGATGGAGCCGATAGCGCGGAAGGTGTCGATGACCTCGCGCGTCATGGGCTGCAGGTCGCCATGGATACCGTTCTCGTGGATATCCTTGAGGGCGCGGGCATGTACCACGGAGTGCTGACGGAACTCCATCTCGACCATATGGAAGCCGAAGGACTCGACCTGCCAGATGATGGTCTGGACCGGGCCGTAGGCGGCACGGACGGCACCGCAGGCAGCCAGCGAGCGCTGGACGACGCGCAGATCCTCCAGGAACTCATCGGCGCTGTGGTACATAGTGTCGGTAATACGGCGCACGGTGGCGTTCAGACGGTCGGCCATGACGAGCATGACGGCGCGATGCGGCTCGTGCTCGGAGATCAGCTCGGCGCGTGCCGTGTACTGGGTGCTCATCTCGACCTGATGGTTCCACAGGTTGATGAGCTCGGCAGACGGCTTGCTGTAGGTGGCCTCGAGCGTGAGGTTGCGGCCGATGCGGCGGCACTTGTCCTCGAGCTTGAGCACCATGTGGGTGAAGTACTTGGCGGCGACCTCACGGCTCACCTTGGCGGTGACGTTCGGGTTACCGTCGCGGTCGGAACCGATCCAGCTGCCGGGATGGAAGAACGCCGGGCACAGCGGCGGCACGGTACCGGCCTTGTCGCCCAGCACCCAGTCGTCAAAACGACGATAGATGACGGGAATGACGTCGAACAGCGTGTTATCGAAGATGTCGATGATGGTATCGGCTTCCTCGACCGGCGTGGGCTTCTTGAGCGCGATGGGGCTCGTACGCACCAGGGCGTCAATCTCCTGCAGCATATGGCGCTCGTTCTCCACCAGGTCGGAGCCGCCCAGACGCGGACGCTCCTCCAGCAGGTTGGAGATACGGCGAATCTTGCCCTCGACGGCCTTGCGACGGGCTTCGGTGGGATGTGCGGTAAAGACAGGGTGGAACTCAAGCTTGCCGAGCAGCTCGTTGGCACCCTCGACACCCATCTCGTTTACCAACTGGTGATAGGCGACGGTGAGTTCGTTGGCGGGATCGACCTCGGTATCGCTCGACGCACCGGCCTCGCGCTCGCGCAGCTGCGCCACACGGTAATTCTCCTCCGACAGGTTTGCCAGATGGAAGAAGCTCGTAAAGGCGCGGACGATAACCTGCTGTTTATCGAGCGGCAGGCTGTCGATCAGATCGACGACTTCGCGAAACGCCACGGCGGTGGGCTCGTCGGCAGTGGGCACGCCCTGCTCGTCGACGGACTCGTCGGCAGCACGGGTGCCGGGGTTTCCGGCATTGGCCACAATCTCGGCTGTCAAAATCTTGTCGAACAGGTCCGCGATCTCGGGATCATACTCGCTAAGCACACGGCGCTCCAGGCGCAAGAACAGCGCCAGATTGTCGCGCAGCTCCTCGGGGATCTCGATCTCGGCGAGACGCTCCTTGGACTCGGCATTCGAGCCGATTCGGTTAACGAGGCGGTTGACCACGGCAGCGACGCGCGCCGCGGCTTCGGGTACAGACTGGTTGCTTAGGTTCTCAGCCACGTTTCCTCCCATTCCTCCTTCTATGCACGTAACATGCGGTATCCATTATAGGCACTCGGCAAAAACTTTCGGAGCTGATTGCGCTTTACCACACAAAAGTATTTTCTGCATTGCAAGGGTTTTTGCCCCAAATGGTCGTATTTCTCGGTGGACGGCATATGCAAACGGGGGCATTCCGCATAAAAGCGAAACACCCCCGTAACAATCGCTCTCCATGAGCAGGGCACGTTAGCAGGCCCGCAGCTCAAAAAAACATGCGTTACAGGCGCTCGCGAACCGCCTCGACCACGTTGGCCAAATCGACGAGAACCTCGTCGTGACTCTGCATGTCGCGCACCTTGACCTTGCCGGCGGCAAGCTCGTCGCCACCCAGGACCAGGATGAGCTTGGCGCCCACCTTGTCGGCCTGCTTAAACTGGGCCTTGAGCGAACGACCCTGGTAGTCGGCCTCGGTCACGATGCCTGCGGAGCGAAGCTCCTGCGTGATGGCAAAGACGTTCTGACGCAGATCCTTGCCGGCGTTGGCAACGTAGACGCACGGGGTCTCATCGGCGCCCAGGTCGCTGCCAAAGGCCTGCAGGGCCAGCAGGGCGCGCTCAAAACCGACGGCGAAGCCGACGCCGGCCGTGGGCTTGCCGCCCTCGAGCTCGACCAAGCCGTCATAGCGACCGCCGCCACCGATGGAGCCGACACCGGCACCGGGAGCCTCGACCTCAAAGACGGTACGAGTGTAGTAGTCCAGGCCGCGCACCAGGGTGGGATCCTCGACATACTCGATACCGGCGGCATCCAGATAGCGCTTGACCTGCTCGTAGTGCTCGCGGCACTCGTCGCACAGGTTGTCGCCCATCAGCGGGGCGTCGGCCATGATCTCGCGGCAATGGTCGTTCTTGCAGTCGAAGGCGCGCAACGGGTTGAGCTCGGCGCGCTCGCGGCACTCATCACATATCTCGTCGGCGTGATCGAGGATAAACTGCTTGACCTGCTCGCGGTATGCCGGACGGCACTGCGCATCGCCCATCGAGTTAATAAGCAGACGGAGCTTGGAAAGGTCGAAGCCCAGGCGCTTGTAGAACTCCATGAGCATGATGATGCACTCGGCGTCTGCCGCCGGATCGGGAGCGCCGAGCCACTCGATGCCCACCTGGTGGAACTGGCGCAGGCGACCCTTCTGGGGACGCTCGCCACGGAACATGGCCTCGGCGTAATAAGCCTTAAACGGCGTGGAGCCCTGGGGCACCAGGTTGTTCTCCACGACGGCGCGCACCACACCGGCCGTGCCCTCGGGACGAAGGGCCAGGCGCTGCTTGGGCTTAAGCTTGGTGTCGGTGCCTTCGGTAAAGACGCGCTCCAGGTTGGCGCCGCTAAACACGCGGAACATCTCCTTGCGCACGACGTCGGTCGACTGGCCGATACCGTGGACAAACACGTCCACCTGCTCGATGGCGGGCGTCTCGATGGGCTTAAAACCAAACGGCTCGAACACGCCGGCCGCAATCTGCTGCATCTTTTGCCAGGCGCGCATCTCGGCGCCGATAAGGTCGCGGGTTCCCTCCGCCTTCTGTGCCTGCATGGGCAAACACCTTTCTTTTGTATCGCGTCATAGGTAACGGTCATTATACGGCACAAACACATACAGCGGCGGCGCGTCTGACCGAACGAGGGTATGGGGGCTCGTTCGGCCAGATGCGCCGCCGCGGTAGCCACGGACGAAGCGGACAAGCGGCAATGCGCTTTGGCCTATCTACTCCCCCGCCACGCTCGCGCGCAACTTGGCGGCGATAGGCTCGGATGCTAGCAGGAACACAAGCATGACCACGGAGCACGCCAGGCACACAATCCAGGTGCTCGCAAAGGAGCCCGTGACATCGAACAGCACGCCCGAGACAATGGCGCCCACGGTGCCGCCGACCATCTCGAGCGAGGTAATGGTGCCCGTGACCTTACCCAGGTCGGCCATGCCAAACTGCTTAGACGCAGCGATCGTGGGCGTTGGAGATGGTGTACTGCGCAAGGGAAATGCCCAGGTCGCTGACGATCAACGGCTGGAACAGGCTCATGCAGTTGACGAAAATCGTGTAGCACGTGGCCATGATCACGAAGCCAGAGGCCACCACGAGCCAGCCGGGGAAAAATTTACGTTGCTGGGACATACTGTTCCTTTTTTAAACAAACGAGTAGCAAGATTGGGTGCTACCGATGATCGGCGATGTAGCCCAAAGCGACGGCGGCATAAGCCGCGGCGCCGAGAGGAAGCTCGGCATCGTTAAAGCGCGCCTTGGGATGATGCTGGGCAAAATGCTCGTCCGTATCGGTCACGGCCGCGCCCACGGTAAAGTACGCACTCGGAATCTCGCTCGAGATAAGCGCGAAGTCCTCGCTCGCCATGGCGTGGAATAGCGGCAGGAAGGCAGCCTTGGGCAGCACCGCGCCCACGTAACCAAGCGAGGCCTGGGTCATATCGCTGTCGAGCACGAGCGGCGGAACGTCCGAAAGCGTCTCGATGGCTGCCGGCGTACGATATGTTGCGGCAACGCCGTTGACGACCTCCGCGATGCGCTCCTTGAGATGAGTCATGAGCTCGACATCGAAGCCGCGCAGCGTTCCCTCGAGCACACAGGTGTCGGGGATGACGTTGGCCGCCAAGCCGCCAGCGAACTTACCAACGGTAAGTGCGACTTCCTTGGCCGCTGGCACCTCGCGGGAGATAAGCTCCTGGAGCGCCAGGTGCACATGGACGCCGGCCGTGATGGGGTCGATGCAGATCTCGGGGCTCGAGCCATGGCCGCCCTTGCCCTGCAGCGTGATGCGGAAACCGTACACGCCCGAAAGCGCCGGGCTCCCATAGAGCACCAGGCCGAGCGGCGATTGGCTGTTGACGTGCATGGCAAAGGCAGCTTGGGGGCGCGGGTTCTGCAGCAGGCCATCGGCGATGGCAGCGCGGGCTCCCTCAAAGGTCTCCTCACCCGGCTGGAACAGCAGTTTGACGGTGGCATTGGCGTCGACAAGCTCGGCCTCGCGGGCCTTGAGCAAACGGGCCGCGCCGAGCAGCGCCGTCGCATGCATATCGTGGCCACAAGCGTGCATGCAGCCGTTGGTGGAAGCGAAAGGCTCGCCCGATTCCTCGACAACGGGCAGGGCATCCATGTCGCCGCGAAGCATGATAACCGTACCGGTTTGCTCGTCCGCGCACGTACCATTGCCCTGAGCAGCCGCGGCCGCACCGGCACCGATCAGGCCAACAACACAGGAGCCGTCGACAAGCGTGGTATGGGGGATGTCCATCTCGTCCAGACGTGCCTGGATATAGGCAGACGTCTGCGGAAGATTGTTACCGAGCTCGGGCGTCTGATGGAGATCGTGGCGCCATGCGGCAAGCTCACCGGCAAATGCCTGGGCTTCTTTGACCAGACCATCGCCGATAGCGGTCTGCGCCGCTGCGGTAGCCTGAGGCGCTGGTTGCGGTTGAAGATCGGACAGAGCTGATGCCATAGATGCCCTCCAGTAACGTTTTTGCAGCACGCACTTTTACAGCGTAAAGTGCAAGGTACAACTGTAAGGGCATGGCATAAAAAATGCCGCCCCGGGAGGGCGGCGCAACAAGTTGTTTACAATTGCGGGTGTGATTTTCGGCGCAAGAAATCGAAATGCGTCTCGCTCAAGATAATCGACAAAAAGATGAGCGCAAAGCCGGAAAGCAGGCGCGAGGTGAGCGCCTCCCCCATCAGCAGCACCGAAAACAACACGCCCGAAGGGGACTCCATCGAAAGGAGCAGCGAGCCCGTCGAGGCCGGGACGTGCGCCAGACCGACGTTTTGGACGAGCAGTGCCACGCACGTGCAGCCCACCGAGAGGAAGACCATCACGCCGATAAAACTCGGCGTCCACACGGACAGAGGCGCCTGACTCTCGAATAGCAGCGACGTGATTAAACTCAAAACGCCATTGCCCACAAACATCCAAAACGTGATGACGTTGATGTCCATCTTGCGACCGTACTTGGCAGTCACCGTCATCTGGATGGCGAAGAAGATCGCGCCGCCCAAGGTAATAACATCGCCGGCATTGAACTCGACGCTATCGAGCGCTACCAGGCCAATACCCGCCAGGCACAACAACGCTGCACCCAGGTTATACCGGGTAAGCTTTTCACCGCTCAGGACATAGCTTGCAAACGGCACAAGGATGCAATACGTGCCGGTCAAAAAAGCGCTCTTGCCCGCCGTGGTCTGTGCCAGGCCGATCGTCTGCAAACCGTAGGCACCCCACATGAGCGCACCCATGCCAAGCCCGACGATCAGGTTGCGGGCATTGAAATGAGCGATGATGCGCTTATGGAAAATTGCAAACATAACCAGTGATGCCGGGAGAAAGCGAACATAGACCAGCTCGAACACCGGAATGGTGTCGAGTGCGTCCTTCATAGTGGTAAAGGAGTAGCCCCAGATAATCGCCACCGAAAGCAGTAGAACTTTCCAGAACAACGGTGAGCGTGCGCCGGCACCACGGGAGGTGCCGCCCGCACCCAGGTCCTCGCGAGCAACAGGGCTATCGGGCATGTTTTCAATTTCGTTGGCAGCGTATTGGGCCATGGAACATCCTCACACTCAAACTGGGCGTGGTGTCCGCACGCGTATGGCTGCGTGCCGCCTCATGGTCAAATAAAAACGGGACGCGCCGGACCCCCGGCACGCCCCGCTACTGTAGCAACAACCAAGCAGCCCGTGCAATTCACCCCGCTAAAGCGTTTTGTTCCGCCGTTCTACCGAACGGCGGACCGGCCGACGCTGCACGAGCCGCATTCACGCCAATCTGACGTTCAATTTCAAGGGCGCGACCAAAAGGTCAGCGCCCTTTCATTTCACGTCACCTTGGCGCAAATGCGGCTCGCTCGCTGACATTGCCGCAGCATCAGCGTTTACATTGTTGCGCTAGATTAATTTAGTACTCTCCAGCTTTTCGATGATCCAGTCGTTGGCTTTGATGACCGGGCGGCGGAAGACGACGCCCAGGGCCAGCGACGGAATCAGATAGCTCGCCAGAATACCCAGCTCAATCCAGTACTCCATATGGTAGGCACCGGCCATGGCAGCGTGCATGGCGTTGATGCCGTGGGTAAACGGCAGGAACGGATAGATCGCCTGGAACACAGGGCCGGTCATCTCGATGGGGAACGTGCCGCCCGAACCGCCGACCTGCATGACCAACAGCACGACAGCGAGCGCCTTGCCGATATCGCCAAACGACACCGTAAGCGTGTAGACGATATTGGAGAACACGAGACTCGCAACCCAGCCCGCCAGCACAAACTGCAGTGGGTTGTCGCACTGAATGCCAAAGAACAGGATGTCGCCCGCGCACACGAGCGTCGCCTGCAGCAGGGCCAAACCGCCAAAGAACAGGTAGCGACCCAGGTAGATCTCGTGCAGGCGCACGGGGATGAGCTCGTTGATGAGCTCATCGTCAACCGAGACCTTCATCATGGCCGCCAGTACGATCGAGCCGACCCACAGCGACAGAATCGTGTAGAACGGCGCCATGGCCGAACCGTAGTTGCGGATCGGATAGACCGGCTTGCGGTCGAGCGCGACGGGGCCGGAAAGCGACGCGGCGAGGCCATCGGGGTCGTTGCCGATCATCGTCTTGATCGTGGCCAGATCGTCCGACATAAGGGCACCGTCGAGCTCGTCCTTGAAAGCGCTAATCTTGTCCGACGCCTCACCCAGCTGATCGGAAGCTTTGTTGACCAGCTTTGCAGCCTTGGAGAGGCCCTTTGCCAGCGAACCGGATGCGTCGGTCAGACCGTCTACGGCACTATCCAGATCGCCCGAGATACCGTTGAGCGAATCCAAAACGCCCGAAATAGTCTTCTTGAGTTCTTTGGCCTTGACCGAAAACGTAGAGTCGTAGTCAGTCTTGGCGCCCGAGATACCAGCCTTGGCATCCGCGATTGCCTGATCGACCTCGGCACGCGACTTGTTAACCTCTGCCATGCTGTCCGAGAGGGACTTTGCGGTTGCCTTCAGGTCCTTGGCGTTGTTGCGATACTCCGTCGCGATCCTGCCCAGCGATGTCGCCACAGACTTAAGACTGTCCTGGAGCTTTTCGTCACTCACCTGCTCGGCAAAACTGCGAAGCTGGTTAGCCACGTCATCGATATCGTTGGCACGCGATTCGAGTGCCGACGCGGCTTTGTTGAGCTGGGTCACCGTAACGTCGACATGCTGGTTCGCGGCGTCAAACGCCTTCGCAAGCTCGGTGGACACGTTGTCGAATGAGCCCGCGCTTCCGTCGATCGCGGTGTTGATGGCGCCGTTGGCTGCCTTTAGCGCTTCCTCGGAATCGCTCACACCGTTCTTTGCGTGCTCCATCAGCTGCTTCGTCGACTCATCAACAGTGCCCGTCTGCTTGAGCATGCCGCCCGCCGATGTCAGTGAATCGGACGTAGAGCTCAAAATGCCCGCGAGCGACGTCGCGCTCGCCTGAACGTCCTGCAGGTCCTCGACCGAATCGCCCAGCGTAGAGGAAAGATTGGCGATAAAGTTGCTCACCTGGTCGGTGCTCATATAGTCGAGCAGGCTGGACACGGTCTTAAGGCCGATGGTCGTGATGGTCTTGGTAAAGGTCTCATTCACCTGGCTCTGGACGGCGCTCGAACCCTTTTCGGTCACGATCTGGGCGATGGCGTTAGCCTTCTGGTTTTCGTAGAACTCGATGTCGGCGTGCTTCACGTTGGTCGAGAAAAGCGTCATCATGTCGGCGCTAAACGTCTTGGGGATAACGACGGCGGCATAGTATGTGCCCGACTTAACGCCCTCAATCGCCTTATCGCGGTCGTTGAGGACGACCCAGTCAAAGTTCTCGTTACCGCGCAGGGTCGCCGTCACGTTTTCACCCACGTTGACCTCGACGGGAATCAGATCGCTCTCGTAGCCCTCATCGGTGTTGACCACTGCAATCTTAAGGTTGCCGGTATTGCCGTACGGATCCCAGCTGCCGGCGATGTTAAACCACGCGTACAGGCACGGCACGATAATGAGGCCCATCACGACAATCAAGCCGATCACGGAGCGAGACACGTTTTGGACATCACGCTTAAACAGGTGCAGGATGTTTTTCATTTATGCCTCACCTCCTTTAGAGTGCTTGCCAAGCGGGGTGGTATCTCCATCATTTGTAGCTGTGCTGTCGCTGCCCTGAGATTTACGATGCGCACCGATATGCGGCAGACGGCTCGTGGGCTGTTCGCTGTCCTTGGTGCCCCGCTCGCTGGCGTTGAGACCAAACATGCGACGGGCAGCAGGGATGGCAGCCGTGTGCTCGCGCATCTCGCGGCGAAGATCCTCGTCCGAAAGCGCCGAGATACGCATCTGGGTATTAAGGCTCGCACGGATGTACTCGATGTTGATGAGCCAGCCGCAGATGGCGATAACCGAAATGATCCAGATAACGAGTAGGATGATCTTGCCGTTATTGTCGATATCGAGCACCGTCGAAAGCACAAAGAGCAGAACCTGCACGCCTACCACGGCGGCAAAACCGCCCTTGATGTAGTACGGGTAGCGATGCTCAAACGCCACGGCATGATCGAGCAGCTCGCGACGGTACGAATCCGAATCGAGCATGACGCGCATGGCCGTGCGCAGCGAATAGCGCTGGCGCGGTAGGTCGTTGGACTCGCAGATCATCAGACCCGTCGTGGAAAGCTGCTTATCAAAGAGCAGATTGAGGTTGAGCAGCAACGGGCGCAGCTGCAGACCGATAAAGAGCGCGATGGCAAGGAACACGCCCAGGATGCACAGGTTGAACAGGTAGTTGAACGAATACATGCCACCGACGGTCTCGCGCAGCAGGTTGATGCCATAAGTGAAGGGCAGCAGCGGATGCAGCCATTGGAAGAAGCCGGGCATCATCTCGATGGGATACATGCCCGACGAGCCGGGGATCTGCACAATGACGAGGATGACGCCAATGGCTTTACCGATATGCTTAAACGTGGTGGACAGCGCATAGATGATGTTGACGTAGGTGAACGAAATAGCGATGCCGCCCAGTACAAAAAGCAGCGGATTGACGCACTGAACGCCAATGACCAGGTCGCCCACCGTAACGATAATGGCCTGGAACGCGCCCAGGATCACCAGCAGCAGCCAGCGGCCAAAGTAGCCCTGACGCGCCGTAAAGCTACCGATGCCCTCGCGGTCGACCTCGAGTTTATAGATAGCGATGAGCACATAGCCGCCTACCCACAGCGCCAGATTGGTGTAGAAGGGCGCGATGCCCGAGCCAAAGCTCTTGACCGGATAGATTGACTTGGACGTCAGCTCAACCGGAGATGCCATGAAATCTGCCACGTCATTGACGTCGACGTCCATGAGGTCGGCTAACTCGCCCATAGACTCAGAGGTCCGCAGCGCCGCAATGTCATTGGCGGCGGTCGCGAGCTTGTCCTGAACCTTGGCAAGGGAGGCGTCGGTTTGGGATAGCGTGGTCTTTGCCTGCTTGAGCGTGGCGTCGAGCTGCGCCAGCGTGCCGCGCGCGCTCGCTATCGTGGGGGTCATACCCGACACAATGCCGGTCAAATCGCCCGAAACGGCGGCAAAGGAATCAAGCGCGCTCGAAGCCTTCGGAAGTGCGTTCTGACCCAGATCGGTCTGAGCCTGACCGAGGTTAGCCGTACCGGTCTGAATTGCCGCGTTGAGTGCGTTGCTCGCGTTCGAGATTGCCGTAGCGTCGTTTGCCATGGCGCTCGACTGTGCAGAAAGGCCATCCTTGATGCTCTGCAGCTTCTGGTTTTGCTCGCGAAGCGAATCGATGGTCGATACAATGCGCGCGTCAATTTCCTCGGAACCTGTCGACGCGTCATTAACGAGAATCTCCAAGTGTCCGATAACGACCTTATTGTGATCGATCGTCGCCTGGAGAGACTCGAGCGAGTTGTCGATGCGGGTGGTCGTAGATGTGACCGTACCCGTTAGCTTGCCAATCGCAGCGTTCGCGGAGGCTGACGTCTTGGTGAGTGCAAGGCTACCTTCCGAGAGTGCCTTGGAGAGCGAGGTGATAGAGTTGCCCGCCGTGGCGCGAGCCTCGCCCAGCAGGTCGTTGCCCTGGGAGATCGCCTGCGTTAGAGAGGGCGCCTGCCCCTGCAGGCCCGCCAGCGCAGCATCGGCCGAAGCAATCGAGCTGCTCGTCTTGTCGATGGCGGTGTTCATGTCGCCGATGGAATCGCGTACTTCGCCCAGGGTATCAGACGCCTCGGACACCGAGCCCGCCAGCGAATCCCGGGTCTGGGTCGCCTTGTCTTTAAGGTCGATGCCAGCATCTTTAGCAATGCCCGCGACGGTCTCGCCCACCGTGGAGACAAACTCCGAGTTGATCTGCTCCTCGATGGTATTGGCGCCAGTGTCGGTGACCTTGGGCGCAATAGCGCTCTTCTTCTCGTTGACGTAGTACGTGAGCTTGGGCTGATGGTAATTGCCGTCGAGCATCGAGACCAGGTTATCTGAGAAGTTCTTGGGGATTACGATGGCCGCATAGTACTCACCACTCTCGACGCCCTCTTTGGCATCGGCGGCCGAATCGACGAAGGTCCAGCCCAGCTGATCGTTTTCCTTGAGCTGATCGACGACCTGGTCGCCCGCATTGAGCTCGCCCACCAGGTCGTTTTGGGTTCCCTGGTCGTTGTTGGCGATAGCAATCTTGATGCCCTGGGTGTTTCCGTACGGATCCCAGTTTGCCACGATGTTGTACCAGGCATACAGCGAGGGAATAACACACACGCCGAGGGTAACCACCAAGGCGACGGGGTTCACGAGCAATCGCTTGATGTCACGCTTAAAGATCGCAAAGGATACCTTTGCGTTGGATAGTTTGCTGCCGAGACTCACGCTTAGACCATCCATCCTGTCGTTGAATCGAATCGTACTATCGACAACCATTGTACGTAGGCGCTTTAGTGCCTCGCGGCACAATGGTGCTGAGTTTTGCGGGTAGCAATATACTACGAAGATGAGTTAACGTACAGTTGTACAGTATCTCAAATTTCAGCAGGTCGCAAAACCACAACCCGCACAAATTAGCAATCCGAATAGTCATTGGGAACGTTCTTAAATGACTAGTCAAACAAGAACGTCCCCGATGACTACTTAGGGCCACGAAAGCGTCGCAGGTTGAGCATAAGTCAGCGAAAACGCCCCTGAGCGAGCAAGGTGACGTGAAAGAGGAGGGAAGCGTACTTTGGTACGCGACCGACGATTGAACGTCAGATTGCCGCTTAGGGGCGTTTGCAGCGTCAATTGGTTAGGCGAACACTATCAAGTTGTCCCTATGGATCGCGGGCTTCTCGGCCAGGTCTGCGAGCAGGCGGTTGCTGGCAATCTGGTCCTGGCGGCGGCCGGCTGCAAGCTCCAGCACGTCCGAATCGGCCTCGGCGATACCACGGGCGACAACCATGCCGCTCGGGTCGCACACGTCGAGCACATCGCCCTCGGCAAACTGGCCATCGACCTCGCGAATACCCACCGCGAGCAGCGACGATCCGCGGCTGACCAGCGCCTTCGCAGCGCCGTCATCGACCGTCACCGAGCCGTGCGCCTTGTCGCCCAGTGCAATCCACAACTTGCGCGGCGCAATGTCCAGGCGCTCCGCCGGCGGATCGAACAGCGTACCCACGCTCTCGCCGCGGGCCAGACGCACGAGCGCATCGGGCTCCTCGCCCGAGCAAATCACGCTTTGAATGCCCGCCGTCATGAGAATGCGGCTCGCGCGAATCTTGGTGATCATGCCGCCCGTACCCACCGATGTGGAAGAATCGCCCGCCGAGGCGATAATCTTGGCATCGATCTTATGCACGACCGGGATAAACTCGGCCGTCGGATCCTCATGCGGATTGGCGGTGTAGAGGCCATCGATGTCCGAGAGCGTCACGCACAGATCGGCAGAAACCAGGCAGCTCACAAGCGCCGCCAGCGTGTCGTTGTCGCCAAACTTGATCTCATCGACGGTGACGGTATCGTTCTCGTTGACGACCGGCACCACGCCAAGCTCCACAAGGCGAAGCAGGGCGTCGCGCGCGTGCAGGTAGGACGTGCGGCGCTCCGTGTCGTGACGCGTGAGCAGCACGAGCGAGGTGAGCAGGTCGCGCGCATGGAACTCCTCGTCGTAGGCCGACGAGATGATGCACTGACCGGCCGAGGCGCAGGCCTGCAGGCTCGGCAGGTCGCCGACCGGCTTACGGTCGAAGCCCAGCACGGGATAGCCGCAGGCAATGGCGCCCGAGCTCACCACGATCAGGCGCCAGCCAAGCTCGCGCAGCGCTGCGGCCTGGTCGGCAAGCCCGCCGATAAAGGCGCGGTTGACCTTGCCGTCGGCGCCCACCACCGTGGACGAACCGATCTTTACCACCATCGTTTTATAAGAAGTCGTCATACGTCAAACCAATCAACTGTTCAGCGAACGGCCGAGCCGGCGGCAAGGGAAGCGTGACTCGCCCCTACCGCCCAAGGAATTAGTGAGCCCAGGGAAAGGCAGAGGCCGCGGCCATGTTCTTGCGCACGAGCTCGTCGCGCACCTGAGCCAGGCCCTGCTCCATACCCACCACATAGGTCTGCGGGTACAAGAAGCGCTTGAAAGCTGCGTCCAGATGGTCGAGCGCCCAAGCACAGCGCTCGCGCGCGTCCTGGATGCTCTCACGTGGAGCCACCGCACTGCCATCGCGCACGATCGGCACCAGCAGCTCGCGATACTCAAGTTCGGACACGTCGGTCACCAGGGCGGCATCGTTCACGGCCACAAGGGTATTGCCGCGCGCGGCGCCCTCCCCCGCCAGATGGTCCTCGTCGTAGATCATGTCGCAGACCGGGCCGCCAAAGCCGTCGTAATAACGGCGCACGCGTTGCACACCCGGGATCGTGCGCTTGTATGGCTGCTCAGAGAGCTTGACCACCGGCGTCCATGGATCTGCCTCGCTCGCACGGCGGGCGGAAAGCTTGTACACGCCGCCCAGCGCTGGCTGGTCATAGCAGGTCGCAAGCTTGGTACCCACGCCAAAGCTGTCGATGGGCGCGCCCTGGTCGAGCAGCGACTGAATCGTGTACTCATCCAAATCGTTAGAAACCGAGATCCCCACATAGGGCAGGCCCTCGGCATCAAAACGGCCGCGCACATACTTGGAGAGCTTGGCGAGGTCGCCGGAGTCGATGCGAATGGCCGACAGGCGCTCGCCCACCGCTTCCATCTCCTTGGCAACCGTAATGGCATGTTCACAGCCCTCGCGCACGTCATAGGTGTCGATGAGCAGCGTACAGTTCTTGGGGCTCGACTTGGCAAAGGCGCGGAAGGCCTCGAGCTCGGAATCGAAGCTCATCACCCAGCTGTGCGCATGCGTGCCAAAGACGGGAATACCGTAGCGGCGGCCGGCGAGCACATTGGACGTAGAGGAGCAGCCGGCAACGTAGCTCGCGCGCGCGACGGCCAAGCCGCCATCGGGACCCTGAGCGCGGCGCAGGCCAAACTCGGCAACGGGACGGCCGTCCGCCGCCAGCACCACGCGCGCCGTCTTGGTGGCGACAAGCGTCTGGAACCCAACGATGTTGAGCAGCGCCGTCTCAAGCAGCTGGCACTCCAGCGCGGGGCCGGTGACGCGAACCATGGGCTCGCGCGGAAAGACGAGCTCGCCCTCGGGCACGGCGTCGATGTTTACATGCGCACGAAAATCGCGCAGGTAGTCGAGGAATCCAGGCTTGAACATCGCGCCGCCGGCCGGGGCCTGGAGCGAGGCGAGGTAGTCGATGTCCTCGGGCGTAAAGCGCAGATTCTCGACCAGCTCGGGCAGTTCGGCGGTGCCGCACATGACGGCATAGGCGCTGCCAAAAGGATGGTCGCGGTAAAACGCGGTAAAACAACCCTGCTCATTGGCCTTGCCGCTCTCCCACAGGCCCTGGGCCATAGTGAGCTCGTACAGATCGGTGAGCATTGCAATGTCGGTGGGATGCGAGATGTCGGTCAAAGCCATGGGGCGACCTTTCGGATGCGTTGTGCAGAGGTTGAGGGTTGGAAAAGGGCAGAGTGTTCGGGCATGGCACCCAACGCGAATGGGCTAGAGCAGGCCCATGCTGGTCAGGATCGTGTAGCCCATAAAGATGACAAACGCGATGAGGGCAAGGACAATGATGATTTTTTGAGCCGGCGCCATGCCAGGGATCTCGTTCTCGCCCGTAGGCTCCTTGGAGGTAACCATGCGCTGGGCAAAGGTCATCTCGTCACGGCTCGGCTTGGGCTCGACGGACTTGGAACGAGCGACCTTTTTAGGCTGAGGTTTAGGTGCGGTGGGCGCGGGCTTCGCGGCGGCGGGCTTGGGCGCGGGGGCGACGTTCGCGGCGGCCTCCTCGGCCTTCGCACGCTCGG
>OGYR01000728.1_pt1 | contig 15787 bp, 12 predicted proteins | sample 1576661 | NCBI WGS metagenome assembly OGYR01 (sample SAMEA3541490, study PRJEB24748) | human gut metagenome | biome: human gut; feature: human-associated habitat; material: faeces | place: China | collected 2012
TGGATTCTTCGCGCTGGTTATCGCTGGAATAGCGGGCGTAAATTACGGCGGTCATAGACTCACTTCCTTTTTCTTATCGAACAGACGGGTAGCTTTTTGCATACTTGTAGATCTGCCGTGCACAGTCAAGGCTCATTTTGCTGGAATCGTTGTGTTTGAGCCATGCGTTCACGTTGCCCGGATTCAGCTTTAAGTCTGTGTAAAGGCGATAATTCGTCAGTTTCTTTTTCTGCTGAAGTTCCAATACTCGGCGATGGATCAACTCTTTTGTGTCATTGTCTGCAAGGACGGCATCCCGCACCGAGCAATAGCTGCGCCAGACTTTCAGATAGCCTTCCGGCAGTTCTGGTGATTGCTTTTCCAGAAGCACCAGCATTTGCGCCAGCGAATAGCGATTGGAAAGCTGCTCATATTCCGCAGCAACAGCACTGTTTGCGGTATAGCGGAGCAACAAATCCACTTTATCAAAGGTCAGCGCATAGAGGAACAGCGGTTCTTTCAGGCGGGGATTTTCTGCCATGCAATCTGCCAGCTTATGGACACTTGCCGTCTGCACCCCGGCAAGCTCTGCCACATACTGCTTCAAGAAACCTTCAAATGTCAGCTTTCGCATGGTCTCCACCTCTCCACATACGCCTGATAGCGGATATAAAAATCCCGATATCGCCAGTCGTTCAAGATGCTGGCTCTCAACTCATCCTCATCCGTTGCAAGGTGTTCCAGCAAATCCCAATCCAACGAATTCCGCACAGCCTCACTCTCTACGTCTGCCTTATCGGTATCGCGGAAGGAGCACAGCTTTGCAATCCCTAAATCTTCCAGACTTGGTGTGTAGAACTGCACCTTTGTGCCGCCAAAGGGCAATGGCTGAAGCCGATCCTGAAAGTTATACGGAAAATTATCAATATAGGCTTCCACATCCGTGTTGATGTCGTACTTACCAAGCAAGCCGTACAGCTCTTTCGGAACGCTCAAGGCATCAATATCATGGGTGGCACGGGTCAACTTGCCCAGCAGAATGAACGCACTACCGCCCACGATCACCATCTGATAGCGGTCGTCGTTGTCGATCAGCAGGTCGGCATCTTCGTCCAGACGTTCCAAACGCTTGCGGAGATCGTCTAAAATCATCTTTCCCATACAACAGCCTTTCGCATTTTCAATAATAGTATTCTTTAAGATTATTTTAAGAGCAAGACCATATGTTGTCAAGAGAAAATTAGGCGCTTCACAATTTTATGCTTGTTTTATATAGCACGATTCTCCAACTTCCGATTTATTTGGCTCTCTCATATATCTCCTTCTATCATACTTTTTATCCTACGGAAATGTCGTTTTTCTATATTTCCCCATAAAAATGGCCATCAGTAAATCAGCTCCTGTGGTGGCGGGAGTGGGATAGGACGAATCGGCTTTTCTGCATGGATCGTTCCACTGCCGTCCAGTTCTTCCGCAGGAAAGGATTCCAGTGCTGGTTTCTGCGGCACTACTTCCAGCGAATCTGCCAGTTTGCGTCCCAACTTTCTGCGGTGCGGTTTCTCCGGTGGCAAAGGTTGTCGGACGGTGTCCGGTGCGTGTGTCTTTCTCATGATCTTTTTCTCCTTTCTATTTTGCCTATATTATTCTGTTCACCTGAAATGACAATTTTGTCATCTTTGCTTTTTGTCTACGACCTACAAACCAGTGTTGTTGCTGTTGCGTGAAAAGCGGATTGCTCTGTTTCAGGGCTGGTATTGTTCCAGCATGGCCGTCAGCACACGGAGCATCTCTTCCCGTAGAGTCTGCGGTGCAAGCACCTCGACCAGATTTCCTTGACTGAGCAGCCACATCACGATGCCGTTGCCGTAAACCTCGGCCTCGATAAGATACCCATTTGCATCCTGTGAGACGATTTTTGCTGTAGGCAGGCGGTCAAGGATAGCTTCCACACTGCTGCCCGTGTAGCGCAGCCGGATGCTCTGCAGCCGCCCCGGATACATGAACTGCACCCGTTTGCGGAACTCGCCCTCCTGAAACCGGCTGGCATACGGCAACGAAAACGTCTGCTCCATCATTTTATAGTCCGCAATGCGGTCGATGCGGAAAATGGCCGGGTAATCGTACTTGCGGGTATACTTTCCATCGTTTTCTTTCGTGATGTAGGCATTCAAATAGAAATAATACTCCGAAAACAGGATGGACACCGGCTCCACAATGCGCTCCACCGCAGATGCCGCGTCTGCGCCCTGCCGCTGATAGCGGATACGCATCAGATGATGCTGCTGGATATTGCACCCAATCTCCCACAGCTTATCCTGAATGCCTGCCGGGTGGGTCAGCTCCACATAATGAAACAGCTCATTGGACACTAGCGCAGAAACCAGCTTGATATTTTCCAGCGGGACGCAACCTGCCACCAGCTTGTTGAGAATGACCGACATTTCCTCTTTGGTAAAGGCTCTGCTTTCCAGTAAAATTTTGCTGACTGCCAGGATTTCACTGTTGGTCATCAGCGGCGAGGGACTGCCCACCAGCCGGAAGCCCTTCTGCTGCCGGTCATAGATGATCTGACGGTTCTCTCCCTTTGCTACGTTGCGCTCGGCAAGAAAAGCCCGGATGTCATCAATGTCCCGCTGGACAGAACGCTCGTCAATGCCAAACCGGAGTGCTTCTTCAGCTTTTGTCAGCGTCCTGCCTGCACATAACCGCTCATAAAGGTCCAAAATTCGTTCGTTTTTGGAATAGCCCATTGCTCAACCCCCACTTCCTGTGTTCAGTATACGAAAAATCCGTTTGAAAAGCAATTCGATTATATTATTGAAGAATGACAGATTCTGTCGTTTTGATTCTGTATACTGGATCTGCATCCAGCAGAAACCGCTTACGTACAGATTTGCGGCCCGCCCTATGGTATTTTTACACAATTTATGTTATAATCGCACTGTGAATTTCACAAATAACGTCTGATTTTTGCGAAATTTGGCAACGTCATGCCGGATGTCGGGCCGTTCAGAAACGACAGTGTCCAATAGGAGGAAAAAACAAATGGTAGATCGTGAAAAGTTCGACCATACGCTTGCCATGCGCCAGCAGTTGGAAGTACATTACCCGGACCGGAATTTCCAGGATGCATTTCAGCTGTCCGAAGAGCTGCGGGATCATTTTGAAATCAAGCTGCTCGTGGTGGGGCATTTCAGTGCCGGAAAAAGTGCCCTGCTGAACGCACTGCTGCAGCGGCCCGCTTTCCTCAAAGAGGCCCAGCAGCCGCAGACTGCGCTTGCCACCGAGCTGGTCTATGACACCACCGAGCAGGCCTTTGCCTACCGGAAGGACGGCTCCTGCGAGGAGTTGCAGGCTGGCAAGGAATATCTTCCAGAGGAGTACAGCCATCTGGAATACCATGTGAACGCCCCCGCGCTGGCACGCATTGCGGACTACACCATCGTGGATACCCCGGGGTTCGATTCCGGCATTGAGGCCCATGCACAGGCCCTGTCGAACTACATCGGGGTCGGCTCAGCCTATCTAGTGGTCGTCGATCAGGAAAAGGGCGGTCTGGACGAAACTACCCTGCAGTTCATCCAGGAGATCTCGCATTATAGCGATCAGATTGCTGTCGTCCTTAACAAGTGCGACAAAATCACCCCGGATACCGTGGAGCAGATCGTATCCGCCGCACAGGGAACTCTGGAAATGCGGGGCTTCCCGTACAAAGTCTATCCCATCTCTGCCCGGGCAGAGGATTGCTGTACCCAGCTGGAATCCATTCTCGGACAGTTTCAGGCACAGAAAGCCTTCGACCGTATCATGACCCAGCAGCTGCGTATTGATCTGGAAAACACAGAAAAACTGTTGCAGATCGAGCAGCGCAAACTCAGTCTGGACACCCACGATTTGGACGAAAGCCTCCGCAATTTTGAGCGCAGCAAGAAACAGCTCGCGGACGCGTTTGACCAGAAAACACAGCAGGCACAGGACAAGCTCGATCCCCAGACTGAGACCACCCTGGCCTCGGTTCGGCAAGCGCTGACCGCCCATGCCGACACCATTTCCACCGCCTTGCTGAACGGCAACCAGACCGCTGTGAAGGCCATCATTCTGGAAACCATTCGGCCGGTGCTCGTGGCATCCATGAAAAACATCGTATCCGGCCAGATCGACGCTATCACTGCGGAGCTGCAGTTTGACCAGCTCGTCCACAACGATATGGACGCAGAGGACCTTGTAACGATGACCACCAACCTCGCCTCCAACCTGAAGAGCCTGATCGACAGCGGCACCTTTACCCCTGCTCCCCAATCCGGACCGAACAAGCGCAAAAAGGATGACCGCAATGAAACCCTTTACCATTCCATCACCGGCGTTGTGGCCGCTGCCACCGATGTCATCGCACCCTGGCTGGAAGTCATCATCATCCTGCTGCCGGACATCATCCACCTGCTGGAGGGGCTGTTTGCAGAGAAGGACGAGGACATCGTCAAACGAGATTTTATCAACAATGTGATTCCGCAGATCTGCAACAAGCTCTACCCGCAGATCCGCACCAACATCGAGACCAGCACCCGAGAAGTGCAGGCCGCCTACAAGTCGATGCTGGACGAGAAGCTAGCGCAGCTGCAGGACAGCATCGCATCCGTCAAGGAGCAGAAGGCGCAGAAAGCTGAAACTTTTGCCGCCTATCAGGGATACATCACAGAAGACATTGCAGCAATCCAGAAGATGCTGCAGCAGTTGAGGTAACGAATTATGGGATTTGATCCAGCAAAAGCAAATGCGTATCTTCAGCAGGCCCGGCAGATGGAGCAGACCCTGAGCGAACATCAGGAGTTGTTCGACGTGGGCAAGTTCCTTGATTTTCAGGCCGTCACCAAAGCGCTGGAAGCCGAGATCCAGTGCGCCCAGCAGAATGCCCGCAAGCTGAGCATCGGCATCGTGGGTGCCATGAAGGCCGGAAAATCCTCCTTTCTGAACGCCTGCATCTTTGGCGGCAAGGACGTTCTGCCCAAGGCGGCCACCCCCATGACCGCCGCCCTGACCCGCATCCGCTATTCCGAGACACCGCAGGCAACAGTGCATTTCTATGAGCGGAAGGACTGGGACAAAATCGAGGACAACGCACAGAAATACGATGCAAACCTAAACAATGCATACGACACTTATTGCAGAGCCCACGCAGGCAGTACAGAGAGAACACTCTCTCTGCAAGAGTATGAGCGCACACTCTTCCATCAGAAAGTCTCCGAAGTGCTGAAAAGCGCCAAAGAGCTGACCCAGATGGTCGGCTCGAACTCTGCCATCCTGGAACATTTGGGGGATGCGGACGTGCTGGACGGTGACATCATGGCTAAGCTGCAGGATTACGTTGGCGCACACGGCCGATTCACGCCCATCGTGAACTATGTCGAGCTGGAAGTGAATCTCCCTGAGCTGGAGGATCTGGAGATCGTGGATACCCCGGGCCTGAATGACCCTATCGTCTCCCGCAGCTATGCCACACGGCAGTTTCTGCGCGCCTGCGACGTCGTGATCCTGCTGTCCCCGTGCAGCCAGTTCATGGATGCCAACACGGTCGGCCTGATGGCCAACGGTCTGCCGGACAACGGCGTGCGGAAGGTGATCGTGGTTGGCAGCAAACTGGATTCCGGCCTGCTGAACGAGCCGAAAGGCAGTTTTGCTGTTGCCTCTCAACACGCACTGAACAGTTACAAGGGTCAGTTCAGCCGCACCATACAGCAGGCCATGCGGAACAATTCCCGCCGGGCCGGCATCCTGGAAAAGATCGGAGAGAGCGAACTGTGTTTCGTTTCCTCCACCTGCTTTTCCATGGCCCGCAAGCAGAAGCAGCATCAGCCGCTGAGCCCGGCAGAGAACCTTGTTTTGCAGAATCTGCACAGCAACTTCCCGGACTTTGACGAAACTCTGCTGTCATCCATCGGCGGTATCAACAAGGTTCTGAAGACACTGGAAGCCGTGCGGCAGCAGAAGGCAGAAATCATCCAGGGCAGAAACAATACCCTGCTGGAAACCGCACAGATAAACCATCTGCGCGCACTGGATAAGATCCAGCAGGAGCTGTCCTCCAGCCGCACCACCCTGCAAAACTCCACCTCTGAGCAGCTCCTGCAGCGCACCAAAGTAATCCAACAGGTCATGGGGTCCTCCCGCGGCAAGCTAATGAACCTTTTTGAAGGGGCTGCCATCGGCTGCAAAAACAAAGTCAACCAGCTGCTACCGCAGCTCACACTGGAACAGCAGAACCACCAGCGGCTGGACGTGCAGACCAGTTCCGAGGAACATCACGGTGTCGAAGGCACAGGCCTTTTCGGTTTGATAAAAGAGCACTACTCCTGTACGGTCACGAACCACCGGGTTGATGTTTCGGAGGTCGTGACCAACCTTGAGCACCACGCCTCCACCTGCCAGAACACGATCAATCAGGAATTCCAGTATGTCTTCAACCGGGAGCAGCTCTCCCACCGCATTGTCGAGGTGGTTCTGGATGCTTTCCGGAAGAGCGACATGGAGTTTGACGAGGACGACATCCTGCTGCCGCTCCAGAATGTGCTGAACGAGCTTTCCAGTCCGGAGATCCGGTTCGACTACACAACCTACATCGACAAGGTCGAAAGTCAGTTTTCCTCCGGCTATGCGGAAAACGACGACATCCACAAGCTGAAATCTCTTCAGACCCGACTGCTGAACGAAATTGACCATAACATGGGCCAGCAGTTGACCGCCGCGCTGCAGGTGGCCGCCAACATGCTGAACAAGCAGGCCGTAACCTTTGCCGACCGGATTCAGGAGCTGCTCTGCGGCGAGCTGGAAAAGCTTCAGGGGCAGATTCAGGAGCGCGAGACCTACCTTGCTGCCTATCAGCAGTTTGACAAAACGATCCAGCAGATGAAAAAACAGCTGGCACAGACCGACAGCTCCCACTGACGGGTTCTGTTCCCCGCCTGCGGAAATCATAAGAAAGGTGTGACACCGTGCCATTTATTATTGACGAAGACGAGCCCGACCTGAGCACGCTTTTTCAGGATGTAAAAGTGCCCGAACCTAATATGTACATTTCCGACAGCAGTCAGGCCGTCCGGTTGCTGTCGGAGCTGATCCGCAACGAAAAGCAGCCGCCCGTCTACCGAATCAAATCCATGGTGGCGCAACTGTTTGCCTTGTTTTCAGAGATTTCGCTGGACAACGAGCTGGAACTGTACGAGCAATTCCTGAACCTGTGTGCCCGGCTGACCGAGATTCAGAAGATCCGGAAACTCCAGAATAAGGCCGTAGTCAGCTTCGGCGGCAAATTCAGTGCCGGAAAGTCCCGCTTCATCAACGCCATTTCCGGCATTCAAGACTTGCTCCCGGTTGACCAGAAACCCACCACTTCTGTCCCCACCTACATCATCAAAGCCGACCATGATACACTTTCCGCCAACAGTATCTACGGCTATAGCACCCCGCTGACCACACAGTCCATGGGCGCGTTGACCCACGAATTCTACGATACCTATGGCATCGGGTTTTCGGCTTTTCTGGACTGCATCATTGCAGAATCCAGTTCATTCATTCTGCCGGAAGGGATTGCCTTGCTGGACACGCCGGGCTATACGAAATACGATGAGAAGAGCCTTTCCAAGATGACTCTCTCCGACCGACAGCGCGCCTTTGAACAGCTCCGCGCTTCCGATTATCTGATCTGGCTGGTGGATATCGACAACGGCGGGTTGACTCAGGATGACCTCGATTTTCTGGCCTCGCTGCATTTTCAGACCAAAGTTCTGGTTGTTTTCACCAAGGCCGATCTGAAGCCAGAGCAGGAAATCCGCGAAATTTTGAATCTTGCCCGGCAGACAATGGTCCGGACTTCCATCCCATGCTTCGGGGTCACGGCCTATTCCTCCAATCAAAACCAAGAGTACTGCGGTAATCTGATTCCGGCGTTCTTCCAGTATGTCCTGCAGGATTCCGTGCGCAGCAACGATCTATCCACCGCGTTCCAGCAACTGGAAAACCAACTGCGCCAGAACCTTGTCCGTGTCATCGACACGACAGGGCACACAGCGCAGGACTTGTTTGGGGGCATCACCCGCTCCCGGCAGGTGATGCAGATCCGTTCGCTGGTGGAGCTGTGGGGCAGAACACAGCAAAAGTACACGCAGTTAAGGAAGCTGCTCAGGCGCTATGATAATCTCGTGACACGGATGAATCATGAGATTGCAAGCTACATTCAGTCGGAGGAACAACATGGATAATACCGTAACCTATCTGGCCGTTCTGGCCCGGATCATGCAGGAGGAGCGCGCAGAGACCGTTGCCGGGCCATGGGAACACTACGAAAAGCTGTATGCTCTGGTCCATGCCGACCTGGCCGCACAGCTCAAAGCCTCCCGCTATCCCGATGCGCCCGCCCTGCAAAAAAAGGCCGAGGGTCTGCTGGACGAGATGGAGCCCCTGTACCTCTGCCCCGAGCTGGCCGGCACCGGCTGCCTGCTGATCTCGGACTACCACACCAACACTCTCTTTGAGCCTTTCCGGCGCGCATTTCTGCACTGGGCAGACATTGCCCCGCTGCTCCGGCTCCAGACGCAGATTCCATTTCTGATTGTGGATAGCGAAGAGGATCAGCTGGAAGTTCTGAACTATGCCAACCGGCACGTTGCCCTGTCCCCCGCCGAATATGAGCTGCTCCTGACCGAAAGTGGCAAGAACCGCGTGGCTCTCAACAAAATCGTCCAAGTCTTTCTGCTGCACACCCCGCTGGCGATCAAAAACGTTTCGCTCATTTTCGATAACATCTACCACCGGGCCGAGCAGCTGTTTGGGAGCGCGGTGAGCCGGAAGATTGCCTGTCTTAATTCCAGTGGCTTCCAGACCGCCTCCAAGCGCGGACTGGATCATTTTGACGCTGTCACCTGTAAACCGGAGCTAGTTCCCGCACTGAAAGCCCACCCGGCGCTCTGCCATTGTCCCCGCATGGACTGGGCGATGCTGGTTCCCTGTCTGGGCACCATCCACCCGATTCTATACGGCTTCCACTACCGTTTTCAGGCACTCTTTACGCAGCTGGAATGCTATTATCTGCGCAGCAGCAATGAAATGCAAGAAGTCGTCCGACAGATCACCGATGACATCGTGCGGCTGGGCCAGAACCAGAACGATGCCCTGCCGCAGCTCCGACAGTCGGCCAAAGAGGCCGGAGACCAGCTGAACAACGAGTGGAACGCCCTGCAGCCTGTTCTGGAAACGATTCACACCTGCCTGACGGAAAACGAAAAGGACTTGCGGGATCTCTCTTCCAGCGGGAAAGAGGTTCCCCGCCGTGTGTGGGATGCTGTGTTCGAGATTTTCTTTACCAAAGAGCGAGAAAAGACCCGTTCCGGGCAGAAGATCGAAGCCAGCCTGCGCACCCTGGAATATCCGGAGCTTCCGCTGGTACAGGCCTACCTGAAAAAGAAGGCCGGAAAACCCGTCAGTGCTCCAATCGTCACGGTGGGTCCCGGCGAGTGGGAAAAGGCCCGGATGCTGCTGGAACTTCAGGACCTGGACAGTCTGTCCCGCGCAACGTTGCGCCAGTATGTGGATCTGTTGAAGCCGAACCGGCTTTCCTCTGGCCGGGAATATTACGCAAAAAGCCTGATTGCCACGTCCCCGGAAGCCGTCACCTCGGCCCTGACCGAAAGCTTCCAGCGGGGATATCTGCCCGCCGGAGAAAAGCTGTTGCAGCTCTACAACTGCGCTCCCTCTTCCATTGATCTTTCCGTGCTGGTCAACGGTCTGTTGCCGGAAGCCTGCGTGGCAATGGCTCAACGGAGCACCCCGCGCCGTGTAACATACTCCGACCTGGCCGATCCGGGATTCACCTATTATAAGATGGCTGCAGTCAAAGAATATCTACCAGCCATCCAGTTCATTGTGGACAAGCTGTATGATTCTGGTTTTTCCACCGCCAAGCGGATCGGCTCGACCAGCCTGACCGATGCTGCCAGAAAAAAATATGCAGAGAACGGAAAGGTTCTCTGTTCCCTGTGCCACTATCTCATCGAGGAACGCAGCCATCAGTCACTGCACAACAGCGAGATTCTTGGTGTGGTGCTGTTCTGCTTGGGCGAATCCTATTCCGAGGCCATGTGCCTGCTTTCCGGCATCGACACCGGCGTTTCTAATTTCTGCAAGGGCTGCATGTACCATCACGGCTATGGTGTCGCCCAGAATACGGAGAAGGCCCTGCACTATTATCAGCTGGCCGCCCTCAAAGGCTTCAAGAACCCATCCCTGCAGCCTTCCCTGCGTGCGTGCAATCAGGCAGATGCAAAAGAAAAAGAAGAACAGGCTACCGCCTATCAGGAGAAAAACAGCTACAAACGCACAACGTCCAACTACCAGACTCACGACAGTGGCTGCTTTATCACAACGGCCACCTGTCGTGCACTGCACGCCGGGGATGACTGCCGCGAGCTGAACCTGCTGCGCTGGTTCCGGGACAACAAGCTGCAATCCACGCCGCAGGGTGAAGCCATCGTCCGGGAATATTACCGCGTGGGGCCGCTGCTGGTGCAGGCCATCGATCACACTCCGGATTCCGACGCACTGTATCAGTCCTTGTGGGAAGACTACATCCGCCCCAGCTGTACGGCACTGGAAAACCGTCAGTGGGAACCGGCCAAGCAAATCTATGTCCGGATGGTCAAGACTCTGTGCCTCCGGTTCGGGGTGGAAGTTCGCCCTCAGATCTGCGAAGCCTTGAAGGACTACTGAACCGCAAAATCCAACAAAAAGCCAAAACGGGATGACAGAATCTGTCATCCCGTTTTGTTATACTGTGTTCAAACAAATGGAAAGGGGGAGCAGAAGATGAAATCTTTGAATTATACAGGACTCGTCATTCGTCACATTACGGAGGATAAATCACCTTGAATCTCGCAGTTTCGGTTGACCAGAAGCAACTTCTGGATATTTTATTGAATGTCGGCATTGTGCGGCCGGTCTTTATCTGGGGCGCACCTGGCATCGGCAAATCTGCCATCGTGGAACAGTTTGCCGAAGATCTAGGGTTGCCCTGTGTTTCTCTGCTGGGCAGTCAACTTGCACCGGAAGATATCATTGGCGTACCGCAGATCGTGGACGGGCGCAGTGTGTTTTGCCCGCCCCGGATGATCGCACGGGAAGAGCCTTACTGTCTGTTTCTGGATGAGCTGAACGCATGCTCGCAGGAAGTTCAGAAAGCGTTCTACTCCCTTATTCTGGAGCGCCGCATCGGGGAATATCATCTGCCCAAAGGCTCCATTGTCATCGGTGCCGGAAATCGTGCGCAGGACAATGCCATCACCCGGCCCATGTCCTCGGCACTGCTGAATCGGATGTTCCATGTTGAACTGCGTGCCGACAGCCGCATCTGGCTGGAATGGGCCGCTGCCCACGGTATCCACCGATATGTTTACGATTATATTTGTTCACGCCCTGACCACCTGTGGAGCCCGCCCTCCAAGACTGAAGAGCCGTTTTCTTCGCCCCGGAGCTGGCATATGCTCAGTGATGCCATTCTCAGCTATGGGGATTCCATCTCGGAACAGGAGTTGACCGTTCTGGCAAACGGTTGTTTGACCGCTTCCCATGCGGCACAGTTTGTGGCCTACGTCCGGCAGGTGCGGCAGGCATTCTCTATTACAAAAATCATCAACGGAACCCAGAACTGGCCGGACAAACCGGAAGAGCGGGATGTGCTCTATTTTCTGGCACAGAGCTTCCGTGCGCAGTTGCTGAAAGAGCTGCCCCGAAACCGCGGTAAGCTCACCCCGGCAACGCAGGAACTTACCCTGCGCGCTAAGGAACTGCTGGCAGAATTGGCAGGCATCAGCTTAGAAATCGCCCAGATGTCCATTACACCGGAAGAGGGTGAAACCCTGCCTGCATGGTTTATTGTGGAAGTTACCCGTGACCTGCCCGCACTGACCCGAAAGAAACTGGGGTGATTCAATGGGGAAAAAAGAGAGAAAATTGCAGTCCGAACAAACTCCGGCATGGCGTGCTGCAATGGAAAAGATCGGAGATGGGCCGCTCTTTCGGATGCTCTACCACACCAGAATTTACCGTTCCGACCGCTACCCGATGGCAAAGGCGGACTGGGCGTATGTCACTAATGAGGGCGATATTTACCTGAATCCGCACCGGAAAGCATCTGCCGGAGAGTGGGAGTATATCATCAGCCATTGTATGCTGCATCTGGGCTTCGGACATTTTCAGAAAGAGCGAATGAAAGATGTCCACTGGAACATGGCTTGTGATTTGGTGGTTGCAAAATTCCTGAAGGACAGCCATATCGGAACACCACCGCCGGAGTTCCAGACAGAGTTTCCATTTGCCATCAAGGAGGAAGAACAGACATTTCAGCTTTTGCGGGCAAATCCAGTGCCCAGCGGGCTTTTCAGCACCATGACAGGCGGCAGGCCGGATCTCGTCTGGACGCGGGACGGCATCACCACCGATTATCCCGAACGGTTTGCGGAATCCCTACAGGCATCTCTGCAGAATGCTCTGATGGAATCCAGAGGGCTTTCGACCGGGTATCGCAGTTATTGGATGCAACCGCTTTATTTGCAGGCGCGGGACTGGTTTTTGTCCAGTTTCCCGTTGTTGGGTGCTGTGGCCTCGGCATTCCGTATTATAGATGATACCGCAGTCGTTTCCCAAATGAATCTTCCAGTGGCGGCGGTCAGCCCGCAGCTGGGTGAGCTTTACATCAACAGCCGCTGCCGCCTGAATCCGGAAGAGTGGAAGTTTGTACTGGCCCACGAATTTCTCCATGCTGCCCTGCGCCACGACCTGCGCTGTGAAGACAGGCTCCCGGAGCTTTGGAATGTGGCTTGTGATTATGTGGTGAACAGCTGGCTCTGCGAAATGAAGATCGGTTCCATGCCGGATTCCGCTCTGTTTGACAACCAGTTTCAGGGAATGTCGGCCGAAGCGGTCTATGACCAGATTTATAAGGATCTACGGCAGTATCTCAGGGAAAATCCGGGCGATCTTCTGTATGGAAATGGCACAGATGCTGCTGACCTGAACGGAAACAAGCTGGATGCCGTCTACCGTTCTGCCTTGCAGCAGGGATTGATTTACCACACGCAGCAGAACCGTGGGTATCTGCCCGCCGGACTGGTGGAAGAAATTCATGCGCTTTCCCGTCCGCCAATCTCGTGGGATGTGGAATTAGGTAAATGGTTCGATGAAAATTTTACTGTTGTAGACAAGCATCGTTCCTATGCACGGCTCAGTCGGAGGCAAAGCTCAACACCGGACATTCCCCGCCCAGCATGGCGACTGGAAGAATGTCCGAAACAGCAGCGGACGTTTGCCGTTCTGCTGGACACTTCCGGCTCCATGTCACGCAGCCTGCTGGCGGCGGCACTCGGTTCCATTGCCAGTTACAGCGAAGCACGGGATGTTCCGTTGATCCGTGTCATTTTCTGTGATGCAGCGGTGTACGATCAGGGCATGATGACTCCGGAAGAAATCGCCGGAGCAGTACAGATAAAAGGCCGCGGCGGCACAAAGCTGCAACCCGGCATCGACCTACTGGAAAGTAACCTGCATTTTCCAAAAGATGCACCGCTGCTGATTATCACAGACGGAGCCTGTGACCGGCTCAACCTGCGCGGCAGAAAGCACGCATACCTGATTCCATGGGGCAACCGACTCTCGTTTCCACCCAAAGGACCGGTATTCCGGTTGAAATAACAGAAAGGCAACAGTTTGATCACGATAGAAAACACTTGCAATTCTGCAAAAGTTTACGCAGAATTTCTGGATTCCGGCACAGAAGGGCTGATTCGCGCTCTGTGCGGAAATCCGATCTCCAAAGGCAGCAGCATCCGCATCATGCCTGATGCGCACGCCGGAAAAGGATGCGCTGTTGGTACGACCATGACGATTCGAGACTGTATAGCTCCCGGTCTGGTCGGTGTAGATATTGGTTGTGGGATGTTAGCTGTCAGGTTCCAGGCAAAGCGTCTGGAGCTTCAAAAGCTGGACAAGCTGATTTTGGACAGCATACCTTCCGGTAAAAATGTGCGAAATGCACCGCACCATTTTGCAGAACGGGCAAGTCTGGACACCCTGCACTGTCTGCGCCATGTCCAAAAAGACAAGGCACTCTGTGCTGTGGGAACGCTGGGCGGTGGAAACCATTTTATCGAAGTAGACAAAACCCAAAACGGCGATTTCTGGCTGATTATCCATTCTGGCAGTCGGCGGCTTGGCGTAGAGGTAGCTTCGTTTTATCAGAACGAGGCGTTCTACCAGTGCCCGGAAGGAACGCCCTTTGAGCTGGCGTATGCCACGGGCAGCCTGATGGACGATTATCTTCACGATATGGCGATTACGCAGGCGTTCGCAGAGCTGAACCGCCGCGCTATTTCCAACGACATCATCAAGGGCATGAAACTGGATGTGGAAGAAACAATCTCCACGATCCACAATTACATCGACCTTGATTCGATGATCCTGCGCAAAGGAGCGGTGTCTGCAAAGGCGGGTGAAAAACTTATCATCCCGATGAATATGCGTGACGGTTGTCTGCTCTGCATCGGAAAGGGCAACCTGGACTGGAACGAATCGGCTCCCCACGGTGCAGGCCGCCTGATGAGCCGCACCGCTGCCCGGAGCAGTTTTACCTTGTTACAGTACAAGAAAGAGATGAAAGGCATCTATACCACTTCGGTCAACCGGAATACGTTGGACGAAAGCCCGATGGCCTACAAGCCGATGGAATCTATCGTCCGACAGATCGAACCGACTGTGACCATTCTGGAACGCACAAAACCAATCTATAATTTCAAGTCCAGCGAGGAGGTGAAAGCATGATTTATCAAATCAGTTCAGGACAAGGGCCGGCAGAATGCGAACTGGGCGTGGCAAAGTTTCTGACCTATTTGCAAAAGCACTATGCAGTTTCGGTGCTGGAAACATCACAGGGCCACTATGAAAACACCTATCGTTCCGTGCGGCTTGAAACCAAAGAAGATTTATCACAGTTTATTGGCTCGGTGCAGTGGATCTGTCAAAGTCCCTACCGCCCCGGTCACAAACGCAAAAACTGGTTTCTGGATTTCAGCAGTTGCTCCACAGCCGAAACAGAAACATTCGATACAAAGCTGGTGAGGTTTGAAACTTTCCGCAGCAGCGGAAAAGGTGGGCAAAATGTCAACAAAGTGGAAACCGGTGTTCGTGCTATTTATCTTCCGACCGGACAGATCGGTTTCTCTACCGATGAACGAAGCCAGTACCTGAACCGACAGAAAGCGCTGGAACGTTTGCAAAATGCGGTGGAAAGCGAAAACCACAAAAAGCGAGCAGAAGTTAAAAATGACAACTGGGGCAGGCATACAAGCTTGGAACGCGGGAATGCAAAGGTACGATTTGAAGGGAGATTTTTCAAGGAAGTCGGATATTCTACGCCACATCACAAAAATCAACCGTATTATTTTCAGATTCTGTGAACCCCATAATAAATCCGAAGGTTGTATTTTGTGCCGCTATTTAGTGAATCGACTATTTTCGAGACCTTGCCATTCAAAATAAGTCTCACTTTTATCGTTTTAACGCAATAATTTTCGCAAAACCATATTGACGCACCCTTGCTTCCATGATACCCTTTATTCCAAATCCTGCTGAAAAAGTGGTGGTGCTCACCGTGATAACCACCACTTTCAGCGGATGATTGCCCAGAAAGAACGTACCGCCCCGCAACACACCCGATTTATTTTGCCGCCGATTCACCCGACAAAATCATCGCTGCGCTGCGTGGGCGGTATTT
>OGYR01000746.1_pt1 | contig 15500 bp, 10 predicted proteins | sample 1576661 | NCBI WGS metagenome assembly OGYR01 (sample SAMEA3541490, study PRJEB24748) | human gut metagenome | biome: human gut; feature: human-associated habitat; material: faeces | place: China | collected 2012
ATCAGATGAAGTTCTGGGATCATCTCGGAGTGGTGGGCTCATGACCGCTGGAGGCCGTGCGGCTGTTCGTGCGCCGCGTGGTGGTGGACCGCGCCGCCGGCACGCTCACGGCCGAGTTCACGTTCGATAAGAAGGAACCCCCGCCGGACGGTCCCGGCAGGGGTTCGCGTAAGTATCTGGGGGCTGGGACGGAGGGATTCGAACCCCCAACAGCCGGCACCAAAAACCGGAGTTCTACCGTTGAACTACGTCCCAATGTGTGGTGTTGCCCAAAAGCAACTCGTCTAGTTTACCTAATCTGCGAGGGCATCGCAAACGCCGTCGAGTAGGCGTACGGCGAGCGTCTGCGCGTCGCTGGCCGTGAAGGTGCCGTTGTAGCGCGTCATGCCCGTGAGCTCAATGCGAATGCGAGCCGGCTTCTGCTGCGCGGCGACATTGGCGGTGCGGATGCGCTGGGCCAGGTTGTGGCACTCGGCGAGGGCAATCGTGGCGCGTGGCGCGGCGTCGGCGGGCAGCTCGTCGCTTGCGATCTCGAGCACCAGGTCAACGTCGGTTGGGACCTCGGAGTCGCAGAGCATCATGCCGCTGTTGTCGGTCGTTGCCGTGGCGATGTTCCACATGCGCGAAGCAACGCTGCGTGCGATGGGGTCCTCACCGATAACGGCGATCTGGAAGCGCTCGAGCACGTTGGCGGCGCGAGCAAAACCGATGCGGGACTCGGCTTCGGTGACCGAGGGCTTGCCCTCCCACACATGATGCAGGCGGTTGATGTAGGCGTAGGTGTCCTGGAAGGCCATGCCGTCGGCAAACAGGCCGACATTTTCCTGGAACTGCTGCAGGGCGGCCTCGGTATGCGGACCAAAGTAGCCGTCGTCTTCGCCACAGGCAAAGCCCAAAACGTTGAGAGCGCGCTGCAGGGCCTGCACATCGGCGCCATGGAAATTGGGCATGCGCAGATACAGGGTGCGGTCGCCCAGCTTATACGAGGCGTCGACCAGGGCGCTCCAACAGGGGATATCGACGGCATGACCGGCAGCAAGGCCACTGTCGAGCCTGAAGGTGCTGACGGCCCGCTCGGTGGTGGTGCCAAAGCGCTTGTCGGCGACCTCGTCGGCATCGATGGTGTAACCGAGCTGCAGAAGGCGGGACTGAACATCCTCGACGGCTGCTCCCTGCATGCCCGTGGTAATAGGTTCCATGAACGAACCCCTTTCGGCGTACGATTCGTACTATTTTGAGCGCGTGTCGGATAGACAACGCGAGACAATGCATAAACATGCACTCAACAGTGTAGCAACTTGTACCCAAACTCGCTGCCCACAGGTTTTATGACCCCCGCTAGTTAAGACGCTCCACAAAGAAATCTGCCATTGAGAGGAAGAGCTCGCGCGCATGCGGGTCGAGCTCGACGCCTTCGATAGCGGCCTTGGCCTTAGCGGTCAGGTCGAGCGCATAGGTGTGGGCGTAATCGATGGCGCCGGTCTCCTGGAAGATCTCCACGGCGCGTGCGAGCTGCGCAGGGTCCTCGGTGCCCGAGGAAAGGATTGCCTCGATCTCGTCGTGATAGCGCTCGTCTGACAGGGCATGCACGGCAACGAGGGTGCGCTTGCCCTCGGTGATATCGGTGCGGAAGTCCTTGTTGGCGGCCTCCTTGGTGCCGATCAAGTTGAGCAGGTCGTCTTGAATCTGGAAGGCAAGGCCCGTGTGCAGCCCAAAGGCGCGCAGTGCCTCAATCTGCTCTTCGCTGCCGCCGCCGATAATGGCTCCGGCGGCAAGCGGCGTCGCTCCGCTGTAGTACGCGGTCTTGTGCGTCGCCATGTCCAGATAATCGTCGACCGAAATGTCAAAGCGCCCGTCGCGGACCCAGCCCAGGTCGAGCGCCTGGCCCTCGATGGTACGGACGATCATTTCGGTAAGCTCGTGGAGCACGCGAAGCTTCACGTCTGCGTTGAGTGTGGGGTCGTCGAGAACCGTCTTGGTGACCATGGTGAGCGCCAGGTCACCGCAGTTGATGGCAAGACCGGTGCCCTCGGTAAGGTGTATGCAGGGCTTGCCGCGACGAATCTGCCCGTTGTCGGCGATGTCGTCGTGGATGAGTGCGCCCGACTGAAAGTGCTCGATGGCCGCCGCTGCGCTGCGGGCGCTCTCAAAGCTGCCGCCTACCGCAGTGGCGGCGAGCATGCAGATGAGCGGGCGGTGGCGCTTGCCAGCGTTTGCCGTAAATGCCGAGAGCGGGGTATACAGGTAGCGCTCGATATCGGCGGAAGTCGCCTGTCCGTCAAAGAACGTGGCCAGATAGTCGTTAATCTGGTCAAAGTGCTGGGCTAAAAAGCTGGTAAACGGACTGGACACGGGTTCTCGCATTCTTTGATAGGTTGCATCGTTGCATTATGCAGACAACATATTGCCACATTAGGGCGTCGAGCGCGGCGGTTGAAGACGATTGGTCCATGCGGCCGCAAGTGCGGTAGGGGCTTGGCTAGATAAGCCCAAAGTGTTCGAGCGCGGTGACGACGCCGTCGTGGTCGATGCTGTCGGTGACATAGTCGGCCTTTTCCTTGAGGAAGTCCGGCGCATTGCCCATGGCGATGCCGACGTCGACGGCGTTCATCAGCGAGATGTCATTGCTGGCATCACCGATGCCATACACCGTTCCATGGTTGGGGTCGAGAGCGTCGAGTACGGACTGGATACCCTCGCGCTTGGTACATTCGCGAGGCGAAATCTCGGTCACTTCGAGCTCAAGCTCGTTAAAGCAGAGCAGAGGCTCAAACGCTTGATCCTGAGCGATGCAGTTGGCAAGCGACGTGGACATTAAGATCTTGTAGGCGCTGTAATGTTGCAGTTGCGTAATTGCATCGCCCACGGTGCGGGCGTATCCGGGGGCGTCGGGTGCATCGGCACTCATGCGAACGACGCCATTGAGTCCCTCAAAACGAATCACTTCGTCCGATTGCTCAAGAATGGGAGCAAGGCGCTGCAGCATGCCGGGTGTCATCGCCAAATCGCGAATCACGTGTCCCTCAAGCTCGACATAGCCACCCGCGAGGCAGACGATGCCGGTCCAGGGCAGCTTGAGCAGCTTTGGATGGATGCAGCTCAGCGTGCGACCTGTGCAGATAAACGCCATATTGCCCTTGGCAACAAAATCACGGATGGCTTGCGAGACCGCTTCATTGGGATAAGGGGAGAGGTCTCGCTCATCCTCGGGGAGCTCTTGGGCGAGTTTGGGATCTTGCCAGGCGAGCGTGCCGTCGATGTCGAAGAAGCAGATGTCGCCGTTCTTTTTTGCGATTCCAGCGGTGGGGGAGGGTGGGGTGGTGGGGACAAAGCCCGGTTCGAGCCCCATGATTCGATCAAAGTGTTCTTTGATACGGGGAACGGAGACGCCAATGATTACCTGAGCCGTTTTGCCGGTGACGATGAGGCCCCTGGCGCCCGCCGCGACGAAGGCTGTGTTGTCTGCGACAACGGAAGGGTCTGCGACCTCAACGCGCAGACGCGTGGCGCAATTGGTCGCTCCTACAATATTGCTAACGCCACCCAAGAGCGTAACGACTTGCTCAGCAAGCAGATGATCTTGGGATGATTGGTTGTCGGCGCCGTTTTGGGCTGCGCCTTCTTTGGCAGAGCTTTTTCCCGTCAGACGTGCGAGCGCCGCATCGCTGGCGATATGATCTTCGCGGCCTGGGGTTTTTAGGTCGAAAGCCAGAATGAGGCCCCGGAAGACCAGAAAAAAGACAGCGCTAAACATCAGACCGATACCGAGCGCCAAAAGGTAGGAGCCGGCATGCATTCGCATGAGTGGGATGAAGTTGAAGGCCGTCATTTCCATGAGACCGCCTGAGAAGATGCCGACGATGCCAAAGAAGTTCATAGTCATGGCAAGGCAGGAGGATAGGACGGCGTAGAGCAAAAAGAGTCCGGGATAGGTGAACATAAAGAGAAACTCGAGCGGTTCGGTGACGCCGCAGATCACCGAGGCGACGATGGCGGGCAAAAGGATGACCTTAAGGTCGGCGCGGCGTTCGGGTTTGGCGGTGAAATAGAATGCTGCCGCGATGGCGGGAAGGCCAAAGAGCTTGCCCCAGCCGGTGGCGGTAAAACCTGCCCAGGGCGCAAGTTCATTTAAAGGGCGCGTGCTATGGGAGAGAATGGGGAGCAGGTTGGTCCACGTGGCGTAAATACCGTCGTGAATGACCAGATTGTCGTAATAGATGGGCATATAGAGCAGGTGGTGCAGCCCCATGGGCTCGAGTGCTCGCTCCAAAAACACAAAGATGCCCACGCCGAAGGGGCCGACGCCCGCAAGTGCGTGGCGCAGCGTTTCGGTCACAGCGTATGCGAAAGGCACGAGGGCGGCCGAGATGGCGGCAAGGGCAAACACGGCAAAAAAGCTGATGAGGTAGATCAGCGAGGAACCCGAGAAGGTGCCGAGCCAATCGGGAACCTTGGCATCGTAGAAGCGGTCATGGATCGCGACGACGGTTGCCGACACCGCCAGCGGGCCGATAATGCCGGTGTCGAGCGTCTTGATGCCGTCGATGACGGTGATGCCGCTAGCGGAGGTCAAAAACGACGGGTACTTAAGCCCAAGGTTGTCTCCGCTCAGCTTAATGATCTCGCTCAAAAAGAAGCAATAGGCAAAATAGGCCACGAGTGCCTCGAGGCAGCAGCGTGCCGGTTGTTTTTGGGCAAGACCGATAGGCAGCGCTACGGCAAAAAGGAGCGGGAGACGTTTAAAGACCGTCCACGAGCCGCGCTGGATGATGGTCCAGAAAACGTACCAAGGGGTTCCGTATACGGCGAGGTCACCGACGATGTCTACGGTCGTGGCGAGGGCGGAGATGCCGACCATGAGGCCTGATATAGAAAACAGCATGGCGGGCGCGAACATGGCTCCGCCAAAACGTTGGATTTTCTGCAGCATAATATGCCTTCCGGATGCAACATGCTGTGCGAGCAAGAACGTTTAAACAATGAACTCATTGTAGAGGACTGGCTGCTTGCCGCATTGACGGTTTTGATTCGAATCGATTGGAGCATCACGGGCGCCGTTGACAGTTAATAATCGGTGCTTTGCCGATAGACGGTTTAAACAACCCAAAGAAATGCTATCGTGCCTAGCCATACATATTCATTAGAGGTGAAGTCATGCCAAAAGCGATATACGAAGGAATCTACCGAGAAATACGCTCGCGCATCATTAATGGGACCTATGCGTTTCAGGAGATGCTGCCAGCCGAAGCTGAGTTGACCGCGGAGTTCGGATGTACTCGCAATACCGTCCGTCGTGCCTTGGGTATGCTGGCCGACGGGATGTTTGTGCAGCCCATACACGGCAAGGGCGTGCGCGTTATTTGGCTCAAGGGCGAAACCGACATGTTGGGCGCACTTGAAGAGGTTGAGTCGTTTGGCGAGTTCGCAAAACGCAACAATGCCGTCGCATCGACCGAGGTCAAGTCTTTTGAACATTTGATTTGTACTGAGCAACTTTCTCGTCGCCTGGGCTTTAAGGTGGGCGAGGAGCTGATTCGCGTGGTGCGTGTCCGAAGCCTCAACGGCAGTGCGCGCCAGGTGGACCACGGCTACTTTTTGGAGTCGATCGCCAAGGGCCTGACGCCCGAGGTCGCCGAGAAGTCTATCTACGACTATCTGGAGCACAAGCGCGGCGTTAAAGTGATGGCGAGTCGCCGTACGGTGAGTGTCGAGCTCGCCAACGATGAGGACTGCAGCTATCTTGACCTCGGCAAATATAACTGTGTCGCCGTCATGGAGAGCCAGTCGTACACCTCGGACGGCATCTTGTTCGAGGTCACGCATGCCCGCACGCATCCCGAGATCTTCCACTACCGCGTCAACTCCAAGCGATAGGGAGCAGGACGGGTCTTTCGACCAATGCAAAAGCGCCTGTCAAAACCGATACTCCGTCGGTTTTGACAGGCGCTTATCCTGTTAAAAGTACAGTAATATTGTTTAGACAATAGTTGTCAATAGACAAGTGAAAATTACCGTTCACCGAAGTTTTTCTACCGCTCTAGTAATACTTGTTCAAACAACTTTCCAAATAGCGTATCGTACAAAACAGCAAAAGGGGCAAAGTCCCCGAGCCAATCTCCGAAGGCGGCGGCAAAGGGTGCCGCCACGGTGTGAAAGGGTGGATTGTAATGAAGAACGAAATGAGCAGAAGGCAGTTCCTGGGCTTTGCTGGTTCCGCGGCTGCGGTTCTTGGTCTGGGCCTCGTGGGCTGCGGTGGCTCCGCCGGCTCCGGCTCCTCCGCTTCTGGTGACGCTGCCGAGGTCTACTTCCTCCAGTTCAAGCCCGAGGTCGACAAGGAGTGGAAGGAGATCGCCAAGGCGTACAAGAAGGAGAAGGGCGTCGAGGTCAAGATCGTGACCGCCGCCTCCAACACCTACGAGGAGAAGCTCAAGTCCGAGATGTCCAAGAGCTCCGCTCCGACGCTGTTCCAGGTCAACGGTCCCACCGGCCTTAAGAACTGGAAGGACTACTGCGCCGACCTGTCCGATACCAAGCTCCGCGGTGAGCTCATCGATGACTCCCTGGCGCTGCAGTCCGACGGTAAGGATCTGGGTATCGACTGGGTTCAGGAGAGCTACGGCATCATCTACAACAAGGAGCTCCTCGAGAAGGCCGGCTACAAGGCCGAGGACATCAACTCCTTCGACAAGCTGAAGGCTTGCGCCGATGACATCCAGGCCCGCAAGGACGAGCTCGGCGTTGACGGTGCCTTCACTTCCGCCGGTATGGATGACTCTTCCAGCTGGCGCTACACCACCCACCTCGCCAACCTCCCGCTCTACTACGAGTTCGAGAAGGAGCACAACCAGGAGGACGACGAGATCAAGGGCGAGTATCTCGACAACTTTAAGCAGATCTTCGACCTGTACATCACCGACTCCACCTGCGATCCTTCGCAGCTCGCCTCTAAGACCGGCGACGACGCCACCAACGAGTTCGCAACCGGTAAGGCCGTCTTCTATCAGAACGGCTCTTGGGCCTATGCCGACCTCACCAAGGCCGGTATGACCGATGACCAGCTCGGCATGCTGCCGATCTACATCGGCGTCGACGGCGAGGAGAACCAGGGCCTGTGCTCCGGCGGCGAGAACTACTGGTGCGTCAGCTCCCAGGCTTCCGAGGATGCCCAGAAGGCCACCGAGGACTTCATGTATTGGTGCGTCACTTCTGACACCGCCACCAGCATCATCGCTGACAAGATGGGTCTGACCGCTCCGTTCAAGAGCGCTAAGGAGACCACCAACGTCTTCTCGCAGCAGGCCGTTGCTATGGCCAAAGACGGCAAGAAGACCGTTGCTTGGGACTTCGTCTACATCCCCTCTGAGGAGTGGAAGAAGAACCTCAAGCAGGCTCTGATCGCCTATGCTGCCGACAACAGCAAGTGGGACGGCGTCAAGAACGCCTTCGTCGATGGCTGGAAGACCGAGAAGGCTGCTTCCGAGTAAGTAGTTGCTGCCCAAGCTATCTGATTAGCGACAGGGGGCGGGCAGACGTTGGTTTGCCCGCCCCCTGCATATTGAAAGGACCCTTTTATGGGCAAAGCACTCAAGCGCTGGTGGCCGCTCTTTATGCTGCCCACGTGCCTGGCGTTTATGATCGGGTTCGTGATCCCCTTTATCCAGGGCTTCTATCTCTCGTTCTGCCAGTTTATTACCATTAACAACGCGCATTTTGTCGGTATCGAGAACTACGTGCGCGCGCTGTCCGATCCGCAGTTTGCTACGTCGTTCTTCTTTACGGTGGCGTTTGCCTTCCTGTCGACGGTGCTCATCAACGTGATTGCCCTCGCCATCGCGCAGGCGCTCACCCGCAAGGCGCTCAAGGGCACCAACATCTTCCGTACGATCTTCTTTATGCCTAACCTGATCGGCGGCATCGTGCTGGGCTACATTTGGCAGATTCTGATCAACTGCCTGCTCTCCAACGTGGGCGCCCAGCTCATTGCCCTTAACTCTGCTGCTGGCTTCTGGGGCCTTATCATCCTGACCCTGTGGCAGCAGGTCGGCTACATGATGATCATCTACATCGCCGGTCTGCAGTCCATCCCGTCCGATTACATCGAGGCCGCCAAGGTTGACGGTGCCACGGCATGGCAGACGTTCTGGAAGGTTAAGATCCCCAATCTGATGCCGACCATCACCATCTGCCTGTTCCTGTCCATCACCAACGGCTTTAAGCTGTTCGATCAGAACCTCGCCCTTACCGGTGGCGCTCCGGCGCACTCCACCGAGATGCTCGCCCTGAACATCTACAACACGTTCTACTCGCGTGCCGGCATCGCATGGCAGGGCATCGGTCAGGCCAAGGCAGTTATCTTCTGCATCCTGGTCGTCGCCATATCTATGATTCAGCTTAAGGCCACGAGGTCCAAGGAGGTGCAGCAGTAATGAAACGCGATAAGGCTATCAACCGCGCGCTCTCGATTTTCTTTACGATCCTGTCGCTCGCATGGATCTACCCCGTGTTCATGATTGCGCTCAATTCCTTTAAGAAAGCGACCGCAATCAGCACCACCACGGCGTTCGACCTGCTCACGCCCGAGACGTTCAACGGCCTTGCAAACTACGTGCACGCTCTTAACGAGCAGGGTTTTGCCTCGGCATTTATGTACTCGCTCATTATCACGGTCACGTCGGTCGTGCTGATCTTGGTGTGCTGCTCCATGTGCGCTTGGTACGTGGTTCGCGTCAACAGCAAGATCTCGAACTTCTTCTATTACCTGTTCGTGTTCTCGATGGTCGTACCGTTCCAGATGCTGATGTTCACGCTGTCCAATTTGGCGGACCGCATCGGCTTCAACACGCCGTTCAACATCTGCTTTATCTATCTGGGCTTTGGCGCGGGCCTGGCGGTCTTTATGTTCGCCGGCTTTGTAAAGAACATCCCGCTCGAGATCGAGGAGGCGGCCATGATTGACGGCTGCAATCCGGTTCAGGTGTTCTTTAAGATCGTCCTTCCCATCATGAAGCCCACCTATCTTTCGGTCGGCATCCTCGAGACCATGTGGGTCTGGAACGACTACCTGCTGCCCTACCTTACGCTCGACTCCACCAAGTACAAGACCATTCCTATTTTGATTCAGTACTTCCGCGGCGGCTATGGCCACGTCGAGCTCGGCCCCATGATGGCCTGCATCATGATGGTCGTTGTCCCCATCGTCATCATGTACATCTTCTGCCAGAAGTACATCATCGACGGTGTGGTGGCAGGTGCCGTCAAGGGCTGATGTCGTAACTGTTTTGCAAGTTTCTGCGGCGCCCCTCAGCGTGGCGCCGCGTATCGAAAGGTAGAGACATGGCCGAGATCGTTCTCAAACATGTTCAGAAGGTGTATCCCAACAACGAGTCCAAAAAGAAGGGCTTCTTTGGCAAAAAGAAGAAGACCGAGGAGAAGAAGCATAACCTCAAGGTTACCGAGGACGGTGTGCTCGCTGTAGAGGACTTCAACCTCACCGTTCACGACCAGGAGTTCATCGTCCTCGTTGGCCCCTCTGGCTGCGGTAAGTCCACGACGATGCGCATGGTCGCTGGCCTGGAGGACATCACTTCGGGCGACGTGCTCATCGACGGCAAGCGCGTCAACGACGTGGCGCCCAAGGACCGCGATATCGCCATGGTGTTCCAGAGCTATGCTCTGTACCCCAATATGACGGTGTACGAGAACATGGCGTTTACGCTTGAGCTCAAGAAGGTCCCCAAGGACGAGATCGACCGCAAGGTTCGCTCCGCTGCCGAGATCTTGGGTATCACCGAGTACCTCGACCGTAAGCCCAAGGCGCTTTCGGGCGGCCAGCGTCAGCGCGTTGCTATCGGCCGCGCCATCGTGCGCGATCCTAAGGTCTTCCTGATGGACGAGCCGCTGTCCAACCTGGACGCCAAGCTGCGTAACCAGATGCGTGCCGAGCTCATCAAGCTGCGCCACGAGATCAAGGGCACGTTCATCTACGTCACCCACGACCAGACCGAGGCCATGACCCTCGGCGACCGCATCGTGGTCATGAAGGACGGCGTCGTCCAGCAGATCGCCACCCCGCAGGAGGTCTTCAACCATCCCGCGAACATCTTTGTCGCAGGCTTTATCGGCGTGCCGCAGATGAACTTCTTCGATGCCCAGCTGGTGCGCTCGGGCAACGGCTTTACCGTCAAGACCGAGGATATGAACGTGGCGCTCGCCCCCGAGACCTGCGCTCAGCTTGCTCTCAACTGGGATGGCGGCGACGTGAAGGAGATCACGGCCGGCGTGCGCCCCGAGCAGATCCTGCTTGCCGACAAGGACGAGGAGGGTGCGCTCCAGGGTACCGTCGAGGTGACCGAGCTCATGGGTTCGACCGAGCATGTCCACGTGACTGCTCCCGATGGCCAGTTCGTCCTGATCATTCCCGTTGTCGACCTTGAGGCCAAGGGTGCGCTCAAGGCGGGCGACCCCATCTGGTTCAAGTTCGAGAAGAATGCGACCCATCTCTTCGATAAGGTGTCTGGCAAGAACCTTATCTAGGCCCGGTGCATCCAGGCCCTCCCTTTGGGCGACTGCGGCTTTGCCATCCTTTTGCCGCGGTCACATATAAGGCTCCCCTCCCGTCCACTGGGCGAGAGGGGAGCCTTTCTTTGTGTTGGGACTGTCTGACCGGTCGTTTGTCTCGATCTGTAACGGATAGGGCCGATTTCGGACGTTAGATGTTACAGATCGAGGCGGTTCCGCTGAGCTAACCATTTCATCTAAATCTGTAACACCAAAGGCGAATTTCACCTGCTAGATGTTACAGATTGAGATAAACCCAAGGGGAGGGGCCGGTATGTCTCAATCTGTAACAGCTGGGACCGTTTTGGTTGAGTAGTTGTTATGGATCGAGATTGTTTGGCCGAGTCGGATCACAGGGTAACGTGCGGGCACAAAAAACGGAGCCGCGTTGCCGTGGCTCCGTTTTCAAGAGGATGGGCGATGAAACCGAATTAGCTCAGGTGCCAGATCTCGTCGTTGTACTGGGAGATCGTACGGTCGGACGAGAAGGTGCCGGCGTTGGCGATATTGATGAGCGCCTTGCGCATCCAGGCGTCCTGGTCCTCGTAGTCGGCCAGCACGCGCTCCTTGGTCTGGATGTACTCCTCAATGTCGAGCAGGGCCATAAACCAGTCCTTGCCCTTAATGTCGTCGTGCAGGCGCTGCAGGCGCTCGGCGTTGCCGGTTGCCATAAAGGCCGGGTTGGTGATGAAGTCCACCAGCAGTTTAATGCCGGGCTTGCGGTAGAGCGCACCGGCGTTGTAGGTGCCGTCGGCGTAGAGCTGCTCGACCTGTTTGGACGAGGCACCAAAGGTATAGATGTTCTCGTCGCCCACGAGCTCGGCAATCTCCACGTTGGCACCGTCGAGCGTGCACAGGGTTAGGGCGCCGTTGAGCATGAACTTCATGTTGGAGGTGCCGCTCGCCTCCTTGGAGGCCAGGCTGATCTGCTCGGAGATGTCAGCGGCGGGGATCACGCGCTCGGCGGCGGTGACGTTGTAGTTCTCGATCATGACAACCTGCAGGTAGGGAGCCACGTCGGGGTCGTTTGCAATCCACTGCGACAGCGTCAGGATCAGATGGATGATGTCCTGCGCGATAGTGTAGGCAGGCGCCGCCTTGCCGCCAAAGATGATGGTGACAGGGTGCTTAGGCCTGTTGCCGTTCTTGATATCGAAGTACTTCCAGATGATGTAGAGCGCGAGCATCTGCTGACGCTTGTACTCGTGGATGCGCTTGACCTGGACGTCGATGATGGCGTTGGAGGGAATGGTCACGCCCTGCTCGAGCGCCATGAACTGGCGCATGATGGCCTTGGCCTCGACCTTGGTGGCGGCCAGGCGCTCAAGAACGTCCTTGTCGTCGGCGAACTTGGCGAGTTTGTTCAGATCGCCGGTGCTGCGCCAGTCGGTGCCGATTACATCGTCGAGCAGGCTGGCGAGCGCGGGGTTGGCTCCATGGATCCAGCGGCGGAAGGTGATGCCGTTGGTCTTGTTGGAGAACTTCTCGGGATAGATCTCGTAGAACGGATGAAGCTCGGTGTCCTCCAGGATCTTGGTGTGGAGGGCGGCTACGCCGTTGATGGAGAAGCCAAAGTGGATGTCCATGTGGGCCATGTGGACGGTGTCGTGCTCGTCGATGATGGCGACGCGCGGGTCATCGTGCTCGGCTTTCGCGATCTCATCGAGCTTGACGATAATGTCGGCGATGGCAGGGGAGACCTTCTGCAGGCTGGCGAGCGGCCACTTCTCGAGCGCCTCGGCAAGGATCGTGTGGTTAGTGTAGGCGACCATGGAGCGTACGATGGTCACGGCCTCGTCAAACTCGATGCCATGCTCGGTGGTGAGCAAGCGAATGAGCTCGGGGATGACCATGGTGGGGTGCGTGTCGTTAATTTGGACCACGGCGTAGTCGGCCAGATCGTGCAGGTTGCTGCCGCGCTCGACGGCCTCGTCGATCAGGAGCTGGGCGGCGTTGCTCACCATGAAGTACTCCTGATAGATGCGAAGCAGGCGGCCCTGCTCGTCGGAATCGTCGGGGTAGAGGAACAAGGTGAGGTTCTTGGCGATCTCGGTCTTGTCGAAGTCGATGGAGCTGCCGGGGACCAGGCCGTCGTCGACGCTCGCCAGGTCGAACAGGCGCAGACGGTTCTTGGTGGGCTGGCCGTAACCGGGCACGTCGATGTTGACGAGCTTGGAGGTAACGGCAAAATCGCCGAACTCGACGGTGTAGGAGCGGCCGTCGTCGACTAGGATGTCCTGCTCACCGAGCCACTCGTCGGGGACGGCCTTCTGCTGGTTGTCGACAAAGCGCTGACGGAACAGGCCGTAGTGATAGTTGAGGCCCACGCCATCGCCGGTCAAGCCCAGCGTGGCGATGGAATCCAGGAAGCATGCGGCCAGGCGGCCCAGGCCGCCGTTGCCGAGCGACGGCTCGACCTCGAACTCCTCGATCTTGTTGAGGTCGTGGCCTGCGGCGGTGAGCTGGTCCTTAACCTCATCGTAGATGCCGAGGTCGATCATGTTGTTGATGAGCAGCTTGCCGATCAAAAATTCGGCGGAAATGTAATAGAGCTTTTTCTTGCCGTTGTTGAGCGGGCAGGCGGCGGAGCGCTCCTGCACGAGTTTGACCAGCAGCTTGTAAATGCGACGGTCGTCGAGCTGCTCGAGCGAGGTGCCAAAAGACTGCTCGGCGAGTTCCATGAGGTTAATTTGGGGCATGTTTTCTCCTGTGATGGGTTGTTTCATGTCTGCAATTCATAAGAAGCCCGCGCGAGGGGATTGGGGTGGCCTCGCGCGGGAAAAAGCAAGCGCGTCCGCACGGTGGGGAGGGGTCGGGCGCGGTAGCTCCTATTGAGGAAGCTCGATTTCGGCTTCCGACGGGATGCGGAAGTAGGTCTCGGTCCAGTCGGTGAGTTTGTGCTCGAGCTCGCGGGTGATGGCGCCGTCGAGCATGCGCCAGGTCCAGTTGCCGCCCAACGTGGCAGGGGTGTTGATGCGCGCCTCGTTGCCCAAGTTGAGCAGGTCCTGCATGGTGTAGATGCACGTGTCGCTCACGCTGGCGGCGATGGTGCGATTGAGTGCATCTGCCATGGGTTCGCCGGCCTGCTGATGGGTGTACAGGGCTGCCTGCTCGCGCTGACGCGGGGTGGCCGTTCCCTCAAACCAACCGCGCGCCGTCTCGTTATCGTGGGTGCCCACATAGGCGACGGTGTTGGCGATGTAGTTATGCGGCAGGTAGTACGAGTTGGTGCCCTCAAAGGCAAACTGCAGGATCTTCATGCCGGGGAAGCCCGAGTTGTCGCGCATGTCGATGACGCCGGGGGTGAGGAAGCCCAGGTCCTCGGCGATGATGGGCAGCGTGCCGAGCTTTTCCTCGAGCGTCTTGAAGAACTTGAGGCCGGGACCCTGCGTCCACGAACCGTAGGACGAATCGGGCGAGGAGAACGGCACCTCCCAATAGGCCTCGAAGCCGCGGAAGTGATCCAGGCGGATGACGTCGTACATGTCGAGGGCGGCGCGAATGCGGCCCTCCCACCAGGAGAAGCCGTCGGACTCCATGGCGTCCCAGTCGTAGATGGGGTTGCCCCAGTACTGGCCGGTGGCCGAGAACTGGTCGGGCGGCGTGCCGGCGACGCTCACGGGATTGCCGGCGGTGTCGATCTTAAAGAGCTCAGGCGTCGCCCACATCTCGACGGAGTCACGCGAGACATAGATGGGCAGGTCGCCGATGATGAGAATGTCGCGCTCGTTGGCATAGGCCTTGAGGCGGCTCCACTGGCGATCGAAGAAGTACTGCGTCATCTGGTGGTAGAGCATACGCGCCGGATGGTCGGCGCAGACCTTGGCGGAAGCCTCGCCGCGGGTGCGGAGCTCCGCGGGCCACTCCCAAAACGCCTTGAGACCGCACTCCTCTTTGACGGTCATGAACTCACAGTAGGGGATGAGCCAGTCCTCGTTGGCCTGGATAAAGTCATCGAAATCGGCCGGCTTGTCGGCAGCAAAGCGCTCGGCGGCGCGGTCGAGAATCTGACGGCGGCCACCAAAGATGGCACCGTAGTCGACATTGCTGGGGTCGGATCCCAGATACACGCCATCGATATCGCGCTGCTCCAGATACCCTGCCTCGATAAGCTCGGCAAAGTCGATAAAGTTGGAGTTGCCTGCGCGGGCCGAGAACGACTGATAGGGCGAATCGCCATAGCTGGTCGTCGTAAGGGGCAGAATCTGCCAGTAATGTTGTTTGCACGAGGCGAGAAAATCGACGAAGTCGTAGGCATTCCAGCCAAAGCCGCCGATTCCGTATGGTCCGGGCAGAGATGAGACGGGCATGAGGACGCCGCTTGCACGCTCCATGGATGCGCTCACCAACCTTCTTGTTGTGGGACCGGCCTGCAGATGGGTGAACAGTCCGCCCCCGGTGCTCTGATTCAATACGCCTATTGTAGAACATGTTGTTTAAACATGTACAGGCAAGATAAAAAAGTTGGTCGATTTTCGGCGAATGGTTACATGCCATGAAAAAGCCCCGACCTCACAACGTGAGATCGGGGCAAGAGCGGTATGTAGGTTTTTGCTACTCGGCGTCGGCGAAGCCGTTGGGGTTGTGGCTCTGCCAATTCCAGCTGTCACGGCACATATCCGCGATGTCGTACTGGGCCTTCCAACCCATCATACGTTCGGCCTTGGAGGCATCGCACCAGTTGGCGGCGATGTCACCGGCACGGCGCTCGCGAACCACGTAGGGCAGCTCCTTGCCGCAGGCCTTGGAGAAGGCGGCGATGACCTCGAGTACCGAGGTGCCGGTGCCGGTGCCCAGGTTAAAGATCTCGACGCCGGTCTTGCCGTTCATCCAGTTGAGGGCGGCCACGTGACCAGATGCCAGGTCGCACACGTGGATGTAGTCGCGAACACCGGTGCCGTCGGGGGTGGGGTAGTCGTTGCCGAAGACGTGGACTTTTTCCA
>OGYR01000749.1_pt1 | contig 15410 bp, 10 predicted proteins | sample 1576661 | NCBI WGS metagenome assembly OGYR01 (sample SAMEA3541490, study PRJEB24748) | human gut metagenome | biome: human gut; feature: human-associated habitat; material: faeces | place: China | collected 2012
GCCGTGCCGCAGCCGCCGGAGCGGTGCTTAAGCCGTAAGGCGGGAATTGTGCGGTGTTGCCTAAGGGCTGCAATGACAGACTTTGCCCGCATCAGTCACCTTCGATGACAGCGTCCCCCGAGGGGGAAGCTTTTTTGTTTGTGGAATTTTCCCAAACACTCCGCCACTTTTCTAAATGGCGCTGTCAAAAAAATAACGGTATAATAAAGGCAGAATATGGGAATCGTCGGCAAACAGCCGATACAATAAAAGGAGAGAATTTCTATGGCAAGTCGTATTGTACTGAACACTATTTCCTACCACGGCCACGGCGCAATCGAGAATATCGTTCCCGAGCTGACCGCCCGCGGCTACAAGAAGGCTTTCGTCTGTTCTGACCCCGATCTGATCAAGTTCGGCGTCACCAAGAAGGTCACCGACCTGCTGGACGCCGCCGGCTTTGCCTACAGCGTTTACAGCGAGATCAAGCCCAACCCCACCATCCAGAACGTTCAGGACGGCGTTGCCGCCTTTAAGGCTGCCGAGGCTGACTGCATCGTCACCATCGGCGGCGGCTCCTCCATGGATACCGCCAAGGCCATCGGCATCATCATCAACAACCCCGAGTTTGCGGACGTCCGCAGCCTGGAGGGCGTTGCCCCCACCAAGAAGCACGCCGTGTTCACCATTGCGGTGCCCACCACCGCCGGCACCGCTGCCGAGGTCACGATCAACTACGTCATCACCGATGTCGAGAAGAAGCGCAAATTCGTCTGCGTGGACACCAACGACATTCCCGAGATCGCCGTTGTCGACCCCGATATGATGTCCAGCATGCCCAAGGGCCTGACCGCCGCTACCGGCATGGACGCCCTGACCCACGCCATCGAGGGCTACATCACCAAGGGCCACTGCACCATCTCCGATATGTTCCATCTCGAGGCCATCAAGCTGATTTCCGAGAACCTGCGCGGCGCTGTGCAGAACACCCCGGAGGGCCGCGAGGGCATGGCTCTGGGCCAGTACATTGCCGGTATGGGCTTCTCCAACGTCGGCCTGGGCATCGTCCACAGCATGGCCCACGGCCTGTCCGCCCTGTATGACACCCCCCACGGCGTTGCCTGTGCCATCATCCTGCCCACCGGTCTGGAGTACAACAAGACCGTGGCTGGCGAGCGTTACCGTGCCGTCGGCAAGGCGATGGGCGTGACCGGCATTGATGAGATGAACGACGTCGAGGCCGCCGATGCCACGATTGCTGCCGTCAAGAAGCTGAGCGCCGACGTGGGCATCCCCGCCGACCTGAAGGGCATCCTGAAGGAGGAGGACATCCAGTTCCTGGCCGAGTCCGCCTTTGCCGACGCCTGCTGCCCGGGCAACCCCCGCGACACCAGCGTTGAGGAGATCAAGGAGCTGTACCGCAGCCTGATGTAATTTAGTATTACATAATTTAAGAGGGTATCTGCTGAAATGGCAGGTACCCTCTTTTTTGCTGCTATGTTGTTTTATGGGTGGTCCGTAGGGAGGGGTCTTGACCGTTCCGGGAACGTGACGATGGCCGCAAACAGCCCGGAGGGGTCAAGACCCCTCCCTACAAATATTGTGATTTTGTTTGGAATTTCTTCGGTTCCTTCTTTGCAAAGAAGGAACAAACCCCCGTTAAGAATCCGAATCCAGCTTCAGCACCGCGGTAAACGCCTCGCTCGGCAGGGTCACGCTGCCCAGCTGGCGCATCTTCTTTTTGCCTTCCTTCTGCTTTTCCAGCAGCTTCTTCTTACGGGTGATGTCACCGCCGTAGCACTTGGCCAGCACGTCCTTGCGCATGGCCTTGACCGTCTCGCGGGCAATGACCTTGCCGCCCACAGCCGCCTGCACCGGGATCTCAAACAGCGCGCGGGGGATGTTCTCCTTCAGCTTCTCGCAGATGCGGCGGCCCTTCGCGTAGGCGTTGTCTGCAAAGACGATCATCGACAGGGCATCGACGACCTCGCCGTTGAGCAAAAAGTCCAGACGGACGAGCTTGCTCTCGTGCCAGCCCTCCCACTCGTAGTCGTAGCTGGCATAGCCGCGGCTGCGGGACTTGATGGCATCAAAGAAGTCGTAGACGATCTCGCCCAGCGGGATCAGGTAATGCAGGTCAACGCGCGTTTCGTCCATATACTTCATGTCGACCAGCACGCCGCGTTTCGTCTGGCACAGGTCCATCAGCGGGCCGACGTAATCGTTCGGCGTGTAGATGTGCGCGTTGACGAACGGCTCCTCCTGCTTGACGATGCGGGTCGGGTCGGGGTAGGCGGAGGGGTTGTCGATGACCTCCACCGTGCCGTCGGTCAGCGTCAGGCGGTACTGGACGCCCGGCGTCGTTGTGATAAGGTCAAGGTCAAACTCGCGCTCAAGACGCTCGGTGATGATCTCCATGTGGAGCAGGCCCAGAAAGCCGCAGCGGAAACCGAAGCCCAGCGCGGCACTCGTCTCCGGCTCAAAGGTCAGGCTCGCGTCGTTGAGCTGCAATTTCTCCAGCGCGTCCTTCAGGTCGGGATAGTCCGCGCCGTCGGCGGGGTAAATGCCGCAGAACACCATCGGCGTGACCGTGCGGAAGCCTGGCATCGGCTCCGGTGTGGGGTTGGCGGCCAGCGTGACGGTATCGCCGACGCGGGTGTCGCGCACGGTCTTGATGCTGGCCGTCAGGTAGCCGACCTCACCGGCCTCGAGCTTGTCACAGGGGGTCAGGCTCGTCGCGCCCATGTGGCCGACCTCCACCAGCTGGAACTCCGCGCCGGTGCTCATCAGGCGGATGGCATCGCCGGGCTTGACCGTGCCCTCAAAGATGCGGACGTAGACGATAACGCCCTTGTAGCTGTCGTAGATGGAGTCGAAAATCAGCGCCTTCAGCGGTGCGTCGGGGTCGCCGGTGGGGGCGGGGATATCCCGCGCAACGCTTTCCAGCACCTCCTTGACGCCGATGCCCAACTTGGCCGAGACGCGCGGCGCCTCCATGCAAGGCAGGCCGATGACGTCCTCGACCTCCTTCGCCACGGCATCAGGGTCGGCACTGGGCAGGTCGATCTTGTTCAAAATCGGCACGACCTCCAGATTGTGGTCCAGCGCCAGATAGCAGTTCGCCAGCGTCTGCGCCTCAACGCCCTGGCTGGCGTCGACGACGAGGACTGCGCCCTCGCAGGCGGCCAGACTGCGGCTGACCTCGTACTGGAAGTCCACATGGCCCGGGGTGTCGATGAGGTTGAACTCATAGGTCTCGCCGTCGTCGGCCTTGTAGCGCATCGTGACGGCGCGGGCCTTGATGGTGATGCCGCGCTCCTTCTCGATGTCCATGTCGTCCAGCACCTGGTCGGTCATGGTGCGCTTGTCGACGCTGTCGGTCAGCTCCAGCATACGGTCCGACAGAGTGGACTTGCCGTGGTCGATGTGGGCGATAATGCAAAAGTTGCGGATGTTCTTGCGGGCCATCAGGTTTCCTCCAAATTGTTCCAGATCTCGCAGATCTTGCCGTTTTCGTTATATACGCGGGGCACGCGGCGGGCAAGGCCGCACACGACCTCGTAGTTGATGGTCTGTGCCTTGGCAGCAATCGTGTCAGCCGTGTCGCCGCCGTCCGGGCCAAATACCGTGACCTCGTCGCCCATCTTCACGCTGGGAATGTCCGTCACATCGACCATTGTCTGGTCCATGCAGACGCGCCCGACCACGGGGGCCCGCTGGCCGCGGATGACCATGACGCCCCGGTCCGGCCCGCCGGACAGCATCCGCGGGTAGCCGTCAGCGTAGCCCACACAGACTGTGGCGACGCGCATCGGCTTATCGGCGGTAAAGGTGCGCCCGTAGCTGACGCTCTGGCCGGGCTGCAGCTCCTTGACAAAAGTCACGACGGATTTCAGCGACATGACGGGCTGCAGGGCGGGGAAGCGTACCTCATTGCTGGGGTCAAGCCCGTACAGGATGATGCCCGCGCGGGTCATGTCGTGCCGCCACTCGGGGTGGCGCAGCTGTGCGGCAGAGTTGGCGCAGTGTACCGTGCCGACGGGGCAGCCGTCCGCACGCAGCCGCTCCACGACCTGCGCGAACAGCGTGTGCTGCTCGTTGGTGTAGCACTCGTCGTCGGGTTCGACGCTGTCCGCCACCGCAAAGTGCTGAAAGACGCCGCAGATGTCCAGCCCGGGCAGGGCGTAGAGAGCCTCCAGCTCGCGGATGGTCTCCGCAAAGCCGGAACGCACCGCAAAACCGATGCGGCCCATGCCGGTGTCGATCTTCAGGTGGACCTTAACCTTGACGCCCGCCTTGACGGCGGCAGCGGAGAGCGCCTGTGCGTATTCGGTCGAATAGCAGGTGGTGATCAGGTCGTTGGCAGCCAGCACAGCCGCATAGGTGGGGTCGGCGTAGCCCAGAATCAGGATGGGTGTTGTGATGCCGCCGCGGCGCAGGTGCCGCCCCTCGCCAAGGGAGCTGACCGCGAAGCCCGCAGCACCGGCCTCCTGCAGAACGCGGGCGATGACGTTATCGCCGTGGCCGTAGGCGTCCGCCTTGACGACAGCGCAGACCGGCCCGCCTACAGTGCGGCGGATATATTCATAATTTTCACGCAGGGCCGTCAAATCGATTTCGGCCCAGCAGTGCTTTTCCAAGGTAAGTGTATTCATAGTGCGCCATTTCCTCCGTAACAGTTTATTATAGCATGAAAACAGCGTTCCTGCAACCAATTTTCCGGTTTTCTAAATTTCTAATTTTCGCCGTCGTCGTTTGTGGTCAGGTGTGCGGCGTCCGTCTCGGACCAGTGGCCGTGTACCCGCTGCACGCCGACGATGCGCAGCTTGGAATGCAGGAAGTGCTGCTCGCGGTAAAGGCTGAAATAGCTCGACAGCATGTAGGAAACTGCGCATGCCAGCGCAAACAGCGAGACGCACTGCCCGCCGAATACCTCGATGGCAAGGCAGATGGACGCCAGCGGGCTGTTGGTGCAGCCGCAGAACAGCGCAACCATGCCCAGCGCCGCGCCCAGCTGCGGCGGCAGACCCAGCAGCGGCGCGGCCACACAGCCGAATGTCGCGCCGGTGAAGAAGATCGGTACGATCTCGCCGCCCTTGAAGCCTGCGCCCAGGGTCAGTGCGGTGAACAGCATCTTTAAAAGGAAGGCGTAGGGAACGGCCTCGCCGTCGATGGCGGCCTCGATGACCGCCGCGCCCGCGCCGTTGTAGTCGGTGGTGCCCAGCAGCTTTGTCAAGGCGATAATGAGCACGCCGCCCGCGGCGACGCGCAGGTAGATGTTCGGAAAGAATTTCCGGTACAGCTTCGGCGTGACGTGGAGCAGCTCACAGAAGAAGATGCTCAGCACGGCCAGCAGCGCACCCAGGATGATAACGCGGACGAGATTGTCCGGCGTTGGGGCAGCCTCGGCCTGTAAGACGAACGCCTCGGGTGCCAGCCCCATTTTGCCGCTGATGAAAACGCCCAGCAGCGCCGACACCAGACAGGGGAGCAGTGCCGCGTACTGCATGGAGCCGACATCGACGACCTCCAGCGTGAAGATCGTTGCGGCCAGCGGCGTGCCGAAGATGGCCGAGAACGCGCCCGCCATGCCGCACATCGTCATTAAGCGGCAGTCACGGTTTTCTAAGCGCAGCGCCCTGCCGAGCTGCCCGGATACGCTGCCGCCCAGCAGCAGAGCCGCGCCCTCGCGTCCGCTGGACCCGCCGAACAGATACGTGGCGACGGTGGAAAAAAAGATGAGCGGCGCGGTGCGCAGTGTCAGTGGCTTGTGCTCCCGCACGGATACGAAGATTTGGTTCGTAGAGCCGCCGCCATCCGGGTCAAAGCGGTGATACAAAAATACGATAACAAGACCGGCAACGGGCAGCAGGTAAAGCAGCCACGGGTGCGCGCCGCGGGTGGCGTTGGCCCAGTTGAGCGCCAGCCCGAACGCGCCGCCCAACGGGCCCACCACGCAGCCCACCAGCGCCGCCAGCACCAGCCACTTGGCGCACACCGCCAGATACCCCGCCGCGCTGCGCAGATGCCGTTTGATCCGCTCCAAGACGACCCCTCCTATGCTATGCAAAATTTGAGATTATTATAGCCTTTTTGTGGGGAAAAGACAACAGAAAAATGAACCGCGGCAGCGCCTTTTGGCAGAGAAAACCGAAGAACATTCCTAAGGCAACACCGCATAATTCCCGCCTTACGGCTTAAGCACCGCTCCGGCGGATCTCCGCGCCAAGAGCCGCCGCAAGCGGCGGTTGCGCTCCGAAGCGCCTCGCTGCGGCTCGGTGTGCGGCACGGCATCTGCGTTGCCAAAATGCTCGATAATACACAAAGTATTATCTGCGCTTTTGGCTTAGCAGCTGCCGCGCCTCGCTCGCCGTATCGGCACTTAGAATTATGCGGTATTGCCCTACGTGTGTACCGAATAACAGAAGCGCCGCAGATTTCAATGAATCTGCGGCGCATTCCGATGGTCGAGGTGACAGGACTCGAACCTGCGGCCTCGTGGTCCCAAACCACGCGCGCTACCAACTGCGCAACACCTCGTTCTTATAACTTATCCATTATAATACACAAGCGGTGCGGGCGTCAAGTCCCGGCGCGGCAAAAATCATACAGCCAGGCGGAGCAGCCCCAGCACCAGCAGGTGCGCGGGGTAGAAGGCATAGAAGAACCACTTGTAAAACGTGCGCCCGCGGGCGGCGCGCCGGCCATTGTACAGGTACAGGATCACAAACGCGGAGACAAGGATCGGCACAGCGCAGCCGACGGCCTCCCACACCTGCCCGCTGCCCAGCCCGGCCATGCCGCCGTAGAGCAGCGCCGCCGCGCCGAACGCGGCTTTCTGCCGCGTTCGGTTCCCCCCGGCCCAGGCAAACAGCAGCGTGAACACCGGGGCCAGCAGCGCCCAGTCACAGAACAGCGATGCGCAGATCAATAGCACGATGCAGACGCCGCGCAGCACGCGGTCCCGGATCTTCTCCTGCACCAGCAGCACCAGAAAGCAGAGCAGCAGCGTGAACAGCATGTTGAACTGCACAAACCCGGCGATGCCGTTTGCCGGAAAGGCCAGCTGATACGGCAGCTGCGCCAGCACGGCAAACCCCAGCAGCCGCCCGGCGTAGCGGCGTTTGGAGCGGGTGCAGCCGTAGCCTTCGACGAGAAAAAAACACATCGTCACGGCGGTAAAGTAGCCGATGCAGAGGCACAGATTTGTCAGCGGCTGCCCGGCGGGCAGAAAGACGTTCGCGATGTGGTTGATAAGCATGGTGAGCATGGCAACCATCTTGATGGAATCACGGGACATGGTAAAAACCCCTTTCGTATTCATTGTAAAGTACGAGGGAGCGGGCGTCAAGATTGCAGCGGCACGGCAACATTTTTGCGGCCCGCTCTTTCTTTTGCCCTGTGCCTGCGCTATAATGAAACACAGGGAAGCTATCGGGACAGGGAAAACAACACAGCTCTGCCGCAAGGGCAGGTCTTTTCTCTGTGCCGGTCATTTGCTGTGTGCTGGTGTTTGTGATCGAGCTGTTTGTGTGAGGTACTATGATTGACGCAATAAAAATCCGCGGTGCGCGGGTACACAACCTGAAAAACATCGACGTCGATGTCCCCTTAAACAAAATCGTCGGCATTGCGGGCGTGTCCGGGTCGGGCAAATCGTCGCTGGCACTCGGCGTGCTGTATGCCGAAGGCTCGCGCCGCTACCTTGATGCGCTGTCCACCTACACCCGCCGCCGCATGACCCAGGCCGCCAAGGCACAGGTGGATGAGGTGCTTTACGTCCCCGCCGCGCTGGCGCTGCACCAGCGGCCCGGTGTGCCGGGCATCCGCAGCACCTTCGGCACGGGTACCGAGCTGCTGAACAGTCTGCGGCTCATGTTCTCCCGCCTGGCCAGCCACCGCTGCCCCAACGGCCATTACGTGCCGCCAACGCTGAACGTCGCCGCCGAGCAGCCGATTTATTGCCCGGAATGCGGCGCACTTGTGCGTGCGCCGTCGGCGGAGGAGCTGGCCTTCAACAGCCAGGGCGCCTGCCGCACCTGCGACGGCACGGGCCTGGTCCGCACCGTGGACCGTGCCACGCTTGTGCCTGACGAGAGCATCAGCATTGACGACGGGGCCGTCGCGCCGTGGAACAGCCTGATGTGGTCGCTCATGACCGACGTCTGCCGCGCCATGGGCGTGCGCACCAATGTGCCGTTCCGTGAACTGACCGACAGGGAAAGAGACATCGTTTTCAACGGCCCGGCGGAGAAAAAGCATATCTTCTACAAAGCCAAAAACACGCCCGAGGCCGGTGAACTGGACTTTACCTATTACAATGCGGTCTACACGGTGGAGAACGCCCTGGCCAAGGTCAAGGACGAGAAGGGCATGAAGCGGGTGGAAAAATTCCTGCGCGTGGATACCTGCCCGGACTGCCGCGGCTCGCGCCTGTCAGAGGCCGCCCGTGCGCCGCGGCTGCGGGGCATCGGGCTGGATGGGGCGTGCAGGATGACGCTGACAGCACTCTGCGGCTGGGTGGACGGCGTGCCCGCCAGCCTGCCGCCCGAGATGCGCCCCATGGCCGAGAGCATCTGCGCCTCGTTCCGCGAGACCGCACGTCGGCTGCTGGATCTGGGGCTCGGCTACCTGACGCTGGACCGCGCATCGTCAACGCTTTCCACCGGTGAGCGCCAGCGGATGCAGCTGGCCCGCGCCGTGCGCAACCGCACCACGGGCGTTTTGTACGTGCTGGACGAGCCGTCCATCGGGCTGCACCCCTCCAACATTGTCGGCCTGAACGGCGTCATGCACGACCTGATCGCCGACGGCAACTCGGTGGTGCTCGTTGATCACGATACACAGGTGCTGGCGGAGTCGGACTGGCTCATCGAGATGGGCCCCGAGGCCGGTGCGGGCGGCGGGCACGTCATTGCCGAGGGCACGGTGGCCGACCTGGCCGGGAACCCGGCGTCCCAAATCGGCCCGTTTCTGGGCGGGCAGGGGAGTGCTGCGCCCCGGAACCGCCCGGCGGCGGAGCTGTTTGCCGAGGGGCGCATCCATCTTTCGACGGACGCCATCCATACGGTCAAGCCGCTGGAGGTGGACATTCCCAAGGGGCGGCTGACCGTTGTCACGGGTGTGTCCGGCTCCGGCAAGACGACGCTGATTCTGGAAAGCCTTGTCCCGGCGCTGGCGGCGCAGACGGCTGGCAAGCCGCTGCCGCCCCACGTAAGGGCCGTAGAGGCCGACGGCATCGCGCAGGTAAAGCTCATCGATGCAACGCCGATTGGCATCAACGTGCGCTCCACCGTGGCGACCTACGCTAATGTACACGACGAGCTGCGCAAGGTCTTTGCCCGCACGCCCGATGCCAGGCGGCTGGGCTACAAGGCGGGCGACTTCTCCTACAACACAGGCAAGCTGCGCTGCCCGGTCTGTGACGGCACCGGCGTCATCAGTCTGGACGTGCAGTTTTTGCCCGATGTGGAAATTCCCTGCACCGGGTGCCGCGGCTCCCGCTACAGCCGCGACGCCGACGCCGTGCGGCACGAGAACAGGCACGGCGGGACCTGCACGCTCCCGCAGCTCATGGACATGGACATCAACACGGCGCTGACCGTCTGTACAGACTTGAAATTGGTGACACAGCGCTTAAAAGTGCTGCAGGATCTGGGCCTTGGCTACCTGACGCTGGGCGAGGAAACGCCGAGCCTGTCCGGCGGCGAGGCACAGCGGCTGAAGCTGGCCAGCGAGATGGGCAAGGCCCAGCATGACACAGTGTTTGTCTTTGACGAGCCGACCATCGGCCTGCACCCGCTGGACGTGCGCACGCTGCTGGGCGTGTTCCGAACCCTGATCGAAAACGGCGCGACGGTCATCGTCATTGAGCATGACCTCGACGTCATCCGCAGCGCGGACTATCTCATCGACATGGGACCCGGCGGCGGTGAGGAGGGCGGACGTGTCGTCGCCTGCGGAACCCCCGCCGAGGTGAAGCGGAACCCGGAGAGCAGGACGGGGAAATTTATCTGAAACGTATCATGCCTTCCCCCTTGGGGGAAGGTGGCCGTAGGCCGGATGAGGGGCGAGCTTGCCGTGATTGCCCGTAAAAGGGTTGCTGCGCAAACTCGCCCCTCATCAGTCACCTTCGGTGACAGCTTCCCCCGAGGGGGAAGCCTTTTTTGTTTTGTACATCCTGCACAAAAACTACCCTTCATTTTTGGTGAGTGAAAATGACCGAAACTGATTGATTTTGACGGATAATCTGCTATAATAAAGCTACAGCCAATCAGAAACATCCACAAAACACCAAAACCGGTCAAACAAAGACCGGGAAAGGAGCAAACCCCTATGTTAGCCGAGGAACGCTTTGCCCTGATCCTGAACCTGCTGGCGGAAAAACGCACCGCCACCGTGCAGGAGCTGTGCGAGGCACTTAACGCCAGTGAATCCACGATCCGCCGTGACCTGACCGAGCTGGCGCGGCAGGGCCGTTTGAATAAGGTCCACGGCGGTGCGACCCTGCCGGACGGCCAGTTTTTGGCCGATGAGCCGACGATGGCCGCCAAGGAGGCGCTTGCCGTCGGGCAGAAGCGCAGCATCGCGCAGGCCGCGGCAGACCTGATCCGGGCGGAGGATTTCATCTACATCGACGCCGGTACAACCACGCTGGCCATGGTCCGGGCGCTGAGCGGCCCCGCGCTCGAGGCCCACTACGTCACCAACGGCATCGCCCACGCGCGGCTGCTGGCACAAAAAAGCTGCCACGTCTGCGTGCCGGGCGGTCTGCTGCGCCCCCGGACAGAGGCCATCATCGGTGCGGCGGCCATCACGGCGCTGCAGCAGTTCAATTTCACCAAGGCGTTCATCGGGGCCAACGGCGTGGCGCTGAACGTCGGATTCACAACGCCCGACCCGGAGGAGGCCGCCGTCAAGGCCGTTGCCGTCCGCCGCGCGCGGGAGACCTGGTACCTGGTGGATGACAGCAAATTCGGCCGGGTCTATCCGGCCGTCATCGGGGAGATTTACAGCGGCGCGATCCTGACGAACCGCTGCCCTGACCCAAAATACAGACAGCTGACACTGGTAAAGGAGACAGAGCAATGATCTACACAGTGACATTCAACCCGGCCATTGACTATGTCGTGCGGCTGGACCGTGAGCTGCAGGTGGGCGACGTCAACCGCGCCAGGGGCGAGGACTGCGTGCTGGGCGGCAAGGGCATCAATGTGTCCGGCGTGCTGGCCCAGCTCGGGTGCGAGAGCGTCGCCCTCGGCTTTGTGGCGGGCGAGACCGGCGCCTGGCTGGAGCGCGGCCTGGCTGCGCAGGGCCTGAAAACCGATTTCGTCCACCTCGACCACGGTATGACCCGCATCAACGTCAAGATCAAGGCCGGGCAGGAGACCGAGCTCAACGGCGCGGGCCCCGACATCCCGGAAGCCGCCATGCAGGCGCTGGAGCAAAAGCTCGACGCCCTGCAAAAGGATGACATTCTGGTGCTGGCGGGCAGCATTCCGGCCAGCCTGGCCCAGACGACCTATGAGAGGCTGCTGGCCCGGCTGGAGGGCCGCGGCATCCGCGCCGTGGTCGATGCCACGCGCGATTTGCTCGTGAACGTGCTGCCCTACAAGCCGTTCCTCATCAAGCCGAACAACCACGAGCTGAGCGAGATCACGGGCGTCAGGCTGACGAATGATAAGGAAATTGCCGCTGCTGCCCACATGATGCAGGACAAGGGCGCGCGCAATGTGCTGGTCAGCATGGCGGGAGATGGTGCGCTGCTGCTGGATGAGCACGGCACGGTCTACCGCATCGGCTGCCCCAGGGGCAAGGTCGTCAACAGTGTCGGCGCGGGCGACAGCATGGTGGCCGGTTTTGTGGCCGGTTACCAGCAGAGCGGCGGCGATTATGAGGCCGCCCTCCGCCTGGGCACCGCCTGCGGCAGCGCCACCGCGTTCAGCCTGGGTCTGGCGACGAAGGCGGATATTGACGCACTGCTGACAACGATGTGACGCGGCGCTGTAACGAAGGATGCCTGCATCGACCCCTGCAAAAAACGGCAGCCGCCCCTCAGCCTTCCCAACAGCACCCATTTACCGTAAAGCAGCGGGCCGGGCATGCCCGGCCCCTGCAAAGATCGTTACTTAAAACAACACAGAAGGAGGCAACCCATGCAGGTCGTGTTTTCCCCGGGTGCTGAGATAAAATTTGAGGGCGCAAATAACTTTCGTGAGCTGGGCGGCTACCGCGCGGCGGATGGGCGGCAGGTAAAATACGGTCTGCTCTACCGCGGCGGCAACCTTGATCTGCTGAAAAGCGAGGCCGACCACGCACGGCTGGCGTCGCTGGGCCTGCGGGAAATATTGGACCTGCGCAGTGCAGGGGAGAGCGCTGCGCACCCCAATCCGGCGGTCCCAGGGGCGCACTACCAGCGCGTCTGCGGTATGCGCAACGCCGACGGCACCGAGATGGACTTTTCCGGTCAGGGCATCGAGCGCCTGCGGCAGGAAAAGGAAGCCTTTGAGCGCAGTGTGGGCCGCCCGGTGCACGATTTTGAGTGGTTCAGCGCTCTGTACCGGGAGATGCCGTTCCGCAATCCGGCCTACCACGCGCTGTTTGCCCTGTTGGAGGGCCGCCGCGTGCCGGTGCTGTTCCACTGCTCCTGCGGCAAGGACCGCACAGGTATCGGGGCCATGCTGATCCTGCTGGCGCTGGGCGTCTCCCGCGCGGACGCGCTGGCCGATTATATGCTGACCAATGTCTACCGCCGCGAAATCATTGAGCGCTTCCTGGCGGATAAGCCCGCCGCCGAGCGCGATCTGCTGCTGCCCGTCGAGGGCGTCAGCGAGCCGATGGGCGCAGGAGCCATCGACGAAATTTTGCGGCGCTACCCGAGCTACGAGGCGTACTTTGCCGATGAATTCGGCCTTGACGCCGCAAGGCTGAAGGCGCTGCGGGATTTTTATCTGGAATAACTGGAATAACTAGAATAAAAACAACCGCTCCCTTGCCGGAAAATGGCAGGGGAGCGGTTGTGATTTACAGGGAAAATCAGCCCAGGCTGATGCCCATGGCGCGGGCGACGTTCAGCATGTCGCAGTCGCCGGGCACGCCGCGGGTCTTGCCGGCAATGTCGGCCAGCGGGTTGGCGGTCACATGGCGGTTGACCATGGCGACGGTCACGCCGTAGTGCTCGTCCGCCACGAGACCGGCAGCGTAGGAGCCGAACTGGGTGGCCAGCACGCGGTCATAGGCGCTGGGGCTGCCGCCGCGCTGCATGTGGCCGGGCACGCAGATGCGGGTCTCGGCACCGGTCATCTCCTCGATCTGCTTCGCAATGCGGGCTGTGGCGGTGGTGTAACCGGCCTCGGCGCGCTTGGCGGTCCACTCCTTGCGCTTCATCTTGGCCTCCTCGGTGGAGAAGGCACCCTCGGCCACGGCCAAAATCGAGAAGTTCTTGCCCGCCTTGGCGCGGTTCTCGACAGCAGCGGCGACCTTCTTGATGTCGTAGGGCAGCTCCGGCAGCAGGATGATGTCCGCACCGCCCGCAATGCCGGAGTACAGCGTCAGCCAGCCGGCTTTGTTGCCCATGATCTCAATGCACATGACGCGGCTGTGGCTGCCCGCGGTGGTGTGGATGCGGTCAATGACCTCGGTGGCGATGTCCACAGCGGTGTGGAAGCCGAACGTCACGTCGGTGCCGTAGATGTCGTTGTCGATGGTCTTGGGCAGACCGATGATGTTCAGGCCCTCCTGGCTGAGCAGGTTCGCGGTCTTGTGGGTGCCGTTGCCGCCCAGGCAGAGCAGGCAGTCCAGCTTGGCGGCGCGGTAGTTTTTCTTCATCGCGGCAACCTTGTCCACCTTGTCCTCCTCGACCACACGCATTTTTTTGAACGGGGTGCGCTTGGTGCCCAGAATGGTGCCGCCCACGGTCAGAATGCCGGAGAACTCGTCCGGGGACATCTCCCGGAAGTTGCCGTTGATCAGGCCGTCGTAGCCGTTCATGATGCCGACGATCTCGACCTTATCGCCCATGCGGTGGTACAGCGCTTTGGCCACGCCGCGCAGGGTAGCGTTCAGGCCGGGGCAGTCGCCGCCGGAAGTCAGAATACCAACACGAATCGCCATTGTAAAAACCTCCCGTTGCTAATATATTCTACTATATATAAATGTACGCTAACCGCAAAAGGATGTCAAGTATAGTTTTTGCACGATGCTGCGAGCAGAACAAACTTTTTTGAAAAAATCTCAAAAAAATTCAAAAAAAGGCTTGCAATTTGGAAACACCTTTGCTATAATAACATACGTCGCCGGGTGACATGGCAGACACAAAACAAAATATGGGAGCTTTCCCGAGTGGCCAATGGGGACAGACTGTAAATCTGCTGCTTAATGCTTCGGTGGTTCGAATCCACCAGCTCCCACCAAAAAGCTGTGGCAAAGATGTTGCCGCAGCTTTTTTTGTTGTATCGCACAAAACCGGCAAAGGCAATGACCGATTTTCAAAGTGCGTTTTATAGAGATGCCCAACTGCTTCCGGGCGGTTGGATTTTTTTGTTGCCAACCTTTTCTGCTGCTTTCAGAATGTTAAGGCAATACCGCATAATTCTAAGTGCCGATACGGCGAGCGAGGTGCCGCAGCCGCCGGAGCGGTGCTGGAGCCGTTAGGCGGGAATTGTGCGGTATTGCCTTAAATTTCCCCGCAGCCGGAGACCGTGGAGTGGTTTATGCCCATCCTGTAAAATCAGAAACCGGGCACAGAATTGCAGCGGGCACTTGCAATCCGGGCGGAAAACAGGTATAATAGCAACTGTTACCTGTCTCAGTAGCTCAGCTGGATAGAGCACACGCCTCCTAAGCGGCAGATGGTTCGATTCCTTCGAGCAATGAAAATTGCATAAATCTTAAAAATGTCTCAGTAGCTCAGCTGGATAGAGCACACGCCTCCTAAGGTTGCGTTACAACGGCCACCTCAAAAAAAACTAAATAAGGGATTGCAGTTCGACTTTGATCGGGCTATAATCATATATCAGACACGTCCATATAGCTCAGCTGGATAGAGCACACGCCTCCTAAGCGTGGGGTCGGAGGTTCAAATCCTCTTATGGACGCCAGTGAACAACGCCGAAAGCCTTTGTTTTCAAGGGTTTTCGGCTTTTCTTATATAAAAAGCTACGAAAAAGCTCTTTCACTGTATGAGATAAAATTCTACTCCAAAATTTGATTTTTGACAACCCCTCCAGAATCGAACGGTTGTTATAAGACAAAATCGCCAGCTAATTTTTAGCAGAAAACGGGCTGTTCTTGCTAATGAAAATGCCCTTCCTGCTAATCAGCCCCAAAATCGTGCCAAAAATCCAGCTAATCAAAAAAGGCGGATGTTTTGAATACCATGCAGTTATAGCAGATAAAATTAAATATCGTTATGTACATAGAGCGTCTATTTG